>Ga0070738_10000302_pt1 | contig 153010 bp, 124 predicted proteins | sample Coa_R2_2_FD_66446 | JGI IMG/M metagenome (GOLD analysis project Ga0070738, IMG submission 66446) | Surface soil microbial communities from Centralia Pennsylvania, which are recovering from an underground coalmine fire - Coalmine... | ecosystem: Environmental > Terrestrial > Soil >... | reverse complement strand
TGACGCGCAAGCCTCCATCCTGGAGTGGTGACGTGTTGCAACATCATTCTCAGGATGGAGCTTGCGTTCATCTACCCCCCGCAACTTCAACAACCTGCAAGTTGGGGACTACTGTCTGTGAGTAATCACTTCTTGAACATGGCCTGCGTGCGATCTCCGCGCGAGAGAACATACGCGAGCAAATCCAGCACCTCATCTTCCGTGAATGTATCCAACAACCCTGTGGGCATCATGGAAAGCTTGGAGGGTTTCATGGATTCAATCAGCTTGCGATTTACCTTCACTGTTCCACCGGGGTTGAGCATGTCGGTATTCACCATGACATCATCGTCACTCAGATTCACAATGCGGCCGATAACGACACGCTCGTCAGTGGTACGAATCTCCACTGCGGCATATTGATCGCTGACCTCTTTACTCGGGTCGATGATCGATTCGAGCAAATCACGCGGACTGAATCGACCGGCGACACCCGTGAGGTCCGGGCCATTGCTGCCCCCCTCGTTGTCGAAGCGGTGACACGCGAAGCATTTCCCGGCCGCGAACAACTTCCGCCCGCGGTCGAAATCGCGGCCGGATTTCAGCCCCTTGTCCAGTAGCGGCGTGAGATCGTCGAGCTTGTACGCTTTCACGAACGGCCGGGTGGGTTCTGCTGGGAGCTTTGCCGTGGCGGGGTCAGCATTGATGATATCCTTGAGAGCGGTTTTCTCATCATCGGTGAGTGTTGCCACGGCGTCCGCCTTGATGAGCTGCAAGAAGCCCTGGAAGCTGCTGCCACCCTTGTAGTTCGCTGCTTTCAGGAACCATGCGAAGTACTCTTTGCGCAACTCCGGCGTCCAACCGACTTTCAGCATGCGCAATGATCGCACATACTCCAGTTGTTCCTCTTGTGTGGGAGCCTCCTTGAGTAACTTCATTGCTGTGGGAGCGACCTTGTCATCTTGGAGATAAATGAGGATTTCGAGCACCATTCCGTCGAGGAAACGGTCGCCGGACGGGAAGACCGTGTTCAACTTCGCCAGGATCGCCTTGCGCTCATCGGCTGTGGCCTGACCGAGGCGATGGAGCGCGACCTGATAGGTCCGCGCCAGGTCGATTTTCTGCGCGGTGGTGAGTTTCTTGATGTCGAGTTCGTTGAGCCGACCGAGGATTTTGGCGCGGAGTTCCGGCGTTGGCTTGGGGCTGTCCGGCTTGGCGTGGAAGGGACAGGGTGCGCTCACACGCGTAAGTGCGAGCATTCGGGCAATTTCCTGGGCAGGTTTGTCGAGCTTCGGGATTCGCTCAAGTCCCCAGTAATTGACATATTGATGTTCGAGTGTGGTGCGAGCGAGGTAACGTACCATTCGATCGGGGTGATCGAGCGAATCGAGCGCCAGACCCGCGAGACCATCATATTTGTTACCCATCTCGTCCGAGAAACGCCGGCGCAGTTTCTCGGCTTCGCTTTGTGTTCGCGGTTGATCGACAGCCGGCGTAGTGGATTCCTTGCCCGTGTACGTCACGCGATAGAGTCCGCTTTTCGTTTTTCGGCCGCCGATGGTGAAGTACATCGCGCCATCGTGTGGGTTGATGACCACATCCGTGAGAGGAAGTGGGGTTCCATTGAGGAACTCTTCCAGTTCCGCCTTGTATGATCCGTTCGAAGGCTGAAGATGGACGGCATAGAGTTTGCCGTAGCTCCAGTCGCAGATGAAAAAGGCGTTCTGGTATTTTGCGGGGAACTTCGCGCCGTAGCCAAAACAAACACCTGTCGGGGAACCAGGGCCGACATCCAATACGGCTGGCAAAGTGTCGGGATAGAAGGGTGGATATTTGCCGGCGCCATTACGCCAGCCGAAGTCGCTGCCGGCGGCGACGAGACAGACACGTGTCGGTCGATACCAGGGGGTATTGAAGTCCCATTCCATGTCCGCGTCGTAGGTGAACAGATCGCCGTTCTTGTGGTAGGCGGCATCGTACTCATTACGGAAACCGACACTGAACAACCGCCAGTGCTTACCATCGGGCGAGACATGGTAGATCGCGCCTCCCGGCCCCAAGACGCCTTTCATAAAGCCTTTGCCATCTGGCAACCGCGGCAGCAAGTGATCGTCGCCCCACACCCGCGGAACCTCGGTACCGGTGTCCTTCAGGAGCTTGGTCTGATTGCCGCACACGACGGTGAGTTGCTTGCCATCCGGATGAAGCAAAACAGCATGCGGGCCATGTTCCCCTCCTCCTCCTTCGAATAGTCGGAGCGTTTCAACCGTGTCGAGTTCATCGTTATTCTTCGCGGAAGTGACACGGTAGAGTCCGCTCTTGTCGCGTGCGTTCACCACGACATACAGTGCGTCGAATGCCCACAACAATCCCTGTGCGCTCCCAATCTTGGCGGGAATCTGCTCGATCTTGATCTCGTCCTTCGTGCCGATGGCGGGCGGCGTGACCCGGTAGAGTGCGCCGTACTGATCGGAAACGATCAATCGACCTTTCGGATCGACGCACATATTCACCCACGAGCCCTGCTCGTTCTTGGGAACGGAGTAGAGCAGTTCCACCTTGAAGTCCTTCAGGACTTTCATCGTGGCTGGATCGGTGGCGGGCGGGTCGGCGGTTTTCTTGGGCTGTGCCGGTGTGGGGGTTGGTTGTAGGGTGAACTGCACGAGCGCGAGCGAGACAAGAATCGCGGCATTGCGAAGTCGAGTCATGAGAGAAGTCTCGAGGGGAAGTAGCTGTGTTGAAATCCTCGGGTTGGTTGTCGCGGGGATTGTTTTTTCAAGCAGTTGCTCTGCGATCGCGACAACCGACCCGAGGATCTCAGAACAGCCGGGGGGGAAGTTTGGAGTGATAGTATACCCCCTCGAAACTCAACTACTATTGCCGTTTCGCGGGAGTTCTTATTCCAACCCCGCTCCGAACTCGTCCTCGTCGCTGGCCGGTTGAACGGGCTTCGGTTCGGGTTGCGCGACGGGCGGCTTTTCGGCCGGGGGTTTCGCGGCGCGCGATCCACGAGAGTTGGCGGGCTTGGCCTTGGTGGGTCTCACTCCGTTTTTCGTTTTTGCGGCGGGCTTTTCTGGAGTGGGTACCGAGGGTGGGGAGGCAGCGGGTTGCGGGGCAGGGGGTTGCACTGTTGGAAGGACCGGCGAAGGCGCAGCGGGCTTGGCCACACGGCGTTCGGGGGTGGGCGGCTTTTTGGCACCGTAGCTCGGTGCTTCTTCAATGGCGTCGTCAAGTGAGTCGAAGTCTTCAACGAGCGCGCGGCCCAGTGGTCGATCGTCCTCTTCTTCACGCGGTTCGACAGATGGCTTCGGTGCCACGACTGGTCGTGCGGGTGGGAGCCCCACCACCACTCGCTTCTCCGCTTGCGTCACAGGTTTGGGCAACTCCACCACTTTCTTCACTTCTCCACCATTGCGTGGCGGAAGTTGCACCACGCGCGGCGGCGTATTCCCACCTGATTGCATTTCCAGCCCAAATCGCGTGACGACATACATGCCGCTGGACTTGTGTTTTTCCAGTACCAGAAGTCCCTCACGCTGTGCGTCTTCGAGAAGTTCGCTGAACGTGCGATAGCCGTAGTACCCCTCGTTGAACGACGGCTTCTTTCGCTTGATCGTGTCCTTGAGCATGGAGGAGTAGATGATTTCCTTGTTCTCGCGGCGCAGAGCCAGCAGCGAATCCAGGAGAAGCGCGAAGACTTTCCGTTTCTTCTCGGGAATCTGATCGTTCACCGAGACGGGGATAATCGGCGCACGATCGAGGTCTTCGTAGTAGATGAACTCGTCGCAATTGTCGCGAAGCAGATCGGAAGTGGCGTCCGCCAACCCCAGTCCGATAACGTGTTTGCCAAGTTCTTTCAGCTTCGAAACGAGTGGCGAGAAATCGCTATCGCCCGAGACGATGACGAACGTATCGATGTGATCCTTGGAGTAGGCGAGGTCGATGGCATCGACGACCAGACGGATATCGGCGGAGTTTTTCCCGCTCATTCCGCGGCGCGGAATCTCCACCAGTTCGATCGCCGCTTCGTGCAATGCGGCGGTATACATGCCGAACCGACTCCAGTCGGCATAGGCTTTCTTGGCGACAATCTTTCCCTTCTCGACCAGGCGTTCGAGAACTTTGCTGATCTCGAAGCGGTCGCGGCGGTTGTTGAAGCCCAATCCCATGTTCTCGAAGTCGATGAACACGGCGAGCGACCGTTCGCCGTCGCTTGCGCGGTGCGGTTTCATTCCGTTCCTACCCGTTCGTTCATAAGAGAGCCCAGTCTCTGTCAGTATTGTGCGAAACCTTCGTGGATGGGGGAAGGCCAGACTTTGGGAGTGGACTATTGGAAACAGCGTTCGAAGCGAGCGTGGACCGCATGATTTCCGATGTTCGGGAGATTGAAAGAACCGAAAGATCCGCTGAAACGACCCAACTCCTCCAACCCTCTCTCAGTAGCGCGAAGAAGAGTTCTTCCTTCTCGTCTGCTTCGCGCGGGAGCTGTGCCTTTGGGACATGCAGTATAATGTAGTGATAACATCTTCCCCCAACTGGAGTTGGTATCTTTCCATGTCAACACAATTTCTACGCCTTGATGGCAAGGTCGCGGTCGTGACCGGAGGTGGTCAGGGCATTGGTGAGGCGATCTGTCGACGACTCGCCGCCGCTGGCGCGAAGGTCGGCGTTTTTGATCTCAACAGCGAAAACGCCACTCGCGTCGCCCGAGAGATCGGTGGCCTTGCACTCATCGGCGATCTCACGGCGGAGGGGGATCTCGCTCGTGTATTCGATGAAGTGAAGTCAGAACTGGGTGTGGTGGACATCCTCGTGAACAACGCGGGGGTCGCCAGCCGGAAGGGACGCGACGTCGCTATCTGGGAGAGCGAACGTGAGGACTGGGAGTTCGTCTTCAACATCAACGTGATCGGTCTTGTGCTCTGCTGCAAGGCGGTCCTACCTGGCATGATCGATCAGCGTTACGGCCGGATCGTGAACATCGCCAGCATCGCGGGGAAGGAGGGGAACCCGAAGATGGGGCCGTACTCAGCGAGTAAGGCGGCTGTGATCGGTCTCACGAAATCGCTGTCAAAGGAATTGGTGGGGAAGGGAGACATCTGCGTGAACAGTGTGGCCCCGGCGGTGATTCACACGCCGATCCTCGACCAGCTCGACCAGGCGCAAATCAACATGATGCTGTCGAAGATCCCACTCGGGCGCCCAGGCAAACCGGAGGAGGTCGCAGCGCTTGTTCACTTCCTGTGCAGTTCGGATTGCAGTTTCACCACCGGCTTCTGCTTCGATATCAGCGGCGGTCGGGCGGTGTACTGATCGCACTCAAACAAAGGAACCGCGGGAAGGTCAACCTCCCCGCGGCCTATAACCCTGGGACCGCGTCCATCCCGGCCGTAGCGGGCCAGAGGCCCACGATCCCAGGGAGAGGTTATAGCCAACCGCGATTAGTGCCCGCAACCGCACGACGACCCACCGCCGGTGGAGCGGCAGCCGGAGACGGCGCTGAGGGTCAGTGTCGCGATGACGAGGGCAAGAAGCAGCTTGCGCATGGTCCGAACCTTCCGTGGTTAGCGTCGTTGAGAGGCCATCGTGGCCCGCGCTCCAAATGCTGGAGCGGGTGGAATATCGGAGCCGATACGCAGCACAAATCAGACGAACTCCGGCTGGACGGGATTGCGGCAAATCTCTGGAACAGATGACACCGACTGGCCGGGATCTGCAGGCTGTGCCGGGAGTGCGCGAAGCACGCTCGACTCTCCCATGAGGCAGAACCGGACTCCGTCCCCGCATTCCGAACGACACAGCCGCGCCAAACCATACTCTCCGCACCTTGCGCGCTGACATGACTGGGATTCTCGCGGCGGGTCCGGTCACAGGAACGCGACGCGGTCGCCGAACCGCTCTTTGAGTCGTTTGAGGGCCTTCCCGTCGATCTTGTCCACGAGCAGCTGTTCCAGTCCGGTGAGGTACGGGGAGTCGGCCAGCGCAAGTGCGCCTTCAGACTCGATCTTGTTGTGCCACAACTCCAGCGATACGAGGCGGCTGAGGAGCGGACACGCAGCCACGGCCTTCGCCCCGTCCGGGCCCATCAGTGGGTGGTACGAACCTGTCAGTACGAGCCGGCGCAGATTGCCGATGTGCGGGGAACTAACCAGGGCGCGTACGCCGTCGTCCCCGAAACGGCTGGAACCCAGGTCGAGAACCTCAACGGTTCCGAGTTGCGGGCAGTTCGCCAGCGCCTCGACCCCGGCCGGGCTGAACCGGTTGCAACTCAGGTTGAGGTGCCGCAGTGACGGCAGACCGGCGGTTGTCAGCGCGGCCGCCGCGGAATCATGCGCGAAGGGCAGGTACAGTTTCTGCAACCCTGGCCAGAATAGGCTCGTTGTGAGCCGTCGCGCTGCCTCGCCTCTCACCCCTCCTGGCCCGAGCCCGAAATCGGTGATCCGTTCGAGACAGGTCGAGTGGGCAATTACCCCGACTAATTCGGGGTCCAGATTGGTGTTCGCATCGGCATCCAGGTAGACCGCGTCCAGTTGTCCGAACCGCGGGCCACCGAGCAGCGCGGTCAGCCCCGAGTAACCGTGGACCTCCGAGTAGCCAAGCACCTTGAGAGTCCGCAAGTTGGGGAACGGGTTGGTCGTGGCCAATCGAGCGCCACCCTCGCTCGACAATTGTCCGTCCTCAAGTGACAGGTAATCAAGGTTGGCAAGCGGCGGGCCCCCAGCGAGTACCTGCCAGTCCGGCCCAGGATCGCCACGGGGCATCAGCGTCAACCAACGGACGTGTCGGAACCACGGGGCGGTGACGAGTGGTATGATGCTCTCCGTCGCCACATTGGCCCAAACGCGTGTGATCGGACCGAGTCGGAAGATGTCCTCGCCGTGAGAGATCAGGAGTTCGGCCGAGGCAGCAACCTCCTCCGGAAACCCCAGTTTGAAGAAGAAGCTCCACGGCTCGTCTGGGAGCGACCGCATCTGCCCTTTCAGTTCCGCCTGCCACTCGTTCCCGTACTCCTGCCAGAGCGCCTCGATCCGCAACGCGATGGCCGTCTGCGGTGCGGCCCCGTGGTCGCTGAGGTAACGGCTGTCGATCCGGGCGGCCTCACATTCGAGGCGAATGAACTCCGCTCTTGCTCGTTGCGCCTCACGAGTCGCGTGCTCATCTAGCCAGTCGGCGTAGACGAGGCGCGGAGTATCTTCCTCCGGGTTGGCGCGTATTGCCGCGAGCAGGGCGTGTTCGTCGGACATGAGAGGCTCGGCACGGGTCAGTCGTCGCTGAACCAAACCTTGGAACCGAACTTGCGCACGCATTCGGCACGTTTGGCAGAGGAAAGCAGATTGTACCCCAGCCCGAGTTCTTCCAGTTCGCTAACCCAGGGCGATTTCAACACGGCGTCCGCGCCGGCGTCGGTCAGGTCGTTATTGTCGATGTGAAGCGACTTCAGGTTCGTAAACTTGCGTGAAGTCACAAGCGCGCGAATACCGTCGTCACCGAGATCGTTGAATCCAATATTGAGATTCTTCAACGCACCGCACTGGTTGCTCCGGGCGAGGGCGCGGGCACTCGTTGCGGTGAGCGAATTGAGTGTCAGATCCAGTTCCTCGATTCGTGCCATCAGGGGGCTCGTCGCGAGTGCCGATACGATCGTGTCGGAGATGTTGCACGAACCGAGCAGTAGTTCCCGCAGGGCCGGAAGCGCGGGGTGGGCCAGGGCTCGCCTGAACCTGGACCCTGGCTCCTCGTGGCCCAAGTGCAACCAGTCGAGTTTCGGGAACCGCCCGCATGTGACGAGTCGCGCCAGCCCTGGGTCCCCCATCCCGCAATCACTCAACCACAGTTTCTGGAGGTACGGAGCACATGGAGCCACTGCCAACAGGTCCGCGAGTTCGGAACCGGGACGCACCGATCGACCCGGCTGCCACGGCCCGCGGTGACCAAGTGTGACATCGTTCAACCGCGCGCACGCGGGCGCCTTAAACACAGCGTCCAATCCCGCAACGGTGAACTGGCCCATGAGCGAAATCTCGCGGAGTTCGGTGAACCGGCCGTTCGCGAGTGCACGCAACCCCTTGTCGGTGAACCGCTCGTTCCACAACCTGAGTTCGCGTAGTGACGCTGCGCATTCGGCATTGGCGAGTGCCGTCGCGAGTGTGTCGCCACCCATTTGGCGTGTCAGGGTAACGTCGAGCCGCCAAACCCCGTTGAGCCAACCACTCGTCACCAGTTTCTTCAGGTCGGTGACGGTCCCAGATAGGTGCAGCGAGGTGAACGGCTCTCGGTGCCACGCGGGAGGCGGATGCTTCAAGCACTCGGCGGCAGTGGTTGCAAGGCGCCGGAGAAAACCGCCCACGAAATACGTGGGCTCGTTCGCGTCGTGAGGAAAGCCCTTGCTCCACTCCGAACCAAATTTCTCAATCAGTTCATCAACCCGCGCGGAAAGTTGCTCGGCCCGTTCCGACTCGCTCGCCTGCTTACTCATTCGGGCGAGTTCACACTGTGCGCGAATCAGTTCCGCCCGTGCTCGTTGTGCATCGGTCGTGGCATGTTCATCGAGCCAGTCGGCATAGATCAGGCGTGGGGTGTCTTCATCGGGGTTGTTGCGGATCGCAGCCATCAGGGCGTGTTCATCAGACAAGGCACACCTCCTATCCTCTGAAGCTCACGCGGTTGCCGAACCGCTGCTGAGCGCCTTCTTCGCGGTCGCGGTCCCGCCCCTCACAGAAAGGTACGTCAGCCCGCCGAGGTACGACGCAGCAGGTCCCCGTCGGCGAAGGAGCGGAATTCGACTTTCGTGATCGGGAGTCGCTTGCCGACGTCGAGCAACTTCGCCGATTCGCACAAGAGTCGGGATGGGAACCCGCGGGCAATGTCGAGGTACGCGCGGCCGCCGCGAAGGATCTTCTTGCGGCCGTACAGTTCGGGAAACCAGTTGCGGTAGTGCTTCGCGAAGAGTTGCCGCGCCCGCTTCCGGGCTTCATCTTTCGCTTTCGACCAGCGTTTTTCGGGGAACGTGCGGGCGAACTCAATTTCAAGCCGGATGTACTCGGCGCGGTCGGTGTTCGATTCGCCTCCTTGTTCGTCCAGCCAGTCGGCGTACATCAGGCGCGGGGTGTCTTCATCCGGGTTGGCGCGGATGGCAGCCAGCAGGGCGTGTTCGTCGGACATTGATAACCCCGCAATCAGAACGACACCGCTTCGTTGAAGCAAGTTTCCAGCTCATTTCGTGCTGTCATGGGCACTTCGAGAATGCCAACATGGCTGGGAACGAACAACTAACCAATCCAAACAGAATCGCCAAACCGTTCGCGAAGTGCATCTTTGGCCGATTCGTCAAGTTGGCAACCTGAGAGGTACATGCTGGCGAGATTCTCCAGGTGTGGCGAATTCGCTATGGCCATAGCTCCTCTCGAAGTGATCTCCGTGTTTGTCAGATCAAGCCGGTACAGATGGCCGAATTGGGGGGAAGTCGCAATGTATTCGGCCACTCTATCGTTGATTAAATTGCTGTTGCACAAGCTGAGAGCGCGCAATTCGCTCATATCACCGCTTTCTGCCAACAACCAAACAATCCTCGCATATACCTCAAAACTGTCGTCTAGATGAAGTGATTGAACCGAACGCAAAAGAGGTCCACAGAGATCGGACAGATCCACCTGCCTGCACCGAATCAACGACAACCTCTTCAATTTTCCTGTGGCGGCAGCCAGCGCGGTGAGACCGCCTGCACGCAAGTCACTTTCATTGAGTTCGAGTTCGCAGAGTTCCGGCCAGAACATGGATGAAGTGAGCGAGTCAATAGTTTCGCCGTCGAGGTTGTATCCATGAAGATTCAGTTTCTTGAGTCCCTGTAAACTCTTCAGATGGAAGATGCTCGGTATTGATGGCTTGGTGGTTTCGTGTGCTCGCAGATACAGGCTACGGAGCGATTGGAACGCTGTGCCGCTCAACAATGGCGGGAGTGGATCGGTGTCGGCGGGCACCAACAACTGGAGGGAGTGAACTCCAGCGAGACTGGAGTTATGTGCAACACGAGTTGCGCCTTCTTGTGTCAAGACTGCGTTTCCCCATAAGCAGAGGAATTGCAAGTTGCCCAGTCGGTGGCAATTCGCAAGCCTGCTCCAATCACCTGATTCTGGCTGAAGCGACAACCCCCGCAACTCTTTCAGCAACGGAAGTGCAAGAAATTCCGGTAGCGTATACGCGTCGAATCCTGAAATGCTCAACGTCCGCAACACGGGTTGCTGAAGAAGAGCGGTTGCCGCTGCTGGAGAGTTGATTTCCTCAAACAGTAATTCCCCCTCGCTGGCGAACCCGCGGCGAAATGTCACGTTTCTTCGCAGGAAGGAATCCGGAACAGGTCCATGCAGCCACTCCTCCTGATACAGCGCTAACAAGAGCTGTTCACGTTGGGAGAGCCGATTCCGGCGTTGCGCGAGGTGTCGCTCCGCTAACTCCGGCAACCGCGCCAACTCAATCTGCACCCGAATGAACTCGGCGTGTGCTCGTTGTGCCTCGCTGGTGGCGTGTTCATCGAGCCAGTCGGCGTACATCAGGCGCGGGGTATCTTCCTCCGGGTTATTGCGAATAGCCGCCAGCAGGGCTTGTTCGTCGGACATGGGAGGCTCGGCCGAGGGACGGAAAAGCCTGATTCTAAAGTAACGCCACGCCGCGAGGAAGCAGTTGATCTCACCACCGAACGCGATTGCCGAATCGTTCCAGAAGCAGCGATTTCACAGAGCGGCCGAGTTGACAACCGTGCAATTTCAGAAGGCCAAGTCGTTCCAGTTGTGGGGAGAAAGCCAGCGCCTTCGCGCCTTCAGTGGTGATCCCGGTATTGTGTAAATCGAGCCAGCGGAGTTGCGAAAAGGCCGGAGCAGTAGCGAGGATTTGGGCAGTGGTATCGCCCACACAACCGCATCCTGCAAGGTTCAAATTCCACAAGCCAACTGTCCGGGAGCAATCGGCCAGATACTGCACCACCTCTGGCCCGATGTACGGATTACCGCTCAGGTCGAGGCTCCGCAAACTCCAGAGTATAGGGCCGCATAATCCCTGCCCCTCGAATCGCTCGTTACTCGTCAAAGTCAGAGACTGGAGTTGCGTGCTTCGCGATTGCGCGAGTGTGTAAATAGCACTCCCAAGTTCACCGTAGGAAAAGTCGAAAATCCGCAAATTCTTCCAGAACTGGCTCTCTGTCAGCCTCGCGATATCCACCCCATTTGCCCGATACCCGACCAGGTGCAGTTCCTCCAACGCCGCTACGCGTGGATTCGCGGCCAGGTTGGGGATTGGAGGACGACCGCCGCGAAAATTCTTGAGTTCCAGGCGTGAAAGGGAACGAAATGCGACCCCGTCCAGAAGTGGCGGAATCGCCTCGGTACTTGCTTCTTCTTTCAGGCACAGCGTATGCACACTGCTCAGCGCGGAGTTGGCCGCAATCTGTTTTGCTCCTGGGACGCTGAGAGTCCCACCGAAATTCAGCGCGAGCGAATCCAGTTGCCTCAGATTCTCGGCTAAACCCAGATCACTCCAATCCGGTGGAGGAAATCCACTTCCTTCCAACGGGGAAAGTTCCAAACCGCGTAGTTCGGCCAGCCACTCGCACTGGAGCAAATCGATGAGAGCATGCTCGTTGATCGGAGATACCCCGATGCGACGGAGCAACGGATGGGCAAAGACGTCCACTGCCGATTGCCGGAGATAGTCGAAGTGAAACGAGCCAGTTTCTGGAAAGCCACGGCGGAAGTTCACGCGATGCGGGTGGAACTTCTGGTTATGGACCGGAACGCGACGGAGCCACTGGGTCGAATATGTCTCCAACAGGTCTTGCTGGCGTACCACCAATTCATCGCGTTGCGTTTCTGTGGTGGCGTCGCCGAACTCCAGCATTCGTTCCAGTTCAATTTGCACACGAATGAGTTCGGCTCGCGCGCGGTGTACGTCCGCGGTGGCGTTTTCGTCGAGCCAGTCGGCATAGATCAGGCGAGGCGTGTCTTCATCAGGGTTATTGCGGATCGCGGTGAGCAGCGCGGCTTGGTCCGACATGATCCCTCCCCACCCCAAACGGCAGATCAACGCGAGACCGCGTTGTTATGAAGTGGAACGCCGCTGGCCTTCCGGCGTTTCAGTCGCGTCGGCGAAACCTGGGAACTCCGTCATTCGCCCTCTCGGTATTCCTCGTAAACGTACAGCATACCCGGCCAGTCCGCGAACGCGGCGTCAATCAGTGCCTTCACTTTCGTCCAGCTCAATCCGCCATAGCCCGCCGCGATGCGCGGCATTGCAATCGAGCGGATGCCAGCCTCATCGGCAGTGTCACGAAGGGTACGGAGTGCCGTTTCAACGATGGGATAGGTTGCACCTCGGCCAGGCCGCGGTTGCGTGCCGAGGTTGAACACGCCCGGCTTGCCCTCTTCACGCCAGAGAAACACATCTCCCAGCGAAAACTCCGGCGGTTTCGCTTTGCAGCGACGTTTGAACTCCTCGAACATTTCCGGATAGCGCTCCTTGAAACCAACCGCGATCCCCGCGCCCATCGACCCGGCACAGTTGCAACCGTGGGCGAATGCTTCCGCATTCATCCGGTTCACGAACAGATCGCCGCTGATGTATTCCACAGGCATAGTTTGATACCCTCGCAAGAGAAGTGGATCATTGCGAGGTCGTAGCCGAAATGCAAAGTACGCAGGAGAAGCCGTGAAACCGCTGGAGTGGTATCAGATCGCGCTGCCAATCGCGGTGTGCCTTGCGTTTGCGGCATTGGCGATTCGCATCCCGCGATACCGTTTTGTGCTGATGGGGCTGGTTGCGATGGTCGGTTACGCGATGCTCCAGGATCAGGTTTCTGCCCGGCTGTGTCCGGAATACTTCACAGTCTTCCACCCACCGATACCGGGGCTCACCGATCCAACACTTCTGGGCATCAGTTGGGGCTTCATCGGTGCCTGGTGGGGCGGAATTCTGCTGGGTTTTGTGGTGGGTCTGGTCACGACGCTGGGCTCGCGTCCGCAACTGGCTCCGCGCGAACTTGTTCGGCCGCTCGGAGTCCTTATTCTGGCAGTGGCGACAGTCACAGCGCTCACCGGCTTCACGGTCTGGCATCATGCGAAACTGCTTGGCGCGTCGTTGACAGACACGTCCGGCCTGGTCCCGCGTGACCGACATCTGGGGTTGCTGACAGTCGCTTGCTACCACCTCAGCGCGTATGCCAGCGCGACCATTGGCGGCATCGTGCTCTGTGTGTGGGTGTGGTTGGAACGTGGAAAACGTCGTCGAAATGAGGGAATCATATGCCGGACGAACTCGTCGCCCTGATCGGGCTGGAGCGCGAGGAAGTCGACGAGGTGAAGCAACGTGTGAGTTGCCGGCTGATCACCTTCGACCTGATGCCAAAAGTGCAACTCCGCGACCAGCAACTCTTCCTCGCTCGCTTTGGTACCTGGGACTGGAAGGGACCTGTGACGCAGGTTGTCTTCCACGGTATTTTTGAGAACGACTTGCCGGGCATTGCTGCTCTCGCACTGTGGGGAGGTCCGTGTTTGCCCAGCGCACATGGATTGCTCGACTGTCGCCCGCGCATTGCCAACTTGGCAAGGGTGCGCCGAGTGTCTCGATTCGCGACCTTGCTACGGTCGTACACGGACACAGGCACAACTTTCCGGTGCTTTCAAACTGGTGTGGCCAAATGGGGTGAGTGGCACTGTGGTGAAGGCAAGGAGCTGTTCACGGAGGTATGGCATGCGAAAGAACCGACCCTCATCGAACCATTCCTCGAAGGTGAAGCCGTTCGCGTGACCGCGATTGGCGACACTCTCTTTCAACTCCGGCTTGGTGGAGATGATTGGAAAAAGTCGATCCACCACGCTACGGCCTGCTTCATGCCGCTCGATGAGAAATTAGCTGAGGATGTGCGCGTGATGCGCGATTACTTTGATCTGGCTGTGTGCGCCGCCGATTACATCGTCGCGCCCAACGGTACGCCACAACTCTTGGAACTGAATCATGTTCCCAATGTGACGCAATTTCCCGAGATTCGCGCTGCCTACCTCGACTTCACTACCAAGTGGATCGGCGAGCACTCGGTCTGTTCGTAGGCTGTCGTTGCCATGTCTCACTTCTAAGATGAGGAGTGAACACTCGACTCCAACGGAGACTCACTCAATGGCTACGACGTCGATCACGCGACTCTACGGTCTCGGACTGACGCCCGGTAAGCTTCGCGGACTTCAACGCATCAGCAATCCCAATGGCACGCTGACGATGGTCGCGACCGACCAGAACAGCTCCATGATCAAGATGATGAAAAAGGCGACGGGCAAGGAACCTACCTATGCCGAAATCGCCGACGCCAAGGTTATGCTTTCGCGGGCACTGGCGCCGCACTGTTCCGGTCTGCTCGTCGATGGTTACTACGGCTACGCCAGCACCGTCTCGGCGTTCGCGGTACCACCGGGCACGGGGCTTCTCATTCGCGTGGAGAAGTCCGGAGCCGACAAGAACGCGGCCGGGGCGCCGTGCGGTGAGATCGAGCCAGGCTGGGGCGTCGGTAAGATCAAGCGCTGCGGTGCGGACGCCGTGAAATTGCTCGCGCAATTCGAGCCGGAAGAACTCGACTCCGCTGAAAAGAACTTCGAGCTGACTCGCCGCGTTTACGAGGAGTGCATCCAGCACGACATTCTGTTCCTGCTGGAACCGATCCACTTCCCGTACAACGGTGAAACCGACGATAGCCCTAGCAAGATTGCTCGCAAGGCTCGCACGGTCATCGAATCGGCGAAGTTCCTCAGCCGATACTGCGACGTCTACAAGGCTGAGTTCCCGGGCACGTTCGGCCATGAGTCCGACTCGCAACTCATGGATAACCTCAAGAAGCTCAACGATGCCTGCGTCAAGCCATGGGTGTTGCTCTCGGCTGGCGTTGATTACGACAAGTACAAGAAGCAAGTGGAGATGGCGATGAAGGCAGGCGCTAGCGGCGTCCTCGGCGGCCGGGCGTTCTGGAAGGAGTTCTTCACATACCCAACGCCCGCTGATCGGCAGAAGTTCGCCGAGACAGAATGCGTCCGCCGTGTGACGGAAACCGACGCGATCGTGAAGAGCGGTACGCCGTGGTTCGCGAAATACGGCCTGACGATGGATGACCTGCACGGCATCCGGACGACCGAAGGCTGGCACGCTCGCTACGGCGGGGGCACTGCTTCGAAGAGCGGAGCGGGGACTGTGGATCCGAACGCGGTGTATTGAGCAGGTTGAACCCCGCCCGCAAGGGCGGTGCAGCAGCGAACCCTGCCCAGACCCACCGCCCTTGCGGGCGGGGTTCGCCTACGGTTTCGTAAACCCCGTTGGCACGCCCGGCGTCTTGCCCTGGATTTTCAGCAACTCGGCCTGGGCGATGTCTGCATGACGTGAATTCGGGCAGAGAGCGAGTACCTTTTTCAGACACGTGGCCGCTTCATTCGTTTGTCCCTTCTTCGCCCACGATTCCGCCAGGGCGAGGTACATCGCCGCAGTGCGGTCGTTCATTTGCTCACACGCCTTGGCCAGTCGCTCCGGGTTCCCGCGAATATCGACTAAGATCGCGTTTGCGTCCTTCGCTTCGGGGAGTTCGGCGAAACTGCTCGCGAGTTGCTCGCACTTCTGCATACAGTCGTACATCCGGTCGGAGCGGAAATCCTCTCTCGCGAGAGCTAACAGATCACGCGCATTCTGTAACCGCTTCTTTTGCAGTTCTTCGGGCCGCTCAGCCAGGCCAGCGAGCAGTTGTGCCGCGTCGGTGGCAGCTTGCGTCCCGGCGTAGACTTTCACGGTTTCCGCGAGGGCGTCCATTGCTTCTCGGGTCTGACCCTGTTGCGCCAGTTGCCTTGCCTGCGCCACTTTCCCCGCCGCCAGTTTCTCCACTTCCTCGAGGAGTTGCTTGGCCTTCACGCCGACCGGCTTCTGGCCAGCTTCCTTTGTAATTCCCTTTAACAGGCTGACGGCACGCGGATAATCGCTGTCAGCAATGGCCTTTGAAGCTTCCTTAAAGTCACGCGCGGCCCAGTCCGGCGTGCTCAGCATCGTCAAGGTGCGTTTCAACTGGTCGCCAAGCCGGTCGGCCTCGATGTAGCCTTCGATAAAGGCGTGGATTTTCCCATCCGGTCCCGCCAGAACCGTGGTGGGGTACATTTGCACCTTGAGTGCCTTGGCCAGGTCCGGTGCGCGTGTGGCGTCGAGTTTCAACAGAATGAAGTTGGGGGCGAGTAGTTTGATAACGTTGGCGTCCTTGAGTGGGCCCGCTTCGAGCTTGCGGCAGTAGAAGCACTCCTCCGTACCAATGACGACCACAAGCGGGAGTCCCTTCTCCGTTGCTTCCTTGCGGGCGGCGTTGTAGTCGGTTCGCCACACGATTTGCGTTTGCGCGGGGGCTGGAGTGACGGGCTGCGCGACAGCTGGTAGCGCCAAGTATAGCGCCGAGGCGGTCACGAGCGGATAGAGAGCGAGTGAACCGGTGACGGGACGGCGCATGGAGCAAAACCCCTGGTGCGAAACGACACAAACCTATAAATGCGATCCAGTAGATCGCGGGTTCTCGTCTGGGAAAGAAACACCCGAGCGGCGCGGCTCATCACGAGCGCGGGTGGGCCTTCTGGTAACTCTTCTGCAACCGCTGCGTGGTCACGTGTGTGTACACTTGCGTCGTCGCCAAACTCTTGTGGCCGAGTAGTTCCTGCACCCCCCGAATATCGGCCCCAGCATCGAGCATATGGGTCGCGAAACTGTGTCTGAGTGTGTGCGGGCTCGTTCGCGGATCAAGACCGGCCGCCTTCAGGTGTTTCGCGAGCAGGCGGCCAACACTGCGAGTCGTGAGTCGGCCGCCCTGGTTATTCAGAAACACCGCTGGCGTTTCCTTCCCGAGCTTCTGGAGGAGCGCAGCACGATCGTCGAGCCAGCGGTTGATTGCCTTCACCGCATCCGGCCCCAAAAGCGCCAGGCGCTCCTTCTTTCCCTTGCCGCGAACCGTGATGACACCATCGTTCAAGTCAACGCTCAGTACGTCCAGCCCGACCAATTCGGAAACACGAATTCCTGACGCATAAAGAGTCTCCAAGATGGCACGATCGCGCCGGCCAGACCAATCGGTTTCAGGTGGCGCGGCCAGCAGTTTGTGCATATCCGCAAGAGTCAAGAAGTGGGGGAGGTGCTTCTCCTGCCGCGGCCCACGCAAACTCTGAGCGGGGTTCTGTTCCAGTACTCCACCACGACAAAGGAACTTGCCGAACGAACGAATCGCTGCGAGGCGTCGAGCGATTGTGGTTTTCGCGTAATGTTTTTCGTGTAGCCACGCAACATACGCGCGCAACAAACGCGTGGTCCAGTCAGCAGGATCGACGTGCGTTTTTTTCAGCCGCTCTCGTGCGAACGCGAGCGCCTGCGAAAGATCCTCCCGATACGACTTCACTGTCTTTTCGGAGGCATTTTTTTCCAGGCCGAGATGCGTAAGAAACTCGGCCAAGCCTGTTTCGAGCGTCAAGATGAGGTCTCAGGTCCGGTCACTGTGTTGAAATCCTCGGGTCGGTTGTCGCCGAATCATAGATACTCAAGCAGTTTCACCGGCAGTTCAGCAAATGAGAACACGGCATGGCGGGTTCTCCGTAACCCTCGCTCGCGACAACCGACGCAAGGATCTCAATACGCTTCGGTCCGGATCAGTCGTCGAGGAAATCCGCAGGGTCCGGTTCTGCGACCGGGTTGCGGACACGTTCCGTTAAGACAGCTGCGTCGAACCAGTTGATCGCGACCGCGGGGTCCGCGGCTTTGTTGCGGATGTCGTCGATGAGTGCGTCCTTGCTCTCATCGTCGTAGACGAAGATGAACCGCTCTTCCCCCTTAATCAGAGCAAGGACGTTGAGCTCTTGGGTCACGACGCTCCCCCGCGCAGCCGATGTCACATACGCTCAATCGACCGCTCAGGAGTAGAACTACAGCGGAATTCCTCTGCCGCCGCCCAATTGGGGATACTTGCCTGCACCACCCGAACAACCCAAACGATTGGTCGAACCGGAATCTCTCATTCCGAGGTCACTCGGCGTGGAGAATGCTTCGGCCGCTCTCCTTTTCCCTGGCGAACTGCCGTCTGGATTGCTACACTCGCCCCTCAGCCATAACTCAAATATGCTCGAATCACTCTCCTTGGAGTTGCTCCGTGAGTAGCGCGACGTCTCCCACCAGTTCACCTGGACTGAATGAAAAAATCCTATTCTGGGCCAGTTTCTTCACTCTGATTGCGGCTGGCATGGGGTTCTCCATCCGCGGTGATATCATCGCGAACTGGGGCAAGGATTACGGTTTTACTCAGACCGAGTTGGGACAAGTCACCGGAATGGGATTGGCCGGCTTCGGCGTGGCCATCATCTTCTTCAGTTTCTGCACCGACCTCTTCGGGTACGGGAAGCTCATGCTGGTGGCATTCCTCCTCCACATGACTGCGGTTCTCACGACACTGGCCGCGCCGTTGGCGTTTCAAGCGGGTGGAAAGCAGGGGGCGTTCTGGTGTCTCTTCATTTCGCAGTTCACCTTTTCGCTGGCGAATGGTACTTGCGAAGCCGTCATTAACCCGCTCACAGCGACACTGTTCCCCAAGAACAAGACCCACTGGTTGAACATCCTGCACGCGGGGTGGCCCGGAGGGTTGGTTCTCGGCGCTCTCGTCAGCTTGTTATTGAATGCGGTCGGTGGCATTGGCTGGCAAATTCGCTGGGCGATTGTGCTTTTGCCGGTCATTGTTTACGGCGCAATGATGTTCGGGCGGAAGTTCCCCGCCTCCGAAGCGAAAGCGTCTGGTGTGTCAATGGGTACGATGATGGTGACGTTGCTCTCACCGGTGCTGATCTTCCTGTTCCTGATGCACGCGCTCGTCGGGTATGTCGAACTGGGAACCGATAGCTGGATCGTGGATATCACCAAGGCGGTTCTCGCCAGCCCCGATAAGGCTCTTATCGCTTTCATGTGGACCAACATCTTGATGTTCGCGTTGCGGTTTTTCGCCGGACCGATCGTCGAACGAATCAACCCCGTCGGATTGCTCTTTGCCAGTGCATTGCTTGGCACCGCCGGCCTCTGGATGCTCGGACAAAGCTTTGCAAGCTCCACTTGGCCGTGGATGGTCGCCGTCACGGTTTACGGCATTGGCAAGACGTTCTACTGGCCGACGCTTCTGGGCGTGATTTCGGAACGATTCCCCAGGGGCGGCGCACTTGCGCTCGGCCTGAGTGGTGGGATCGGTATGATCTCGGCGGGCTTGCTCGGCGGCCCAGGCATCGGCTTCGAGCAGGACCTCTACGCAAGCCAGAAACTCAAGGCAACGAGCCCAACGACCTACGACCGGTACAAATCCGATACCGAGAATTCTTACCCGATTCCGGGCATCTTCCCTTCTGCGGTGGGACTTGATGGCGCGAAAAAAGGTGTGTTGATGGACAACGGCGAGCAACTCAACGCCGATCTCAGCAAAGCGGAAACCGGCGAGACGAAGAAACAGTTAGATGAGCTGAACGCTTGGTGGCAGACCGCGAAGGGGCACGCCAAGGAGGACAAGCCGCTTGTGGAGGAAGCGAATATCGTCGGCGGAAAGTCAGCGCTCGAAGTTACGGCCCTCGTCCCGGCCGCGCTGGCAGTCGGCTTCCTGATCTTGATCATTTACTTCCTGGCGACAGGGGGATACAAGCAAATCCATCTGCACGATACTCACCCGCCGATGGAAGAATACTGAGAGCGGGCAGTTCGCCTTGTCAGTTGGCTCGCGCGCCAGTGAAATAGCGGAGTGAGAGAGCTTGACCCGCACACAGGCACGCGAACCTTCACATTCCTCGGCACCGGCACCTCAATGGGGGTGCCGATGTTGGGATGCGATTGCCACGTCTGCACCTCCGCGAATCCGAAAAACCACCGATACCGCTGCTCCGTTCTGATCGGCACGCCACGCGGCAATATTCTCATCGACACAACGCCCGAGTTACGACTCCAACTGCTCCGCGAAAATGTGAAACTCGTCAACGCAGTCGTTTACACGCACTACCACGTCGACCACTTATTCGGCCTGGATGACCTCCGCATTTTTCCGCTGAAACTCAAGGGCCCGCTGCCGATCTATTGCACCGACGAAGTGGAAGCCATGATCAGGCAGGTGTTCGCATATGTCTTCGACCCCGCGAACGATGCCCTTCCCATCGGCATGGTTCCGCGCCTCGAACTCAGACGCATCGACGAACGGCCATTCGAGGTACTCGGCGAGAAACTGGTTCCGATTCCATTTCGGCACGGAAAATTCAATGTGTTCGGCTTTCGGATTGGTAACGTCGCCTACTGCACCGACGTGAGCGACATTCCCGATCGGAGCTGGCCACTACTGGAAGGGCTGGATGTGTTCGTCATCGATGCGCTCCGGCCGGGTAAGCCGCACCTGTCGCATTTCAGCTTGGAGCAGGCACTCGAAGCCATAGCCCGCGTGAAACCGCGCCAGGCATACCTCACACATATGGCCCACACCATGGAATATGACGAACTGATGCGCACTCTCCCACCCGGAGTTGAGCCAGCATATGACGGGCTGAAGTTTACGTTTTGATCCCAACGCGAGCAGTAATGGAAACGCCCAAGTGCGGATACATGATCGCCCAGCGATCACAAGGACAAGGGCATGATGAGTTCCCCCCCTCCCAACCTCCTGGCGAAACTCCAGTTACACGGACAGGAACATGTCCTTTATGGCTGGCACGCGATCGAGGTCGAGACCCAGCGGGAACTGCACGAACAGCTCATGGTCATCGACTTCATCGAGCTGGAATTGCTGCGCGCGCAAGCCGGAAAGCCAAGTGACGCGGTTCCAGAGGAGATACAGCCGGTCCCCATTACCCCCTCGACATTCACAGCCGAGGAGAAGGCTTGTGGCGAGGAATCGCTGCGTCGGGGCGAAGTCGCTGCACTGCTTGTCGCGGGTGGGCAGGGAAGCCGCTTGGGCGCTCTCCAGCCAAAAGGGATGTTTCCGGCTGGCGCAGTGAGTGGCGCATCGCTTTATCAGCTCCACGCCGAGAAAATTCTCGCGATCAGCCGGCGGTATGATCATCCGGTACTCTTTCTCATCATGACCAGTCCGGCGACCGACGCTCAGACACGCGCGTTCTTTGCAGAACACCACAACTTCGGCCTTGCGCCCGATCAGGTGAAATTCTTTCGCCAAGGCACCATGCCCGCAGTGTGTGCCCGCACCGGACGGTTGCTCCTCGAAGCACCCGGCAAGCTGTTTCTCAGCCCCAACGGGCACGGCGGGACACTCACCGCGCTAGCGGAGAGCGGTCTCATTCGCGAATTACAAGCAGGCGGAGTGAAGCACGTTTTCTACTTCCAAGTGGATAATCCACTCGTGAAGGTGTGTGACCCGGGCTTCATCGGTCGGCATATCGCAGCCAACTCCGAAGCATCCTCGAAGGTCGTGGTGAAAACCGACCCGGCGGAAAAGGTTGGTGTGTTGATTTCAACGAACGGCCGGTGCTCGATCATCGAATACACACTTCTGCCGAAGCACCTGGCCGAGCATCGCGAGCCGACGGGAGAACTGAGTTTTCGTGCCGGGAATCCGGCCATTCATTTGTTCACGGTCTCGTTTCTCGATCGCGTCACACGCACGGCCGCCGGCTCGCTGCCATACCGTATCGCTATCAAAACAGTGAAACACCACGACACCCAAAGTGGGCAAATCGTGGAGGGAAGTGCGCTGAAGTTCGAGCGATTTATCTTCGATGCGCTGCCGCAAGCGGAACGCTGGTTAACGGTTGAAACGCCTCGTGCGGAAGAGTTCGCGCCCATCAAGAACGCCAGTGGAGCGGATTCGCCAGAAACCGCCCGTACCGCGCAGATCGCGCTCCACGGTGAATGGCTGAGGCGTGCTGGCGTCGAGACACACGGCTATCCGGTCGAGATCTCTCCTCTATTCGCGCTGGACGCCGAAGAACTTGCCGCGAAGATACCTTCGCGAATATCAATCACCGGGCCAACTGTTCTGAAGTAACGGCCCGGTGAGCCACCCTGACGGGCGGTTCACGACGTATGGATTCGCCATGCTCCACGCAATGATAATGGCCGGTGGCGGTGGGACGCGGTTCTGGCCGCGCAGCCGGGTCAAACGGCCCAAGCAGTTCCTCAGCTTCAGTGACGACCGGACGCTCCTCCAGGGGACGGTGGACCGCGTTGCAGCCCAGGTTCCCCCTGAACGTACCTGGGTCATCACCGGTGAGGCGTACGTTGCGGAAACACGCGCGCAGCTTCCGGAAGTGCCGCCGGGCAATATCATCGGCGAACCGGAAGGACGCGACACGGCGCCATGCGTTGGGTTGGGTGCGGCTATTATTGGTAAGGTCGATCCCCACGCCACGCTTGCTGTGATGCCTGCCGATCATGTGATCGAACCGGCACAGGAGTTCCGGCGGGCGTTGCACGCGGCCGAGCAGTTCGTGAACGACTTCCCCGAGAAGCTCATCACCTTCGGCATTCGCCCGACATTTCCCTCGACCGGCTATGGGTACATTCGTCGTGGCGAATCGGCCGGAACGCGGCAGGGTGTGACCGCCTCGCATGTCGTCGAGTTCGCGGAGAAGCCGAAGGCTGAGGTGGCCGAGCAGTTTGTTGCCAGTGGGAACTACGACTGGAACAGCGGAATTTTCGTGTGGAAACCGCGGACGATTCTCGGTGAGTTGCACGCGCGTAAGCCCGAGATACACGCAGTGATTCTCCGCATCGCGGCGGCATGGAGCACCTCCGCCTGGAATGATGTCTTCCACAGTTCATACAAGGCCGCGGAGAAGATCAGCATCGACAAGGCCGTCATGGAGTCGGCCGGGAAAGAGGGCAAGGTACTGGTGCTCAACGCTCCGTACACCTGGGACGATGTCGGGAGCTGGCTGGCACTCGAACGCCGCAATCCGCAAGACGCCAATCACAATACCGTGCAGGCACTCCACTGCGGCATTAACACGGAGCGGTGCGTGATTGTGGGCGACCCCGACCGCATGATCGCAACCTACGGCGTCAGTAATCTGCTCATCGTTCAGGATGGCAACGCGATACTCGTCGCTGATCGCAAGTTCGAGGACAAGGTGAAAGAGATTGTGGACAAGCTGAAGAACACGGGCTGCGGGGAATACACGTGAGCGTGGAAGAAGAAGGGGAGCCAGAGAAAGACAACCTAGCCCCCCCCGCCCCCTTCCCTAAAGCGGAAGGAGGAGCCAGAGTCTTCAGCCCCTCTCCCCTTGGGGGAGGGGCAGCGAGCGAAGCGAGGGGGGAGGAGTCTGCCTCTTTTCCGCCCTCCGGCCAACTCCTCGGCATAGACTACGGCACCAAACGCATCGGACTGGCCGTCTGCGACCCAAACCGAGTTATCGCATCACCATTGGGAACAGCGAACAACGACCTTGGCAGAGAGGCGTTTTTTTCGACCCTCATCGCAAATTCGAAGTTCGTTGGTATCGTGGTTGGGCTCCCACTTCATGCAAATGGCGATGAAAGCGTGATGTCGCAGGAGGCGAGACGGTTTGCTGCTTGGCTCAGGGAACTGACAAAACTCCCCGTTGTGATGTGGGATGAACGATGCACGTCCGCTGCCGCCGAAGATGCCCTACTCGAAGCAAAGTTGACGAAGAAAAAGCGAAAAGCACGTGTTGACCGCGTTGCGGCGCAAATGATTCTCCAATCATACCTTGACGCGGGCTGCCCGGCAGGAGGCAGCGATCAGATCCTCCGAGACGGACCCGGGACCGGTAGAGACGAGAGTCCGAATTGACTGCGTTCCCAGTCTGCCTAAATTAACACCCGTTGTTGACGTAAAGGGGGTCCACGCCTCTCCCCACCCCCTCATTCCACCTACCGGCAGAGGATGCCTGAATGCCCGGCCGTTCTATCCGTCCGTATACCGTCCTGCCGTGCCTGCCCGACCGGCTACGCTCGCTGCAAACGCTCGCTTATAACCTCTGGTGGTCGTGGAATGCCGACGCCGTCGCGCTGTTCCGTCGGATCAACCCGGACCTGTTCGCGGCACTCGATCATAGCCCTATCCGGCTCCTCGGCGCAACCGACCAGACGCGATTCGAACAACTCGAACACGATGATGGCTTCCTGGCGCACATGGATCGCGTGGCGGCGGCGCTGGATCATTACTTGAAAGCCCCCACGTGGTTCCAGGAAACATACAGCTCCGATCCTGACATCCGGATCGCCTATTTCTCAGCCGAGTTCGGGATTCACGAGAGTGTGCCGGTTTACTCCGGCGGCCTTGGCGTGCTTGCGGGTGACCATCTCAAAAGTGCTAGCGATCTTGGCGTCCCGCTGGTCGGCGTCAGCCTGATGTACCGCGAGGGGTACTTCCGCCAGTACCTCAACGTGGAAGGCTGGCAGCAGGAGCGTTACCCGGAAAACGACTTCTTCACTCTTCCGCTCATTCCCGAGCTCGGGCCCGCTGATAAGCCCATCATCATCACGGTTCAGTTGCCCGGTCGTGAGCTGGCACTCCGCGTCTGGCGAATTCAAGTGGGTCGAGTACCGCTCTACCTGCTCGATGCGAACATTCCTCAGAATTCCCCCGATGATCGCGCCATCACTTCGCAACTCTACGGCGGCGACCTTCACACCCGCATTCAACAGGAAATCATTCTCGGCATCGGCGGGATTCGCGCCTTGCGCGCGCTCGGACGGATGCCGACCGTTTGCCACATGAACGAAGGACACGCTGCGTTCACCGGCCTGGAACGAATTCGACTCCTGATCGAAGAACACAAGCTGGACTTCGCGACTGCGCTGGAAGCAGTGAAGGCCGGGACGTGCTTCACCACGCACACGCCGGTGCCTGCCGGGAACGACGCGTTTCCCATGCACATGACCGAGCATTATCTCGGCGATTACATGGCAAAGATGGGCGTGGATCGAAATGCGTTTGCAGCTCTGGGCCGGCAGCAACCCGGCAACGAGCAGGAGCTGTTCAGCATGACAGTGCTGGCGCTCAAACTGGCGAATATCTCCAACGCCGTGAGCAAGCTGCACGGCAGTGTGTCGCGGCGAATGTGGAAAGATCTCTGGCCTGAATTGCCGACGGGTGAAGTACCCATCACAAGTATTACCAACGGCGTTCACACGCAAAGCTGGCTGGCGCCGGAGATCGCGCAACTCTATGACCGTTACATCGGGATTCAGTGGGAAGACCGGCCGACCGACTTTGCCATCTGGAAGCGTGTGGATCATATCCCCGATGGCGAACTCTGGCGAACTCACGAACGCGGCCGGGAGCGGCTCGTGGCTCTGGCGCGCTCACGGCTCAAGTCACAACTCAAACGACGAGGATCGCCGCCATCTGAAGTGGACGCTGCGGAAGAGGTTCTCGATCCCGATGCGCTGACGATCGGATTCGCACGCCGATTCGCCACATACAAGCGAGGGGATCTCATTTTCCGCAATGTGGATCGTCTTGTGGCGATCATGAATAGCAAGGACCGCCCAGTTCAGATCATCTTTTCGGGTAAAGCGCACCCGCAAGACCGCGGCGGCAAGGAGCTGATCCAGCGTGTGGTGCAGCAGGCACGTAAGCCGGAGTTTCGCAAGCGGGTGGTCTTCATCGAAGACTACGATATGAACGTCGCCCGCTACCTGGTCCAGGGAGTGGATGTCTGGTTGAATAACCCCCGTCGGCCACTGGAAGCTTCGGGGACCAGCGGCATGAAAGTGGTGGGCAATGGCGGCCTGAACCTCAGTATCCTCGACGGCTGGTGGGTCGAAGGTTACGACGGCGACAATGGGTGGGCGATCGGTGCTGGCGAAGAGTACACCGACCTTGCATATCAGGATGAGATCGAAAGCCGGGCTCTCTTGGATTTGATCGAACACGACATCGTGCCGGCGTTCTATCGGCGCGATGCGGGTGGGTTGCCTCGCGAATGGATTCGCCGAATGAAACGCTCGATCATGAGTCTTGTGCCTGTGTTCAACACCAACCGCATGGTCGAACAGTACACGGAACGATGCTATCTCCCCAGCTACCGCCGCGCAGCGAAGTTGAGCGGCAACCACTTGCTCGCCGCAAAGGAGCTCGCCGAGTGGCGTCGGCGGGTTCGGGCAGACTGGTCGCAAGTGAAGGTCGAAAATGTCGATGCGCCGACAAATGAGTTGATGCGTGTGGGGGCCACTTTCCCGGTGCGCGTGCGCGTGAATCTCGGCCCGTTCAAGCCAGACGAAGTGGAAGTGCAACTATGTCATGGCGTGTTGGACGCGATGGGCGATATTGCGGAGCCGAAAGCGATGCCGCTAGAAGCGGATGGCGAAGTGGCGGGGCGCAGCGTGCTTTTCACGGGCGATGTGCCATGCCGCGCCAGCGGTCAGTTTGGTTTCAGTGTGCGGGTTCTCCCGCGTCATGTGAACCTTCCGCACCTCTTTGAGCCTGGACTGGTGACGTGGGGATAAACGCACGGTCGGTGCATTCTGTGCTGGGGGAGCTGAATCAAAGCGGCTTGCCGCTTGATCGATTCGCTTTCCCGTATTCTCGCTGCGCGCTAGAATAACACCTATGTCCGCAACTCTGCCACTACTTGTTGAATCCCCTTCGGACGCAGGTTCCCGGCGCACCAAGCCGGGGATTCTCGACGTTTCTGCGGCGGAGCTGCGCCCGTGGCTTGCCGAACGCGGACAGCCACCCATGCGGGTCAATCAGATTCGGCGACAAGTCCTCGCAAACAGGGCAGTTACGTTTGAAGAAATGTCGGATTTGCCCAAAGCGTTGCGCACGGAACTCACCGAAGCCTTCAGCGTGTTCTCCACCCGTATTGAACGACACCTGACGGCCTCCGATGATACGCATAAGCTGGTTCTTCGACTCGCCGATGACCGGATGATCGAGAGCGTACTAATCCAGGATGAGGGTCGGGCGACAGCCTGCGTCAGTACGCAGGTTGGCTGCGGGATGGGCTGTGTGTTCTGCGCCAGTGGATTAAATGGCGTGGTTCGGAACTTGACGGCCGGTGAAATCGTCGAACAGTTAGTGCGGCTGCGGAACTTGACTGATCCGGACACAACGAATCCAGAGCGTGCCAGCCGCCTCACGCACATTGTTGTGATGGGGATGGGCGAACCGCTGGCCAACCTCGATAACCTGCTTGAGGCGCTGGCGGTGGCGGGGGACAAGAATGGCCTCGGTATCGGTGCCAGGCATGTGACGATTTCGACTGTCGGGCTGCCGGCCAAGATTCGCCGGCTTGCCGAGACGGGTAAGCAGTATCATTTGGCGGTGTCTCTGCACGCACCGAACGACGAACTTCGCACCCGAATTGTCCCAACCAATGACACGATCGGACTCGATGCCATCCTGGCCGCCGCTGATGAATTCTTTGCGAAAACCGGTCGGCAAGTGACCTATGAATATGTTGTGCTGGGAGGCTTGAACGATCGACCGGAACACGCAAGACAGCTCGCTGGGCTGCTGACGGGGCGCAAGGCACACGTAAACCTGATTCCGTGGAACGATGTCGAAGGATTACCGTACCGGCGGCCAGCCGATACTGACCTGCAGACTTTGATCGACACGCTGCGCAAGGCCGGAGTGAGCGTGAAAGTCCGCAAGCGGAAAGGTGCCGAGATCGACGCCGCCTGCGGCCAATTGCGACGCAAAGTGGAAGCCGAATCAGAGGTTGGAGTCAAGAACACTGAACTGAAACCTGAGTCATCGAACTGACCCCGGATTCCGGACCCCTGATTCCTGACTCTTGTCCCCCGACTCCTGAAACCTGGGCATATGTCCGTCGGTCAGACCAGTTCGCAGATGGCTCTCCGCGACCCGGACATCCGTCTGATGCTCCAGGTACGCGACAGGGACGATACGGCCGCATTCTCCGAATTGGTTGAACGTTTCCAGCATCGCCTCGTTGCTGTGATGCACCACCTCGTCGGCAACGCCGATGAAGCGGAAGACCTTGCCCAAGAAGTCTTTCTCCGCGTTTACCGTACGCGCAAAAAATACACCCCCAAAGCCAAGTTCTCCACCTGGCTCTTCACCATCGCCAACAATCTGGCCTTGAACGCTCTGCGCGATCGCCAGCGGCGACCCGTGCTTCCGCTGGAAGTGCGCGATTCGGGCCCATTGGGGCCAAGGCCAACAGAAACACTCGCACCGACCCGCGATGAGCCTCCAACGCACAATCTTCAACAACAGGAACTCGCGGATGTGATTCGTCGCGCACTCGATGGCCTGAACGAACGCCAACGGATGGCGATTGTGCTCAACAAGTTCGAGGATATGAACTACGCCGACATCGCGGATGTCATGGGTTTGAGCACGAAAGCGGTAAAATCGCTCCTAAGTCGCGCTCGGTGCAAGCTGCGCGAGGCCCTTCAGGGTTACATATACATGGACAGCGAACCGCCCCCGCCGGCTGAGGAGGACGAATCGGCAGAGAGCGAGTGAGCAGCCTGCGGCTGGGATGGCCCGGGCTCATTGGCCTTGACTCTCCGGAACACGCTGAAATGGCGAGCGAAAAGAAGATTCCCGACGAGGACCCCGCGCCCGATGCATTCGAGGCGGAACTCGTCGCGTACTTGGATGGCGAACTGGACGAGGCCACCGCCCGCCAGGTGGAAGCCCGGCTTGCGCGCGACCCCGCCGCACGCTCACGCGCTGCGGAGCTGAAAAAGTCCTTCGACTTACTCGACTACCTTCCTCGGCCAGAGCCATCGCCCACCTTCACTACGCGGACCTTGGATAAACTCCCCGCTGTGAAGCCAACAAGCGACTCGGCATCCACTGCCGCACGGTCGGGCAATTCCCCGTCGATGACTCCTTCCAGCAACCAGGTCGTTTCTGCATCGGTTCCAGTCCCGCTGGAACTGGATGAAGTTCCCGAATCGCGCGACAGTCGTTCACGCCTGCGCCTCTGGATCACCAGCGGTCTTGCCGTGGTTGCGTTTGCCGCGCTGGGATACTTCGGCAGTGCACTCGCCCGCCCTTACCTTTTCCCGCGCAAGACGGAAACAGAAGAAACAAAGATCGATGTCGATCCGCGTGTCATCGAGCGACTGCCGCTTTATGCTCACGCTGATGATCTCGTATTCGTCACCGAACTCGCGAAGCCGGACTACTTCGGCGACGATCCTGCGGTCCTGTTTGACCCCACGCTCAAAGTGCCCGTTTCCGATACTCTCGAAAAGCCCGCCGGTAAGCAATTCGAGACACTTGCCAAGGCATTCCGCTCCCTCCCCGCCACCCGGCAAGCCGAAATCGTCAAACTCGATCACGATCTCCAGAGCTTGGATCCGAAGGAACGTGATCGACTCTTTCGTGTTCTGGAGGTGTATTCCGCGTGGATAGAACGCTTACCGGATTTCGAGCGTCGGGCGGTACTTCACGCCGCGACACCGAGTTTACGGCTGGGCGTCATCCGCACCATCCGTGAGGAACAGTGGGTCAACGCGTTGCCGGCAGGTGTGCGTGCCAAGCCGGAGTTGATTCAGAAGTGGAAAGACGAGGAAATTCGTCGCAGCAAACGCTGGGCCACCGTTCGCCACCACGCCGAGACATTAGCCGCGACCAAAAACCCCTGGCCATTCGACACGGAGACGAGCCGGAAAGAAGTGATCGAATACGCCCGGAACGTCTTCAAGATTGACGATTCCAAAAAGTGTCGGCTGTCTCTGGGCGACCAGTTCGAATACAAGCGCACGCTTGCGGATGCCAGGCGCGACGATACCTGGGCCTGGTATGGGCTTTTGGTATACGAACTCTGCAAACATCACCCGTACTTGCCCGAACCCGAAAACAGCAAGTTGATGATCACCGAGCCGAATGAGTTGCCGGAAGTCTACGCCAAAGCCATTGCCAAAAAGGGCGTGGCGTCGCGAATCCGAGGGACAACCATTGGGAAATGGCCGGAGTTTCCACTGGAGATACACGAGCTTCGCCTTCCGAAGCTGCTACCTCCTAATCCGCCACCCCTTGGTCCCTGCCGGCTTGCCGAGTTCAAAAAGCCCGTTCGCGATTTTGCAGCGAAGGAACTCTTTCCGAAGATGACCATGAAGGAGAAACACGATCTCGAACTGCTTCAGGGGAAGTGGCCAGATTACCCCCGCGAATTGCTCAAATATGCTCACAAGTACGACTTATCGGTTCCGGGCGTGACGTTACCCGGTTCGCCCAAGAAATGGGACGCAATCTATGACCTCCACGGCGGGGTGGAAGCGAACAAGTAGGTAAGCACGGGCTGCCTCACGCAACCGGGTTCCGCAGTGTACCGATGCCGGTGATCGAGATACTCACGTCGTCGCCGTGGTCGAGAGTGAATTCGTCAGGCGGGACAATGCCGGTTCCAGTTAGCAGCAGAGCACCATGTGGAAACTCGTTCTCTTTGAAGAGCCACTCCGCCAAACTCTCGGTTGTCCGCGCCATCTGCGCAAGCGTAGTGCTTCCTTCGAACGCGATTTTCCCTGCCCTCTGAATTGTCAGTTTGATTTCGACACTTTCCAACGGGGGCATGGCGGCGAGTGGAGTGACGAGCGGCCCGACCGCACACGATCCCTTGTAGACCTTCGCTTGCGGCAAATACAGCGGATTCTCGCCTTCAATATCGCGGGAACTCATGTCATTGCCGATCGTGTAGCCGACAATGTTTCCGGCTGGCGAGATGACCAGCGCCAGCTCCGGTTCCGGTACACTCCACTTCGCGTCGGCCCGGATGCGCACCGGACTGCCGGGATTCACGACACGTGCTGGCGTGGCCTTCAGGAATAACTCCGGCCGGTCGGCGGTGTACACTTTGTCGTAGAACTGTGCGGCACCTTTCGATTCTTCTTCGCGCGCCACTTTGCTTCGCTTGTACGTCACGCCCGCCGCCCAGATTTCCTGAAAATCCACCGGTGCAAGCCACGTCTGGCCGTCAAATCGCTCGGACGTGGCGAGTGTATCGACCAACCGGTTGGCTGTTTCGACCGGGTTGGGCGAATGGAGAATATCCGACAGGCTTCGCACGGCGGGGTCGCGGCGCATGTCCAGAGGAAAGACATGACCGCGTTCGATAACGACGACGCCGATTTTGCCACTGTCGCGCTGCACTTTGCCGAATTGCATGGCATCACCCTTTGAGAACGAACGTGGATTTCATATCCACCAGACGCGAAAAGCGGCCGGAGTGTCCCGGCCGCTTAGTGTATCGACTCAGCCCGGTTGCTCACGCAAATTTGTAGAAGCCCGGCATCGGCACCGGTGGGGTTTCAATCGGTCCCCATTCGTATTTGGCTGGCGCGAGATTCTGGTTAGACGCCATCAGTTCCTTCCAGGTCAGCCGCTTGCCGCTATACGCGGCTTCGCGTGCCAGCAGTGCCATCAGTGTACTGTAGGCCGCATGTTCGCCGTCGTTGATGAATTTGCCTGCGCGGATGCCGGCGAACAACTCATCGTGCTCCACCTGATACATGTCCTTCACTTTTGTCTCGCTGCCGAATTCCCACTCCTTGCCGCCCGTCGGGCTCACGGTGTGTGCCATGAGCTGTGCGGAACCCTTCGTACCGATCACGTGATCGTTCACGTTGCCGGGGCACCGGTCCATCTGGCGGCAGAAGGAGAAGAGCTTCGCGCCGTTGGCATACTCCAGTGTCACGGCGAAGTGGTCGTAAATGTGACCGTATTTTGGATCCCGGCGAACTTGTCGCCCGCCAACACCCATCGCCGCCACCGGCATCACTTCACCAAACACCCAACTGGCCTTGTCGAAATTGTGGCAGTGCTGCTCAACGATGAAATCGCCCGAAAGCCAGGTGTAGTAGTACCAGTTGCGCATCTGGTACTCCATCGGCGACCATTTGGGGTCGTTGCCCCGATGCCAGATTGGCCCGGTGAGATACGTGATATGCATCGCGGCAACGTCGCCGATCATACCATCGTGGATGCGCTTGATGGTTTCGCGTTTGGCGTAGTCGTAACGGTAGCAGAAGCCGGAGCAGAGGCTGACATTCTTTTCCTTCGCCAGTTTCGCAGTTTGAATCACCGACTTCGCACCAGCGACGTCCACAGCGACCGGCTTTTCGCAGAAGACATGCTTCCCGGCCTTGATCGCGGCCTCCAGGTGCATCGGGCGGAACCCCGGCGGCGTGCAGAGGAGGACCACGTCAACGCCACAATCGAGCAACTTCTGGTAGCCATCAAAGCCATCGAATTTGCGATCGGGAGTAACATCCAGTTTCGGCGCGATGTCCTTGATTTCACGGAGTTCTTTGAGGCTGCCTTCGAGGCGATCCATGAAGGCGTCGCACATGGCAACGAGTTTCACCTTCGGATCAGCGCGAAGAGCTTGCTTGGCAGCACCGGTACCACGTCCGCCGCACCCCACCAAACCAACGCGGAGTGTGTCATTCCCGGCTGCGTATGCCCCCGGAAGCAGCGTAACGCTGGCAGCGGCCGCAGCAGATGCCTGGAGGAAAGTACGACGTGTCGTATCCGACATTGATAAGCCTCGTGAGTGCGAGAGGGGATAGCGGGGAGAAGTCTATTGTGCACCAAGGGCGAGGGGGAGCCAACGGGATTCTCTGTTCTCTGTTCTCTGGGCTGTTTACGGTGGGTTAACGAGCCGGAAGCACGATGTCTTTCTTCGTGCTATCAACGATGGCGAACAGTTCCGCTTGTTCTGCTGCGGGGACGCCGAATTTGTCCAGGGTTGTGCGGAAGTCCTCAAGGAAGACTTGCCACTCGCCTTCGGTGATGCCAAGGTGGGCGTGCGAGTCGTACATGTTCTTGCCGGTGTACTGCTGCGGTCCGCCCGTTGCCCAGCACACCATTTCCGTGACCAGATACTTGAATCCTGCACGCGAAACGCGGTGGTGCGCTTCATCCACTTTCGGATTCGCATTGAGACGCGGATTATCCATGATCCGGTCGATGAAGTCGTCCACAACGGCGGCGATGGCGTAGACGCCGCCAAGTCGGTTGTAGAGACTTTTGGTTTCCGTTTGGGCGACGTTCGTCACGCAATCATCTCCTTGATGACGTTGGCCTTCTCCACTCCCGTGAGCTTCTGGTCGAGACCCTGATAGCGGTAGGTGAACTTTTCGTGGTCGATGCCGAGCAATCGGAGGATTGTGGCGTGCAGATCGCGGACGTGAACGGGATCCTGCACGATGTTGTAGCTGAAGTCGTCGGTTTCGCCGTAAATGGTGCCGCCCTTTGATCCGCCCCCTGCCATCCACATCGTGAAGCAGCGCGGGTGGTGATCGCGGCCGTAATTCGTCTTCGAGAGCCCCCCTTGGCTATAAATAGTGCGGCCGAATTCGCCGCCCCAGATCACCAGTGTGCTCTCGAACAGACCCAGACGCTTCAAATCCTGAATCAGCCCCCAGCACGGCTGATCGACATCGCGGCACTGGTCGGGCATCCGGCCGGTGAGGTTGCCGTGGTGATCCCAGTTGTTGTGATACACCTGCACGAATCGCACCCCGCGTTCGACCAACCGGCGAGCGGTAAGGGCCGTGTAGGCGAAACTGCCGGATTTCTTGACGTCGGGGCCGTAGAGATCGAGGACACTCTGCGGTTCCTTCGCGAGGTCCGCGAGTTCCGGGACGCTCGCTTGCATGCGGAACGCCATCTCGTACTGCGCGATACGGGTTTTTGTTTCGGGATCGTGGAGTTGCGCGTGGTTCAGTTCGTTCAGTTTGCTCAGGCCGTCCAGAGTGGTTCGACGCACTTCGGGCGTTACACCCGGAGGGTTGTTGATGAACAGAATCGGATCGTTTGCGGCCCGGAAGCTCACGGCGGCGTGTTCGCCGGGCAGATAGCCCGATTGCCACAGTCGCGCTGAGATCGCCTGCACTTGTTCCTGGTTGCTTGGCTTGGCCACCATCACCACGAACGTCGGCAGATTCTGATTGAGCGAACCCAGGCCGTAGCTGGTCCAGGCGCCGATGCACGGCCGACCGGTGACCATGTTACCGGTCTGCATGTGCGTGATAGCCGGCTCGTGATTGATGGCTTCGGTGTGCATGGAGCGGATGAACACCATGTCGTCGGCCATCTTGCTCGTGTATGGCAGCAACTCATCGTTCATCCACATTCCACACTGGCCCTTACGGGCAAACTTGTACTTGCTTGGTGCGATGGGGAACCGCGCCTGGCCGCTTGTCATGGTGGTGAGGCGTTGACCCTTGCGGATGCTGTCGGGCAAGTCCTTGTCGTAGTAGTCCAGCATCTTCGGCTTGTAGTCATAGAGATCCATTTGCGCCGGTCCGCCGACGCAGTGGAGGTAAATCACATGCTTGCACTTGGTGGGGAAGTGCGTTTTCGGCAGGGCGGCGCCAATGCCCGTGGCGCTGCTGGCGCCGAGATGCGGCATTGGCGCGACCTCAGCACCTTCGCTCAACAGCGATGACAACGCCATGCTGCCGAGCGAAAGGCCGGTGGAGGCGAAGAAATGCCGGCGGGTGAGTTCGAGGGCAAGGGGGTTGTCGAAGAGGGTCATCATGTGCTCCGTTAGAGTGGTCCGCTCGCTCCGGGAGCGGTTGCCGCAGAGCGGCAATGGTTCCGTGTGAATTCCCAGGTGGTCCGCTCGCGGAGCGAGCGGACCACGCTGAGTTACTTATTCAGCACTTCATCCAGGTTCATCAACTGATTCGCCAGCATCGTCCACGCCGCGAGTTCGCTGGCATCCAGTTTTGCATCCGGCTTGGATTCGCCGAAAGCGATGAGCTTCTTGGCGTCATCGGGTTGTGCTTTGTAGTGGGCGCGGAGCGTGGCCAGTGAATCCCGCACAATGATGAGTTCCGGATCGCGGAAGGAGCGAGCCAGGAGTCGTTTCGCGATGAAGTCGAGGCGCTGATCGTCCGTCGCGGAGGCTTTCAGCGTGTTTTCGGCCAGGACGCGGGCGGCCTCCACGAACTGCACGTCGTTGAGCGTGAGAAGCGCGGCCAGCGGCGTATTCGTGCGATCACGTCGGACAGTGCAGGTTTCGCGGTTGGGTGCGTTTAACACCTCCATCGAAGCTGGCGGCGCAGCTCGCTTCCAGAAAGTGTACATGCTGCGGCGATAGAGGTTCTCACCAGTATCGCGTCGATAGTCGCGAGTGTTCGATCCAATCATTGCGACCGCTTCCCACACACCCTCTGGCTGGTACGGCCGCACACTTGGACCACCGATCTTTTTTACCAACAGCCCGCTCGTTGCGAGCGCGTAATCGCGAATCATCTCGGCGTCCATGCGGAAACGCGGTCCACGCGACAGCAGTCGATTATCGCTATCCTTCTCCAGTTTCTCGGGAGTGGAGATTGCTGCTTGGCGGTATGTAGCCGAGGTAACGAGGAGGCGGAAGAACCGTTTCACGTCCCACGGTGTGGGGTCATCGCAGCACAGCCCCGGGGTTGGCTCGCGGAACTCAATCGCGAGCCAGTCGAGCAGTTCCGGATGGCTTGGTAGTTCGCCAGCGATACCGAAGTCGCCGCTGGTGCGGACGAACCCGGTTCCAAAGAGTTCCTGCCAGAACCGGTTGACGGTCACCCGAGCGGTGAGCGGGTGTTCTTTGGACATCAGCCACTTTGCCAGCCCGAGGCGGTTATGCGGTAGGTCCTTTGCCATCGGGGGCATCGAGAGCGGTGTATCGGCTTTCACAGGGTCGCGGCGTTGATCGTAGTTGCCGCGGAACAGAATGAATGCTCCCGGTTCGCTGTTTTGTCGTTCGTTCATGACGTGGGCGACCGTTCCACGCGACTTGATCGCGGCTTCTTCCGCCGCGAGCTTCGCGACTTGCGTTTCGAGTTCGCGAGTTGGCTTGTCGAAGGTCCCCAACCACCACTCGAACGCGATGTCGGCTTCGGCGGGGGTGCGCTTGTCGGCCGGTTTGGCCACGGCGTCAGCCGCGGCGCCATAACGGAGGAGTTGATCGATCTCCTCGTGCTTCAGTTTGCGGCCATACAGACGCACATCTTCAATCGAAGCGCCGAGCAACCGTTCGCTATTGAATCGCTCACCGATGGTGAGTGGAACTTCCGTGCGAGTCGTTCCCTTCAGGGCGTTGAACTGGGTGGTCGTTCCTTGCGGTTGGCCATTCACATAGATGGCGACGCCCTCTGGCTTCGCGGAGCCGTCGTACGCGATCGCAACGTGAACCCACTGGTTGACCGGCACTGGCGTGTTGCTCACCACCTTGAGCGCATCTTCGGGGAACGCACTGATGATATGCGTGCCGATTTTGCCTCCTTCCACCCACAGATCCCAGCCGCGGTGTTTGTTCCGTGGATCCATGCGGGCCACGATGGCGCCAGTCGAATTCCCGCGTGTAAGTTTCACCCAGGCGGAGGCGGTGAAAGGTTGTTTCGTGTCAAAGTCGCCCGCATCGGGGATGGATGGTGGCAGTCCGCCTCCCTTCGGCCGCACGGTAAAGGCTTTGCTGGCTCGCGGACCGTTGGCCCAGCCGAAGCCCTCGCCGAATGGGACTGCCCGCACTTGCCCATCCACAGAAAAATGCGCATCAGTGCCGACGCCTTCGGTCAGCGGAGCGTGGAACAGCAAGCCTTCGCGTGGATTCTGTGCAAATACCGTCGCGGCGGTTGCGGTCTTCAGCCACTTGTTGAATTCCGGCTTCGCGGCGGTCTTTCGAGCCGTCAGTTTCTCGCGAACGGTGACGATTTCCTTGCCGATGGCGTTATACCGTGGGCGATCTTGAGGAAGCGGGACCGGAATCACGGGCGGAGTATTATGGATATTGCCGTCCATCGCGTTCTGTGTGGTGTTGTTAAAGAACGCCGACAGTGAGTAGAAGTCCCGCATCGTGATCGGATCGTACTTGTGGTTGTGGCAGACCGCACAGCCGGTTGTCAGTCCCATCCACACCTGCGAGGTTGTTTCTGTCCGGTCGCGGGCATAGAGCACGACATACTCTTCGGGAATCACACCACCTTCGTTGGTCGTGATGTTGCAGCGGTTGAAGCCCGTCGCCACCCGTTGGTCGAGGGTCGGGGTTGGCAGAAGATCTCCGGCGAGTTGCTCGATGGTGAACTGATCGAATGGCTGATTATTGTTGAACGCGGCAATGACCCAGTCGCGGTAAGCCCAGATTTCTCGGTAGTTATCGAAGTGAATGCCGTGCGTGTCGGCATAGCGAGCGTAGTCGAGCCAGTACCGGCCACGATGTTCGCCCCACTGCGGCGACGCCATCAGTTTCTCGACGTACTTCTCATACCAGTTGTCCGACTTGTCGTTGACGAATGCTTCGACATCGGCGGGGTCGGGCGGCAGGCCCGTCAGGTCGAGCGACAGGCGGCGAGCGAGAGTACGGCGATCGGCTTCGGGCGCAGGTTTCAGTCCCGCGGCTTCGAGGCGAGCCAGGATGAAGTTATCGATCGGATTGCGAACCCAGCTCTTGTCTTTCACTTGCGGCACGGGCGGACGTACCGGTGCGATGAAGGACCAGTGCGGTTGATACACGGCTCCCGTCGCGATCCACTTCTTGAGCAACTCCTTTTGCTCGGGTTTGAGCTTCTTGTTCGTTTTCCGCGGCGGCATCAGTTCCTTCGCATCCTCTGTGAGAATGCGATGAATCAGTGCGCTTTCGTCGGGTTTTCCCGGCACGATGGCCTTGAGCTCCACAGCGGCGTCGCGCTGGTCCAGGCGGAGGTCCGCCTTGCGAGCGGCACTATCCGGCCCGTGGCAGGGGAAGCAGTTCTCCGCGAGGATGGGTCGGATATCGCGGTTGTATTCGATGCCGCTGGACTCAGCCTTGACCGGCTGTGTTGCGGGTTGAGCCGCGGGCTTGGGGGCGGGTTGAGCCGCGGCCTCGGATGTCGGTGGGGCGGCAGTTGCGTTTGATGTTTCGAACGGTGTCAGCACAACACCAGTGAGCACAACCCACACGAGTGAAGCAAAGGAGAGAACTCGCGGCATGTTGCGGCCTCTGTGGAGTCTGTTGATTCGCTGGGAATTATGGGGCGCGTAGCCGCTCCCGAAGGTAAATCGTGAGTCCGGCCAGCGGTTAGCGGCAGGCAAAATCTTACAAGATTATCTTATTCGATCTTGCCAGGAGGCGAAGCCGGTTTTTCCTTGAAATCTATTTCCCACCTTTGCGGAGGTGCGGGTTGTACTTGCACTTTTTCGTGGAACGCGCCATGATCGCGTCGCGTTACTCGGTGAACATGGAGGTTCCAATGACCCGCTTGTTCTGGTTCGCCTTCCTTGGTCTGATCCTTTCGCCCACGCTCGCACCTGCGGCCGACCCAAAACTCGAAGATCTGCTGGGGAAGTGGGTACTCACCGACGACGCCCACCTCCCAAAAGGATCGATCTTCGAGTTCAAGCCCGATAACAAACTCGTCGTGACTGTCATGGCCGGCGGTGAGAAGAAGACGATCGAGTTAGCATACGAGCTGAAAGTGCAACAGAAACAGTTGACGTTTATCGTCAACGGGAAGCCCGACACAACGGCAATTGTCGTGCTGACCAAAACGGAACTGGTGTGCAAAGACAAGGACGGCACGACGCCGAAATTCAAGCGACTGCAGTGAGCCGATTCGAAAAGGCCGCACAGTGCAGCGCGTCCTTTTTTGTTCTGCGGGCTGTAAAATGCCCGCATGTCGATCCGCGTTTCCAATCTGCGGCTGCCGGTGGAAGAGCCGGAAGCCTCATTACCAAATCATCTTGCTCGGGCGCTCGGCGTCTCGGCATCCGAACTGACGCGCTGGCGAATTGTGCGCAAGGCGCTCGATCTCCGCGACAAGCGGCAACTCCGGTTTGTTTACAACTTCGAGGTCGATCTTCCTGCCGGCGAAGGTGCGGTGGTGGCTCGCGCACACGGCACCGAACAGGTCGAACTTCACAACGACCCGCCGTTCTCGATGCCCCAGCCGGGGGCAGTTCCACTTCCGCACCGGCCTGTTGTTGTTGGGTCGGGGCCTGGCGGTCTCGTGTGCGCGTACTTTCTCGCACAACTCGGCTATCGCCCCATCGTGCTCGAACGCGGCACGAAAGTGAATGACCGTATTCGCGACGTGAAATCGTTTGATGAGGGTGGCCCGTTTCATCCCGAGAGCAACTATCTGTTCGGCGAAGGTGGAGCGGGGACGTTCTCGGATGGGAAGCTGACCTGCCGCGGAACGGGACCGGATGTTCTGCGCGTGTTGGAACTGTTCGCGGAATGCAAGGGCCAGCAACCGGGCAAACCGAGCATTCTGTACTATCATCGCCCGCACCTGGGCAGTAATCGCTTACCCGCGGTGGTGAAGGCCATCCGCCAGAAAATTGAGGACTACGGCGGGGAAGTGCGATTCCTCACCCGCGTCGAAGACTTGCAGTTCAGCGATGGTCGATTGACCGGCGCGACCACCTCGTCGGGCTTTATCCCGGCGTCGGTGGTGGTTCTCGCCATCGGCCACAGCGCGCGCGATACGTACCGAATGCTTGCTGCGCGCGGGGTGCCGATGACGCCCAAGCCATTTCAGTTCGGCGTGCGGATCGAGCATCAGCAATCTGTTGTGAACTCAGTACAGTTCGGCCCCAGGCACGAGCATTACGAAGAACTGCTCGGCAACGCGGACTATTCGCTGGTCGCGAGCGGCACGCACGACCTGTTCACGTTCTGTATGTGTGCTGGTGGTTACATCATCCCCAGCGTTTCACAGGAGGGGTTCTTCTGCACGAATGGCATGAGCTTGAGCAAACGCGACTCGCCGTTTGCTAATAGCGGGCTTGTTGTGACCGTGCCGGTCGAGGTATTTGAAGGGAACGATGTCCTCGCGGGGATGCGGCTGCAAGAGAAGTACGAAGCAAAGGCATTCGAGATTGGCGGGCGCAGCGACTACCGCGCGCCGGCGCAGCGCGCGCAGGATTTCGTTTCCGGACACGACTCCAACTCTGTTCCCGAAACAAGCTATCCACGTGGGGTCGTCCCGTGCGATTTGCGAGCCGTGTTGCCACCCGTGGTGGCGGAAGCTGTCGCGCACGGGTTGCCGCAAATGGATCGGCGCTGGCATGGGCGGTTTCTGGCAGATGCAGTTCTTACCGGGCCTGAATCGCGGGGGAGTTCACCGGTCCGGATTGATCGAGACAACGATAGCCGCGAATCTCCGGGTGTCGCGGGACTCTACCCCGTGGGGGAAGGTGCTGGTTATGCCGGGGGAATTGTTTCGGCGGCTGTTGACGGACTCCGGACAGCACGAGCGATTGTCGGAAAATACGCGATTCCGGAGTAACCGTCCGGAGTAACGCCGTGTGAAATCCTCGGGTCGATTGTCGCGGGTTTCGCCTTTCAGAACGTTTCTCTGCCGGTTGAATAAATGAGAACCTCCCACGGCGTGTTCTCATTAGCTCGTTGAATAAATGAGAACCCCGAGGGCGTGTTCTCATTTTGTGTGCAACCTCAACTGAGAATCTCAACACAGTCCCAGAGTAAGAAATGCGGGGATGGTAAGAGAGTTTTGTGAATGCACTTCCTTTTGCATAACGTTTCGGGTTTACTATCCCCATTGCTGCCTCTAGCGCTGGTTGCCCTATCGCCCATTACCGGCTGCCCCTCTGGCCCACTCTTTCTGGAGGATTGCCGTGTTTTCGATTCCGCGTCGGCATGCGTTCACGTTGATTGAATTGTTGGTGGTGATTGCAATCATCGCCATCCTCATTGGGTTATTGCTCCCTGCAGTCCAAAAGGTTCGCGACGCCGCAGCGCGCATGAAGTGTCAGAACAACCTGAAACAAATCGGCCTCGCCTTGCACAACTACGAAAGCGCGAACCAATTCTTCCCGCCGGCCTATACGATTCTCCTCACGACCCCCAGCTCGACCTCGTGGGGCGTCTACCTGCTTCCGTATATCGAACAGAATAATCTGTACATGCAATACAGCCTGACTGGTGCCATCGGCGGAACGCCGAACACGGCGGTGGTCTCGACTCCCCTCAAAATCTACCAGTGTCCGGCCACGCCGAATCAGGATCGGGTGTACTCCGACGGTCCTGTTCCGGGTGCAGCATTCGTCTCCAGTTGGGGGAGTGGCACGGTGAGCTGGACCGCGGCCGCCGGTGACTACACCGTCACCACCGGAGTCCGCGGCGCGACGCTCGACGCCTGCTTCGCCGATGGCGGCGGTAGTGACCGGGACGGCACACTCCAGGCAACTCCCCTCGCGACCCCCTCAGCACCCGTCAGCGGCACCCCCGTCTTGGCCATTACGGATGGCACGTCGAACACGATGGTGATCGCCGAACTGGCAGGCCGACCGGCCGTGTATCACGCTGGGAAACTCGTTGCACCGAGCGCCCCTTTCTCGGGGGCTGGATGGGGTGACGCCCTCAGCGGCGAGAACTGGTTTATTGGCTCTTTGTTCGACGGTACCGAAAACGCCAATGGTGGCCCGTGTGTTGTCAATTGCACCAACTCACGCGGGTACGGTCTCTACAGCTTCCACACTGGTGTCGCCAACGTCCTCTTCGCCGATGGCTCCGTTCGCTCCCTTAACGCGTCGATGAACCAGTGCACGTTTGCCTTCCTGGTGACCAAGAAGAAGGGTGACATCGTCCCCAACTACTAACGGCACCAAACCGGGGCCGGCGCCGACGCCGGTCCCCATCTTTCCTTCAATCGGCGGAGCCTCACTATGCACCTCCCCGAAGGGAGTTGGGCAGTCCGCGGGCTGGGCGCGCTCACCCTCGCGCTCATTGTTTTCTCTGCTGGCTGCGCGAAGCGCGGGTGGTTGGAGACGTATCCCGTCAGGGGTATCGTACTCGTGGACGGTAAACCCGCTAAAGACGCGATCGTCACGTTCCACCCCAAGGAACAGACGGGTGACCGGCCGTATCTCCCCACCGGACAGACAAACGAGAACGGCGAGTTCGCCCTCGCTACGTTCGTCGCCGGTGATGGGGTTCCGACGGGCGAATACAGCGTCACCGTCGTCTGGCCGGTTCGCCGCAACCCCATCTCGACTCTTTGGGAGGGGGATAAGCTCAACGGTCGGTATGCGAACAAAGGGAAGACAACGTTGCGAGTAACCGTGGAGAAGCAACCGCTCCAGTTGCCTCCATTTGAACTGACCAGCGATCCCAAGAAGTGACGATCTCCACTTGCAACGAGCGACGAACCGTCAGCGTGCATCTCACATAGTTTTCACAGCACTCCGGCAGGGGATTGAATACTCTTATCCCAGTTCCTTCCCGCTGCCGGAACTTCACCATGAAACATTTTCTGTTAGGTCTGCTCACGACCGCGACGGTCGTGGGTGTGGTTGTGCTGTCGCGCTCGGGTTCGTCACTCGATGCCCGAGCCCCCGCCGACGCGAGCACTCTCGTGATCGAGAGTGGCGACAAAAATCCCTGGACGTCCCTGAAGCTCAACAATGACAGCGATCAGTTCACTTTCGCGGTTGTCTCGGACCGCACCGGTGGGCATCGCGACAAGGTCTTTTCCCAAGCGGTGGCGCGCGTGAATCTGCTTCAACCGCAGTTCGTCATGTCCGTGGGCGACTTGATTGAGGGGTACACAACAAAAGAAGAGAAACTCAAGGAGGAGTGGGACGAGTTCGATGGCTATGTGAAGAAATTTGAGATGCCCTTTTTCTACGCTCCCGGCAACCACGATCTCTCGAACAAGACGATGGTGACCAAGTGGGGCGAGCGTTACGGCAAGCGCTACTACTCATTCACGTATAAGGGCGTGCTGTTCCTTATCCTCTGTTCGGAGAACCCACCGAGCATGGGGTCGATCGATCAGCCCCAACAAGAGTGGATTGCGCAAACGGTTGCAAAGAACAAGGACGCCCGGTGGACGTTTGTGTTTCTCCACAAGCCGATCTGGACTGCGAAAGATTTAGACAAGAACGGCTGGGCCGCTGTGGAAAAAACGCTTGCCGGTCGGAACTATACCGTGTTCTGCGGTCACGTTCACCGCTACCAGCGGTTCGATCGCAACGGCGCAGAGTACTACCAACTGGCAACAACCGGCGGCGGGAGCCGGATGCGCGGGGTGCCGTATGGCGAGTTCGACCATATTGCCTGGGTGACGGTCAAGAAAGATCGTCCGCTGATCGCCAACGTGATGCTTGACGGGATTCTCCCGGCCGATCTGAAGGTACCTGAGAGTGATGAGAAGGGTGTGCCAGAAAAGCAAAAGCCGACGTTCCCCGTCAGTGGCCGTGTGACGGTGGGTGGACAACCGATCGCGGACGCGACCGTGACGTTACACAGTTACAACGCGAACACCGAAAAGTATGTGGCGATAGCCGACGGCCGCACCGATGAAACCGGGCGCTTCCAGATCACCACCTACGCACGCTTCGACGGCGCCCCCGTTGGAGAGTATGTCGTGACCGTGACGAAGAAGGATGCGTTCCCTGCGGCTCTGACCAGTCCAACCACAACGACACTCAAAGTGGCCATTCATGAAACGCCGAACATTCTGAACCTGGACTTACCGGGGAAATAGTGGCGAAGTGAAAGTGGCAATGCAGTGCAGTCGGTTCGGAACTCGGCTTCTCATTTCTGTGGGTTTCCGTTTTGCTGAAACCAACGCGACAGGGACCTGAACGGTTGGTTTCAGCAAAGCGAGGTTGGCTCATCACTCCGCTTTTTTCGCGTCGACGCTGATCACCACGGTTTTGTCGCCTTGCTTTGCGGTTGTCACGGTCACGGCGCTACCGGGTTTCAAATCAGAGAGCTTGGCTGGCTTGCCATCGAGAGTGATTTTGGCGGTCTCCGGGATCATGTGAGTGTGCTGATTCTTCCCGGCATTGTCGGTCATGGTCAGTTTGCCAGCTTCAACTTTGACCACCTTCCCCTGATGCGTAGCTGGTTCGTCAGCGGAGGCCGGCATGATCCAAGCCATGAGTGCCAGCACCGCCAGCAGTCCAAAGGTTCGCCGAAGCATATTTCAAACTCCTGATGCGGGCGAATCGTCGCACTGCCCCCCGGGCTACCGTAGCCACGGACGGCCCGCGCCAGTGATGCAACTGGAATGCCGCTGGTAAGAGAAACAGAGAATCCGCGGGCAATTCATTCTTGCATTGGCAAGGTCATCTCTTTCTTCACCCCATCGCGCACGATTGTCACTTTCACCTTGTCGCCGGGTTTGGTGTTCCGCAAGGCGTGTGCGAACAGATCCGTTTCGCGGAGGAGATCGGTTTTGCCATCGAAGGCAATAATGATGTCCCCGACCTGGAACCCGGCGTTCTTCGCTGCCGCATGTGGCCCGAATTGACCCACGAATTTCGCGCGGAGCGCCATTCCCGTTTTTGGAACGCCCGCGGGGCGATTGTCGACCTGCTCAAGGAGAATGCCACCAGTCGCCATTCGTCGCAGCCCCCACGCGCTCGAGCGCCAGGAAATGTCGTCGGCTTGTCGCCAACCGCTGGGCAGAGCGAAAGTGAGAGTGAGAGGCTTGCCTTCGCGGATGATTTCCGCATTCAACTTCGCGCCGGCGGCGGGCGTGTGATGGAGTACCCACTGCACATCAGCGATGGATAGCAGCGGTTGACCGTTGAGTGTCTTGATCTGGTCGCCGGTCTTGAAACCCGCTTGCGCCGCGGTGGAATCCTTCTCCACCCGGAGAACTGTGGCGCGTTCTTTCGGATCGAGTATCAACCCCTGGCCTTTCGGGTGCGGATATGGGAACAACACGTCTTCCGGCATCGGTTCGTTCTTCTTGCGGTATGCGGTCTTGATGGCGTCGCCGACCTGATGGCAATGAATGCAGCTCTGGACGACGTTCCCCTGGTAGTCGAGTTGCGGACCGTATTTCCCAAGTGAAGGGAACTTCTCGGGCACGGGGAAGAGAGGCTTTGGCCCATGCTTGACGACAAGTGTATCTTTGTTTTTCGGATACTCGGCGTGCAGGTCGAGAGCTCCTTGCAGCGCCTTCGATAGACCTTCGATCGACACATCGCCGACCCAGTTGGTGCGGTGGGAACGTGTACCGAAGCGTCCGTAGATCGTGCCGTCGGCATTGAGGAAGAAGACCGCGAAACTCTGATCGTAGTCGTACTGGAAGAGCGCAAGATCGAGTCCGTTGGTGGAGACGACTCGTACCCGGATGAACTTTTCGAGCAGCGGTCGTAGGACCGGATCTTTATCGACGAGGTTGTCGTCGAGTTTGACGCACTCGACGCACGGAATGCACCGCAGCACAACCACGATCGGCTTCTTCTCCTTCTTCGCCTCCTCGAAGGCTTTGGGCAGATTGTTGTAAATCCAAAATCCATCCGCCTCGACTTTGACCTTGTCGTCGCGAACCTTCTTTTCACGTGGATTCTGGGCTGTTGCGGGCGTTGCGAGTGCAAGGACGCTTATGCAAAGCAGGATGCTTCGGAACACGGTGGGCTCCTTGGGCAAATGGAATAGCGGGAACGTGCTCAGAAGAGCCAGCAGCGATTGGCTTGGCAACAGAAAAAGCAGAATGAATCTCGGCTTCACCGGAGACGGCGATTAGAGAGCAGAGAGACTTGGTGAAGTTTGGTTGGAGTCCCGGCTTTAGTCGGAGAACCTGATATTAGACCGGCAAAAAGCCGGGACCCCAACCAAACAGTTACGATGTTGCTGGTCTTGTCCCGCCCCGACTCGGGTGAAGGGTTCACAAACGATGTCCCCCAACCAAACAGTTACGATGTTGCTGGTCTTGTCCCGGGTCTGCGCTCCGGCGCCCGCAGGAGGAAGCCGAGATAACCGAAACTGGCAACTGCGATGAGCGCGGCGAAACCGTACAGCTCTTTTTTCAAGCAGGTATCGTAGAGGCCATGCAGCAGGACGGGGACAACCACCGCGTAGAGGACCGGGACAATCCACTCGAACATCGAACTGGCGTGGAACATGTCGAACTGGAGAGAGTCGCGGTGTCGATAGACCAGAATCGCTACCGACCCTGTCCAGATCGCCTGCAGGGCCACGCACGAGACAAAGAGAATGAGGTAGATGTGGGGGGCGGCCACACCGTTGTAGAACTCCCTGGAATACACCAAGCTCTCCGCGATCCCGAAACCGGTACCGGAGGCCAAGCCCCAAAGAAACGGTTCACGCCAGTTGGAATCACGAGTCGTGGAACTGTACCAAAAGACAGGCAGTGCTTTGACGATCTCCTGACAGATGCCGACTCCCAGTGTGAAACCCAGAAAACTCAGGAAGAAGCTGCTCTCGGGAGCGAACGCCCCGCTATATGAGAAGTGAATCAGCGAGAGTATGTCATCGAGAATCGCAATGCCTCCCGCGCTCCGATAAACATCCTGCGTCCAGGAGCCGAGCCACTGAACTAACAGCAAGAAACTACCCCCGAGGGTCGCGCTGAGAATGCTGATGCCCAGCACTTCCCATAATCTGGCCACACCACCCGCTGCGAGGACCATCAAAAAGACCAAATACACCACGACCGCCGCACCCGCCATCTTCCAGTGATCATTTGAAGAGCGAGCAAGATACGCACCGGTCAACCGGTCTTCGGGGAGTAGCGACAACGCTTCATCCAGCGACTTCGTGAGATCCAAGCGTTGCAGAATCGCCTGGCGTTCCTCGGGGGTCGCGTCTTTGAGGGTCTCAATCAACCGCGTGCGGATGGGCTTCTCCGGCTCATCTGTCAGAAAGGAGATTACGAGCGGAATGAGGGCGAGTGCGAGAGCCCAGTGCAAGTGCCGCTTGAACCAAAAGTGTCGGTTGCCCGGAGGTTCCAACTGAGGACCGTTCTCGGTTGTTGGGGGAGTGGTGGATTGTGACGGTTTCGTTGTCGGTTCAGGAACGGGTACAGGCGTTCGCGGCTTCGTTGGTGCAGCGCTCGGGGCCTGTGACGCGGCTTCGACGAGTTGCCGAAGGGCTGCGAGTGGATCGCTTGAGATCGGTGGGGGCAGGTGGCCAGGAGAACCGTTCGCTGGAGCAGGGGCACTGGGAGGAGCCGAGGGTTTCGCAGTTGTTTCTGCAGTGGGGGCGGGTGCAGGCGGCTTCTTCGGCGAAGCACTCTGGGACTGCGCTGCGGCTTCGACGAGTTGACGAAGAACGACGAGGGGATCGGTTTCGATCACTGCCGGAACGGCGATCGGATTCCCGCACTTCGCACAAGGGACAGTTGTACCAGCAACACTTTCGGGCGAGCGCAGAGCCTGTCCGCAGACCGGACATCGAACCAAAAACGACATGGGGTTGCTTCCGTCCTCGGGCGTCAGAGGAAGGCCGAGGAACCCAGGAGACAGGACATACGGGCCATATCTGACCCGCAGGGGTTCCAGATGGATTGCGCTACCATTGCGATCCGTGCCATCCCAATTGGGAGTTGGTTCGGTCAACCCATTGCATCGTGCCCATTTCACACCACCAGAGCCAATTCTGCAAGCATCTGAATGGAGTCAGTCGGAATTGTGCCTCGTGCACGCCACGCAGTTCACTCAACAGCGGCGGGAGCAGTCACGCCGAATTTAGCCGCGTGCGGGGCAAGCGAATCCATAATGCCGGGATACAACGCGACGCCTTCCGCCAATGCTTGGCGTTTGTGCTCCAGCCCGCGTTCCCCCGGTAAGCGAACGCGATCCACACCGGGCCGCGGCGGGGTACCGCGGCAGGTCGTTGCGAGCCAGCTTGTTTCTCGCTGAAAGGCTTCGCCTCCACCAAAGGCTGAGGGGTCGATGACCTGGATGAACACCGCTCCACCCCACCGCGGCGGTTTTTCTGCCCGGCCAAATCCACCCAGCCCCTGCGTGAGCGATTCAATCATCAGGGCGAGGCCATACCCTTTGTGCCCATACTCCACGCCACCAAGGGGAAGTAGCGTCCCAGGTGGATTGGTGAATAACGCCGCGGGGTCGTTGGTGGCATGGCCCTCGGCGTCAAGGGCCCACAAGCCCGGGAAGTGTTTGCCCTCTCGCCGTAAGCGTGCCGCCATTCCGTTGGTGGTAATCGACGCACTGATGTCGATGAGGATGGGGTCACTATCGGTGGGAATACCAACAGCGAAGGGGTTTGGTGTCAAAACCGCTTTCCGTCCGCCGGCTGGTGCCACCGTCGCCACCGCCGGGTCGGAACTGGCGATGACAATCATCAGCCCGCGCTCGGTGGCGCGTTGAAGAAACGCCGCGAGGCAACCGATGTGATGACTCCGACGAATCACTACCGTCACCACACCGTATGTGGGGGTCCGGTTCACTGCGAGGTCGACGGCTTTTGTCGCCAGCCAAATGCCGGGTAAACGATTGCCGTTCCAGGTCACGGTCGCGCCGCGATCCGTGACGGTTTCCGGTTCGCCTCGTGGGGTCATCCCACCAACTTCCAGTTCGTTGAGGTAGACCGAAGCGAGCTGGAGTCCGTGCGTCGTATGCCCGAGCAAGTCCGCTTCCACCAATCCGGTCGCGATCGTTTGCGGTTTGTCGCCATCGCAACCGGCAGCGGAAAAGAGATTCGCCGCGTAGCCCACAAGATCGGAGACGCGGTAGCGAGCGACATCAACTGCGTTCGACATCGGATCAGGTTCCTCGGAGAAGAATAAAGATTCCGGTTTAGCCGATCATTGCAGCAATCTTCTCAACACGCACTTCTGCCAATGAACCGACGACGAGATCGGCACCAGCCGCCTTTAACTTCTCAGCGGGGTGGTGGCCGACAGAGGTCACGGCCACGCAGTGCATTCCACCCGCTCGTGCGGCTTCCACCCCCGCCACAGCGTCTTCAAAGACGACACATCGTTGTGGCTCAACACGAAGCTTTTCTGCGGCGGTGAGGAAGACCTCCGGATCGGGTTTTCCATGCTTCACATCGTCGCCCGTAACTACGACCGCGAAATAATGCCGCGTGTTGGTGAGGCCAAGCAGCAAGTCGAGATTGCCCGGAGGAGCCGATGAACCAACTGCCTGCAACCAACCAACCGCTGCGAACGACTCCAGCAATTCAGCGACACCAGGAAGCAACTGAGTGCCTTGCTCGCGGACGGAGGCGCGGTAGAGGTCTTCTTTCCGTTCACCCAGTTTCTTGCATTGCTCGTCGTCGGCATCGGTGAAGAACAACTTGCGGATGATCTCCGGGTTCCGCATCCCGAACGTCGCAGCAAAATCGGCTCGTGTAAACGGCTTGTGGATTTCCGCGGCCAGTTTCGCCCAGGCGTGGAAGTGTTGCTCCGCGGTATCGACAAGCGTTCCGTCCACATCCCAGATAATCGCGGGAATTGGCATTGCGCTGTGCTCGTGGGGTTAAGCGGTAGGGGATGCTCCGAACGATGCAGGACATAAAGGGCGGGCGTGCAGGGCGATGGAGTTGGAGTATGTGCTGGTGAGGGGACCAACGAGATTCGCTTCCATCTTTTCCATCACGATGGTGTACCACGGATTGCGGATTCTTTCCTCCGTTGCTCAGGTTCCAGGTTCGCCAACCTGAATATTGAAATCGGGGCATGTTCAGACGCAATTGACAACTTTGTGATAATGTGTATAGTAATCGTGTCGGGCGCATTTGCCACTCGTTCCGGACGGGGTATGCGCCGAGTGAGCGTATGGCGGGAGAAGTGGGGCAGTTGCCAAGTGTAACATAATGGCATACGGTTGGATGATCATTAGATATGTCCGAAAGGTCCACAACCTGCCGGTCTGGCTCTGGCGATATTTTCCGAAAACCCGACACCAGACGACACCAGGCGAACTAACTGCTGGCGACTCTGCATTGTGTGGCTGAAAAACACCGAAAAACCTGCCACCGACGGCCACCGAGCGACGAGATGGAACCGCAAACTCCGCAAGGCAGCGGTGAACCCGTCTCGAATTCTCATTGACCGTGCTTGGTGGCTGGGACACACTGGCAAAGGTACTCAAACGCTGCTGCTGTAGAGGACCGGCATGATTTCCGCCTGTGCTCGCCCGCTCGACCGCCGCGCCTGGATGAAGCTTGGCGGACTCAGTCTCGGTGCTTTGGTCACTGGGGCCGAGCCGAGTCTGGCTCGTCTGTTCGCGGCGGAAGAGGGGCGCCGAGCGGGTGCGGACAAGGAGTTCTCCGTTATTTTGTTCTGGGCGAACGGCGGACCGAGCCACCTGGACACCTTCGACCTGAAACCGACTGCTCCCGCGGAGATTCGCGGACCCTTTCAGCCGATCAAGACGAATGTGGCCGGCATCCAGATCAGCGAGAAGCTTCCGCGCCTCGCGATGATCGCCGATAAGTTTACGCTAATCCGCAGCCTGCATCACAACCGCGCCGAACATTCCGGCGGCACGCATCGCTTTCTCACCGGCCGGTCTTCGATCGCCGCGAACCTCAAGGACGCGGAGTATCCGGACATCGGTTCCATTGTTGCGAAGGAACTGGAATCCCGCGGCGGTGAGGTTCCGCTCTATATCGGCAACACCAAGTTCTATGGCGGTGGGCCGGGTTACCTGGGGCCGGGTTTTGCGCCGTTCATGCCGGCTCCAAACCCCATCACTTCCACAGGTGAGAACACCTACGATCCGGTTCCACTGCACCTGAGTCAGAAGAACAGCGCGGGTTTGACGCTTGATTCCGAGGGCGCGGTCACCCTTCGCGGCCGGGAAGACTTGCGGCGCTCACTCGATGCTCTTCCACGTGCGCTCGACAATCAGTATGGACCGGCAGCTACGTTCGGTCAGCATCAGCGCCGAGCGGTGGAACTGCTCGCTGGTCCGCGCACCCGTGCTGCATTTGACCTCAGCAAAGAAGATCCACATGTACTGGCGAAGTATGGCGATTCCGACTGGGGTCGCGATCTTTTGACCGCACGGCGACTGGTGGAAGCCGGCGCTCGCTTCGTGCAGTGTCAGGCAAATCTTCAGCTCCGCACGGAAACGGGTCGCATCACGACCTGGGACGACCACTCCGTGAATTGCGACATCTTCCGCGCGTACGAAGAGCGGATGCCCATTCTCGATCGTGTGGTATCGGCACTCATCGAAGACCTGCACGACCGCGGACTGGACCGGCATGTGCTTTTTCTCTTCTGTGGCGAGTTCGGCCGCACGCCACGTATCGAGCATCAGGACAAGAGCCGCCGACCGGGTCGCGATCACTGGCCGCGCGCCATGAGTGTACTTATGGCGGGCGGCGGGCTACGGATGGGGCTGGTGATTGGTGCAACCAATGCGCGCGGAGAGGAACCGATTGATCGCGCAATGGATAGCAACTGCCTTCTGGCCACGATTTACCACCGCTTTGGAATCGACATCAACCGGCTCTACCACGACCGCGCCGGCCGCCCGATTCCGATTCTCCCGGAATGCGAGCCGATCGGCGAATTGCTCGCTCGCGTTGGGAAATGATCTCTCACTGCGTCGAGATTGCGATGCGCAAAGTAGCAGTAGGCCGCAGGCCGGGGCTCCGTGTGCCGTCGTCTTTTTCTCCCAAAAATCACGGCACACGGAGACCTGTTACTACTTTGCGCACCATGCGAATCTATCTCACAGTTTTTGCCTGTCTTCTACTGTTTGGGACGCGCTTCAGCGCCGCAGCTACCCCACCCCCGTCATTTCAAAAAGATATTCGCGGAATTCTTGATTCGAAATGTGTCCGTTGCCACGGCGCGAAAGTGAAGAAAGCCGATCTCGATCTCAGCACGGTTGCCGGCATCAAGCGAGGTGGGGAATCGGGTCCAGTGGTGGTTGGGGGGAAGCCGGAGAAGAGTCCATTGTATGAGAAGGTCCACAAAGGTGAGATGCCGCCGTCCAAGAAGGAGGCCCTCACAGCAGCCGAAGTGGAATTATTCCGCAAGTGGATCGCAGAAGGCGCCTTGATGCCCACTTTCAGTGGTGAAGCGGCTCTCACGCAACACGACGTGATTCCAATCCTGTTGCGGCACTGCACTGCCTGCCATGGTCGCTATCGGCAGGAGGCGAAGCTCGACCTCCGCACGCCAGCCGGTCTGCTGCGCGGTGGAAAGTCCGGTCCTGTGGTCATCCCAGGCAAGCCAGGCGAAAGCCTCGTCATCAAGCGTATTGCCGCAGGACAAATGCCCCCACCCACCAAGCTGGTGGAAGCGTGTGTGAAGCCCGTGGAAAAAGCCGAACTGGAGACGTTGAGCAAGTGGATCGCGGACGGTGCGCCGGTGGTGGATGTGCAGCCGGACGTGGCGACCACGACTCCCGATCCGCTCGTGACCGACAAGGACCGCGACTTCTGGGCGTTCCGGCCGCCGCAAGCTGTGAAGGTGCCCTCCACGCGCGATACCGGCCGCGTTCGCAATCCGATCGATTGCTTCATCTTGGCGAAGCTCGAAGCAAAAGGACTAACTTTCGCCCCTGAAGCCGATCGCACGACGCTTATACGCCGGGCGTATTTCGACCTCACCGGCCTTCCGCCGGAACCTGATGAAGTGAAGGCGTTTCTCGCAGATCAGTCGCCAGACGCTTACGAAAAGCTGATCGACAGACTGCTCGCCTCCCCGCGCTATGGCGAACGCTGGGGCCGGTACTGGCTCGATGTTGCGGGTTACGCCGACTCCGAAGGCAAACGGGAACAAGACCTGCCTCGGCCCTATGCATGGCGTTACCGCGATTACGTCATTCAGAGCTTCAACGCCGACAAACCGTATGACCGTTTCCTGCTCGAACAGCTCGCGGGGGACGAGCTAGCCGACTACGCGAACGCCAAGGAAATCACGCCGAAGCTTTACGACAATCTCGTCGCGACCGGCTTCCTCCGCATGACTCCCGACGCCACCTGGGCGAACATCACAGGCTTCGTTCCCGATCGCATTGAGGTGATCGCGGATGAAATCGACGTTCTGGGTTCATCGGTGCTTGGACTGACGATGAAGTGTGCCCGCTGCCACAGTCACAAGTTCGACCCCATCCCACACCGCGACTATTATCGGCTCGTGGCTGTCTTCAAGGGTGCTCTCGACGAATACGATTGGCTCAAACCGGAAATCCGTCCCGGTATCGGGCCCGAAAGTCTTGATTCGGCGCCGCCGCGCCTGCTGCCCTTCGTCACAACGCTGGAACGAAAAGCCTGGGAAGCGAAGAAACCTTCCGGCAACAGCGCGCCAGAACCGAGGATTCAGGCGGTGTGGGATCGCGGCGAGCCTTCACCCACATACATCTACCGCCGCGGGGATTACCTGATGCCCGGCGCACTCGTTGGGCCGGGTGTACCTTCCGTGCTCACCGATGGCAAAACTCCCTTCGAGGTAAAGCCACCGTGGGCCGGCGCGAAACAGACTGGCCGACGGTTGGCGTTCGCCAGGTGGGTGACGCAGCCGAACCATCCTCTCACGGCTCGCGTGATGGTGAATCGCATCTGGAAACACCACTTCGGCACGGGCATCGTCCCCACGCTGGCCAACTTCGGCAAAACCGGCGTTCCGCCCACGCACCCAGAGTTACTCGACTGGCTGGCCCGCGAGTTCGCGAACCCCGACCATAAGGTCGGAGGTGCCTGGAGCATCAAGACAATGCACCGGCTCATCATGACCAGTTCCGCGTACCGCCAGTCATCTACTGTTTCACAAGACGCCAAGAGACTCGACCCTCAAAACACACTCTATTCGCGCATGCCGCTGGTGCGGCTCGATGCCGAGGCACTTTATGATTCGCTTCTGCTCGTTGCCGGGAAGTTAGACGAAACCCGTGGCGGGCCAGCGGATGCGGTGCAATCGCGCAAGGACGGACTCATCACGCCAGCCGGCACAGCAAAAGGATGGCGGAGGCTCGTGTATGTGCAACAAACGCGGAAACAACTCCCGACGCACGCGGAGACGTTCGATTTCCCGCAGATGAACCCGAACTGCATCGAACGCCGCGATTCCACGGTGGCACCGCAAGCACTGCACCTGATGAACAATGGCATGGTGGAGCAACTCGCGGCCGAGTTCGCCAAACGCGTGCGGCGTAGCGCCGGGGGCCAGCCGACGCGACAGATCGACGCGGTTTATCTGATCGCATTAAGCCGCACGCCAACCGCCGAAGAGAAGAAACTTGGTCTCGAAGCGTTGGAGGCACTCGCGGATGAATGGGAGAAGCAATTGTCCACCGCGGGGATACTCGACCGCGACGCCGCCGAACTGAAGGCGCTCGCGACGTACTGCCACGCGATCCTGAATTCCGCCGCGTTCCTGTACGTGGATTGAGGAGGTGCCATTTGCCGAGTAGCACAGTTACCCAGAGGATGCGGTTATATACTGACGTATATAATAATGACGGTTGAATTTGTCAGTAGTGCGAAGGCAAAGGGCTCGTATTTCTCGGGAAAATCGCAGGGTGAAGCCCGGCAAACCTGACAATTTCTGCCACAACGCTGAAGTACGAAATGGGCAAGGGGATCAGTTGAGGATGAGGATCGGTACAATACTTATTGGAAGACAGCATGTTCTCTTCGTTCACCCGTCGCGACTTCTTCCGGAGTATCCCCGGTGGTATTTGCGGGGCTGCACTGGCATCGCTTCTCCAAGCCGATTTCGCTCGCGCCAATTCCTCCGCGATCCACACCGATCTCAAACCCCGCAAGCCGCATTTCCCCGCCAAGGCGAAGGCTGTCATTCACCTGTTTCAGAATGGCGGACCGTCGCAGATGGATCTCTTCGACCCCAAACCGGAACTCGACCGGCTGCACGGAAAGAGTTATGCAGATAAGCTCGCGGGGGAAATCGAATTCATCCAGAGCGCCGGCGCCATCATGCGCAGCCCGTTTAAGTTCGCGAAGCACGGCAAGTGCGGCTCGCCCGTATCGGATGCCATGCCGTATCTTGCGGGAGTGGTGGACGACATCACGTTCATCCGTTCGATGCACACCAACAACATCACGCACGAACCGGCTGTGTACATGATTCAATCGGGGAAGATCACGCCCGGCCGGCCAACGCTTGGCGCGTGGGTGGTGTATGGTCTTGGCAGCGAAAACCAGAACCTCCCGGCATATGTGGTGCTCGACGACCCCAAAGGCTTGCCCGTCAATGGCGTGGAGAACTGGCAGGCCGGGTTCCTCCCGCCGCAGTTTCAGGGTACGCGATTTCGTTCCACCGGCTCACCCGTACTGAATCTGAAGCCCGACACGGTTCGGCCCGCAGCCATTGCCAGGGCCGAGAACGATCTGCGTTCCAAGCTCGACGCCATGCACAAACGCGACCGTCCTGACCAGCCCGCGCTTGATGCCAGAATTGCGAGTTATGAACTGGCGGCCCGCATGCAGTTGGAAGCGATGGATGCATTGGATATTTCGCAGGAACCACTGCGCATTCAGGAAATGTACGGCATTAGCCGCGAACCCACGGACTCTTACGGCCGCCGCTGTCTCATCGCTCGCCGGCTCATTGAACGCGGCGTGCGGTTCGTGCAGCTTTACATTAACCTCCACATCTGGGACACGCACAACAGCATCGCCACCGAGCTGAAGTCCGCGTGCGACCGCACCGATCAGCCCACGGCGGCGCTGCTCCGCGACCTCAAGCAACGCGGCCTGCTCGACAGCACGCTGGTACTCTGGGGTGGCGAGTTCGGACGATTGCCGATCGCGCAACTTCCGCCAAGCAAGGATGAACGCAAAGCCGGCCGCGACCACAACAAGAACGCCTTCTGCACCTGGATGGCCGGCGGCGGCACACAACCGGGAATCACCTACGGCGCAACGGACGAACTCGGCCTGAAAGCGGTGACCCATCACGTCAGTGTCCGAGACTGGCACGCGACCATCCTGCATCTACTGGGCATGAACCACGAACAACTCTTCATCGAGCAAAACGGTTTGAAGGAGAAGCTAACCGGCGTGGAAGAGGCGCACGTGGTGCGAGGGATTCTGGCATGACAGAGGAAGAGTGGCTGAAGTGTGAAGAGCCGGGGTCGATGCTGGCTTCGATCGGCGTGACTGGAAGTGGTCGTAAGTTGCGATTGTTTGCCGTTGCGTGCTGTCGGGGCATCCAATATGCATTCCCCGGACAAGATCAGATTGATCGTCGGTTGGGCGTGGCTGAACGATGCGCGGACGGGTTAGCGACCCAACAAGAATTGCGGAAGGTGCACAGATTTACTTTAGACGGTGGGGGTGATGTTTTCGACTTGTTCGGTAACGAGACTGTTTGCGATGAGCCACATTGGGCAGCAATGATGGCGATTGCCAGGTGTGAGAGAGCAGCCATCATTGGCGTCCTGAACTCATGGCCTCCTTTGCCCCCTCTTCCCGGTTTTTTTGGTCGTCTCCGCCAACGGTTCGTTCGCCCACCTCGGCAAACTTGGTGGCCAGAAACATCGCGCGAATACCGCGCTGAACAGCTCAGGCATTGCAATCTTTTTCGCGAGATCTTCGGGAACCCATTTCGGCCAGTTGCGTTCAATTCCGCGTGGTCTATTGACACGGCGGTGTCACTCGCACGGCAGATGTACGAATCACGCGACTTCAGCGCGATGCCGATTCTGGCCGATGCTCTGCAGGACGCCGGCTGCGAAAACGATGACGTTCTCTCGCACTGCCGCGATCCACAGCAGACCCATGTTCGCGGCTGCTGGGTTGTCGATTTGGTGTTAGAGAAATCGTAGAGTACCGTCGAGACCTCTCCATGCTCACACCCTCGTGCCATGCCTACGGGTACGTTCCCAATGATCGCTGGGCGAACTTGCCGGCCGGGTTCGGCTGGAAGGAAGTCGCGGGGGTCGCGACCGATTCGCGCGATCGCGTGTTTGTCTTTAGCCGCGGCGAACATCCGCTTCTGGTCTTCTCCCCAGAGGGCACCTTTATCGAGGAGTGGGACGCCTCGATGTTCGTCCGGCCTCATGGTATCACCATTGGGCCGGACGATAGCGTTTACTGCACCGACGATTGCGGTCATACCGTGCGAAAATTCTCTGCCGAGGGTAAGCTCCTGTTCACGCTCGGCACACACGGTCAGCCGTCTGACACCGGAGCAACGAGCATCGACTTCCGCACCATCACACACGCTGGTCCACCCTTCAACTACCCAACGAACCTGGCGATTGCTCCAAACGGTGATCTGTATGTCAGTGATGGCTACGGCAATGCCCGCGTGCATGTCTTCACGCCGGATGGCCGGCTCTTGTTCTCGTGGGGGGAACCGGGCAAGGGGCCGGGTCAGTTCCGTATTCCGCACGGCATCGCCATCGATCGCGAAGGCACGGTGTATGTCGCGGATCGGGAGAACAGCCGCATTCAACTCTTCACGCCCAGAGGCGAGTTTGTTTCGGAGTGGACCGACCTTGCCCGGCCATGTCAGGTCTTCATTGACCGGAGCGGAAAGTTCTTTGTGGCGGAGTTGGGCTATCGGGCGGGGATGTGGTCGGGCACGATTGCCCCTTCCTCAGATGCAACGGGAGGCCGCGTGAGCGTGTTCGACGAGAATCGCAACCTGATCGCCCGCTGGGGCGGCGGCGAAAATCCAACCGCACCGGGCGACTTTTTCGCCCCGCACGACATCTGCGTTGATTCGCACGGCGCTGTCTACGTAGCGGAAGTGACGTGGTCGGCAGGTGGAAGTCGCGGGCTGGTGCCGCCAGACTGTCACGCATTGCAGAAGTTCACATTGGGTTAGGGGATTCCCATGAAAGCCTGGCGGTTCCATGCGTTTGGCGATTTGCGGCTCGACGATGTGCCCGAACCGGCGTGTGGTGCGGGGCATGTCATCGTTGAGCCAATCTGCGTGCAGCCGAGCGTCACCGAAGCACAGCTTGCCCAGGGCATCCCCACGCTGGCATACGATCGCGTCAAGCGTCGGCTTGAAACTGAGGCTCCGGTGCAGTTATTCGGGCACGAGTTTTGTGCTCGTGTGCTGGAAATTGGCCCTGGAGTGACACGTGTGAAACCCGGGGATCGGGTAGCAGCTCGTGCCAAGTTGCCCTGCGGCGAGTGCTCGCTGTGCAAATCGGAACGCAGCGCCCTCTGCCGCAAAGGGCCGGTCATCGGGTTCGACCTGCCCGGCTGCTTCGCGGAACGGGCACGCATTCCCGAAATTGCACTTACTCTGGTGGATGATCGCATTTCGGACTCTGAAGCCGCCTGTCTTCAGTCGCTCAGCGACAGCGTGGCGGCAGTAGAGACAGCCGAATTACGCATGGCGAACACAGTAGCGATCTTCGGGCAGGGAAGCATGGGGTTGGAGTGCTTGCAGATCGCTCGAATTAGCGGGGCAGGGCGGATTATTACCGTTGATGTCCGCGACGAAGCGTGTGCGATCTCACGCAAACTTGGTGCCGACGTCGCGCTCAATGCAAAAGAGTGCGATGTGGTCACGGCGATTCACGATCTCACGGAAGGCAACGGCGCGGATGTGGTGTTTGAATGCGCCGGTGGCAGTCCAAAGCAGGGACTGGCGGGGAATCAATCGCTGTTGAACGCGCTCGAAGCAGCCCGCTCCGGCGGCAAGATTATCGGCGTCTCGTGGTTCGGCGGACCGCTGGAGCTGAACATCGACTATCTTCGCGAACGCAGCCTGCGTTACCTGTTCCCGGACATCAGCACACTCGGCCATCTCGAACATACCGTGCGGCTAGTGGCCTCGGGCCGCGTGCGGTTGATGCCGACAATCACGCATGTTCTTTCGGGGCTTAACACCGTGCCCCAGGCGTTTGAAATTACCGCTCACAAGGGGAAGTACAAAGCGATCAATCCCGCGCAAGTCATGATGAAGGGGTGAGCGCTTGGCTGAAGCCCTTGCAACCAAATTGCAGATTCGCGGTGGACCACGAAACGCGCAGGTTCCGCGACGGACTGCTCCCCATCACAGGCGTCAGGATTTCACTTCAAACGTGCCCTCTCTGATAAATAGCCACGCGAGATTTCGAAGAGCGTTTCACATTGGGAGGGTTCTATTGAACCAGAGCCTCCCATTTCGTGCCGCCCTTTGGGAATTGTAGCGCCCGTGTCATCACGATGGACGTGGCATTTCCTGGTTGCCACGGTCAACGTTTAGCAAACGCCGACTGCTTGCCGCTCATGCCGGGCTGCCAACCCCTCGTCCAGAATCGCTCCGTCCTTCATCTTCACGATGCGGTCAGCGCGTGCGGCTACGTCAGGGCTGTGTGTGACCACCACAAGAGTGAGGTGCCGTTCCTTCTGCAACCGGAGCAGCAACTCAAGCACCCGGTCGGTGTTCTCCGAGTCCAGGTTACCCGTTGGTTCGTCCGCCAGTAGCAACACCGGGTCGTTGGCGAGCGCCCGAGCCAGCGCAACCCGCTGCCGCTCGCCCACCGAAAGCAGCGATGGTCGGTGACGCGCACGCTCAGCCATACCCACGAGGTCCAAAAGTGCCTCCGCCTTCTTGGCCCGCTGGCGTGCGGACAGCTTTGGCCCCTCGAACATCGGCACCTGCACATTCTCCACAGCGGTGAGCGTTGGCAACAGGTAGAACGACTGAAACACGAACCCGAGTTGCCGCGCACGGAAACGGTCGAGGGCGCGTCCTCTTGGGAGAGGTGCGCCGCGAAAGTAGACCTCGCCCGCGTCGGGCCGGTCGAGTGCACCGAACATATTGAGCAGCGTGGATTTCCCGCACCCACTCGGGCCGGTAATCGAGAGGTGTTCTCCGGCACGCACACCGAATGTGACCCCCTTGAGGGCGCGGACTTTTCCGTCGGGATAAGTTTTGTGGACATCTTGCGCAAAGAGCAGATGCTCATCGATCGCGTTACTCATGGCGAATCGCCTCCGTGGGGGCCAGTTGGGATGCGCGAATAGCTGGGAAGAGGCCACCCAGGAGGCCGATAAGCAGGGTCACCCCGATTCCCATGCTGATCACCTTGGGCGATACACGCGGTTCCACGTACCCGCTCACCTGGGGAGCCAGCACCAGCAGATGTAGCCCAAGCGATGCCACGACGATCCCGAAAATCGCCGCCACGACCGCGAGCATCAGCGATTCCACGATGATCATTCGGATCACACGCACCGCCGGCCACCCCATCGCCCGCAGGATGCCGATCTCCTGCGTGCGCTCGTAAACCGACATGATCATGGTGTTCAGAATCCCGATCACACCGATCACCACTGCGATCACTCCGGACATCCACGTGAGTGCGCGAACCAGTCGAAGTTGCGAAATTGAACTAACGTAGTTCTCGGGATTGTCGACCTTGAGGCGGAGGGTTGAGTCGTTCGGATCTCGCAGATTCTCGATCTCGCCCTTCAACCGCGCGATTTCGGCGTCGGCCTCGGGTGTTCCTCGCTTCGCGGTTGTCGCCGCACGAACTGAGAAGCCGGTGATCCGTTTGCCGGTGAGTTTCTGGGCATCCCCCAATAGCATTGTGATCTCGCGATTTTCGAAGACGGTGGGACTATCGTACACTCCAATCACCTCGAAGCGGGTTCCTGTAGCCAGGATGATGGTGCTGCCGGGACCTATCCCCAGGTCACTGGCGAGTTTCTTACCCAACATCACCTTGCCGGCGTCGCCTTCTCGGAGGAATCGACCGTTCACCAGTTGGATGTCCAGGAACATGTTGTTGTCCAGTCGCACCCCGTTGATCATGATCGCGGTTTCCAACACCGCCCCACTCTCCCGGAGGATGGGCATGAGGTCGATCAGTGCCTCGGACAGTCCAGCTTTGCGATCAACACCGGGAAGGTTCCGCGTCATATCGACGAGTTCCTCGCTGATGTCGCTGTTCAAGTCGCTCGTTTTGCCTGCCTGTGTGACAACGAGATCCCATCCTCGCCGGTTGAATGACCGCGTCGCCGACTCCTCGACATTGCTCTGGATTGCCAGCAGTGCGAGCATACTGCCGATGGCGACAGCGAGCCCCAGCGCAGTGAGTACTGTCCGCACCGGTCGCCGAGTCAGGTTCTTTAGAACCATTGAAAAGAAATACATGGTTGGAATTCCGTGTGGTTCGTCACGTCGTGCAGAACAATGAGGAGCGAATGTTGAATTCGCTCTCTCGGGAGTGCCGCCAGAGTCAGCTTCATCCCATCGACCCAATCGTTCGGCGGAAGCGATAGAGGGCGATGTTGAACAAGGTGGTGCCGATGACAGCGAGGGCGAGGAACTGCGGCCAGACAGCGTCCAACCCCGCTCCACGGTACAGGATGCCTTGGGTCAGCATGACGAAGTGGGTGGTGGGCGCCGCCAGCATGATCTGCTGAACGAACTCGGGCATGCTCTCGCGCGGTGTTGAGCCGCCGGAGAGCATCTGTAGCGGCAGGATCACCAGAATCACCAGCAGGGCGAACTGAGGCATCGTCCGGGCGAAGGTGGCCAGGAATATCCCCAGCGACGTGGCCGCGAACAGGTACAGCGCCGTGCCGCACACGAACAGAGGAATCGACCCCTGAAGCGGGACCGCCAGCAGGCTCTCCACGACGAACTTCACGGAGAGAGCCGAGGTGACGAGTACCACCAGCCCCATCGACCAGATCTTGCTGGTCATGATCTCGAACGGCGTCACCGGCATCACCAGCAGGTGCTCGACCGTGCCGCGTTCCCGCTCCCGGATCAGGGCGGCACCGGTGAGTAGGACCGTCAATATGGTGATGTTGTCGATCACCGCCACCACGGCGGCGAACCAGGACTTGGTGAGGTTCGGGTTGAACCGCACCCGCTCCTCGACCGTCACCACCGGTGTACCGGGTGTGCTCCGGTACCGCTGCGACCACGTCTGCACTTCGCTGGTTAGGATCGTCTGGATGTAGCCGCTGCCGCTGAACGCCTGGCCGACGCGGGTGGCATCGGTGTTGAGTTGGATCGCGGGCGAACGCCCGGCCAGCACGTCTTCCTGAAACCTGGGCGGGATGTCGAGGGCGAAGGTGTCCAGCCCGGCGTCCATCCTGGCGTCCATCTCCTCCCGAGACACCATCTTCGGCTTCAGGAACAGCGGCGGCCGGAAGGAATCGACGATTCGCTGCGACAGGACCGACTGGTCCTCGTCCACGATGGCGATCGACGCGTTGTGGAGCGTGTCCGGCGCCCCGGTCGCGACGTCATAGACGCTGAACGAAAAGGCGTAGGCGACCAGCACGAGCATGATCGGGTCGCGGTACAGACTCCAGAATTCCTTCATGCCCAAATGCAGGACGTTCTTAACGCGCATGGCTCAGGTCTCCTGTTTCTTTAAGAGCACCGCACTCAGCCCGATCAACACCGGGACGGCGATCAGCAGGGGGATGAAGGACTCGTACAGGCCGCCAAAACTCAGCGCCTTGTTGAAGGTGCCGCGGGAGATCGTGATGTAATGGGCCGTGGGGTATACATCTCCGATCAGGCGACCGAAGCCCGATAGCGAGGAGACCGGGTCGATCAGGCCGCAGTAGTGCGCGGCGGGCACCGTCGTGATGATGGCCGTCGCAAACAGCGCCGCCACCTGGGTGCGGGTCAGAGTCGAGACGAGTAGCCCGATCCCGGTGGAGCAGCCGACGTAGAGCAGCGCGCCGACAGCCGCGGTCAGAAAGTCACCCTTCATGGGCACTTTGAAGAGAGTCACGGCGAGCGCCGCCATCAGCAGGAAGTTAATCATCCCCAGGAGCACGTAGGGGAGTTGCTTGCCTAGCAGGAACTCCAGGCGCGTCGTCGGAGTGACGTAGAAGTTGATGATCGACCCGAGGTCCTTCTCGCGGACCACCGAGAGCGTCGCGAGCATGGCCGGGATCAACAGCAGCAAGAGTGGGATCACGGCCGGCACCATCGCATCCAGGCTCCTGACGTCGGGGTTGTAGCGATACCGCAGCTCGATCGTGGCGGGCATCACCAGTTGTCGCTGACCCACGCCGAGTTGTTGGCGCACCCCGAGCCTCCGCTGAGTGGCGTCCTGGACCCACTGGAGGTGTATCCCCTGGACGTAGCCCCGAATCGTCTCGCCGCGCTGCGGCATGGCACCGTCGATCCAGACGCTGACCGCCACCGGCTTGAGCTGCTGTTTGTCGTCGAAACCGGGTGGTCCGCCCGCGCTGGCGGCCGCCAGTTCGCCGTTGAGTCGACGCTCCACGTCGCGTCCGAAGCCGGGGGGGATCTCGAGGACCATGCTCAGTTCGCCCGACTTCATGCGCCGGTCGAGCTCCTCGTAAGAGGAGACCGGCGGCTGCTCGACGAAGTACCGGCTCGACCCGAAGATGTTGATCGCGTAGTCGCGGCTGACGGCCGTCTGGTCGCGGTCGAGGACGGCGTACTTCAAGTGTTCCACGTCCAGGGTGATGCCGTAGCCCATGATGAGCATCAGGATCACCGTTCCCAGGCCGGCCAGCGTCAGGCGGATTGGATCGCGGCTCAGTTCCATCGCCTCGCGGTGACTGCACGCCAACATCCGCTGGAGGCTGAACCGGGAGCGGGCGCCGGCTGGGCCGTGGTTGGGCGAGGCGGTTGCGGCCGCCTCGCTCTTCTTCGCTGGCGGCACCGGTGCATCGCCCTTTTCCTTCTGGGCATCTTCCAGGTAGCCGATGAACGCCTCTTCCAGCGTCTTCGCGCCCCGCCGCGCGACCACCCCGGCCGGTGTATCGACGACCAGCACCTTACCGGAACTCATCAGCGAGATGCGATCGCACCGCTGGGCTTCGTTGATGAAGTGCGTGGTGATGAAGATCGTGACCTTGTCGCGGCGGGACAGCTCGATCAGGTGCTCCCAGAAGACGTCCCTGGCCACCGGATCAACCCCCGAGGTTGGCTCGTCCAGGATGAGAAGGTCGGGCTTGTGAATCAGCGCCACGGCCAGTTGTAGACGCTGCCGTTGCCCCAGTGGGAGCGAGTCGGGCAGCGCCTCCATGATCCCGTCGAGGCCGAACCGCGCGGCCGTCTCTTCGACTCGGCCTGAGATCTCGTGGCCCGGCACGTGAAAGAGTCGGGCGTGCAAGACGAGGTTCTGCCGCACCGTCAGCTCGGAATAGAGCGAGAAGGCCTGAGACATGTAGCCGATCTTGCGGCGGATGTTGATGTCGTTGGCATCGACCGGCTCACCGAATAGCCACGCCTGCCCGTCGGTGGCTGGCAGCAGGCCGCAGAGCATCTTCATCGTCGTTGACTTGCCACATCCGTTGGCGCCGAGGAAGCCGAAGATCTCCCCGCACTCGATCTGCATGCTGACGTGATCCACGGCGACGAAGTCGCCGAACTGTTGGGTCAGGCCTTGCGCCTCGATGATTACCTCGTGTTCCCCTGGCGGGCGTGGGGGGACTACCAGCTCTTTGTGCCCCGCCCGCATCTCTTCCGGCAACAGGGAGATAAAGGCTTCTTCCAGCGACGGGGTGCCGGTTCGTGCCGTCAACTCCGTCGGTGTGCCGGTGCCGACCACCTTACCGGCGAACATCGCTACGAGGTGGTCGAACCGGGCGGCCTCCTCCATGTAGGCGGTCGAAACCAGGACGCTCATCCCCGGCCGGTCGGCCCGGATGCTCTCGACCAGTTCCCAGAACTGGCGGCGCGACAGGGGATCGACGCCGGTGGTCGGCTCATCGAGTATCAAGAGGTCGGGGTCGTGGATCAGAGCGCAGACCAGACAGAGCTTCTGCTTCATCCCGCCGGACAGCTTTCCGGCCGGGCGGTCGGGGAAGCGCCCCAGCCCGATGCGCTGCAGCAGCTCGGCGATGCGGCGCTTGGCCTCGGAACGACCGAGGCCGAAGAGCCGGGCGAAGAAGTCGGCGTTCTCGAAGACCGAGAGCGTCGGGTAGAGGTTCTTGCCCAGGCCCTGCGGCATGTAAGCGATGCGGGGGCAGGTCGCTTGGCGGAAGCCAGCGCTCGCCATGTCGCCACTGAGTACTTCGACTCGCCCCTCTTGAATGCGGCGAGCGCCGGCGACCAGCGCCATCAGGCTGGACTTGCCCACGCCGTCGGGACCAATCAGCCCAACCATGCAGCCAGCCGGTATGTCGAGGCTGATGGCGTCAAGCGCGCGTGTTTTGCCATACGTCAAGCTGACGTCGGTCAACCGCGCCACCGGCACGGCATCGGCTGGGCCGACAATGTTGGGGTCGCGGTTGCTCATGGGGCAGTTCAACCTCTGATGAATGGAGGGAATACGCACCAACGCCAATCGAGTTCAGGTTTCACCTTCGGTCATGGGACTAGGATCTGCTATCCCGCCTCACCGGGTGAGGCATCTCCTCGTTGGCGCGTGGGCTAACGTGCTCGTGGGCGGCGAGGCGGAATGGTTAGCGCGGCGCGCCAGCGAGGCGAACCAGTCCGGCGATCGACCGAGAACGAACGCCGTAAGATGACGAATGGATACAGCGTCGATCGGCCGGCTCGGAAAAGTCCTTGGGGCTGACCAGGCCGGTATCGAAGACCAACCACCATTCACCGGCCTGACCTTCCTGGATCTCGAAGGTCATATCGCTGTCCGATCCGTTGATCATCACGTACAGATCCGCATCCTGTTGGGAGGCGCCACCCAGGTAAAAAGCCAGCGTGCGCGAGTCGGGGCCCGTATTCACCGTGGAACCCGTGCCATACCATCGCACGTCGTCGCGCCAGAAGCGGCTCCGCCCCAGAGTCGGGTGCGCCTTCCGGAAGCCGATCATTCCGCGGAAGAACCGGAACACGTCCTGGTGAACGCGGAGCCGGTCCCAGTTCAGCCAACTCGTGGTGTTGTCCTGGTTGAAAGGGTTGTTGTTCCCGCCCTGCGTCTGAAGGAACTCGTCGCCAGCACGGAACATTGGCGTGCCGTTCGCCAACATGAGCAGGCAGCAGAAGTTTTTCGCCTGGCGCTTCCGCAACTCCAAAACGCGCGCCGGCACCTCCTCGTCCCCTTCCCAGCCGCAGTTCCAGCTGTAGTTGTCATCAGGGCCATCGGTGTTGTTGAGGCCGTTGGCTTCGTTGTGCTTCCGGTCATAAGAGACGAGGTCATACAGCGTGAAGCCGTCGTGGCAGGTGACGTAGTTCACGCTCTGGTACGGGTGGAAAGCGTGCATCCGGTCGTCCGGGAACAGGTCGTCGCTCCCGTAGAGCCGCTGCATGATCGCCGACACCACGCCGGGGTCGCCGCGGACGAATCGGCGCACGTCGTCACGGAACCGACCGTTCCATTGGAAGGAATTCTTAACGGGGAATGACCGCCCGAGCTGGTACGCCCCCCCGGCGTCCCAGGGCTCCGCAATGATGCGGGCGTCCAGACGACGCGGTGGAACAAAGTCGATCGGATTCTCCCAGTTCAGTGAACCGTCGTGGTTCCGCGTCAGAACGGAGGCCAGATCGAACCGGAATCCATCGACGTGCATTTCCTCGAACCAGAAGAGTGCGCTATCCACTAGGAGTCTGCGGACAACAGGCTCGGCACAGCGCAGCGAATTGCCGGTCCCGGAGTAGTCCGCGTAGGGCTTTGCGGGGTTGCCGGACAGCATGTAGTAGGAGCTGTTGTCGATCCCCTTGAAGCTGTAAACCGGTCCGTGCTGGTCGCCCTCGGCTGTGTGGTTGTAGACCACGTCCAGGATGACCTCGATGTCCGCGGCGTGGAGCGCCTTGACCATGGCGCGGAACTCGTTGTGCTGTTCGCATTTGTCCGGTCGGCTGCCGTAGCCGTGGTGGGGGGCGAAAAAGTTGAGGGGCATGTACCCCCAGCAGCTCCCCTCCTGCGGGTCGAACTGGAAGACGGGCATGAGTTCCACTGCAGTGATGCCCAGCTCTTTCAAGTAGGGAATCTTCTCGATCACTCCCGCGTAGCTGCCGCGCCGGTCCGGACTGACGCCGGAGTTCGGGTTGTTCGTGAACCCGCGGACGTGCAACTCGTAGATGATCGTGTCCGATTGGTGGCGCGGCCGTCGGTCGTCGCCCCAATCGAACTTCTCGCTGGCACCCGTGAGCAGGCCCAGGGGTGCCTTGCCGGCGTTGGACCCGGGGCGCGCCGCCGCGGCCCGATCAAACCCCGGAGGGAAGAAAACCGCCTTCGCATAGGGATCGAGAAGGATCTTGTCCGGGTCAAACCAGTGCCTCTGGAGGCCGCCCTGTGAGTCGGGGCCGTTCACGGAATAGGCGTAATAGCGGGCGCCGCGGAGGAGGGCTTGGGGAACCCGGCAGTGCCAGATCCGTCCGGACTTGTTGCGGAGATAATCGAAGCGGTACCCGAAAACGGGATTGACCAGGTCCGTTTCGGCATAGAGAAGCAGCGTCACGCTCTCCGCGTCTTGAGAATAGAGCGCGAAGTTCCACGCCGCGTCCTCCTCGACCCAGGTCGCGCCCAGGGGAAACCGCGTTCCTTCCGTTGTGGTCCAGTCCGACATCAGTCCCTCCCCCTGAGGACGTCCGTGGCCGAGAGCATACCGACCGGATGCTCAAGTTCGTCAATCACGATGAGGCGGTCGGCACGCGTATCGATAAGCCGACGGGCTACCTCGGATAACGGCGTCTGGGCTTTGATGGTGATGGTCTGGGGCGTCATATATTGGGGCGCCGTGCCCGGCGGCGGTGATTCTGCTACTGGCAAAGTGCAAACGTCCGTATGCCCGCCGCCGAGGGTCGGCTGCGACATCTGGTAGGGGCATGAGCCGGGGGAGCGAATGCAAATCACCGCGTCCTCACCGGTGAGCAGGTGTCCCCGGATCTGGTAGGGACAGCCGCGATCGAGGCTCAGAACCTGGTCAGGGCACCCTGCTTCGACCCAGTGGTAAACGTCAGTCGGCGACAACATCCCCACGCACCGCCCGTGCTCGTCCACCACGGCTGCCGCCCCGGCTCGGGCCTTCTGGAGCAGGCGGGCTGCCTCCCGTACTAACATCCGCCGCGGCACCACAACTAACTCGCGGCACATCATGTCTGCCGCCGTCGGGTCGTGTCCCGCGCCGCGAGTGGGCTCCGTTTCAGTGGTGGAATCAGGGCTGGTCATGTCACTCGAACCTCCGAACAAGCGGCGAACCCCGGCGTATTACGACCTCGGCTCGTTGAGCCAAGCGAGAGAGCTTGCGACTCGTTGTATCGCACGATGACTTTCCTCGATCGCTTCCTTGGACCGGTGAAATTCGAGCAGTCGAAGGTGGTCCAACCGTGGCGCCACAATCAGGTCTGGCGGTTCTTCGGCGGGAGGCCCCGCCGTCAGTGGTGCTCTACCTCGCACGCCGTTACCTCGGATTTCGTCTTTTGAACGGTGCCGTCGAGAAGGTACGGTGGCGAGTAGATCATGTAGAACTTGAGGACTTCAGTCTCAGACGTGTTGATGATGGTGCGTTCGGTCCCCGCAGGGATGATCACCGCCCACCCATCAGCGATCTCATACTGCTGGCCGGCCAATACGGCTTTCCCTCGCCCGAATTCCACGCGGAGGAACTGGTCCACGCCAGTTTGCGTCTCTTCATCGGTCTCCTCGCCTGGTCCAAGCGACATCACCACGAGCTGGACGTTGGGCGCAGTGAAGAGTACGCGCCGGAAGTCCGTATTCGTGATCGACTCGTGTTCGATGTTGACGCGGTAGCCCGACACGATCGTTCCTCCGCAACAGAGGTAGCCGCGCGGCTCGCTAATCGGCCGCGCGCTCGGTGAATTAGCTGGCAGGCGGTTCCTTGACGACCAGCACCGCGCAAGGTGCCGTGCGGACCACCTCCTCAGCCCGGCTCCCCCAGATCATCCGGCTCATCCCCGTCCGCCCGTGCGTGCCCATGACGATCAGGACGCCAGCGGGGTTCTGGCCGATCAGTTCCATCAACATCTGCGCGGCGTCGCCCGCTTTGCCGACCATTACGGAGTGTCGGAAGTTCACGCCCGGGCTGTCGGCCTCCGCAGCCCGGTAGGTGGCCCACAGATCGACGGAGGTCGGCTCTTTGGGATCCAGGATCACGCGGCCGTCTTCGGCGACGACCGCGGGGGGCGCCGCGACGTGGAACGCGATGACCTTGGCCCCGAGTGGTTGCGCCAGCGCGCGGGCGACCCGGAACGCCTCCAACGACGGCGTGTCGAAATCGGTCGGGTGCAGAATCGTGTGGAAAATCGCCATTGCAGTTCTCCTGAAAACATGGACAGCGCAACAAAGAATGGTCCCTTTCCCGGCGCTGGCGGGGGTGAGCCGGACTTGCCCGGGACTGGGCGAAATCGCACCGAACTCCCCTCGCCCAGCGCAAGAGAAGGACGCAGCGATTAGACGGATGCAGCGTCTCACAAAGCTCGCATAGCGCGAGTTACTTGGCCGCGGTGTGGAGGCGGGCCACGGTCCGTCGATGCTGGCCACAGCGTGGTCAATGGTGGCTGCGGCATGTGCTTCGGTCGCGTCCGCACTGGCAGAAGTCTGTCGCACCTCGGGCCTGGCCTTCCACGTGGTGACTGCCTCCGGGATCTCGTTCTTCTGTTGAGGCAGAGATTTCAGGTCGGCTCGGGCCTGTTCGATGCTCTCCTTCTGGGCCTGAAGCTTGCTCTGGGCCTTCTGCAGTTTGCCCTCCAGATCTTTCTGAACCCTCTCTGGCAGAGACTGCATGTGCTTCACAACGGATTCGAGCCCGGCGCGGGACTATCGCTCGGCGGTGTGCCTGTCGTCTTGTTTTCCCGACGCAGCTTCTCGCCGGCTTGTTGGAGCATGCGGCCGAGGGCCTGGAACAGCGCCCCTGTCGCGCACTGACCCGTGTCGATCCCGGCCCGCAAGCTCCCCCGGGCAAAGGCTTCCGGATGCTGCCGGATGGCGTCATTGAACACCTCAAGCTCCGCCCTGAGACGTTTCGCGATGCGGTCGATGTGCGTCCTGGCAGTGACGGCCTGGGTGGTGGTTAGCGACGCACAAGTTGTGAGCCCCCGATCGATCGTCTCCGTGAACAGGTCGCGAACCGCTGCCAGATCGTCGCGGAACCGTGTGAGGTCTTCGTCCCTGTACCGCCGGAAGGAACCGGCTGCTTCCTCAAGGGCCAGCCGACCCGCTAGCGCGGTTTGTGAGAGCCCGTCCCCCAGAGCATCGATCACCTGATGCACGGCATCGTCCCGGTCCCGTGGCACCGATCGGGCGAGGCCCTCCCGGGCACCGTCGACGATGGCACGGATCAGTTCGATTGGGCCCCCGGGTTGCTGGGACTGCCAAGCGTTCTGCGCGACCACGTCCGACAGGCGGGGGCGAATGTCCGTTCCGCTCGCAACGATCTCCTCGGCTTGCGCTTTCACGGCTGCGTTGAGGTCTGTTGTGGTAGTGTTCATGGCAAACTCCTCCTCAAGTGTGTTGAGTCCGTCATTCCGGCAGTCGCACCTGGATATTGGCAGGCCACTGGGCGTTCGGGTCAAGCTGCACGTAGGCCACGCCGGGGAGCCCCGTCTTGACATCGCGGATGTACTTCTGAAGCAGTTCCTGGGGGATGTGCGCCTTGACCCGGAATGTTAGTTTCTGCCGCTCCACGGCCGTCTCCACCGTCTTGGGGGTGAACTGGGCCACATCGGCCACGAAGGTCACCTTGGCGGGGATGACGAACTGCGGCATGGCGTCGAGGACTAAGTGGGTCTCAGCCCCCAACTGCACACGTCCCGCCTGCGCCTCGGGAAGAAAGAAGGTCATGTAGACGTCGGTTAGATCTACCATGTTCAGCACTTTGCCGCCGGCGGGCAGGACCTCGCCGACTTGGGCGACGCGATACTGCACGCGGCCGGCGCGGGGAGCCTTCAGCGTACTGTCGTCGATATCAGCCTGGATTCGCTGGATGCGGGCCTTGGCAGCGAGCACTGCTACTTCTGCCTCGATGACCTGGGACTTGGCCGTGGAGATGCCAGCGGCGGCGGCCGCCACCACTGCCTTTGCTGTCTTGACGGCCGCCTCCGCGGCGTAGAACTGGGACCGGGTGTTGTCCCGAGTCTCGACCGAACCGACTCCTCTCTGGTACGCGTCCTCGGCACGCTCGTAGTTCCGTTTCGCCCCGTCGAGCTCGGCCTCACGCTGGAGGACCAGAGCCTCGGCTGCCGCCTTCTCGCTTTCGCGTTGCGTGACGGTGCTCCGCCCTGTCTCTACGGCTCTCATCGCCTTGCGGAGGTCGGCCTCGGCCTCCAAGAGTTGGGCCGCCAGGACGTCGGTATCCATCCGGGCGAGGACATCGCCAGCGTTGACGAAGTCTCCTTCGTTCACTCGCAGTTCCTTCAAACGGCCTGCGAGCTTCGCGGCGATGTCGATCTCGGTCGCTTCCATCCGGCCGTTGCTCTTGGCGAACCCTTCCGGTAACTTCGCGGGCTGCAAGGCCTGCCATCCAAAGTAGGCCGCGGCGGCCACTGCAATCGCCACGACCAAAAGCAGCCATTTATGGCCGCTCGGTCTCCATCTCTTTTGTTGCTTGGCAGGGCCGCTCACTCCGGAAGCTGCGCCAGCCGGAATGACTTGATCCTTTGGTGAGGGTTCCGTCGGTTGGAGCGTGGTCGAAGGCATAGCCGTCTTCCTCCCCGCGGCGATGAATGGCCAACACCGCTGGCCTGGGCTGATCGGTTTGCTAATTGTCTGACCGTCCTAAGCAATCACGATGCCCACATCGATTTATTCACTCTTTTTGTGCATCTTCTTATCGAGCGGGGTTTTGTGTCGCATCATTTCGCGCGGATGAAGCCAACACCCCTGTGCGGAACAGGCACACGGGCCGCGCAAAACGCACATGGAACAAAAAGGAATCGAGCGCTCTGGCATCCGAGACATGGACACTACGGCACGCTCATGGAAAGCCCTTGCATCACCAATGGACGCTCTCGTTCCTTTCGGTTGTCTTTTCGTACCTGGGCACAGGCCTGGGGCTACTCCGCTCCGATGTGCTCGCCCTTTTCGGCCACCGAACGCTTCATGAACAGCACCAAGATAAGAAGCGCCAGCGCCACCACAGCGCAAAGCCAGAAGACGTCAAAGTAGGCCAGTGACATGGCTTGTTGTTGCCGCAGGTCGTCGAGTTGCTGGAGGCCCAGCTGCTGCGACCGGATCGGGTCGCCGGTCCGCTGGAGGAACAGCGCCCGGGTCTGCTCCAGGAACGACTGGACATGGGCGTTCAGCGGGCCGAGCCACTCGCCCACCCGGGAAAGGTGGAACTGCTCGCGCCGCTGCTCGATCGTGGTGGCCAGCGACGTGCCGACGCTGCCGCCCTCGGTGCGCAGCAGACTGGCGAGCCCGACTGCTGCCCCGCGCAGGTGAGCAGGGGTGTACTTGTACGCGGCCACGCTGATCGGGGCAAACAAAAGCCCCAGCCCAAGCGTCAACCCCATACGCGGATAGGCCACCTGGGCAGGGCTGATCTGCAGGTTCATCTGCGCCATCCAATAGCTCGAGACCGCCATGACGAGCAGGCCGGACGCGATTAGCCAGCGAGCGTCAGCTCCCCGACCCATCAACACACCAACAATTACCATCGCGGCCATCGAAGTGACCCCCGATGGGGACATCGCCAGTCCGGACCGGAGCGCATCGTAGCCGAACAGGGTCTGGAGCATTCCCGGCAGTGCGACGCTCGAACCGTACACCACGGCGAATGCCAGAAACAGAATGACGCAGGAGATCGCCAGGTTCCGCTCGCCGAGTACCCGGAAGTTGATGATCGGATTGGCGATTCGCATCTCCCGAATGACCAGGAACACAAGCCCCAGGACGAACAGGGCCACCAGCGTTTGGACTCGACCGGACGGATCGCCGAACCAATCCCACTCCTGCCCCTTGCTGAGCGTGATTTCCCAGCAGGCCATGACCAGCGAGAGCAGGCCTAGTCCGATGTAGTCGAAGTTCAATGGCTTACCTCGCAGCTCTTCCCGCTCCCTCTTGAGGTTGTCGGGATCCTCGACCACCGGGTAGGCTGTAGCCAGAGCCACCAGGCCGATCGGGACGTTGATGAGGAAGATCCACCGCCAGTTGTAATCGACGCACAACCAGCCCCCCAGCGTCGGGCCGACAATCGGGCCGAGTACGGCCGCGACGCCGAAGAGCGTCATGGCAGTGCCCTGCTTTTCGGGCGGGAAGCTGTCCAAGAGGATCCCCTGGCTGCATGGTTGCAATCCGCCCCCGGCCAGCCCCTGGATGACCCGGAACAGGATCATCTGGCCCAGGCTGGTGGCCAGTCCACACAGCGCCGAGGCGAGGGTGAACACGGCGATTGACAACAGGAAGTAGTTGCGGCGCCCAAGCCGGGCCGAGAGCCAGCCGGTGATCGGCAGGACGATGGCGTTGGCGGCCAGGTACGCGGTGATGACCCAGTCGGCATCGCTCTGGGCGGCCGACAACCCGCCGGCGATGTACCGGAGGGCGACGTTGGCAATCGTGGTGTCCAGGATCTCCATGAACGTGGGCACAACGACGACGACTGCGACCACCCAGTGATTGATCGCTCGTTGGTTCGAGGCGGGCGCGAGACTATTCATGATGCGTCCTCCAGTGGGCCAATGCCCTTGTGACAAGTATTTCTGTGCTCAGTTCGATCCCGCGTCGCCGGTAACCGAGAAGGGTTCCGAAGCATTTCGGGATCTCCTCTTTCATCCGTCGGCGACTTGTGCCCGATGTGCGTCAGGATTTGGGGTTCGTGGGACCGGTCGGGAGCGGGGCTTGGGGTTGCAACACCGCGCCGGCGTATGGGCCCGTGGGGACCTCCTTGTAGTACACGTAAGGCGTCACCGACAGCCCCACGAACAACGGATCTTTGTCCGACGCGTAGTCGATCAGTTCAATCCGCACCGGCAGCCGCTGGACGATCTTCACGAAGTTGCCCGTGGCGTTCTGCGGCGGTAAGAGGGAGAGTGTCTGGCCGGTGCCCATCGTGAACCCAGTGATGCGGCCCTCGTATATGCGCCGGCTGCCGTACATGTCCACCTCGCAACGTACGCGCTGGCCAATTCGCAGATCCGCCAGTTGCGTCTCCTTGAAGTTGGCGTCGATCCAGATCTCGGTGAGTGAGCGGACCGCCATGAGTTGCTGCCCGGCCTGGACGTAGTTCCCGGGGTTGACGTTGCGGCTGGTCACCACACCGTCGATGTCGCTGACGATGTCGCAGTAGCGGAGGTTCAGTTCGGCCTGGTCCAGGTCGTGGCGGGCTTGGAGGAGTCGGGCCTCTGCTTGCTTGACCGCCGGGGCGGCCGGAGCGAGCTGCTCGGCGACTCGGTCGATGTTCCCCTCGGGGTCTTGCTTGCGGAACCAGTCGAGGATCTGGCGGGGGGTCTTCTCCGCGCCGGGGAGCGGTAGGCCGAGCTGGGTTATGGTTTGAACCAGGTCGGCCGACGCTTGGCGGACAGTCGAGAAGCGTTGGTTCAGGTCGGCGGGTACGGACGCGAGGTCGCCGTCTGGAGATTCGGGCGGCAGACCAAGTGCGACGCGCACTTGGTGCACATCTGCACGGGCCTGCGCGACCTTGGCGGCAGCTACCTTCTTGGCGGCCATGAAGGTGTCGCGATCCTGCTTCGACCCGGCTCCCTTGTCGAAGGCATCTTGCGCCCTGGCCCAGTCAGCGTCGGCCAGCTCGCAAGCCGCCTCGGCGCTTCGCAGGTTGGCCACCCGGGACTTGAGCAGGGCGACTTGGTTATCGACCTGCTCCACGGCGTTCTGGAGCTTCCACCGCTGGGATCCGGCCTGCGCCAGCAGGCCACGAGCCTGGGCCTTTGCAGCCGTGAGGTCGGTTTCCGCCGCCGCCACCGCAGCCCCCTTGATCCGAACTTGGACCTGGTATGGCTCCTTATCCAGTTGGACCAGCAGATCCCCCTTCTTGACCCGCTGGTTGTCGTCCACCAGCACCCGACCCACCTGGCCGGAAACACGGGGGGCGACAAGAGTCATGTGGCCGTTGATGTAGGCATCGTCGGTGGAAACCGTGTTCAGCTCCGTCTCTACCCAAGGGATCAGGGCGTACACGGCGGCCGCCAGGCCAGTGACCACGCCTCCCGCCAGGCCCCACTTCCGCCAGCGCCGGGACGGTGGCATGGTGCCGAGCGGGTCCTGCGCGGCGGGTGGAGGGCTGCTACCCCGTTCAGCGGCGGGATCGGTTTGATCCGTTCGACCGGTCGGTTGCTGTGATTCGTTCCGCGGCTCTGCCAATGCGTCCCCGGCGTAAGGCGGACTCCCCTTGTTCGCAGTTTCCAGGCAGTTGTTCGTGGGGTGCATGGGCACTTCTCCTCAAATAATGGATAAAGGGGTGGGTCGTACGCGGATGCCGTTATCCCGTTGGGCCAGCAAGGGGTCGACGAGCGCCTGGCCGTCGGTGGTGGAGCTGGCGCCTTCTTCTGGATGCTCGGTGGCCGCATCTTTCAACGCGACTTCGTGCAGAAGGAACTCCGTTTCGCTGTCGAGGCAGACCCGGACGATGTCCGGTCGGAACAGGAGAGCAAAGGTCCAGTCGATGACGATCCGCAGCTTCCGGCCCCAGCCGGGCATCTGCATCAGGTAGTAGGTGCGGCGAATGAACCACGCCAGGAACCCTCGCACCCGGACCCCGAGGAACTGGCCGAACCCCTTGCCGTGGCCAAGGGAGCCCATCATCCCCAGGGTGGTGTAGACGAAAGGTCGGGGTTGCCGGCCGTCCAGAACGGCGGCGATGTTGCCGGCTAGAACCTGGGCTTCGCGCAGGGCGTGCTGAGCCAGACTGGGGTAGGGCGTACCGTCGGGATCCGGAATTGAGGCACAGTCACCGAGGGCCCACATCTCTGGGTGATTTCTGCACCGCAAGGTCGGCTCGACTGCAATCTGACCGCGCTTGTTTTTCTCCACTGGCAGGTCCGCGACCACCGGGTCGGAGACGGTTCCTGCCGCGAGGACGATCGTGTCGGTATCGATGGTCTCCCCTGCCAGGTGGACCCGACCCGGCTCGATGGCCAGCACCGGGGTCCGCGTCCGCAGATCCACGCCGCGGCGCCCGGTGAGTACTCGGGCGCCGTAGTCCGCGAGCCGCGGGTCGATTTCCGGCATGATCCGGTCGCCGTGTTGGAGCAGGATGAACCGGACCTCGCCGCGGTCCACGCGCTCGTAGAAGGGTACGATCCCGTCTACGAGCGCGGTCAACTCGCCGAGCAGTTCCACTCCGACCAATCCGCCGCCGACGACCACGAATGTGAGGAGTTGCGCTTTCTTTCGCCGGTCGTTCTCCACGTCGGCCCGCTCGAACCGCTCGATAACGTGGTTGCGGAGCAGTAGGGCATCGGCCAGGGTCTTGAACGTGAAGGCATGCTCCGAACCGGGGATGATGGCCCGATTGGTCTTGGATCCGAGGGCCAGGACGAGTTGGTCGTAGGCCAGTTCACCACTTCCCTCGCGGGAAGACAGATAGACCACGCGTCGGTCCAGGTCGATGCCTTGGATGGTGGCCTCGACGAACCGCGCGGAGCGTAAAAAGGTACGGACGGGAAGGACACAACTATGCAAGTCCAGAAATCCCGAGAACACCTCGAACAGCAGTGGTGTCATCAGCACGAAGTTGTCGCGGCTGACCACGACGACCTCGATATCCGACCGTCGCCGGAAGAGCCGTTCCAGGTGATGGGCTGTGGAGATCCCCCCGAATCCACTGCCGAGGATCACAATGCGTTTCTTCGGGGAACGTACGTCGCAAACGTCGCGATTAATAAGGGTCACGAGAATTCCTCCGCAGGTGAGTGTCCTTCGCCAGTTCCAGTTCGGCGTAACGTTCCCAGACGTTCCGCCACCGACTCTCGTCGCGGGCGCGACTCAGATACCACATGGTGCCGACGACCGTGGCGAGAGTCGTTACAGCGACTGGTGGAACGACCCTCCAGGCCGAGTCATCCGGTGGGGGAAACGACACCCAGCCGACGAACCCGAAGATCAACAGACCGCTCGCTCGCAAGATGGCGGATCGGGCCAACGACTTTCGCCAGAGATAATCAGTCGTGTTGGTCGTCATGTTGGACCTCCGTTGGTTTTCAGTCGGCTTCCACTATCCCCTTCGGGCACGAGTTGCCGGGGGGCTCGCAGATGATCTCGGCCACGATGGCTTTCATCAGACAATCGACGGCGACGAACTCAGCCCCCTGGCGATGCAGCGCTGCCAGACAGCCCTGGCCTGCGGCGTCGATGGAGGTCACACCTGTCAGGTCCACACAGACGACCGGCTTCCGCTGGCGTTCCACTGTAACTCGCCAGCATTCCTCCAGTTGCCGCACCAAAGGCCCGGCCAACCGCCCTTCGAGCTGGAATGTCAGAACCTGCGGCGTGTCGTGGACCGTGATTCGCAGCATCGCTGATGCCCCCGACGGGTCTCCGGTGCGTGTGGGTGGTCATCACCGCTACTCCTGGCCGTACCGGCCCACACCAAAGCAGCAGTCGTACCGGCGCGGCGAACATTCTCGTCCCGCGCGGGAAGGTAATGTCTGGGAAGGACTTGTGGATTGAATTTGGCGAGATGGCCTTGAGGACGGGAAGGGAGCGCAGCGCCAGCGGGCGGGCGCCTGCGCCAACGGGTGGGCACTACTCGGGCCGGGAGATGCCGAGCTTCTTCATCTTCCAAAGCAACGTGGACCGCTTCATACCGAGGCGGGCCGCGGCCCCCTTGGGCCCGCCCACCACTCCGCCAGCCTCGCGGAGGGCATCAAGGATGTGTTCCCTCTCAGCCTCGACCAGCGTTACTGCTGCGGGTGGTTCCGGCACTGATGATTCCGCGGCTGGTAGCGCTGCGGGCGTGAGGTCGCTCAGGGGCACCTGGAGCGTCGGCCCGGAAGAGAGGATGACGGCCCGCTCGATCACGTTCTGCAGTTCACGGACATTGCCCGGCCAAGGATACCGGACGAGTCCGTCCATGACTGCGGTCGAGATGGCCTCGATCCGCCGGCCCATCCGACGGGCGAACCGCTGGGTGAAGTGGCGGACCAGCCGAGGGATGTCCTCCGGCCGATCGCGTAGGGGCGGAAGCGTGACCGGGAACACGTTCAGCCGGTAGTACAGGTCGGAGCGGAAGCGACCATCGAGTACCATCTTCGCCAGGTCGCGGTGTGTGGCGGCCACCAAGCGCACATCGACCTTAATTGTTTTGGTCCCGCCCAGCCGCTCAAACTCCTGCTCTTGGAGTACTCGGAGCAGCTTGGGCTGAAGTTCCGGCGGGATGTCGCCGACCTCGTCGAGGAACAGCGTTCCTTTATGCGCCAATTCGAAGCGGCCGACCTTCTGGCTGATGGCGCCGGTGAAGGCGCCCTTCTCGTGCCCGAACAGTTCGCTCTCCAGTAATCCGGACGGGATGGCCGCGCAGTTGAGCTTCACGAATGTTCGCTCCCGGCGGGGGCTCAGGTCGTGTAGCGCGCGGGCGACAAGTTCCTTGCCGGTGCCGGTTTCTCCACCGATGAGGACAGTGGAATCGGTGGTGGCGACCGTCTCGACGTGTTTGAGCGCCCGACGGAGGGCGGGACTCTCCCCGACGATCTCCTCGAAGTGGTGATCGGTGCGAACCTCCTCCTCCAAGTAAGCCTTCTCCCCAGCGAGTTGGTCCTTGAGCGCGGCGATCTCCTGGAAGGCCAAGGCGTTCTCGACAGCCACCGCCACCTGGTTGGCGACCAGCCGCAGAAAGTCCATCTCTGACGGGTCGTAGGCGGACAATTGCTTGGAAGCGAATACCAGCGTACCCCATCGTCGTCGGGCCGTGGTCAGCGGGAGCCAACAGAAACTCTGAACTCCAAAGGCCTGCACTTGTTGCAGGAACACCGGCCACGCCTCGAGTTCGGCCGCGTTCGAGGTGACGAGCGGTTGCTGGGTCTGCCATACCAACCCCGCCGGGTCGTCTTGAACCGGAAGAACGATTACGGGCGGGGCGGGTTCTGAGGCCTCGAGCACATGCAAGCACATGGTGTCGCTCCCTGCCTCATGGAGTACCAGGGCGAGGCACTCGAAGCGCACCACGTTATCGAGTTGGCTAGCCAACTCATGAAGCAGCGTAGCCAGATCGCGGTGCGAGAGGATCGCCTCAGAGACAGCCAGCAGAGCTTGATATCTTTCGCCGGTGCCCGTGGCTTGCCTGTCGGTGTGAGCGATGGTCATGGCGAAACCCTGGTTATTCACTCGTTGGGAACCGACAAGCTATCCACTGGATTCATTGGGTGTTGGAGGTGCCTACGTAAAGATAAGTTTATCAGTTTTCAGGTCGGCCGAGTCGTTCGCGACACTTCACTTCGCCGGAGGGGAAGGGCAAGATCTGCGGTTCTTTAGCAGCATCGGGCAGCAGGACATTGCCGAATCACTCGCGCGCGGCCAGAGCAAATTCGACGGCCGGGGTAACGGTGAGCTGGCCGAGCAGCACCTCCCACAGCGAGAACGGGGCGCCCCCGCCGATTCCGCTGACGAGCACCACCCAGCCCGCTACCGCGCATCTATCTTATATCAGTGCGATCATCAAGAATTCTCGCAAGAGATTATTGCGAGCCAAATCTTCTGTGAATGGTACCTGCGCGCCTCCAGCGACCGGAAGCAATTCCCCGCCTGGCGAGGGTTATGCTTCTGGGTACTCATCCACGTTGCAGATCGACCTTCGCGAAGAACGGTTGCAGAGAGCACGCATTTTCGAGCAGAGTGGGATTGGCGACGCGGCAGTAATCAACATCATCGAGACAATGCATCAATTATCTATGTGATATATAACTATCGAGTAGCCGATCCAGGTGACGGGGGAGCGCTCGGACAATTCGGGGTAGTTGTGGATGTGGTTGACGCTCATCGCGTACCAGCCCGGCTTCAGCGGATAAGAAAACTGCTGCACATCGATCTCCAACAGAGGCAGCGGGACTCGACTTTCCCAGTTAACGTAGAGTGGGCGTGCGTCCGGGTGGGCATCGTACCACCGCTTCAGTTCAAACGCGTCCTGCCCCCAGTCGGTGTTCGATTGAGCGAGGTGGTGGCGCCCGTTGCGTGGACCGCCGACCAGTTCGTTGAAGTACGACATACAGAACGGGAAGGTGGAGGCCACGCTCAGGGCCGCGTAGGCCAGGCACCCCAACGCAGCAGTCCGGACCCACCTGGCCCGAGGCCCGTCACAGGTCATCACCCCACTTGCCCAGATGAAAAGGAACGGCAGGGTCGGCATCGCATAGCGGAGGTGGTGGTTGAAACCGGTCTGGGCGCTAACGAAGGCCAAAAGGCCCAGGGCGAACAACAGCAGCAACATTTCGTCCCGCCCGACGAACAATCGGCTGCGAACCCGCACCCAAATCGCCAGGGCGACGATGCCCCACAAGCCGACGGGCTCCTTGATGGCCAGCCCGTAGATGTAGTAGTACCACCACCCACCCCGCCGGTACTCTCCCCGCAGATACGACACATAAACCTCCGGCATTTCGAAGTCCCGTTTTTGGAGGTCGAGCCCCGTCAAGTAAGTCGTCGGAAGCGGCACCGGAATCCGCGCCCAGATCGTCCCACTAAACCGGTTCCCGTTTGCCGTCAGGTTCGAGTTATCCGGGACCACCCCCCCGAGCGTATGGCTCACAAACCGGTATGACCCCAGGTCGGTGCCCGACCCCTCAAACAGATACCCCGCATTCAATACGCACAGGCCGCTCAGGAGGATGCCAGTCAGTTGGCCCGCCTGCGTTGTGGGGCGCGTTGTAGGCTGTACGCGGAGGCTGAGAAGCAACCAGAGGATCCACGCGATTGGCCAGAGAACGAACAACACAAGCCACGTCATTTTACCGAGTTCAACGAGGCCGAGAGCAACTCCGGCAACCAGTGCCCGCCCCCATGAAGGCTGAACGAGCCACCTTCGGAAGCACAGGCAGGCGAACACCCCCAGCCCGGTGGCCCCGGCGTCCGGCGTGAAGAGGCCGCCGTACGCCATGATCGTGGGTGAAACGCACCAGAGAGCCAGCGCAAAGCGGCCACTCGCCCGTCCGTACACGTCCTTGGCCCACCAGTAACAGGACAGCGCGCCGAGGACCAAGAATGGGATGCACGCCAGTCTGGCGAGGGTGAAATACCAGAAAGTCTGCTTCCCGTTGGCCTCCATGAACTTGGCCCCGATGGTCCACTCCGGGCGCCGAGCAAACCCGCCCTCTGTGCGCGACCAGTCCATCTCGGGTCCGGCCAGCCAGACCGGTAGGGCTCCCACCGCCTTAATGAGGGGCGGGTTCACTTTGTAAAGCGAGAAGGTTCCGAATTCGTAGTAGCTCAGACCGGAGGGCAGGTGGCCGAGTTCGTCGGTCGTCGGGCTGTGCTTCACCGAGAGCCACGCGAGGAGGGCGACATGGACGACCAGCAGGGCTGGGACGACCCAGTCACTGAACCAGGCCGTTTTGGTTGGAGCGGGAGGAGAGTTGGGAGTCATGGTGGTCACCACGGGTTGAAGTGAACGTCGGCGCCTCATGCGGCCGGTACCCGCCACCGTCGGTACGAGTATACGACCAATACACCGAGACCGCCGGCGGACAAAGCCAACAACATCGTGTACAGCCGCTCCCGCCGCGCCGACTTCCCGAGGGCCAAATTGGATTCCTGCGCCTGCTGGATGGCCGTGTCGAGTTTGTCCGCAGTGTTCGTGTTCGGCTTGTAGACTTTCCGGGTAATCATGTCATCGATCCGCCTGACGGTGTCGGGCAGGACAACTCGGATGTCACTGTCGCTCACGGTCCCGACCTTGACCTCGGTTACCAGAATGGTGTACTTCGCCTCAAGAACTCCGTCCGCGCGATCGACGAACGTCTCCTTTACCTGCCTCATGGGGATCCACACATCCGGGGCGATCTCCTTCAGTTCCGAGTTTACCGTCCGCTCGCGAATCGCTTTTCCGATTTGGTAATGGTGTTCCCGCTTGCAGACCACGTGACCGTGGTCGGTCGCGACCCAGATGGCGTCGAGCCCCTTCTTCCGGAGAACCTGGCAGGGGATACCGTTCACCGTCTCGGAACCGGTCACGGTGTAGCCCCCGCTTTGCAACGCGTGAGGCAGCCAATAGTTCGTCTGGTACTCCGGCCCCTTTTGGAACGACTGATCGACTTCGGCAAAGAACTGGAATCGGAGCGGATACGCCGAAGCGGAACTGAAGGGGTCACGATACGTAGTAATCTGGGCGAGGTTGTCGCCATCATGCATGACCCCGGTGAAGGTTTCGAAGTTGAAGTTCGCTTCGCGAACATGGTTTGTGGGCTTCTGGTTTGTGGGTTTCTCGCCTTTTTTCTGGTTTTTACCGCCCACCGGGGATTTGAAGAAAAGTCCCTCGACCCGGACTCGGAGCTCCGGCCAGCGGACGTTCACCAGTCCGTTCATACCCTCCCGGAAAACGAAGTAAGCTGTCTCATTCGGGTTCGGTTCAAATTCCAGCCGGTAGTGGATCCCGATCCCGCCGGGGTGCCGAAGGAACCGCTCGTGGGCCGCCTTGATCCCCGCCTCGATCTTGGTCACGTCATCGACGGGCACGTCGGGGGAGGCTGTCGCGGCCAGCGAGGCGGACAGCATGAGGCCCGCCGCCGCGATAACGGAACGACGGAAGGCGGAGCGGGAAGTCGAGGGCGGGAAGGCAAAGTCTGGTTTCATGGTGCACGCTGTTGCAGAACTGTTGTGGAAAGAACTCAGGACACCCGAGACTATGCGCACGCGAAGCCGTCAACCCACGTTCTCGCGAACGATATCCGACGGGTGGCGGCCGAGCATGAGGCTCAAGGCGCGGCCGAGATGGCTGAGATCCAGGTAGAACCGGTCCCTGGCGTATGGCGACATCGCCTCGACCACATCGAAGATCCCGGACACGGCGCGTTGGATGAGCTTCCGATCCGGTCGCAACTCCTGTGGGACGATGGCCAGCCATTCGAGATGGTGTCCCGTCGAGGTGACTGCCAACCGCTCATTCTCCTGGTCTGTGATCGGACGACCGTCGGGCCTGGGGGCCCAAGCCGCGCCCCAGGCGCCCGTTCCCGTTCGGGATCCGGCTACCATCAGGGAGGCTTCCTTCAGGAAGTTCTCGATGGCCAGGCGGGTCTGGGGGGTCAAGATCGGACGGCGCTGGTTGATGCGGTAGAGGCACGCCAGTGCGTTGAGTTTGTGCGTGCCGAGGCAGGGCCCTTCGCCATAGCGCCGACGGAGCAACCTGTCCGCAACGTCAGAAAACGTAGTGACTTCGCCGGCTTGGTTTACCCAACGATCGGTGTCATCCAGGTAGCGGGCGAACGCCTCGACCGTCCAATCCAGTTCCTGGTCGGCGCGAAACTCCGCGACACTGTTGCGGACGACATCGGCAAGCGTCCCCTCTCTGTTCGGCGTGCGGACGACCGTGTCGGACGGCAACCCGACTTCCCCGCACCCCGCGAGGACATCGTTGACGTGCCCGAGGTCTCCGGTGAACGTGCCCGCGAACTTGTCGCGCTGGACGCGGATGCGAATCCCGTGCGGTGTGCTCTCCAACAGCGGCGACGCGCCCGGGGCATGCCGGCGGTACACCGTATCATCAAGGAGATAGCCGGCCAGTTCCTTGCCGTTCAAGACGGGATCTGAGAACGGATGTGTATACATATCCTGGGGAAAGACGGCCTTAGGCCCCCAGAGCCTGAAGGCGTGCATCACTTTCCCGCTCTTCAGCGGATACCAGCAGGGGGTGAGTCGGCTCAGCAGGTTGGCAGCCCGTTTTGGTGGAACGAGTTCCGCGAGGTCCAGATATGGCTCGATCGTAACGGGCATCGAGCGCACGCGAACCCCTGCGGCCGGTGGACCGGGGTTTCGGTCGTCACCGGGCTCGGCAGCCATTGGTTGGTTCTCGCTACCAAAGTTGCGCTTGGCTAGAACCCCAGCCGCCCCACCTACACTGAGGAAGGCAACAAGCCCGAGCTGCCGGCGGGTAATGGAGAACGACATAAGTATCCTCACTCCGGTTCCCATCGCGCCAGGACGACATCGCGGAAGGGATCACCGCGGCGCATCACATAACAGCTCTGACAAAACCTCAATTTCGGCCTGATCTCCAGCGATTTCGCAGGTTTTGTCAGATCAGAACCTGTAAGTATCCTCACACTCCGGTTCCTGCCGAGTCTGGGATGGGGGCAGGGGCTGGCCTGCTGCGGGAGAACTCGAAGAACGCGGCCAGTCCCAGTTGCACCACACAGACAACCACCAGGACGACCTGCACCCACCACCACAACAGCGAAGTTTTCTCCACGACAATGAGCGCGTAACCGGAAAAGTCCCCCTCAAACGTCGAGCGCGGGGAGCTGATTGTTCCGCCTGCGGTGCTATCGATCATGGTGACCCGGTCGTTCGTCACTTGGGTCACAACGACGTAATGCCCCTCGGTTTTTGCGTTGGGAGTCTTCATCCGGGCGATGAAGGGGACGGCCGGTTCAAGTTGGTCGGCGGACAGCGTGACCACCGCCGTCGAGAGGCCATGTTCCGCCGCCACCTCGTGCAGCTCGAGCATACTCGCGCCTTGCTCCGTCAATGTGAGCCGCTTGCGAAGCTGATCGAGCGTACAATCCTTGCCGCGGAGGCGGAGGAGGATGTAGAGCGCATGCACGCCGCAATCGGGGTCCGGCTTCTCGATCGTCCGGGGCAACACGCCAGTGATCGGCATCGGAGAAGTTGCCCGGGGAAGTGGGTCCGCAGGCGCCGATTTTCTCATTTTGCCCGTCTTGTCCACCGAAAGGATGATTTGCTTGGTCTTGTCTTGTTTGGCTGCTCCCGTGCCCTCGCCTTGCCCGAGGGTCGGGGAACTGGAAATGATGCCGCCGAGGCACGCGCCAATCGCCAGCAGAACGAGCGGAGCACAGCGGATGCGGGAAGGACGCTGTCGCATTGAGGGTCTCGCAGGTGGTCAGGTGTTGGGTCACTGGCAGCCCCGGCCAAGAAGGCCGGGGCTTTGAAGATCCGGCGCCAACCGATCGATCTCACGGAGTCTTGACGATAGGCCCGCAGCCGGGCACATCACCGGTCCCACAGTCCGCGTTCATTTCCGGGTACCCGTCAGGGACCTGTGGGGCCTGCCACCACGATCACGCAGCCGGGCCAATCACCGGTTCCACAGTCCGCGTTCATTTCCGGGTACCCATCTGGGCACATGTCCGTGCAGGGTAGAACGTCACCTGCGGCCTTGACCGTGGTACCGGGCTCCAGATTGGTGTAGATCCGGCCACACTCAGGGGTGATCGGGTCGGCGCACCAGGGGTAGGTCGCCTCTTCGAGCCGATTGTACGGGCAGCAGTCGCCGCCGTAGAGTACGGCCGCGTTCGCAGCGCTCACCTCCTGCGGTGCAGCCCGGGCGCTCGAGCTCAGAGCGTAGCCCGCGACCACGGTCGCCAGGAACATCGCCAGTTGAGTGACTCGCAACATCATAGATCCTCCTCAATAGAGGCAGTCAACCCACTCCCGGGAACCACTCCCGGGTGTGTGCGTGTGAGTGGTGCCTACCGCGCGGCCCCCATTGCCCAGCTCATTACTTTCAACTGTTTACCGAGTAGCGAGCGATTTCGCGAGAAGCAGTCCTCTGCTAGATAATTATATCGTAATTGCTAATTTTATAATAATATGCACAGCGATATGGAGTATAAACGCACAATACGGCCATAGGTTACCTTGACCGGATAAGGTGTCAACAAAAATTCGGTGGTTTTTCGGGAATGACATTATCATTTATGATAGAATTTTATAATTTGAAATTAAAATAATAAGTTTCTAATTGTTCAGTCTTCTCTGCATGATTGCGACGTCTTCACAAGAGCACGAATTAAGTCATGTAGAACATTTATAATTATCTTTACAATAATTGAATATAATGAGTATGTGATTAATCGGCGACATGTGGTCGGTATTTTTATGTTTCTCTTTGCCTCGATTCGCACTCTTGCTCAGCTCAATTCCTTCTGTTTCAATCGTCCGCATGCACGCCTTCGCGATCTGGCAGGTTGAAGGTTCGAACTATTCTTGCGGAGGTTCGTAATTTTTTCATTTGATTCCAGCTCAAGTTCTGAGAGAATCACCGCGAAAGTCATGGTCGCGCAAGTCGCCCGTCCGCCGAAGGAGTACCCACTTCTCGTCCCCACACCAGCTTGCTGACCGATCGATAGGGCTTCGGAAGTGCAAATCCGAGTTCACCCGGCAACGGCGGGGTGTCGCCCAGCCACCGATCGCGAAGCCCGTCGCTCAAGGATTAGGGGAGCAGGAGGACGAAGGCGTCGGAAGTTGGTTGACACTCTTCACCAATCGAGGGATTCAACTTATCCGGAGCTCGTCATGAACAACGTGCGCCACTCACAGCGTGTCCTTCGTCGGGCGTTCACCCTGATCGAATTGCTCGTCGTAATCGGCGTGATCTCCGTTCTCATTGGTCTGTTGCTGCCGGCCGTGCAGAGGGCCCGCGCTTCTGCCGCACGCAGCAGTTGCGCCAACAATCTGAAACAATGTGCCCTCGGCCTAGTCCAGTTTCACGACACCTACCAGGTGTTCCCGAGCAACGGCGGGTGGGACGGGCAGCAAACGATCCTCGACGTGAACGGTAACCCGTATACCCCGAGTACGTTCGACGATCGCCTGCAAATACTTTACACGTGGGGGGTCGGCAACCCGCGCTTGAGTCCGAAGCAGCAGACTGGGAGCTGGGCGTTTGCGATCCTGCCGTACCTGGAACAGGAGTCGGCCTACCGCGCCGGGACTTGGTCAGCCACGGTGCCGGTCTTCATCTGTCAAGCCCGTCGAGCGAATCGGGCGCTGGCTCCGGTCCCCGTGGATCAGTTCGGCCGGTACGGTGGGGGCGGTTGGGCGTGGGCCCGGATCGACTACGCGTGCAACCTCCAGGCTTTCGACAATCGGCCGTTCTGCCCGCCGATGGCCACGTTTACCGACGGACTGTCCAACACCGCGCTGATAGGTGAGAAGGCGTTCGACCCCACGGTCCAGTTGCCAACCAACTGGTACTGGGATGAGTCGTTCTACATCGGCGGCTCCAAGGGGACGGCGCGGGGCGGAGTGGGGATCCTCCCCGACCGGCCTGGGATCCCGTTCCGGGAGAATTGGGGATCACCGCACACTGGTGGAGCGCAGTTCGCGTTCGGGGACGGGTCCGTGCACACCCTCGTTTACGACATCGACATCGCCACGTTCGAAGCACTCCTGACCCCTGCCGGGGGGGAGGCAGGCAGCCCACCATGAGACCTTCATTCCTCGCGGCGATCACCACCATCGCTCTTGCGCTCACAGTTGCCCGCTCGCCCGCACAGGATTCCGGCAAGCCGGAACCGATCCGCGTTCTTGATCTTGGCAGTGACGGACGGCAGTTCGATCAATGGTTCCAGCGGTTCGGACACCAGACCGGTCGGACCGTCGTCCCGGAGCGGTTCGGGGTCCGGTTTCAGCTCCCGGCACTGAAGGACGACATGACGATCGGGTACAGCTCGGCGTTCTCGCTGGCCGGCGACTTCGAGGTCCAGGCGCAGCTGGAGATTATTTCCATCCCAAAACCGACGGCGGGGTACGGGCCGGCCATCGGTTTGAGCGCTGACGCCGAAGCTCCGGATGGGTCGGTCGGCCTGACACGCGGGCTGTCAGCCGACGGTACACCGCAATTCGTTGTGACCCGTGTCATTCCGGCGGGGACCACGGGAAGCGAAGCGAAGGTGGAAGCGGACGTGTACCCGGCAAGTGGGAACCGCGCTCTGCTGATCCTGCGGCGAGAGAAGGCCGAAATTGTGTGCTTCGTCGCGGACAAGCCCAACGTGGACGCCAGGGAGCTGAAACGCGTGCCGTTCACCACCCGCCGAGTGCGATACCTCCGGTTACAAGCGTCCAACGGCGGTTCGCCCACGACAGTGAGCGGTCGACTCACGGGGGTTCGGATTCAGGCCGACGAGATCGTCGGCGGGATCACGGGCACGGAACTCGATGCCACACGGAGCTACTGGTGGTGGTGGATTCCGGTGGCAGGTCTGGCGTTCACCGCGGCGCTGGTGGTTCGATGGTACAAAAGGCGGGCGGGGCGCGAGCGTGAATCTTGAGCGGAGCGCGTGATGAGTGCAACAGCGAACAGCACGACACCGAGTTACTGGTTCACCCAGGTGGGCACACCGCTGCTCCTTCTGGCCTGTCTTCTGGTCGCGTTGGTCGCGCGCGACGTGGAACTCGACCGCCGGGGGTTCTGGTTCGACGAGGCGTACACATGGCGGATGGGTCAGAACACAGAGAGTCAGATCGTGGACCGTCTGCGTTTCGACAACAACCCGCCGCTGTATTACCTGGTGGTGCGGTATTGGGGCGTCTTGGCGGATGAGAGCCCGGAGGCACTGAGATCTTTGAGTGTGGCGGCTGGGTTGGCGACGGTGCTGGGGACGTTTCTGTTCGCGCGGGCTCTTCTGACAGGTCCATTGGGTGGGCCGTCCCGTGTGTCGGCGCGGGAGGTGGCATGGGTACCACTGTTGTCGGCAGCGTTCGTGGCCATGAACCCGTTGTTGGTGCGATACGGTTGCGAGGCCCGGATGTATGCCCTGGGGGCGGCCCTGGCCGTGTTCTCCGGTTGGGCCCTGGTTCGCGCGCTCGATCCGGAGCACCCTCGATGGGGTCGGTGGTTGTTGTTTGCGGCGATCACCAGTGTGTTCGCGTACGTGCACACGTTCGCGCTGCTGACGATCGCGGCGGAGGCGGCGTTTGTGGGCTGGTGGTTGTTGGAGCGTGCGGGTGGGGGCCCGCAGCGAGTAGTACGTCAACCGGCGTTCCGTTCGGCGATGTTGGCGTTCCTCCTGGTTGCCCTGGCGTTCGCACCCTGGATACCCACGCTCCTGGACCAACTCCGGAACAGCGGGACTCGCGAATGGATCCCGCAGTTGTACGGCTACAGGGACTTATACCCGCTCGCGTACAAGTTGTTCATCAGCCCCGAGGGGCCGCAGTCCGAGTACGGTCCGGTGCGCGTCGGGATCGTCGCAGCGCTGTTCCTTGTGGTCGCCGCGTGGCGGGGGCGGTGGGTCGAGGGCGTCTTGTTGACCCTCGGCCTCGCGCCGATACTCGGAGCGGCGGTGCTGTCGCTGTTGGGAACACAGGTGTTCTTGTATCGTTATTTTATATTCGGCCAACCATTTTTGCTCGCGATCATCGCGGTTGCGATTGCCCGACTGCGCTCGCCGGCACTGTTCGCTTTGGCGGCGGTGACGGCTCTGAGTATTCACGGATACTGGTGCCACGACTTCTGGCGGCAACAGGCGCTGGACAAGCATCCGGGATACCGCGGTGCCGCCGACTACATTCACAAGCTTGGAGCACCTGAACAAATGGTTATTTGTTCGGATGGGCGGACGTTTTTCCCCATCCGGTTCCACCTGAAGGGCCGACCGAACGTGTTCTCTGTTTACCCAGAGAACGGGGAGGTGTACGGGAAGGCAGCGGTGGTGAATGAGCGGGAGGACTTCCGTCCGAGTGAGGAGTTGGTCCGCTCGGCTCGGGGCAACGTTTGGGTGGTCCATCAGGAGTGGGGTGGACGCGTCATCGACCCGGTATCTGTTCCACCCACCTGGCGGGAAGTGTCACGGACGCAGTTCCCGGAAGCGTTTGGCATGGAGACGGTCATCCTGATTCAGTACAGCGTCACACAAAAGTAGGAGCCGAGATGGGCTTGCCGACTCCCGCTGCCAAGGCGGTTCCCGCGCGCCGATTTCCGCTGTTTCCGCTGTTGGTGCTTGTGTTGGGTGTGGTGGTGACAGCGGTGTACGTGAACCAGTCGTTCCGGGTGACGCATCCGGAGAACTACCGCTTCTTCCCTCCGTTTGTGCCGGGCTTCGACCGGAACATGAACACGCACCTGGGTGCGGAGTATTTTTCGATCGCCAAGGCTCTTTATACCGGGCGCGGGTTCGCCGACCCGTTCCAAGGGCCCAGCGGTCCGACGGCATGGATGCCCCCGGTGTTCCCCGCGCTCCTGGCGGCGCTATTGTGGGTCAACGATGGCGACGTGGGCGCGGTGATGAACGCCATCATCGTGATCCAGGCCGTGGCAGTTGTGCTGGTGGGGGTGCTCGTTCTGGTCCTGGCGCGTCGGGTCGCGATGCACAACGGGCCGTGGTGGGCGCTGGCGGCGTTCGTGGCGTTCGTGTTGGGGAGCTTCACTCTGGCGTTCCAGCAAACTCACGACTGTTGGCTGGTGTTGCTGGTGCTGACGGGAGTACTGGCGGGACCGTGTCTGGGGCGCCCGATGGGTTCAGTGGTTGGGTCGGCGGGTTGGGGCCTGTGGGGTGGGTTAGCGGCTCTGGTAAGCCCGGTGGTTGGCTTCGTGTGGGGTGTGCTGACGATTGGCGAGGCAATCCGGTGCCGGACGTTGGTGAGGTTGTTGTTAGCGGGTGTGGGTGCGGCGGTGGTGCTGACCCCCTGGACGGTACGCAACTACCAAACTTTCGGACGCTTCATCCCCGTCAAGTCCAACCTGGGGTATGAACTCCATCAGTCTCAGTGCCGTTCACCCGACGGCCTTCTCCGTCTCGAACAGTTCCTGCAGTCACACCCGTATAATCCGATGACTCCCGACAGCCGGGCGTACCGGCGGTTGGGCGAGATGGCGTTCCTCGACCAGAAGATGGCGGCGTTCCGGGCGTCTGTGAGCGCCAATCCGGGCGACTTCGCGGCTAAAGTCGGCAACCGGTTCCTCGCCGCCACGCTCGTGTACGTGCCGACGAACCCGACCGAAGAGGAACGAGTCTACTGGGCCCTGTGGATCAGCCGTGTTCTGCACCCACTGCCGTTTTTGGCGGTGGTGCTTCTGGTCGGGACGGCATGTCGGTTCGGTCTGCGTCGGGAGCAATGGGTGGTGTTGCTGGGGTACACCGCGTACCTGTTGCCGTACATTCTGGTGGGCTATTACGACCGGTACGCGTACCCTCTGATCGGCGTAAAAACCATCCTGGTCGTCTGGGCCGCCGAGCGTCTGATCCAGATAGCCGCACGTGGGGGCCGCACGCCATCAGGTACTTCGGAACTCGCAACTGCTGAGACGCCGTCCGAAGCGCCAGCCGTTATGCCGCCGGTTTCGAGGTGGATGTGGCACCGGTGGGTGCTGGGATTGCTGCTGACTGCGGGACTGTGGTGGTGCTACGGGACGGCGTTCATGAACCGGTTAAGTGGTCCGGTGCACGACCGGGTGGGGAACACGGTTATCGTGCCAGACTTTTTCCAGGAGTGGTACTCAGCGCGTCTGTGGTTGGAAGGTCGCCCCATCTACGAATCGCAGCTGACTGGGAAGCACCACCTCCACCTGCCACCCGAGATCACCGGGCACTTCTTCGTGTGGAACGCGCACCCACCGGGTGCGGTGCTGCTCGCATTGCCGTTCGGATCGTTGGATTTCGCCAGCGCCCTGCTCGCCTGGAACGAGCTGTCGTTGTTGGCGTTCGGTGTCGCGGTGGTGCTGGTGGTTTCCCGTCTGGGTTGCCCGATCCCCCTGTGGTTGGTGCCGCTGGCGGTGACGGCCGGTCTGTTGAGCAACCCGTTCTGGACGCAAGTGACGCACGGTCAGTTGAACACGGTGTTGCTACTGTTGTTCGTTGTGGCCTGGGTGCTGGACCGATCGGGTTGTCCGGGTTGGTCGGGTGCGGTCATCGGTGTGGCGGCGATCATCAAGTTGTTCCCGGCGTGCCTGCTGTTGTACTTCGTGCTCCGGGGCCGTTGGAGGGGATTACTCGGAGGTGCCCTGAGCATTGGTGGTGGTCTGGTGGTCACTTCTGCGGTGCTGGGGTGGGACGTCTGGCCTGTGTACCTCACCAAGATCGTTCCGGAGACGAAGGAGTTCGCCACCGTGTGGGTGAACGCGTCGGTACCGGGTTTCTGGTTGAAGCTGTTCGATCCGGCGAAGCCATGGTTCGTGTTCCACCCCTGGCCCATCGTCTCCAACCGGAATCTCGCGACCGCGTTCACGCTGGTGACGGCCCTTGGACTGGTGGCATTGGCGTGGTGGCGCACACGCGCGGGCCGGTCGGGCTCGGATCCGGACACGTGCTTTTCGGCGGTCGTGGTTCTGACACTGTTGTTGAGTCCCACCACCTGGGACCATTACTTCCTCCTCCTCCTCTTGCCCTTCGTCGTTCTCATGCAGAGTCGTCCCTCCGGGTGGCCGCAATTCTGGATCTGGGCGGTCGTGGCAGCGCTGTCGGTGACGGCGTACCGATGGGCGGAGATGGGAATGTTGTTGGTCGGTGTGTCCGCTGACTGGTCGAAGGGCGGTTGGGAATCGCCTCCGTGGCTGACCGCCACCGTCCTCTCCATCCACACGTACGCTCTGCTTGCGCTACTCGGACTGTTGCTCTTCGGCGTGCCGCAATGCCCCGCCCGTAATTGTCCTCTGCAAAAACCGTTGTCCAGGTGAACTGGCGGGTCCAGCCGAACGAACGCGCCACTCCTCCACTCTACTGAAGACAGCACTCTGCGATCCGTTGGCAAACTTGGCGTTGTCTTGCAGGCAGGCATTCAGTCCGCGCGAGCCGCGGCAACCACACGTTTGCCGGACATGAGCCGCACGCCGACGTTCAGGAGTGTGACCACGACCACCAGCACGAACGCCGCGGTCCAGGCCATTTGAATTTCCGGCGAGCCGGGCGCGTAAGCCGCGAAACGGTAGATGTAGAATGGGAGGAAGGGAGTCGGGTCCGAGGGCGAGCGGGGCATGAACTGCGAGCCGGCGGCCGTGAGAATGAGCGGCGCCGTTTCACCCGCGATGCGTCCGATCGCCAGAAACACACCTGTGATGATCGCGGGGAGTGCGGCGGGCAACACCACCTTCAGAACAGTTTGGCGTCGGGTTGCGCCCAGTGCGTAGCTAGCTTCGCGCAAGCTGCCCGGTACCAGTCGGAGTGCCTCTTCCGTGGCTCGAATCACCACGGGCAACATCATCACACCCAGCGCGAAAGCACCGGCCCAGCCGGAAAACCGCCCCCGCGTCACGTCCAGCCACACTGGGTAAACAAACATGGCGTAGCCAAAAATGCCAATGACGATCGATGGTACGCCGCCCAGGAGTTCAGTCACGAAACGGATTGGGGCGACAAGGCGATTGGTTCGGTATTCCGCCAGGAAGATGGCTGCCAGAATGCCCACCGGCACGGCGAATACCGTGGCCAGGCTCACCAGCATGCAACTGCCATAAATTGCGTGTTTCAGTCCGCGGCCATCTCGATCGTTGGGCAACTTGGTGAAGAAGTCCCAGTTAATGCCGTCAATTCCCCGAAGGGTGATGTAACCGAGGATCAGGAAGAGTGGGACGATGGTCAGGATCTGGCACACTGCCAATGTGCCGCGCATGACGCGATCCCAAACTGCCGCCACGCGCCGGCTCGCGAGAATTTCACCTGGCTCGCGGGGTGGAGGGGGGAGGTCTTCCGCCAGGGTGACCGACCGCCCGGGGCGGATACGCGGTTTTGACATCCAACGAACCAGCAACCGGGCTGTCACATTCATCACGAGCGTAATCAGCAGCAACAATAGCCCGAGAGCGATCAGCGCCGCTTGCTTTTCGCCGCTAGCTTCGAACAACTCCTTCGCGATTACGCTTGGAATGGTATCGCCGGTCGCGGCGATGCTGAAATCGAGGTGGGGAGAGTTGGAAATCACCATCGTCACCGCCATCGTCTCGCCGATGGCGCGACCGAGAGCAAGAAAGCACGCGGCCATGATGCCGGGGCGAGCATACGGAAGAACGACGCGCCAGATCATTTGCCAGCGCGTCGATCCCAGTGCTAGCGCTCCTTCCCGCTGCGAACGCGGTACCGCTTGCATCACGTCGAAACTGACCGCCGTGATGTATGGGAGAATCATTACCGCCAACACCAAACCCGCCGCGAGAATGCCCTGACCCGCGGTATTCGGTATCTCCAGCGCTGTAAAGAGCGGTGCCAGCCCTCTCTTCGCGAGAAACGATACGCCCCAGAAGCCAAAGACCACGCTGGGGATCGCGGCGAGCATTTCGAGCATGAACGCACAGAGCTTGCGCAACCACGGCGGTGCTAACTCGGAAAGAAACGCTGCGGCACCCACCCCGAGCGGGACAGCCACCAACATCGCGATTGCGGAGGTGACAACAGTGCCATAGACGAAGACCAGCGCACCGTATTTGTCGTCATCGGGAGACCACTTGGTGCTGGTCAGGAGTTGAAACTTGTCGGGCTGCGTGAGAACCGGCCACGATTTATAAATCAGAACCGCGAGTAGCGACGCCGCAATGGCCAGAACGAATCCCCCCGCCGACTGACACAGCCAGCGGAAGATCAGATCGCCACGCGAAGTTGTCGAGCGGAATGAACCCATGTTCGACCTGGCAACAGGTAAAGCCATGAGCCGCAGACAAGCGTATGAAGCACGTTCGTCTGCGGCTCGCGAGTGTCTCGGATTAGCTCACTCGGACTTCACCGTGGCAAGTTTCTCCTGAATCTTCTTTTGTAGTTCGTCCGGCAGTGGGGCGTAGCTCAATTCCGCCGAGAACTTCTGGCCTTCGGTCGTGGCCCACTTGAGGAACTCAACGATGACAGGGCCGGTGTCCTTCGGTTGCTTGGTGAAGAGCACCGCATACGTGAATCCGCAGATCGGGTATGCGTTCGGCCCGGCGGCATCGGTCAGCGAGTAGGTCAAATCGTGCAGTGAATACGGCTCCTTTTCTTGCTTCACTTTCATGGCTTCGGCAGCGGCGGCGGTTACCGCTGCGGCTTCCGGCTTCGTCCACTGTCCCGCCTTGTTCCGCAGGATCGCCGTGCCTAGCTGGTTCTTGTTCGCGAACTCCACTTCAACGTAGCCGATCGTGTAGGCGTTCCCCTTTACGAACCCGGCAACCCCGTCGCTCCCCTGTTGGCCGCTCACGCCCTTGGGCCAGTCGGGCTTGGTGCTGGCCTTGATCTTCCCGCCACTGGCCTTCGAGAGATATTCGGAGAAGATGTTCGATGTCCCGCTTTTCTCGGCTCGCACCACCACGGTGATGTCCTTTTCCGGAAGAGGCAGCCCCGGATTGAGGTCGGTGATACGCTTGGCGTTCCACTTCTGCACGCTGGGCTCGCGGCGGAAGATGTCGGCCAGCACCTCGCCGGTCAGTTTCAACTCCTTGCCGGCAATCTCGGGGACGTTAAACACCACCGCCACCGCGCCCATCGTCAGCGGGATATGAACCACAGGCTCCTTGGCACCGTCGGTCTGTTCCTTCGTCATCGGAGCGTCCGTGCAGCCAAAGTCGATCGTCTTCTTCGACATCTGCTCGATGCCATAGCCCGAGCCTTGGGCCACGTAATCGATCTCCACGTTCTTGGCTGTCTTGTATTCGCCCGACCACTTCTGCATGAGAGGATTGATGAACGTGGAGCCGCCTGCCTTGATTCGCGGCGGAGTCGAACTGCCGCCCCCTCCCGTGTTGCCCCCACCGCAACCTCCCAGGATTAGCGGGATTGCGCAGATGAACATGAACATGGACACATAGCGACGCATCGGTGGGTCTCCGCGGAGGATATCGATACGGGCAGAGGACGAATGCCAACGGGGGACAAGACACATGGGAGGCAAAGGGCCTCGTTGTCGAGGGTCCGCATCCGGCGGCACATCATTTCTTTCCGTTAGCTCTTATGTCTGGCGGTCTGCCTCAACAACCCGCCGATCGTGAAGCTTTGGTGATATCGGGAGAAGAACGCCGGTCTACTCGGTGGTACAACTTTGTCTTCTTCTAATCTTCATATTTCTTCGATACAACAAACGAGGTTCATACCCCCGCTTTGTTAGCGAGAACCTCGCGTGACGATACGCCTCGCCGAAAACGTTGGTTCTCAGCCAGCGAACCCAAAACCAATGTCTGAAACGGACTCTACGCAGACAAAGCTCACGGTCCGGGGTGTGAACTTCTGGTATGGCTCCAAACAGGCACTCTTCGACATTTCCCTGAGTGTGCCAGAGCGGTCGGTAATGGCATTCATCGGCCCGAGTGGCTGCGGCAAAAGCACCCTGCTCCGATTACTCAATCGGATGAACGATCTGATCGAGGGTACTCGGCTCACCGGCCTCGTCTCGCTTGATGGGCAAGACATTTATTCGTCGCGGCAGAATGTGGTTAACCTGCGTCGGCGTGTGGGGATGGTGTTTCAGAAGTCCAACCCATTCCCGAAGTCGATTTACGAAAACGTGGCGTACGGCCCGCGTGTTTCCGGCGAGCGGAATCGAACGCGACTGGATGAAATCGTTTCGCGCTGTCTCAAGCAGGCGGCGTTGTGGAACGAAGTAAAAGATCGACTCGGAGCCAGCGCGCTGGAACTCTCCGGCGGGCAACAGCAGCGGCTGTGCATTGCCCGCGCACTCGCGACTGATCCTGAAGTGTTGCTCATGGACGAACCGGCCAGCGCGCTCGACCCCAAGAGCACACAGGCCATTGAAGATCTGATTGGGGAACTGAAACGGCAATACACTATCGTCATTGTCACGCACAACATGCAGCAGGCGGCCCGCGTCTCGGATCAAACGGCGTTCTTCTTCGAGGGCCATCTTGTGGAAGTGGGCGCGACCGAGCAAATCTTCCGCAAACCGCGCGAAAAGCAGACTGAGGACTACATCACCGGCCGATTCGGGTGAAAGCGACGCAGCGATTACGGTTTCGTGGATGGACACATCGCGGCGGGTGCGTGTGTCCGCTTCAGTTCCACAGTCATTTCTTCGCGAAGCTGGCGTAACTTCTCGGCGTGCTTTGGTTGACCTGCCAGGTTTGCCATCTCTTCCGGATCGGTCGTGAGGTCATACATCTCTTCCGGTACGCCGGGTTGCAGGTATCGGATGTACTTCCACCCATCAACCACCACCGCCGTGTACCACGGCACTTTCTGATAGGTGGCGTTCTTGGCATTCTCCTTGAGTACCTTCGCGACATCATCGCCGAAGTGGTCGCCGGTGTGCTCATAGAGGCAGGTGTGTGGCCACGGCATCTCGGGATTCTTCAGCAGAGCGGACAAATCGCGGCCGTGAAGATCATCGGGCGACTTTACGCCGGAGAAGGCATAGAACGTGGCGACGAGGTCGGGCATATTCACGACCTGCTTGCAGGTCTTGTCAGCGGCAACTTTTCCTGGCATCGAAACGATCAGCGGTGAACGGTAACTGGCGTCGTAGGGGGCGATCTTGATGCGCATGCCGTGCTCACCCATCGCGAATCCCTGGTCGGTTGAGTAGACGATGAGCGTGTTCTCGAGTTGCCCGCTATCCTTGAGCGCTTTCACCAGCTTCGCAACGCCTTCATCAATGGCCGGGACACACTCATTGACTTGCCGAACCCAGTCGGCGTATTCGGTTCCTTTTCCGCCGGCTTCGTCGCCCACTTTCTCGCCGTTGCTGGTTGCGAGGATCTTCCCGTCTGGGGTTTTTCGCCACGCAAGCGTGTCGCGCAGATAGTCGGGCTTGCCCGGCCACGGGCCAAGTAAGTCGCTTGGGGAAGGGACTTGGGCGTTCTTGTAAAACCCCTTGTGCCGTGCGGCTGGCTTGGAGGGGCCGTGGATGCTGCCGTAACACAGCCACAAGAACCACGGTTTATCCTTGTCGCGGTGGTCTCCTTTCACGTACTCCACCGCCCACTTCGTGTAGTTGTCGGCGGGGTAGCCGTCCTGCCATTTCTCTTCGCCATTAAAGGCGAGTATTTGCTTCTCGTAATAGGCCCCGGCGTTTTCCGGATGCTTGGGGCGGTTCCACACAATCTGGTAATCCCAGTCGCGGCCAAAGCCGGAGTCGGTGCCAGTGTGCCACTTGCCAATCTGGGCGGTGTGGTAACCGTTCTTGCGAAAGAGCGCTGGCCAGAAGGGGCATTGCTTGGGGTCATAGGTGCTGGCGGGGTAGTCGCCGGTCATCCGCATGGACTGAATGCGGTGCGGATGGTGCCCCGTGAGCATCGACGCACGCGACGGCATGCACCACGCACCGAGGTATGCGCCGTGAAAGCGCACACCGGACTTCGCCAGCGCGTCGATGTTCGGCGTCTTCACCCACGACCACGATTCGGGATAGCAGCCGACGGTCTTGTACGACTGATCGTCGGCGAAGATGAAGAGAATGTTCGGTTTCTTGGGCGCATCGGCGGCGTGAATCGCGGAGGGTGCCACGAAGAAGCAGAAGAGTAGAATCGCAGTTCGCATGGGTGATGCCCCAAAGTGTCTACTTCTTCTTCACCGTGACGTAGAACGCGCCGCACAAGTTTTTGCCGTCGGCGTCGGCGAACCAAGCTTTGAGCTTGGTCTTCCCCGCCGGGAGCTTCACGGTGAGAGTTGCACCCGTTGCCTTGGGATCAGCCTTCGTTTCCGCCTTCACGCCGGCGATTTCGAGCTTCGCCACTGCAATTGAGGGGAAGCCGACGGTGACCTGCTTGGCGTTGTTGGCGGGTGACTTTGCACTCGGTTCGTACTTGGCGCCCAGGGCGGCGTTTGTTTGCTCCGGCCAGCGGCGGAGGGTGAACTCATACTCGCCAGCCTCTTCCACAAGGATGTTCCACTGTCCGCCTGTTGGTCCGCCAACCGCCTCGCGCACGTAGCCGGAGTTATCGGCGTAAATGCTTTCCCAGTCGCCACTATTCAGCTCGACTACCGGTTGTTGCTTCGCGCCGATGCTCATCGGGACAAAGTCGTTGATGATCGGCTCCAAACCCGCCCACCACGACTCGTAATAGTCTCGCATCGCCTTCACCACATCGGGGTGTTTGTCGGCGAGGTTGGTCTTTTGCGCGCGGTCGGCGTGAATGTCGTAGAGTTCGTTTCCATTCACGAGCCGCCACTCCCCCCAGATCACGCACGAATCGAACTTCTTGGGAATCTGCCCATACTGCACGACGAACTTGCGGTCGTGCAGATCCTTTTGTGTTCCCCGCAGAAGGCTCACAAGCGACACTCCCGTGTAAGGGAGATCGGCTTTCGGGCGCACGGGCTGCGGGACATTACACAGCTCGCAGAGCGTGGGGAAGAGGTCGATGTTTTGCGTCGGGGTGGCGATGTCGCGGGGTTTGCCGAACTTGCCATTCGGCCAGCGAATCCAACACGGAACGCGATGGCCACCATCGTAATTCATTGTCTTGCGGCCGCGTAAGCCCGCGTTGAAAGTATTCACGCCTGCTGTACCGCCGTTATCGGTCATGAACACGACGATGGTGTTGTCTCTCAGCTTCTCATCCGTCAGAAACTTCTCCAGATCACCGAACCGCTTATCCACGTGCGCGATCATGCCGAAGAAGCCAGCGGGTCCTTTGCCGCGATACGGTTTGACGTATTCGTCCAGCTCGATGTACGGCGCGTGGGGGGCATTTGTGGGGAGGTAGCAGAGGAACGGTTCGTCTTTCTGCTTGCGTTCCTTCATCCACTCCATCGCGGAATCGAACCACAGGTCGGTGCAGTGCCCCTTGAATCGCTTCTCCACGCCGTTGTGGAAGTAGCGGCCATCAATGAGCGGCCAGTCGAACTCCGGCGTGCTGTGGAGTATTCCCCAGCCGAGGTGGTAGATCGCTTCCTGAAATCCCTTATCCATCGGTCGGTGTGGATACATATCGCCGAGGTGCCACTTGCCGAAGATGCCGGTCTTGTAGCCGGCTTTGCCAAACGCTTCCGGCAGTGTCGGCAGTCCCGGCCGCAAAAACGTTCGCCCCGCGGTGACCGAAGTGGCGCCGTTTCGGAGCGAACTGAGCCCCGTCATCAGTTGCCCGCGCGTGGGGCTACACATCGGGCAGACATGGAAGTCCGTGAACCGCACGGCGTCTTTCGCGAAGGCGTCCAGGTTCGGCGTCTTGAGGACGGGATTGCCCGTGAACGAGAAATCGCCCAAGCCCTGATCGTCGGTCATCACAATGATGACGTTGGGCTTCTTGTTCTCTGGCTCGGCAGCGCAGATCGCTGGAACGGGAAGAACGCATGCGAGCACAAGAAGGAAGAGTCGGTACATTGGCAGCCTCGTAACAGGCTCTGCCAAAAATCGTGGCTGAGGTTGTCGCTATCTGGGTAAAACCCGCTTCCAAGCAACCAAACTCAGCGACAACCGACCCACGGTTTTGGCAGAGCAATTAATGGAATGATCAGCGTTTGGCAGGAGGAACGTCCGGCGGGAATTGCGCGTGGAGCGCCTTGCGTGCGACCTGGATGTCTTCAGAGTGCTTCGCAGAATCCAGGTGGTTCGTGAGTTCGAACGGATCGCTTGGATGCGCGTAGTATTCCGCGCCGATGAGCTTGCCGGTGTCCCACGCACGCCATTCGGTGTAGCGGCCCACTGTGGTGCGGACGCTGTAGCCCATTGCCTCGGGCACACTCTTGTCGGTGCGATCGAAGTACGCCGGGCGCGGGTGCTGGGTGAACGCGGCGGATTTCACGCTCTTCGCGGGGCCATTGAGTATGGGAACCAAGCTCACGCCTTCCAGCCCCGCAGGCGGTTTGACGCCACACAGTTCTGTGAGCGTGGGGAAGAGATCGAGCGATTCCACCAGCGACGCCGTCGCTTTGTCGGCGGACTTCATTCCCGGAACGGCGATGATTAGCGGCACGCGTGCGTCGAATTCAAAGCATGAAGTCTTGGCCCAGAGCGAGTGTTCGCCGATGTGGTAGCCGTGGTCCGCGATGAACACGATGATGGTGTTGTCGGTAAGCTTGTTGTCGTCGAGTGCCTTCAACACCTTGCCCACCTGGGCGTCCATGTAGCTGATATTGGCAAGATACCCGTGCCGCATTTCGCGGATCTGGTCGCTATTGGGTGTGATGTTCTTGGGTGGCGCGCCGAGAACTTCGCGGCTGTCGTGGAACGCGACATCGGGCACTCCCTTCGGCCGTGAAGGATCGACCGGTGGAATTGTCTTCGGGTCGTACAGATCCCAATACTTCTTGGGCGCATTGAAGGGGGCGTGTGGCTTCCAGAAACCGACCGCCAGGAAAAATGGCTTGTCCTTCACCTCACCCATCACCTTGATAGCTTCCGCCGCAATCCGGCCATCGTAATAAGCTTCGTCCGGTACTTCGCGACGTTCGCAGAGCGGGACGTTGCCATAGTTGCGGCCGATGGAAATGGCGAGATTCGGCGGCACGGGTCCTTTGACCAGCGGCGTATCGTCGCCGTGGTTGGCGTAGTAGAGGAACTCATCCGCGCTCCACGAGCGGCGGTCGCCTTTCTCTTTCGTGTGCCAGTTATGGAAGATCTTCCCGACGCAGCGGGTGTCGTAGCCATTCTCCTTAAAACATTGTGGCAGCGTCACTACGTTGGGGTTCTTTTCGCGGAAGTGGATGCCGTTGGACCAGATGTGAAGCGTGTCCGGCCGACGGCCTGTGAGAAATGACGACCGCGATGGATTACACAGCGCTTGCTGGCAATACGCGCGTTCGAATCGCACCCCGCGCTTGGCGAGCGCATCGAGGTTTGGCGTCTTGGCGACGGAGCCGTAGCAACCGAGATCCGCGCGGAAATCGTCCGAGACGATAAAGAGAACGTTGAATTTCTTGGGTGCATCGGCTGCTCGGAGAGGAGCGCCGACGAAGAGAATGACCAGGACGGAGAGAAGCCGGGTAGTCACGCGTCACCTTGCGTCTGAGCGTGCGGAGAGGGCATCGCATACGATACCCAATTCGCAAGGTGCGGAAAGAGAAATGTCTGCTTCGCAGTGATCCGTTTGATCCAAACCTCATCCGAGCCGAGGGACTCCGGTGCGATCCTTCAGCACTCCTTCGCGGCTTCCGTCGATCCTCACGGATGCTGCTGTCTCACGCTCGCCCCGGGTTGCCCGGGCTTGGGCGCTGGGGGCGTTCGCCGGCCGGTTTTTCCGCTTTCGACCCCGGCTGCAAAGCTTCGGCTCACTCCCCACAGCACAACATGCCCGCGGTTGCCTCCAATCGGCCGGATGGCACGCGTGTGGATAACTCGGAACACCACCAGATAGCCGAGTACCCAGAGACCGATTACCCAGAACAACCAGTGGGGCTTGTCGTTGCGGGTCTGAGGAAGCGGCGGGGCGACGGCGATTGCGATGCCGATGAGGGTGAGGGTGGCGATGAATCCCAGCAGGAGGTAGAACGCCCGGCGCGGCCAGTACCCCAGGTGGCGATCACAGAACGGTAACCCGCCGCGCCGCGGAGCGAAACGCGACCGGATACCGACGAAGAGGATGTACCCCCAGAAGATCAGCGGGCCGATCAGTGGGATGGAAACGACCCGACAGAATGCTCTCCCCGCGACGCTGCCGAACCGGCACTGCGCTGCTGGCTCGCCACAAACCACACAAACTCGGGGCACCAGACCATTCGCGAGCCGGTCGCGCGAAACTGATACCATTGCCATTCGCTGATCCTCCGAGATGATGAAGCGAAAGGGCGAAGGATTGTTGGATTTGCGGGGCGATGGCTGGCTTGGGGTCGTCCGGCAGGCTCACCATCCAACGGGAGAGTTCGCACAAACATGGATCGCTTCCAGCGGGCGAACAGAGTGCAGACGGAATGCTCCCATTGTCGCGATCCGAGCAACCATCTCACGGGGTGAGAACGAATAATTCACGATTCCGACGATATGCCAATAGTTATCGGCCGCAAGTTGCATCTATTCTTCAATTTATGAACAGTAACGATTTGCAGGATGTTGGAGATACCCAATTTATTCACAACCCGCATCGCGCGTTTGCAGTGTGTTTGCTCTGATAAACTCAGCCAAACTTGCTATTCGAAATGAGCCAATACACAAGGCCACCATAACTACCAACAAAGATGAGCAACAGGATCACTGCGGCGACTTTGTTGCCGCGACTCCAGATCGCAAGCGTCCCATCCTTGCGGTGTTTGTTGTAATACACCGGACCGGTGAGCACGACACAGCAGACCACAATAACGCCAATCGTGGTGAAGATGCCGAACAAGCTGACGAACGGCACGCAGCAACTCAGGAACATCACAATCACGTGGGCGATGAGGACACCTGAGCAAAAGCCGTTGCGTCGGAGTATTGGAACGTCGTCGTAGCGAGTGGGTCCGGGGGGCGGTGCGCCAGCATCGTTATCCGGCTTGGCGACGGGGATTGAATCGGGATCGTCCGAGTGGGGCGAATTACTCATCTGTCGGCTCCTGCTTCGTTTGTTCGTCTCAGTCCTTGGGGACATAGCGAGTGAATTCGGGCTGCGTCTGTACAGTGTTGATCTGAACTTCTGGCTTGGGCTTTTGGGGAGCTATTGTTTTCTCTAGGGTCGGTTCAGGTTTGGGTGGCAGTGGCGAGGGTGGAGTCGCTTCCGGCGCTGAGACAGGGGCAGGCTCCGGGGGTTGCTTCACAGTCTCCGTCGGTTGCCGAACCGCTATCAGGATTACCGCTAACCCCACGACGAAGAGCGCCACCGCTCCGGCGATGATACCTGCCAGGATGCGCTTATCGATTGGTTCGCTTGGGGGTGGTTCGGGCTCATATTCGCGCGGGTGCTTCCGCGCGGGGGGTAATGGGGGGCATCCCCCGGGCAATAGGCTCGGCCCTCGGCACGGAGACAGGGGAACGTTGAGCGGTTTGCGTAGCAGGTTCGGTGCGCGGTGCTGCGTCGGGGACTTTAATCATCGCGCCGCATTGCGGACATTCCAATCTGTCGCCGGCGCGGTCGTCGCCGAGAGTCAGCCGAATCTGACAGGCTGGGCATGAAATAACGATGGCCACCTGAGCGTCCCCGAAAGTGAAAGACAGGAAAGCGCTTTACCAGTGAGAGCTGCGGACGATCCAACACTTGTGGCAAATGCAACCGGGCCGATCGTTCACAGGATGGCTGATTATCGCGGGTAGCAAAGTTTGGATCAAGCGATCAAATACGCTCGATCAACGCGACCTCGCTGGCGTCGAGGTGGAAATCGAAGACGTTGAGGTCGTCGCGCATGTGTGAGGCTTTGGTGGTGCCTGTAAGCGGAAGCATCCCGATATCCAGCGTGAAGCGGAAGATAACTTGCGGAACCGTCCGTCCGTGCCGTGCTGCGATCCGCGTTATTTCAGGGCGAGTCAGTTCGTTGCGGTTCGCGGTCAAGAGCGAGAAGCCCTGATAGATGATGTCGTTGGCGGCACAGTACGCGCGTACTTCGCGATCCCACCCTTGGCTGGCGTAACAGCGATTTTGCACAAATCGCGGACGCACACTCGCCCCCGTGCACAGTTCTCTGAGTTGAACGAGATTCACATTGCTCACGCCGAGCAATCGCACTTTCCCGCTCGCGTGAATCGCCTCCATCGCGCGCCAGGCTTCCCAGTCGGTCACCGTGAGTCGGCCGCGCGTGGTTGGGCCATGCAGCACATACGAGTCGAGGGCGTCGGTCCCGAGATGCTGGAGCGAACTGGCGAACGACTGCTGGACTTGCGTGGCGATAGCCGCATCGGGGTCGTACGGCAGGCGATGATCCTGCCCGCCACGGAATGTGAACTTGGTTTGCAGAAACAGATCCGCTCGCGTCACCACTCCGCCCGCAATGGCCGCTGCAATTCCTTCGCCTACGGCGGCTTCGTGATAATGCCGGCGCTGATTGGCGGTATCGACGCCGCGAAAGCCCTCCCGAAGTGCCAGTTCTGTGAGTGGTCGGGTCGCGTCTTCCTTCCACGCCGTGCCGTAAAGCAATCGCGGCACCCGGACGCCATCCACCAGGAGAGTTCGCTCAGACATGGATCGCTTCCAGTGGGCGAACAGGAAAATCATCCCACTCTGGGTGGTGACCGCGGGAGAACGTGATGGCTATTGCGGTATGGACGAAGCCTGACTCGCCACCTCATCATTGTCGGCCAGGTGGTATTTCTCGATCAAACGATACAGTGTGCGGCGGCTGACTCCGAGCGCTTTCGCGGCTTGGACCTTGTTGCCGCCGTGCCGCTTCAACACATCCATGACATGCCGGCGTTCCACCGCATCGAGATCATCTGGACTGACCGGCGCAGCTGTGGTGGCGGGTCCGCTTGTTGCCGGTACGTCATCAACCGGCACCAGTTTGCTCACCTGCACCAGATTTTCCGGCAGGTCGTCGAGTGTGATCGTGTCGCCTTCGGCCAGGATTTGTGCCCGTTCCATCACGTTCGCCAGTTCGCGGATGTTCCCCGGCCAGTCGTATCCGCACAACACGCGAAGTGCTTCGGGATCGAGTTTCATCAACCCGCGCCCCACTTGCCGCGTGTGCAGGAAGTGGGTGATCAGGTCCGGAATATCTTCCCGGCGTTCTTTGAGAGGGGGAAGAGTAACCGTGATGACGTTGAGCCGGAAGAAGAGGTCTTCGCGGAATCGGCCAGCTTTCTGTTCGTCTTCCAGCGGCTTGTTCGTCGCGGCCACGACCCGGACATCCGCATGTCGTTCCTGCGTGCCGCCAACGCGACGATAGTGGCCGTCCTCGAGAACACGCAGGAGCTTCGCCTGAAGCGCGGGGGACATTTCCGCGACTTCGTCGATGAAGAGAGTGCCCCCCTCAGCCACTTCAAACAGCCCCGGCTTGGCTTTGTCCGCACCCGTGAACGCGCCCTTCTCGTGGCCGAAGAGTTCACTTTCCAGCAAGCTCTCCTGTAGTGTGGCGCAGTTCACGGTGACGAGAGGTTTATCGCGCCGACGGCTATTGCCGTGGAGTGCGTGGGCCACCAACTCCTTGCCTGTACCGCTTGGCCCGCGCACAAGGACGGTGGCGTCGGTGGGGGCCACCTTCTCGATGAGTTGTACCACTTTCCGCACCGCGGCGCTACGTCCGATGATGCGATAGCGATCAGATGCGTAGGTGAGCTTGCCGATCAGTTGGCGGTAGTACGCATTCTCACGCCGCAAGCGGCGTACTTCCATCGCCCGTTCGAGAACCGGCAGCACTTGATGCAATCGGAATGGTTTGAGGATGTAATCGAACGCGCCGGCCTTCATGGCATCAACCGCCGTCTGTATCGTCCCTTGTCCGGTCATGATGATGCCGACGATGCCGGAGTCCGTTTGCAGTGCTTGCTTGAGAAGCTGGATGCCGTCAGTGCCGGGCATCATCAGGTCCGAAAGCAGCACGTCGAATTCATCATCGCGCAGTGCTTCCGGCGCGCGGGCCGGGTCGGAGAGACCATGGGTTTCGAATCCTTCCTCGGAGAGCGATTCGCACAAGGCGCGCATCAACTCTACTTCGTCATCGACGATGAGGAGCTTGCCGCGTGGGGTCGGAGAGGTCATGAGCATTGTCTCGCTTGTGTCACTCGTGGCGAAGGCCGTTGACGTTTCCGTTGTTCGAGACAGGCAAGGTGATGCGGAAGGTGGTCCCCGTACCAAGCATGCTCGATAGTTCCAGTTTGCCGTGATGCTGGAGAATGATTCGCTTGCAGATCGCCAGCCCCAGGCCAGTACCCTTGCCTTCTTCCTTGGTGGTGAAAAACGGCTCGAATACGCGTTCGAGCCATTCCGCTGGGATACCGGTGCCCGTATCGATCACTTCGATCACGACAGCAGGTGCCCCTGCCAATTCCCCCGGATGTACCCGCAGGGTGAGGCGACCGCCTTTGGGCATGGCATCGGCGGCATTGGTGAAAAGGTTAAGAAACACCTGCCGCAGATGTTGCCGATCAGCGTAGATCAGCGGCACGTTGGGGGCGAAGTGTGGCTCCGCTTGCACCTGCCGCTTCCGTAAGTAGTGTTCGGTCAGTTCGATGGTCTTGATGATCTCCTCGCACACGTTGACGGTGGAGACCTGCTCTCGGCCCGGGCGGATGAACTGAAGTAAGTTCCCGACCAACCGCGCCATTCGCTCCACCTCTTGTTGAACGATCTCCAGCGGTCGGCGGCGGGAATCGTCCGCTCCTGTTTTGGCGAGGACTGTTTCCAGGCGAAGGCTGACGGTGGCCAGCGGGTTGTTGAGTTCGTGGGCAATGCTGGCGGCCAGTTCACCCACCGCAGCCAGCCGGGCGGCTTGCCAGAGTTGCTGCGTGGTCGCACGCAACTCTTCGGTTTTCGCTTGCAGACCGGCGAGTGCTTCTTCGCGTTCCCGCTGGACGCGCACCTGATCGAGCACGCGATGGCAGGCTTCCGGCAGGTAGTCGAGGTATTCGACGGACTTAAAAATGTAGTCGCGAACCCCCGCCCGCAGTGCGCGGATGATGGTCGCGTCGTCGCTGTAGCCGGTGACCATGATCACCGGCAGGTCGTGGCCGGAGTTCTGGAGCTTCGCGTAAAACGCCAGCCCATCTTCTGTTGCGGATAAGCGATTATCCAAAACGAGCAGGTCGATGTTTTCGCCGATAATCCGCTCGAACGCCTCTTCGCTGGTCGCGGTGAGAATAACGTTGTAGCCCGCCCGCTCCAGGCGCCGCTGCTGCAATCGCGCGACGCCCGCGTCATCTTCCAGAATCAATATTGTTTCGCGCTGTGGTGCATTCATGATTGTGGCGGCGTGCCGCCCGGCGGCGGAGGCAATTTGACGATTTCAAGGAACATGCCGAGCCGTGAAAGCGCTTCGACGAAATCCTCGTACCGCACTGGCTTGGTGATGTACACGCTGCATCCGAGCTGATAGCACCGTTCGACTTCGCGCGGATCGTCGGTGGTGGTCAGCATGATGACGGGGACTTTGGCGGTCTTCGGATCAGCTTTCAACTGCCGCAGCACTTCCACGCCATCGATTCGGGGCATGTTGATATCGAGCAGAAGCAGAAAACGCGTATCCCCGGTAAGGGAACCATCGCCCTGGCGAAGCAGATCCAGCGCTTCCTGCCCATCACGGGCTCGGACCACGCGATTGATGAATCCAGCACGTTTCAGATTTCGCTCGATCAAGCGGGCGTGCCCGTCATCGTCCTCAGCCAACAGAATTGACACGGGTTCATGGCTCATGTTGCAGTCCTCTGCTCGCCCGGCAACAGAGCGGGCAGGGTGAAATAAAACGTTGTCCCTTTCCCAACTGTCGATTCCAGGCGAATTGTTCCGCCCAGACGCTCCAGTATCCGGCGCACGATCGCCAATCCAATTCCCTCCCCGGGCGCCTTATCCGGGTGCAATCGCTGCAGAGCTTGAAACAGTTTCGCATGGTAAGCGGACGGTATTCCGATGCCATTATCGCGGACGAAGTAAGTCCGTCCTCCGGTCGGTGATTCCTCTGCCGGAAGCGCTCCCACTTCCACACGGCCCGGCCGAGTTTGGTCGAGGTAGTTCAGCGCGTTACCAATCAAGTTGCCGAAGACCTGCTCCACCGCGACGGGGTCGCCGAACGCGGGCGGTAATTCACCGATGGTCACCGTTGCCTTCCGCTCCTCAATTGTTCGCCGCATCGCATCCACAACCCGCTGCGCGATGATTGCGAGGTCGAGCATCTGGCGCTGGTAAACGACTCGACCCGCACGCGACAGCCGTAACAGTGCATCGATGATGCGCGCCAGCCGCCCCACGGCAGTGCGGACAAACGCAACCGATTCACGTACCCCTCCCTGGAACAGTTCCTCAGCCTTGCTGCGGATATCCGGAGGAATCCGCACATCCGCGAACAGGAGTTCCAACTCATCTATGGCTACCCGCAATTCCTCACTGAATCCCTCCAGATTCACCAGCGGGGAGCGGAGGTCGTGCGAGACGCTGTAGACAAACATCTCGTTTTCTTCCGTCTTCTGCGTCAACTGCAAGTTGCGTTCCGCGAGTTCCGCGGTACGCACCTTTACTCGTTCTTCGAGATCCTGATTGAGGCTGAGAAGCGCATTTTCGTACTTCTTGCGATCTTCGGCGTCACGGATGATCGCGGTCAGAAAGAGTTCGCCATCTGCCTGAAGTTTTGAGATCGTGGCTTCGACCGGGAACTCTGTACCGTCTTTTCGGCGGCCAAGGATGGTCCGGCGTTCTCCCATCGGCCGGGCCGCGACTGGTCCGCGTGCGAACTCATTCACTTGTCGGCCGTGATCGCGCCGATAGCGTTCGGGAAGCAGCAAATCGAGCGGTTGGCCGAGCACTTCGGCAGCTTCGTAACCGAAAATCTTCGTGGCGCCACGGTTGAACAATACGATCCGGTGTTGGGAATCGACCGTGACGATTCCGTCCTCGGCGATGTCGAGGATTTCAGCCAGACGATCAGGCGGAATATTCATGGTGGCGGATCGAGAGCGTCGCGACGGAGTCGCTGGCTGAGTGTGGTGAGATGGTTAGCAATTGGACTGGAGTATTGTTTCGCTGCGGAGAGGGAGCGTCAAGACACGTGTGCGGATTTGGCACAGTGCTGCGCGAACTGGACGCTCACTGTGACGGGAATGGGATCAATTACACGCCGTCGCCAGAGGTGCCCGCGTAGCCGCCTTCGCGAAGAGCCCGACGTGCCATCACGTCGGCCTTTTCGTTGCGGTGATTGGCACCCGTGGCGGCTTCCAGTTTCGTCCAGTATCCGACGGCCCGGTCTGTCATGGAGGGGCGTTCATGGCCGAGCCTCTCACAGATGCGAGCGAGCGTTTCTAATACCCACGGATCAGGCGATCCACGCATCTCGGCCAGCTTTTCGATTTGACGCAGTGGGCGGTAGCAAAACTCGTACAGTCCGATTGCGTCGTAAAGACGGTAAAGTTCGCGGAGCAGGTCGGGACTGTCGGGACGTGCTCGAATCGCCCGGTCCAACACGCCAAAAGCATCTTCAAACCGCCCGGCTGCGCGCATGCTTCGGGCCGTGGCTGTTTCCGGCGTATCAAACCAGAACCGGCGTAGCTTGTCCCGCTGCGCTTCCAACCAGCCACCGATGGCTCCCTTCGTCGCCTTGGTTTCCGGTCGCGGCGGGTGTGCTTTCAACCAGTGATCGAGATTTTGCGCGTGCTCACGCAGCCGGTCCAGATTGGAACCGGTGGGTTGTTCACTGGTGCCATCGTCGGTGGCATCGGGGAAGTCCGTCGCCTCAGCCACCATGGCTGAGGCGAATGCCGCCGGATGCCGAACGCTCGCGGGGGCATCGTGACTCGCCACGCGCTGGGGAGGAGGGGGGGTATCGCTTGCCGAACGGAGTTCCACACGTACCAACAGCGGACCGATCTGAAGTTCGTCGCCGTCCTCCAATCGGGCGAAGAGCGGGACCGGCTTTCGGTTGCGCCCAATGACCTTCTTGGTCAAGTTGTGGATGAACCATGCATTACTGTCGCACGCGAGCAGAGCATTGAAACGCGACAGCCGCGTATCGGCAAAGTGAACGTGACAGCATGGCAATCGACCGAAAAGCAAATCATGATCGACAGCCCGGCATTCCTCCTGACCGTCCGGATAGCGTACTTCGAGCAGACACACGGGCGGAACTTCGTTCGCAGGCGCTGCTTCGCTTTCCGTCTGGCTTCGGGGATGGAGAAGGGTGAATCGTTCGTCGCCAGCGGTCAACAGTGCACCCTTGTGCAGAGAGACGCGTTGGCCAGGACGAAGAGGTTGGCGATTGAACGTGACGGTCTCATCATCCGAAAGACCGAACAGAGCCCAGCCAGTTGGGTAACGAACTGCGAAAGCCGCGAGATACGGTCCACTCTCCACGGGGATAGTGGCGTGTTCCGCAGTGCCAATCAGAGTACGATCCGGCGATAACTTGGCCGTTTCGCCCGTCCGCACGTTTTGCAGGTAATAATCCATCCGTCGTGTAGGCAAGCCTTCGGTTAACGATTCTCGCTCTAACGGGGGAGTATCGTGGGCTCAGCGGGGCATGACGGGCCAACAATCCTAACTATTCCAGTATACCCTACAACTGCGGAACCTTAAAACCGCAGCTTGCGGAAGTCGATGGGAATGAGAACAGAATGAAGCGACTCAAGATTTACGCAAAGTAATAGCAGGTCCCCCTGGGCCGCGGTTTTTCGGAAGAAAAAGGCAACGTCACACGGAGTGTGCGCAACATTGTGAAAGTTCGACCAAGCGACCAGCGGGCGCTAATTTCGCGAGGTGTCCAAATACTGAACAAGCGGGCTCTTTTCCGGGTGGCGAGTGCTGGGTTGTGTGCCGCCCGCATTTGCACCCGCCCTTGCGGGCGGGGTTCGCTGAGAGAGGCTAACGGAGAACCCACAGAACAATCAGCCCCACGAGAACCGCGATTGTGATGAGGACGAGTGGTCGACGCAGAAGGGTGGCGATTCGCTCGGGAAGGGGGGGCTCATGTCCGGTCGGCGGGCGAAGATCGCCAGGGACAAATATGCGTTCGAGCACGGAAAACAGCGGGTGGACCAGCGCGTGCACGAGGCCCTTTGATTCGGTTTCTGGCACTGCGGCCAGGCGCGGTTGATCGCGTGTCGCCAACTGGGATTCGCGTACCGGCTGTCGCGTGGGCGCAAGGGATGGCTTTGCGGCTTCCTTCGTGGGGAGTAAGCCCTTGAATCGCTCAACGAGTTGGGTGGCACTTCCGCGGTCTTCGGGATCCTTGGCGAGCATCTGGCGGATGAGAAAGCTCAGCTCCTCGGGAACAGTTGGGTTGAGCAAACTCACATCGGGGATTGGCGCTCGAGTATGTGCTTTCATGAAGGCGATGGCGTCGCGTCCCTCCACTTCGTATGGCGGTCGGCCCGTGAGCGCCTGAAACAGCGTGGCTCCGAGCGCATAGATATCGGAGGCGGGGACAGTCTGTTCTTCCCATTGCTCCGGGGGAGCATACTCACGCGTCCCAATGAATGTTCGGGTGCGGCTCGTTGCGCCGCCATCGGACGCTGGCTTTACGGCGCCGAAGTCCAGCAACTTTGCGGACGTGGCGGTGGGTGAGACGCCTGGCTCAGGGATCGGTCCGAGAATCATCACGTTGGCGGGTTTGATATCCCGGTGGATGAACCCATTGTGGTGAATAACGGCGAGCCCTCCCAGCAAGTCGATGGCCCACTGCACCACGAATCGCCACGGCATGGGACCGATTGCATCGATCAACCGCCACAGATCGTTCCCCTCCACGAACTCCATCGCGATCAAGGATTCTTCGGTTGGCTTGCCTTTGGCGTCTCGAACGCGCTCGGAGAGGTAGAATCGCGCAACGGCAGGATGTTGAATCTTCATCATCGCGCGCGCTTCCTGCTCAAACCGGTGCCGCCGCCCCTCGGATTCCAGCGAGAGGATCTTGACCGCGACGAAACGCGGAGGGTTGATTTGCCAGGCGCGGTAGACTTCGCCCTGACCTCCTTGGCCGAGCTTATCCAGAAGCAGAAACTGGTTGCGAGCGAGCTGTCGTGGAAGGTCGAGTTCGCCACCTTCCAGCCAGAATTCAATCATCGCGCGCTGATAGTCCGTCAGCCCCGGTGGCGCATTTTCATCACTGTCCGCTTCATTCCACCAATCGGGAGTGTCGGCGGCGAGCGCGTCGAGGGTTTGCGCCAGGTCGTCCGCTCCTCGTTCCACGGCTCGCTGCCATCGTGCCGCGGAAACGACCCGACACTTGATTAACACCGGTCCAAGTTCAGAGAGGTTTGGCATCGGTCCTGAAACACAGTTGAAAGGGCAGACGGAAAGAGCGGCGATTAGCAGCAGTCAGAGCCGACGCCACACCTGTCTGGAGCGAGACAGTCAGTGTGCTTGGTCCCGAGGTGGAACAGGACACCCGCTGGGGTGACCTCCACCGCGGCGACCGGGAACTGCGACACCACCGGGCCTTCGTATTCCACTTCGACCGGCATCGTCTCGGATTTCAACAGCGGAGCGGCAAGCTGGAGAATCCCGGCGAGCTTCCCAGCGGTGAGTCGGTGCGCGGTGTCGGTGGCAACCCATACCTGAAGAACGCACGAGAGCGCTGAGCGTTGGGTTCCGCCGCAATCAATGAAGTCCTTCTGTACTCGCCCCACTTCGGTGATATGGAAGTGGGCCGGTACGAATTCCCCGCTCGGCAACATCAGATGAATCGCCGCCTCGGGGTGCTCCATCAGCACGGCGCGGAAGTTACTCACGTTCATCGAGTGCTCTCCTGGTATCTGTGCCTTGAGTAATTATCGGCGCCAGTCGCGGTTCGTACAAGGTGAGTCAACCATGACCCACTTGGAGCACCCGCGCACTTCTGATATGGTGCGAGGCTATCACCGCGGAGGCTGCACCGATGCTGCGTACGACTCTGACTTGCTTACTCTTATTGTCCGGAACCGGGCTTGCGCTCGCCGTCGATGAACCGATCACTCCGAAAGAAGTTACCCCGCTCTTCAATGGCAAGAACCTCGACGGTCTCACCACATGGTTGAAGGCCAGTCAGCGCGAAGATCCCAAAAAGGTGTTCCGCGTGACCGATGGCCAGCTGCACATCAGCGGCGATGGCTTTGGCTACATCGGAACCACGAAGGCGTACAAGGATTACCGCGTTGTGGTCGAGTACAAGTGGGGCAAGCGGACCGATGGCGGGAAATATGTGCGTAATTCTGGCGTATTGCTGCACGCTACGGGCCCAGACGGCAACGCGAACGGGACGTGGATGGCGTGTGTGGAGTGTCAACTGGCGCAGGGGTGTTGCGGTGACTTGATTGTGATTCGCGGCAAAGACGAGCAAGGAAAAACGATTCCCGTGGAGATTTCCAGCGACGTCGTTTTCGGTCCCGACAAGCGGCCGCGCTGGAATCCGGACGGAAAGAAGATGACGTTCACCAACCGCCAACTGTGGTGGAGCAAGCACGACCCGGAATTCAAGGAACTGCTCGATACGTATGGCAAGGACGACGTGGAGAGCAAATTGGGTGAGTGGACAAAGGTGGAATGCGTTTGCGAGGGGGCGAAGATCACGGTGATCGTCAATGGCGTGAAGGTAAATCACGCGTACGATGTCACCCCCACTGCGGGCCGGGTTCTATTGGAGTGCGAGGGCTTCGAACTGTTTGTGCGGAAGTTCGAACTGCACCCGTTGAAGAAGTAACGAGGGATCATTCTAAATCGTCCGGGATTTCGGCCATTGCTGGCTGGTCGGGTGTCTCAATGGTGCGCGCTTTCGCAAGGCAGTCGCGGATGAACTTCTCCAGCCATTGCATCTGGCTGACCTTTGATCGCGAGAAGAAGTGGACTTCTTCGGAATCGAGTTCGACCCCATGTGCCCAGGAATATCCACCATACGCCTCGGTGTCTTCGTACACCTTTCCGGTGGAGAGCTTGGCGGCGTCTGTGTTGATCCGGCAGTATGTCGCGAACCAGATCTTTTCAGGCTCAGAGAATTGCACACCCATCCAATACTTGATGCCTATTTGTGCAACTGCGAAAAACAGATTCGGGCATCGCCATGAGCGATTTTCGCGTGAACCAACTGGCCGAAAGTATATATGTTGTATCGCCTGCAAACATACCAATCCCGGTGCAACCAATCTACGAGTTTCCCACCAGTGCGGTCCGGTCGCTCTTCAATATGATCTCGTCTCGCCGACAATCTGCCCTGAAATGGGTAACAAGGAAGCTTCTCGGGAACGGGTTGGCGGATGCTGAGGATTGACATGCCGACGGAACACGCTGACAACGAATTCCGAGGTGAAGTGGTCTACCTCTATGCCTTTGATGTGGCCAACGAAATCCGCCTTGACCAGGTTGCCGGCGTCCTCTCCGGGCGGTCGGCACCGTTCGTCGTTCGCTCGGACCGACCAACTCCACGTTCCGTTCCCATCTCGCGTCCGTTAGCGATTGAACCACCGACGGTCAACGGACAACTCAACGGTATACCTTTTCGTCTGCTCATCCGGATCTACGAAGTCGGAGTGGTGAGCATCATCGTGCGAGTTGCTTTCGGCCGCGAAAATCTCGCGAGCCTGATTCCATTCCACACCCCAACCCTCGACGGTTGCTCGCTCGATCATTTCGCGCGCGAACAATGCGATCAGATCCGCCGCGTGATTCATGAAGCCCTCATCCGGCCCGGTGAGCAAATCGAACCGGAGGCGTACACCGTCTTCGTTCTGACGCATCTCGAAGGCAATCGTGACGCCAACCGCTGGCTCTCCGATCACGAGCGCGAAGTCGCTGGTCTGCTCGCTGAGACGCCCGGGGCAGAGCTCAGTGCGGCGCAAGTGACGGACGTCCTGCGGTTGCGGCGATCCTTCGCGAACACTGATCTGGTGGTGATCGACTGGGATGCCGCTTTGGTTATCGACCTCGACGAGCACTTCGAGGACGTACTCTTTGTGCTGGAACTCGCCAATCTTCAGCTGGAAGAGTTTCGGTGGATGGACCGGACGCTCGATCACTTTCTGGAGCGTGCCTATGACGACCTCTCGCGACGCCGGTGGTGGGCATTTGGGGCGATGGCGGCAGTTCTCCGCTCACTCCGTCGATTACGAGTCGATTTGGCGAAACTCGCGGATGAGGTGACGCACATCACGAAGTTCATCGGCGACTGGCATCTTGCACGGGTCTACCTGTTGGCTCGCGAGCGATTCCACCTTGACCAGTGGCGGGCCAGCGTTGAGCAACGCCTGGATGAACTCGACCGACTGTACACAATCACACGCGGCGACCTCTACGATCGCCGGATGTTTTGGCTGGAGATCATCATTGTTGTCTTCTTCGCCATCGACTTGTTGATCTTGCTTCTCAAGTGATTCCTTCGCTCCTTCTTGCTCGTAGCCACCATTCGCACGTTTCGTTCCCTTCCCGACTGCGCTCACCAGAGTCCCTCTTTCGCGTACGGCCGGGACCAGAGCGCGAGTGTCAGGAGCACAGCTTTGATCCAGGCGTCATACATGCCCTTCACCTGCTCCGGGGAGTGACCCTTAGCCGCAAGAAATTCGCGGCTCGTGGTGATGACGACCCCCGCGAACCCCACGAGGTAACGCAGTGGGACAAGCGGCGGGGTCTGTGCGGCGTCGGTCTGGTTCTTTTTCTCCGGCGTATGTCGCCGGCCGATCTCCTCCTGGTAATCGAGCCACGTTTGATCATGAGGTCGAGTGCAGATGTCGATCACCCACTGCACGAACCGTGGCTTGACGGCCGCCTTGTAGTGCTCATCCGGCTTGCCGTTGGGCCCGTAAAACCACTGAGCCAGATGCTTCTGCTTCCCGATGCAGGCACGCCACGCATCCACCATCTTTTCCGCTTGGTCAGCGAGTACGTTGCCGGCGAGGGCGAGGTAATGGCGATCTTCAGCGGTGAGTCCCGTACTCTCTTCGATCTGACCAAGATCATCCATTGTAACCGGCGAGCGCGGAACTCGATCGGTGCCGTAGTCGTAACCGGCGATGGTGCTGCGGTTGCGGGTCATATCGTTTTCCTCACTGGTGGTACTCGTTCCGGCTCATCACCCCAAACCCAAACCAGCCCCAATAGACGCGGTGGTGCTGGATCAGGCCATCGTCGTTCAATTCCATCACTTCCACGAAATCCATCTGATCTCCCTTCGGACCGGCGCGCGGGTATTCCCACATGAGCTTCTTCCCATCTGTCAGATAGCCGCTTCGGTGGTACTGGCGCACGGGTGGTTTGCGGGTCGCGAGTTTATCGAAGAATGCCCGGAGTTCGTCCCGACCGCGAAGGGGACGTTCCAGTCCCATCAAGTGAGGAACGAGAGGACTTTCGAGTGTTGCGTCCGGCGCGTACAGCGCCGTGAGGGCGACCGCGTCATTGCGCGATAGCGCCTCGTTCCAGGCGTGGTAAACGTGCTCCACCGGGCTCCGGGAGGCGAAGGAGTCGCGAGAGTTTAATTCGCTGACCATTACAGATCCCTCTTGAGCGGGTTCGGCTGACGAGTTGCAAGGGCCGTGCCGCGCGCTGATCGGTATTCCACCTGCGAAAACTCCTTGCGGCGTTCCCGTCGGAGAATCGGACGATGTGGCAATCAAGCCTGACAAGGTTTTGATCGTCTGGGGACAAGAAATGAGGGAGGGAACGTCCCCCCGAAACTAGATTCTGACGGTTAGCCAACTGTCGCGTCCGTATTGGTACAAACTGTGCATCTTTTCCTGTGGCGGGCACACCTGCCGATCCGTGGAGGCTGGCCCGTGAGAAGAGGAGGACAATCATGTCAGTTCGGAAACTCGCCCTGACTGCGGTTGTCGCCATCGGTGTACTCGCGTTTGCGAGTAAGGCCGACGCCCAGGTGATCTATACCAGCGGGTATTACACCACACCCGCGGTGTATTCGTCGTACTACGCCCCGGCTTACAGCTACACGCCCGCTGTCACGTACTCCTCCTGGTCCACCAAGTTACAACGGATGGTACTGGAGTGGGTACGGCTACCCGTATACCTCCAGCTACGGCTACCCGTATTACTCTGGGTACTATTCGAGCTACCCGGCGTACTATTACGGTCGGAGAGGGTGGCGGTGGTGAGGTGAGGAAAAACAGACCGCCGGAGTCAACTCCGGCGGTCGCACTCTGGACGCCGTGCTTCGCGGTGTCATGGCTTTGGGAGCATAACCGGAACAGCCATTTCAGGGTTGAGCTCCAATTCATGATCCGGCTGATGCTGTCTAGTTTTCAACGAGCTTCGACTGCCGCCGTTGCTTGCTTCAGAGTGGTCCGTTCGCGGAGCGAGCGGCCCGCCACTGTCCATCGACGCGGATGCGCATACCCAGGTCGGCGGCGGCGGCATAGATGATCGGGCAGGCATGCCCCTCGGACAGAACCAAGCGATCGGCTGCTGGATTCGCTGGATTTTCCGGGTCGTAATGCATGTGGTCGTACATCAGCACCGTTACGAGGTGTGCCAGACTTGCGGCCGAAGTCGGGTGTCCCGACCCCGCAGCCGTGGTCATCTCAATCGCGAGTTTGATGAGTTCAATCGCCTTGGCGTGAACCGATGTGGCAAAAGCCATCGCATCCCCCTCGGTACACGACGGGCGACACAACAGTCAGAGAATCGTGCTACTGCAGAAGTGGAATCAAGCAGAAATGGTGCCGCGGATGTTCGGAATCGTGGTTCTTCAAAGCGAGTGGCTGCGTTTGCGGTGAAACTTGTCACAGACCGACGCACAACCTGCAACGCTAAAACACGGCATGAGGACGCGCGAGATAGTCGGTCATCATCAGAAAGATGAGGATGCCGAGCCAAAACAGCCCCACACCGGCTGCAATCCACGTCCGCGCTTGACTGCGGATGAGGTGCATGAAAAAGAGTGCGACCAATCCAGCTTTGGCCACACCGAACGCCAGCCCCACGGCGAGGTGACCGGCCGGCCCCATCTGCAAAAACGACAAGCTCACGGTCGCCACCGTTAAGATCACCAGTACCACAAACACGGTGACAGAAATCAGCGGCGAAATCGTCCGCTCGTGCATGGTTCCTTCCTCAAAAATGCAGATCCGAAACCACATGGTGCCCGCTCAGGTACAAGAGCGGCAGCAAGAAGATCCACACCACATCCACGAAGTGCCAGTAGAGACCGATCACTTCCGTGGTGGTTGCACCCGCGCGCGGATAAACCCCTCGCGCCGTTTCGATGATGAGCCAACTCACAAGCCCAATGCCAATCGTCAGGTGAATGGCGTGTAGGCCGGTGAACACGAAGTAGAACATCACGAACAGCGTCAGCCGGTAGGCATTCACATCCTTCGAGTCAAAACGATCAGTTTTCGGCACAATGCCGTCGCGCCAGTCGGTGTAGTATTCGTACCCCTTCAGTCCGAGGAAACAGGCGCCGAGAAGCGCGGTCAGACCCAGACAGAGGAGCATAAGCCCGCGGCGATTTGTCTGGGCGCTGTGAACTGCCAGCGCCATCGCCAAACTACTGGCAAGCAACACAACCGTGTTGATTCCCGCGATCAACACGTTCATTCGCCCGGCGGCTTTCTCAAAATCGTGTGGGTAGAACACACGCGTGGCCAGGAATGCGGCAATAATCCCCCCGAAGATCAATACTTCCGTGGCCAGGAACATCCACATCCCAAACACCGAAGCCGAACGCTGCTGTTCGAGCGTGGTAAATTGCGGTTCCAGGACCGGTGCTTCAGCGAGAGCTGACATGAGGCGCCTCCTCCGTCGCGTACTCGTAGGGTCGGCAGGTCACGACTGGTGTCACCTCAAAGTTGTGTTTTGGAGGTGGGCTGGGGGTCTGCCACTCCAGGCCGGTTGCGCGCCAGGGGTTCGGCCCGGCCGGTTCACCCCAGCGGAGCGAATGGAAGAGGTAGCCGAACGGCAGGAAGTAACCCAACCCCAGAATGGTAGCACCGGCGGTTGAGAGGACGTTGAGGACCTGAAATTCAGGTGGATAGTGGTGATACCGCCGCGGCATACCCAGATAGCCCAGGATGAATTGCGGCAGAAATGTGAGAACGAAACCCGCAAAGATGAGGAGCGCTGCCAGCCGGCTCCAGCTTCGCGAGTACATCTTGCCCGTCATCTTGGGCCACCAGTAGTGCAGCCCCGCGAAGTATGCCGACACCATCCCGCCGACCATTATGAAGTGGAAGTGCGCGATGATGAAGTAGGTATCGTGAACGTGCTGATCGATTGCGAGGGCGGCGAGGAACAGTCCGGTCATTCCCCCCACCGTGAACAGAAAGATGAAACCGAGCGTGTAGAGCATCGGCGCTTCAAATGCGATCGAGCCGCGATACATGGTCGCGGTCCAGTTGAACACTTTGACGGCGCTGGGGACCGCGACAATGTAGCTCATCGCGGAGAACATCATCGAGGCATAAAGGCTTTGCCCCGCCACGAACATGTGGTGGCCCCACACCAGGAAACCGAACACCGCGATCCCAACGCTCGCGGCCGCAATGAACGGATAGCCAAAGACATTCTTCCGGCTAAAGCAGGTAACGATCTCGGTAACCACTCCCATCCCCGGCAGGATCATGATGTACACGGCGGGATGCGAGTAGAACCAGAACAGGTGTTGGAACAGTACCGGATCACCGCCCAGTGCCGGATCGAAGATGCCGATCCCTGCGAGCCGCTCCACCGTCAGCAACACCAGCACTGCCGCCAGTACCGGCGTGGCCAACAGCATGATGAGGCTGGTGGAGTAGAGGGACCAGACGAAGAGCGGCAGTCGCCCCCATGTCATTCCCGGCGCACGGAGAGTGTGGACGGTGACAACAAAGTTCAGCCCGGTCATGATGGTGCTGAAGCCGCTCACGATAATGCCGATCGCGGCGGGGACAACGTAGGTGTACGAGGAGCGCGTGCTGAACGGGGGATAGAACGTCCAGCCGGTATCAATGCCCCCCACCAGCACCGCGACGAGTGTAATTATTGCCCCCGCGGTGAAGACGTACCAACTCAGCAGATTGAGTTTCGGGAAGGCCAGATCTTTCGCACCGAGCATCATCGGCAGCACGAAGTTCCCCAGGGCGGTGGGGATGATCGGGATGAGAAAGAACCACACCATCACGATGCCGTGAGCGGTGAACAACTTGTTGTAGAGCGACGCAGTGACCAGCGCGCCGCTGGGCGCGATGAGGTTGATCCGGATGAGTGTGGCCGCCAAACCACCAACGAAGAAGAAGAGCGTGACCGTGACGAGGTACAGGATCGCGATCCGCTTGTGATCGGTTGTGAATAACCATGACGTCCAGCCACGTGGTTCGACGAGGTAATTCGGCGAGCTCGCCGCGGCGACCAGTAACGGCTGTGGAGCGGCTTGCGGAAGCGAGGCCGGAGGAACCGGTTCGAGAGTGATACTCATTTCATCGATTCCTTTCCCTTCGGTGGTTCGGTTGGTGCCCCCACCGGCGGGGGCGAACTGTTGTTCGGTAACGGCAGCCCCCCGCGCTCCAGCGACCGGATGTACGCAATCAACTGGAGCACTTCCTCCTCCGTCGCTTGCCCCTGAAATGTGGGCATGATCGGTTCCCACCCCTCCACCACTTGCTTGGCGGGGAGAAGAATCGAATCGCGAATGTAAGCGTGGTCGGCAACGATCGAACTGCCGTCTCGAAGAGTGACCGAGCGGCCATAAAGTCCTCCCAACTGCGGCGCACGCGCCTCCGAATCCGGACGGTGGCAACTGATGCACTGGAGCTTGAGGAAGAGCTTCCTCCCCTCCAGTGCCGCGGAACCTTCCGCGTGTTCGCGCAGCCACGCCGCATGTTCATCGGGTCGCATCACGATCACCGAGCCGACCATGCTGGCGTGCTGGTCGCCGCAATATTGATCGCAGAACATGCGATACTGGCCCGGTTGAGTAGGCTGGTACCACGTACTGACGTAGCGCCCCGGCAACACGTCGATCTTGGAGCGAAATGCCGGAACGCCGAAGTCGTGAACCACGTCTTCCGAAATCAGCGTCACCTTCACCGGTCTATCGGCCGGGAGGTGAAGCTCGTTGATCTCACGCTGTCCACTGGGATGCTGCACCTTCCACATCCACTGCTTGCCCACGATGAAGACCTCGTAGGAATCCGGCGGGGGTTGGAAGTTCTCGGCGTAGGTACTCAGCCCCCAAATAAACATCGCGGTAAATGGCACAAGAGGGCCGAGCGTCCAGCTCCATTCCAGAAGCGGGAAACCAGTGATCCGTGGCGTGCGGTCAGTGATGTGGCGACGCCGGTAACGCGCCACAAAGACGATCAAAAGCACCGTAACGAACAGCCCCACACCGCCCGTGACCGCCAGGATAAAGAAGAACAGGTTATCCACATTCTCGGCGTGTGTGGACGCTTGCTCGGGAAAGAGGGGCAGACCGGGAAGTCCGTAATCGGCGAAGAGGTTCATGGTTCACCCCTTTCCGGTTGTGTCGGTAGAAGAGGCAGCGACATCGAACGCCGGCGTCCGCGCCAGACCAATACCCCAACCAGTCCCGCCAGGGCGAGAACGAACAGCCCACTGATCCACTTCACGAGCCGCAGAATGGTGAACGTGTATGTGCCGGTAGCGGGGTCATAGCGGTAACACAGGAGCAACACCTGATCGCTTGGCGTCCCCACCTTTCCTGCCGACGCTTCCGCAAGCGCCAGCCGGAGATCGCGGGCCTCGAACCGGACACCAGGCAGATACCGCGAGATCGTGCCATTGGGGGCGAGGATCATCAGCCCGCTGGCGTGTGCGTACTGTTCCGTGTTGGGGTCGTACTCGGAGCGGAAACCAACAGCATCGGTGAGACTGGCAATGGCCAGCGGATCGCCGGTGAGAAAGTGCCAGCCGGTCTCGGCTCCCGGCCGGCCGTATTCGTCGAGGTAAGTCGCTTTCTTCAGTGCCGCCAGCGGCGGTTTTTCGCGTGGATCGAAGCTTACGACCACCACGTTGAACGTGCTGCCCGCCGAATCGGGCATTGCGCGCAGTGCCGTGAGCAGGCCATTGAGAACCTGCGTACAGAGCATCGGGCAACGGTAGTATGCGAGTACGAGAATGGTGGGCTTGCCCGCCGTGCAATCACCGAGCGTAACACGGTTCCCTCTCTCGTCCTTGAACGGTAAATGCAGCGGGACTGCAGCACCCAGCCGTTGGTCGATCCCCACTTTCGGTGGTGGAGGAGGGGGGCCGGTATGCGGTTGCGGCGGACTGTTGTAACCCGCCCCCAGACTGGCAAGGGCGAAAAGGAGGGGGAGAAGCAAATGGAACTTCATTTGCCTCCTCCCTTCTTCGCACTCTTGGTACGTTCGCGATCCACAATCGCATCCATCGCGCGATCGATGGGAATACGTGCCACTTTTCCTTTCTCGACCCAGCCATAACTGTTCAGCGCAGGTTGTCGGTCGGCGCGGAGGTCTTCGGGGCGTTGTGTGTGGGCCGAACCCGGCAACGGTTGGCTCGACCGATAGGAGGCCGGTTGTGCTTGGAGCGGTTCCAGCGGCTCCAGGCGCGGAGGAGGAACGGCTTTCAGGCGGTCGTTTACGGGTGGCTCCCCGGGCATCTCAGTGGGCGGAGAGGCGCCGGCAGGCTTCTGTTCGGGGACCACGAACAGGGATAACTGCCAGAGTGCGATGGCAGTCACGATGAGGCCGAGCGCAACCACGATCGCTGCCACCACAATGAGTGGAATGCTCAGATCGCGGGGCTCGTGGCCCACTCGGAGCGATTCCCGGGGCGGCGGAGTTTGCTCAATCATGCGCGACCTCCACTTCACACTGGTTCGGGTCGTGGACCGGTTCGAGCGAAGTTTGCTGCAGAAGTTTCGTGAACCACCCCACCCATACTCCGCCAATTCCCAGGAACGCCGCGACATCGAGTAGCCAGTAGAGTGAGGAACTGGGGTGAGGAAACGCCGCTTCGATCCACCAGACGACATCCACGAATTGCATCCCTAGCACTCCCAGTGCCACCCACAGCAGGGCTGCGGGATTCTCCTTCACATCGCGGAAGAGGAGGAGCACGAACGGCACGCCGAAATGCAGCGCAATGAGACCTATTCCGATCCATTCCCATCCTCCGCGCATTCGCTTGAGGTAATACGGTGCTTCGCTCGTCAGATTGCCGGACCAGACCAGCAGGAATTGCGAGAACGCCAGATACGCCCAGATAATGACCCACATGAGGAGCAAGCCGCCCAGATCGCGCAAGTGTTTCGGCGCCACGCGGCCCGCAAGCGGCGAATACGACGACAGCAACACGATCACGGCCGTGGCGAAGGCAAATCCAGACAGCAGTTGACTGATCGCGTAGATGGGCGGATACATCGTGGAAACCCAGAACGGTTCCAGCGACATCACCCAGTCGATGGCGGCAAAGGTGATCGTGACGGCATACAGAACAATTCCCGGTCCACTGAGCGCGGGGAGCCTCTCCCCTGCTACTGCGTTGCCCCTTCGCCAGTGGGTGGACCATCGTCGCAAGAAGTAGCTGAGTAAGAGCCAGACTGCGAAGTAGCCCACCGCGCGTGCGAGCAAGAAAAACGGGTTCAGCAAGTGGGTCTTTTCGCGCAGTTCATCGAGAACCTCACCGCGCGCCACATATTCGAGAGGCCGGGCCCACGGATACGGCGACTGGGCATTGAGGAACCACGATCCCGCAACCGGCAGAAACAACAACGCCAAAAGCCAGAGCGTTCGCGATGCCTGTTCGAGTACCGGCCGCAAGAGAACACCCCAGGCGCCGCCGGTGAGATACTGAGTCATCAGGATCACCTGAGAGCCCAGCGCCACTGCGAACCAGAAGTGGAACGCGACCGAATACGAGAGGGCAGCCTGCGTGAGCGGGTGCGTCCCCGCCACCGGCGTGAATGCCAGCACGGCAAATGCAACCGCCCCTGCGGCCGCGATGATGAAGGACAGCCGTTGGATTCGTGTCCAGTTAGGTACACGGGCGGACGGCAGAGCGGTACTCACGGCGTCCCTCCGAGCGCTTGCTCCGCGGCATTTCGTGTGGTGGGTGGTAAGGCATTCAGTTCGGCATGTTGACTGAGTTGCAGAGCACGCACATACGCAACGATCCGCCAGCGGTCTTTCGCCGGAATCTGTGGGCCATAACGCGGCATCGCTCCGTATCCGCGCGAGACGACTTCGAACAGGTAGCCAACGGGAGCCGTACGAAGCGGGACGGGCTTCCGGTAAAGAGCAAAGCCGCGCGAGTTGTCGGTGTGGTAGTTGGGTGGCTTCACGTAGCCGCGCTCCGGGATCTTGCCGTTGCCATTCCCAACCGGATCGTGACAGACCGCGCAGAAGATGGTGTAACGTTCCTGTCCACGCTCCAGATCCGCACGCGTCAACTCAAAGGGATATCCATCCACGAATTTCGCCGGATCGCTTGGTGCCCCAGGCGGGGGCACGGTGCCGGGCTTTGCTCCCGCCGGAGCGGGGGCATTGCGGAATTGTGGCTTGAGGCCGGTCATGAGCGGGTCATCGCTCAGTAGCCATTCGCGCGCTACCGTTCCGGCAGGGGGCACTTGCGCCGACGTGCCGTCGGAGAAGAAAGTGGTGGGTTGATAGGGTCGGTAGTATGGCTGATCGGCCATCTTTTGTTGACAACCCATGCCAGCGCAAAGTGCAAAAGGCAACGCGCAAAATAGTACGAACTGGAGGAATGCGAGAGTGCGCTGGGGTTTAAGCTGGCGTGTGTCATCGTTCATCTTGCACCTCCTCAATGCCGGTGGCGTGAAGCGTGGCGAGGAAGGCGCGGGTCTGGTCGCGATCGAACTTGGGGTCATCCCCCGCGATGTAGAGATAAAACGCGTCGGTTGTGGCGCGGGCAAAGAGTGGCGTTCCAAAGAGCGGGTGATGATAGCGTGGTAGTCGGCACAGAACGAACACACTGAGAAACGCCGCGAGCGAAGCCGTCAGTATGGTGAGTTCAAAAGTAATGGGGATGAACATCGGCCAACTGCTCGGCGGCTTGCCACCTACATTGAGGCGATAGGCGATGGCGGATATCCAGTACATCATGAAGTACCCCGCCGTCCCGCCGAGTATGCCTCCGCACAGCACGAGAAACGCCACTCCCGAACGCCGGTAGCCGAGAGCATGTGCGGCTTCTGGCAGCGGATAGGGTGCGAATGCTTCCAGTCTGGCGTAACCGGCGGCGCGGGCCTCCCGGCACGCCGCGACCAGTTCATCCGCCGAGGCGAATTCCGCCAACAGTCCGCGAAGAGTCATGGGCATGGTGTCGGCTCCAGTGATGCGCCGGCTTGCCCGCCCTGGCGTTTCGGCAAGAGGTCGCGCAGTTCCGAAATGGAGATCATGGGCAGGAATCGCACAAACAGGCAGAACAGTACGAAAAACAGGCCGACCGAGCCGAACAGGAAGGCGTAGTCCCAGTGCGTGGCGCGGAACAATCCCCACCCGGACGGTAGGAACCCGCGCTGGAGGCTGCCGACCACGATCACCCAACGCTCCAGCCACATCCCCACCAGCACGCCGAGTGAGACCATGAACAGAACGCTGATGTTGTTTCGCGCTCGCTTCGACCAGAGCACTTGCGGAATGGCCACGTTGAAAGCCAGCACGCACCAATACGCCACGGCCGCACTGCCGAAGTAGCGATCGAGTTGTACCGCCTTCTCTTTCTCGCCACCGTAAACCGCCATCACCAGTTCGATGAAATAGCCGTAGCTCAGGACCAAACCCGATGCGAGGAGCAGCTTCGCGCAGTTGTTGAGGTGCCGTTGTGTGACGAAATTCTGGAGTCCGTAGATCGAGCGAAGGGGAATCGCCAGCACCAGGACCATCGCAAAGCCAGAGTAGATTGCCCCGGCGACGAAGTACGGCGGGAAAATGGTGGAGTGCCAACCCGGCACAATCCCCACTGCGAAGTCGAAGCTCACCACTGTGTGTACGGACACCACCAGCGGAGTCGCCAGCCCACCGAGCAACAGATAGGCTTTTTCGAGGCGCCACCAGTGATCGACCGAATTCCGCCAGCCGAGCGCAAGCAGTCCGTAGAAGACACGGCCGAGCATTGTCCTGGCCCGGTCGCGCATCGCGGCCAAATCCGGCAGTAGACCGAGATACCAGAACAGCAGCGAGACGGTGAAGTACGTAGAGACCGCGAAAACATCCCACACCAGCGGACTACGGAACTGCGGATAAATCTCCTGGCGATTGGGGAAGGGGAAGAGCCAGTAAAAGAACCACGGTCGACCGAGGTGAAAGAGCGGGAACATCCCCGCGCACATCACCGCGAATAGCGTCATTGCTTCGGCAAAGCGATTGATGCTCGTTCGCCATTTCTGGTGCAGCAGAAGAAGAATGGCGGAGATGAGCGTGCCGGCATGGCCGATGCCGATCCACCACACAAAATTGACGATCGCGAATCCCCACGCCACTGGGACGTTAATACCCCAGATACCGACGCCAACAATCAGCAGATAGCCGATGGCATACATCAGGATGCAGGACAACAACGCGGCCACACCCAGCGTGAGCCACCATGCGGGCGGCGTGGGGCGGTCCTGTACTAACCCGGCAATTTTTGTGGTGACCGAGGCGAGCGTGTTCTCGCCTTGAACCACTGGCGCCGGCTGCGTGAGCGGTGGGAGAGTATCGTTGGTCAACTCTCGCTCCTTGTGCACAACTGTTTTTTTCCGGATGGGCGACTTTCTCCGAAAGTCGCGGTCGCTCTCACGGAGAGCGATCACCGAGGGTGGCGGCCATCCGAAAGAGCCACCTACTTCAGTTCCGGATTCGGGTTCCGCACGGCCGCGAGATAGGTGGTTCGCGGGTGCGTGTTCAAATCCGCGAGTAGTGCGTAATGGTGTGGCTGCTCCTTCCACTTCCGCACTTCCGCGTTCGAGTCATTCAGATCGCCGAAGCGGATCGCCTGAGACGGACATGCCTGCTGGCAGGCCGTCTGGAGTGTGCCATCGGGGATCGGCATGCGAGTTCGTTCGCTGGCGATCTCGGCCGCGCGAATACGCTGAACGCAGTAGGTACATTTCTCCATCACACCCCGACTGCGGACGGTGACTTCCGGGTTACGGCCGAGCTTGAGTGTGTTGGTTTCCCAGTCCTGAAAAGTGAGGAAATTGAATCGGCGAACTTTGTACGGGCAGTTGTTCGAACAGTATCGCGTCCCGACACAACGGTTGTAGACCATGTCGTTGAGGCCATCATGACTGTGCACGGTCGCCCCGACGGGACAAACGTATTCACACGGCGCATTCTCGCAGTGCATACATGGCACCGGCTGAAAGAACTCCCCCGTGTTGGTGACGTAGCGGTCGATGCGAATCCAGTGCATCTCGCGTGCGCGCAACACTTGCTCCTTGCCAACCACCGGACTGTTGTTCTCGCTCTGACAGGCCACCACGCACGCTGAGCAGCCCGTACAGGCGGAGAGGTCAATCGCCATCGCCCATTTGTGTGCGGGGTAGGTCCACTCGGAGTAAAGTGTGAGCGGAAAGATTCGACTCTCGCGTTCAGCCGGAGGGGGCGGTTCGCCATCCGAGAGAGCCGTGACAGCGGCTTTCTCTATCTCTTTCTCACGCCGGGAGGTGATGAACTGGGGCTTGCGGGCAAACTCCGCTGCAGTCGTGTGTTGAACGGGCTCATTGTAATTCATCGCGTGATGTAACTGGGTGCAGGCCAGCATTTCGGTCTGGTCTGTTTTCGCTATCTCCACCCCGCGACCAACGCCAAGCGCATCAGAGGTCCGAAGCGCGTACGCATCGAAGCCGACTTGATTCCCGACCTGCCCCGCCCGCGTTCGACCGTGCCCGAGATAGAGCGTGATGGCACCATCTGCATGCCCCGGCAGGATGAACGCGGGGGCTCGCACCGTTCGGTCCCGGTAACGAAGCTCGACCACGTCGGCTTCAACGCCGCCATGTTGCCCCCCGCGGCTCGCCGGACCATTGCGAATGCCGAACCGCGCCGCTGTGGCGGGGCCGAGCAACACGGCGTTCCCCCAGGTCAGTTTTGTCACTGGCTTGGGTAATTCCTGGAGCCAGCCGTTGTTCGCGAATCGGCCATCGAAGAGCGTGGGGTCGGGCCGGAACTCGACTTCGAGCGTTTCCTCCTCCGGGATCGGAGTACTTCCCTTCGGCCAGCCGGCAGAGAGTTTCACCTCTTTCGCCGGTACGGTTGGCTCGGCGAGTACACCTTTCTGAACCGTGCGGTCCCAGAACGCGTCGAAATCGTTTGGGTTGCCGCGAACCGTTCGCCAGTGTTCGCGAACGAGTTCCCGGCCGCGACGTTCTGGTCCCGTGAGCGCGGCGATGAATTCAAGTGCGGAACGACTGCGGTACAGCGGTTCGATGAGCGGTTGTTGAATCAGCACCGTGCCATCAACCCCGCGTGCATCCCCCCAGCTTTCGAGGTAATGCGATTCCGGCAGATGCCACGTGCACATAGCCGCCGTTTCATCCACGTGCGAACCCATGTGTGCAACAAACTTCACCTTCTTGAGGGCATCGGCAAACATCAGATCCGCCGGCGCCGTATAGACGGGGTTTGTCCCAACGATGAGCAGGACTTGCACTTGCCCCGCATTCATGTCACGGACGAGTTGTGTGAAGCTGTCGGCTTCAGTGGCTGGCGGTGAGAGAGGAGCGATGAACCGAACTGTGCTGCCGATGTTACCGAGCACATGATTGATCGCATGGCCGAGCGCGTGGAGCGAGGCCGGGAAATGATCGCCGACGAGGACGAGACTGCGCCCCCCATGTGCGAGGAGATCGCGCGCAAGCGGACCGAGCCACGCCTGTGCCGATTCCGGTAACTTTGCGGCTGATGGAGCGCCGGGGATTTTCAATTCCGCCGCAAGAGAGCGTGCGAAGACCTCGATCGTGGACGGTTTCAACGCCAGCCGGTGTTCGGCGTTTACGCCCGTTGTACTGAGCGTGGATTCCACCACGTACAGCCGGTTCATCTTTTCCGGCGCGATTCCGCCAGTACCGTGTTCGCGCACACGCCGACGATCGGCAAAGTCGCGTTGATAGCGAACCGTCCCGGGACCGCACGAGAGGAAGTCTGCACCCAGCGCGAGAACGACATCCGCTTTAGCGAAATCGAAGACCGGCTGAAGTGATTCGCCAAACGCGCGCTGCGTACCTTCGCTAGCCGCATCCCGACCGCACGGCTCATAGCGAACCCACTTCGCTTGTTTGAACTGCCTGAGCAGTTCAGCCATCAGGGCGTGGAAAGTGGGCGATGTTGTCGCGCCGGTCAGCACGCGAACGCCGGCTCCATTCTGCCCACGCTGAGCTTCCAACGCGGCACGCACGGCGGCGAGCGCATCCTCCCACGTCGCGGGTACATTCCCGCGTCTCACTCCTCTCGACCTGTCCGGGTCGTACAGGTTCAGAAGTGACCCTTGCGCGAACACGTCGGACGAGCCGAGGCTACCGGAATGCTCGGGATTGCCCTCGATCTTGGTCGGTCGACCTTCGTGACTGGTAACGAGCAACCCGATGGCGTTACCGGCCAGTTCCATGGCGCTGGCGAAGCGGAGTGGGATCCCCGGCGTGAGCTGCTCCGGCTGGCGGACATACGGAACGATTTCTCCGCGTGGCGCGGGGCGCGGGGAGCAGCCGGTCGCACCCGCCAGTGCCACTGATGCACCCGCGACCGCGAGAAAGTGCCTGCGGTCAATCCATTCCGCTGGGTTGCGTGGATCAGGATAAACCACGGTGGGGTCGAGTGTCATTGCGCTGTCACTCTGGTTGGGCATCGTCCACTCCTTACCGGTGACAGGTGGAACAACTGGTGAGCGTCTGGGCGTCGCGAACGGCGTAATCGGCGGCAAGTTTCGCACCGGGAGGAGTGTTGGGGCCGCGCGTCCAGGTCATATTGAAGACTTCACTGCGCGGTCGCAGGTGCGGAGCCGGGTCGCGGTGACAGTTGAGGCACCAGCCCATCGTCAGCGGTTTCTCTTGCCAGGTCAGCGGCATCTCATCGACGCGGCCGTGACACTCCACACAGCCCACTCCCTTCGCAATGTGCGCAGAGTGGTCGAAGTAGACGTACCCCGGTAAGTTGTGGACGCGTTGCCAGTGGATGGGCTTGTTGTTCTTCCAGCTTTCGCGGACCGGTGCGAGCATGTCCGCGCCCACCCATATTTGTTCATGGCAGTTCATGCAGGTTTGCGTCGGCGGCATCCCCGCGAACGACGATTCTTCCACTGACGTGTGGCAATAGCGGCAGTCGATACCAAGTTGTCCAACGTGGTGAGCATGGCTGAACGGAACGGGCTGTTGATAGGCGGCGTGGGCGCCAGTGACGTAATCTGATCGGTAGAAGATCGCGAGCCCCAGTGCCGTGGCGGGAATTAACAGCACAACACCGACGATCCCAGCCAAGCTGAGTGTGTTGAACCAGCGAGGAAAAACCTGGGTCACCTGGCGCGCCTCCTCTGGTGCATGCTCCTCACAGTCCGAACACGCGTTGCCAGTAATTCCAGGCGAGTGCAACTCCCGTGGCGGTTCCGAACGCGGCAAGAGCCGTGCCGAGGAGAGCCCGCTCGCCGTGCTGGCCAATCCACCATGCCAGCAATCCAAACGCTGTCCCCACTGCGCCCACCGTTGGCCCGTAGGGGAACCACCAGCAGGTGACGAGACTCACCAGACCGAACACGACCGCCGCGGCAGAACACTGTTCGGAGAAAGAGGCATTCGCGTCGGGTTGCATCTGTCGAGCTCTCCCGAGTAGCGACGGCGAAACGGTGCACTTAACGGACCATTCCCGTTCACTGTTCAGAACAAAGACAGGTGTGGTCGGACTTGTCCGTTGCGACCGCGATGAGAGAGCACCGATGACCTCGACCGAATGCTCAGCAGTGAGAAGTGCAGTGCGCTGATCGTGGGGGAATGAGAGAACGTGCGGAGCGCAGCCTGAAGACGTGAGAATCGCGTCGGGAGAAATCTGACACTGCCGGTCGCGATAAGGATTGTTCTCTGGGGCAAAGTTTTTCCGCGAACGGAGAGGCGATTTGCCGCCCGATCCGGGAACTCGCCGAATCCCCGTGCCGAAATCGCGACGATCACAGACCGGGCCTGGTGGCTGCGAACAGAACCAGGCTATGAACCCGGCGGCTGTGTACCCACGGATCTACGACACTTTTGATGCTTGAGTCGGGAACAGGAACGAGGGCAAGCGGGGATCGGGAATAACGAATCCTCCAACTCCTGGCCTCACCGCTCACCCGCCTCCAAACATTCCAGCGATGCTGCCAAACGTGAGCATTGAATTTAGAATGTAAGGTTCACATTCACCAAGACAATGCTCATTGCCCGCACACTCCGGGAGAGAGCTCTATGCATGAATCCGTGCGTCGCTTGATCGAGACAGCTTCCCACTCTTTTCGTGCCGGCAACTTATCGCTCGCCGAGCAGGCCTGTCGAGATGTTCTCCAGATCGATTCCTCCCACGCGGCGGCCCTACACCTGCTGGGGACTATCCTTCACAAGCTTGGCCGGCTCGATGAGGCGATCTCCTCTCTCGAACGCGCCAGGCAGACCGACGCGGCGAACCCCAGTTTGCACTGCAATCTGGGCGTTGTCTGTGCCGATGCGGGGCGGCTGGAGGAGGCGATGGTCCACTACCGCGAGGCGCTACGCCTGAAACCGGACTTTGCGGCGGCCTTCAACAACTTGGCGCTCGCCTCGGCCGCGCTGGGGCGCCTTGCTGAGGCCATGGCCCTCTACCGCGAGGCGCTCCGCTGTCAGCCTGACTTCCCCGCTGCTCACAACAACTTGGGCAACGTCCTCATCGCGCAACAGCGTTTCTCCGAGGCGGAGGTCCACTACCGCGAGGCGCTCCGCTGCCAGCCTGACTACCCCGCCGCACTCAACAACCTGGGTATCGCCCTGACCCAGCAGGGGCGGCCTGCAGAGGCGGAACCGCACTACCGTGAGGCGCTACGCCTGGCGCCGGATTACTCGGCGGCGCAGAGCAACCTGGCTGGCGTACTCATCGAGTTGGGACGCTTCGCGGAGGCTGCTGCCTGCTGCCAGGAGGCTCTGCGCGCTGACCCAGGCTCCGCCCTTGCCTACAGGTACCTCGGGGAACTCGCTGCCCAGGGCCTCTACCATTTTCGCGATGACCAGGTCCGCGGCATGGAAAGCCTTTTGGCTGACGGTCGCCTTTCCCGCGACGATGCCAGCAATCTGCATTTTGCGCTCGCTGACATATTGAACCGGCAGGGACAATACGATCGAGCCTTCGCCCATTACCGGCAAGCCAACGATTTGAAGGAACAGATCTTTCACCAGAAGAACCTGGCGTTCGATCCCGACGGACATCGTCGCATGATCGACGAATTGATTATCACCTTTGATCGGAATTTCTTCGAGCGCGTCGCGTCATTCGGCGTGGACTCGGAGGTGCCCGTGTTCGTGGTCGGCATGCCGCGCAGCGGAACTACCCTGGTCGCTCAGATCCTTTCCAGCCACCCCCAAGTGATCGCCGCGGGTGAGTTAAGAGATCTTCAAGAGATCCTGCACCAGACGCCGATACCGGGAGACGGCGGCGCGTACCCCGGGCGCCTAGCCGGGCTGGACCAGGCGACGGCCCGCGTCATGGCCGAGTGCTACCTGCAGCGCTTGTCTCGCCTCGGCGGGGAACCCGCTCGGGTCGTTGACAAGATGCCGCACAATTACCTCCACCTCGCCGGCGCCTTTGCCCTGTTCCCCCGAGCTCGCGTCATCCACTGCCGACGAGATCCGCGAGACGTCTGTCTGTCCTGTTACTTCCAGAACTTCGCCTGGGTGAACTACGCAAGCAACCTGGAACACCTCGGCTTTTACTACCGGCAGTACGAGAGACTCATGCGGCACTGGGAGCAGACGCTGCCATTGCAACGGTACGAGGTGGACTACGAGGAACTGATTGGCAACCCGGAGCGCATCAGCCGCGAACTCATCGCCTTCTGCGGATTGGACTGGAACGACCGTTGTCTCGCTTTTCACGAGAACTCGCGCACCGTGCAAACGGCCAGCAAGCTGCAAGTACGCCGGCCAATTTACACGACCTCGATCGGCCGCTGGAAACGTTATGAAAAGGATCTCCTACCTCTGCAACAGGCACTGGAGTTGAACCGGTTGGGTGGCCCGACATAGTACGTTCAAAGTGGAGTAATTGGCTCCGAGCTGAGCGGAGCCGGCGGTCCCGGTCAGAATGCTGCCCGTTGCAAAGCGGACTCATCCGCTTGGGCTCAAAGTTCCACTGGAACAACCGTGCCGGTGCTGATGTTGTACACTCCCCCCGCGATCTTCAACTTTCCATCATTCACTAACTGCGCAATATCTGGGGACGTTTGGCTCAAGAGCGCGGCCTGAGTTTTGACGTTCTCCTGGATCGCCTTACTCACATCTCCTTTCGCCGCCTGGACTGCTCCACGCAGATGCTGGAAAAGCGAGTTAATCGGCCCCGATTTCGAGACGCCATTTACTGCCGCGGTCACGGCTCCGCAGTTCGTGTGACCGAGAACATACAGCACTTTCGCACCCAGCACGCGCGTTCCGAATTCCAGGCTGCCGATACACTCCGGCGTCGTCACATTGCCAGCGATGCGCGTGACAAACAGATCGCCAAAACCTTGGTCGAACAGGATCTCAACCGGGACGCGACTATCCGCACACGCGAGGATCGCGGCAAATGGTCTCTGCTCGGTGGCCACTTCTTTCAACCGATCGAGGTCGCGGTTCGGAGCCTGTGGTTGACCGGCAGCGAAGCGTCTGTTTCCGGCATATAGCAACTCCAGCGCCTCGTTCGGGCTGAGGTCCGATACGCAAGGGGCCACTCTTGCCACGGGTGCCGTTGCGTGCATCATCTCCGCGGTGGGAACCAGTTGCCGGTCGCACACAGCGATATCACCACCCTCGCGGGAGCAGTCGCACCACGGCGAACAGACGTGGTTCTTGTTGCTCATTTTGAGTTAGTCTCCATTTCTGCAAGGAAATTCACAATCGCGAGGTTCCGATCAACTGGTCATGCCGAGTTTGCCAATCGAGTTGGCTGTCGCGGAACCTCTGAAGGCAAACGAAAAAAGGCCGGTGCACGATTCCCAAAAGAAAGGGAATCGTGCACCGGCCTACATCCCCACCGACTGTGCATGGCTGATGCATGCCGGGGGAGCTCTTGGCGTTTATCGATGCGACCGTGCGTTACGGCTTGCGGATCATCCGCCCTCCGGTTCACCCAGTCGTCAGAGAATCAATACACATCGGTCCCATGAAGTCAAGTAGTCTCGATCGATTTCGGGCGGGGTTTGCGAGTGAGCGTGAAGACGATAATGCGCTCACCGGTACGGGTGCTGATGTCGGTGTGCATACTCGACACTTCGGTATCGAGAATGCCGGCTATCGTGGCTGAGAGTGCTGCCGCTCCGGTCTCAAAAAGTTGTTGGCGACTTTGTTTAATCATGTTCCGTCCGCTCTCGCTCGAACCCGTCAGCGTTAGTTCGGCAGGAGTCAGTACATTCTTGAGGCGAATGATGACGAGGTCATCGACCAAATACGTTCTCGCTTCGAGAGGACCTCGTCCGAGATACTCTTTCTCAAACCGAATGATCGCTTGGCTGATCTCCTCTTCGAGCTGTCCGGTCGTTTTTTTCCCCATCACTTACCCCCCGATTTTCCGCGATTGCCGAAGGCAGGCTCTTGCCGTCATCTATTGCCTCAACCGATCTTGGCAACCCGTTTCGCAAATCGGAGAGCCAATTCAACGGATCGCCAGAAATAGCGGGCGAATGACGACGAATCACTCCTCGACGGGTTACTGACTCTGTCGTACTTCCGAGCGAAAAGGGTTGACGGTGCGCAGGAGCGCCCGACCCTGCTGGTATTTGGTTGCCTCCGGGCGTTGCTGAGCGCACCATGATCGTATTCGCTTTCGACTTCACCTCTGTCGGAGAACCATCATGGGACTGATGGATTGGGCTAAGGGCCAGTTCATCGACATTATCGAGTGGACCGAGCCCAGCCAGAACGACATTCTGGCGCATCGCTTCACGCGCCACAAAAATGAAATTAAAAACGGCGCAAAACTGGTCGTTCGTGAGGGGCAGGCGGCGGGGTTCGTGAAGGAGGGGCAACTTGCCGATGTGAAGCTCCCCGGCATGTACACGCTCGACACGAAGAATATGCCGATCCTTTCCACCATCCTCGGTTGGAAGTACGGCTTCGAGTCGCCCTTCAAGTGCGAAGTGTACTTCATTGCGACGCGACAATGGACGGATCAGAAATGGGGAACACAGAACCCCATCATGTATCGCGACCCGGAGTTTGGCCCCGTTCGGCTGCGGGCGTTCGGCAATTATGCATTCAAGATCACCGATCCCGGCACGTTTCTGAAGGAACTCGTCGCGACCGATCCGTCGTTTGAACTGTATGAGATCTCCGCGCAGTTTCGCAACGTGATCGTTTCGCGCTTTGTCGATGCACTCGGCTCATCGCGTATCCCCATGCTCGATCTGGCGGGGAATTACGACAAGGTCAGCAAGCTGGCGATGGAGAAGATTGCGCCGGAACTCGCCAAGATGGGTGTTTCGCTCACGCAATTCTTCGTCGAGAACATTTCTCTGCCGCCGGAAGTGGAAGCCGCGCTCGACAAACGGTCGCAAATGGCGGTACTGGGTAACCTCGACCAGTACACCAAGTTCCAGACGGCAGAGGCAATCCCCACTGCCGCAGCAAATCCCGGTGGATTCGCGGGACTTGGTGCCGGTCTTGGCGCAGGGCTTGCTGTGGGGCAACAGATGGGGGCGGCGCTTGCAGGCGTTGCTGGTACACCGGGTGTGGTGACGCCAGCGAACACCACGCCGCCGGGCACAGGCGCTGGGGGTCCGCCACCGCTGCCGACTCCAGCCGCATTCCACGCAGCAATCGATGGGGTGGCGGCGGGGCCGTTCGATATGTCCGCCTTGGCGGGGCACGTTCGTACGGGCAAGTTGACCCGCAACACGCTCGTGTGGAAGACCGGCATGCCAAACTGGGTCGCTGCGGAGACAGTTCCGGAACTGCAACCACTGTTCGCCAGCGTTCCGCCGCCACTGCCAGGCTGATCGACGGACCAACCCTCTATCCCAGCCACACCCCGCCGTTGTGAGTGGGGTGCCAACCAACCACATTCCATGTCAACGCCGCCACTGCCTTCCAGCGACGCCCCGCCGCCGTTGCCGACGCCCACCAAGCCACCGGTGGAGAAGGAGCCGACGCTCTCCAAAGCACCCCCAGCGGGGAAACTCTTCCCCTGTCTGAATTGCGGAGCAAAGGTCGAGTTCGATCCACGTGAGCGAGCGCTCAAGTGCCCATATTGTGGCCACACGTCTGCGGTTGAGGATGGCGGGGGGACAGTTGAGGAACGGGACTTCGACGAGTACGCCAGCAAGCAAGTCAAAGGCAGTACACGCGCCATCGCCGGGCGATCCACGCAGACAAAGTGCGGCGGATGCGGTGCAATGGTCCTGCTCGAAGACAAGGTGGTTACCACCGCGTGCCCCTTCTGTGGAACTCATCTCGAGAACAAGCCAGAAGCGGTGGAGGGGATGCTGCCGCCAGAGTCGCTCATTCCCTTCCGTTTGGACCTGCGGGCCGCACGTCAATCGTTCGATAAGTGGCTCGCTGGTCTCTGGTTCGCGCCCAACGAACTGAAGAAGATCGCGAACCTCGGCCAGCTCGCGGGGGTGTACATCCCGTACTGGACCTACGACGCGATGACCTACACGCGCTACCGCGGCATGCGCGGCGATGACTACCAGGAAACGGAGTATTACACCGAACGCGACGCCAACGGAAACGAAGTCCAGAAATCACGCACGGTCACGAAAACGCACTGGTATCCGGTTTCTGGAGAAGTGCAGAACTTCTTCGACGATGTGCTCGTGTGCGGCTCCAAGAGCATCCCCGTTCATCTGATCGACGGACTGGAGCCCTGGCATACTGGCGAATTGGAGCCGTTTCAGGACGCATTCCTCGCTGGCTTGAAGACCGAGCGCTACGCGGTGGATTTAAAACAGGGGTTGAAGATCGCCAAGCAGAAGATGGAGCCGACGATTCACCAACTGATCCGCCAGGACATTGGCGGCGACCACCAAATCATCGAGACGACGGACACCCGCTACTTCGCAGTCACATTCAAACATTGCCTGCTTCCCGTGTGGGTCGCGAACTATCGCTACCAAGATAAACTCTTCCAAATCCTCATTAACGGTCGCACCGGGAAGGTCTCCGGCGAACGGCCGTGGAGTTTCTGGAAGATTCTCGGTCTGGTCGCGATTATCTTGCTCGTGATCGCGCTGATTATTGGCGCTATCGCAATGTTCACGCAGGCGGGTGGTAGTTCGACGGGTCCGAAAAACGCGCCGCGAAAGGCGCTGATTCAACATCAAAACGATGCGTCGGGAAACACAGCCTTGCCTGCCACTCAACGATTACCAAGTTCCAGGAGGCGACATGGCGGGGCGAATCGTGATGCGGACGGGCGAAGCACTCGTCGAAGGCGACAAGGATTACCTCTGCGCCGAACCCGAAATCGTGATCGGCGAACTCGATGGGCCGGTCGGGACTGCGCTGGCAACTCTGGTGGGAGACCAGGTGAAAGGGCACACGCGAGTCTTTGCGATCCTCAATAGTGATGTGCAAGTCCGTCCATGCACCTTGATGGTATCCAAAGTCACCGTGGAGCACTCTCGCTACACCAGCATCCTCATGGGCAGCGTGCAGGCCGGTATCGCGCATGGCGTACTCGATGCGGTCCGTGAGAAAATCATCCCCAAGAAAAAGGTGAACGACCTGGGGATCATCTATTCCGTCTGGCTCGATCCTGGCGTGCTGAACGTCCCGGAGGGGCAGATCGACCACGAGGGGCTGTTCCGGGTGAACCGCGAGGCGACGCTGAAAGTCATCAAGAAGGCGCTCGCGAACGAGCCGGACATCGACTGGCTTCTGAAGAACCAGGACAAAGTGACACACTACTTCCACCAGCTGGGACTGGAAGGAAAAGTGTAATCGCGAAGTGAATTCTCACGCCGCGATCAACGAGCGGCCCGTGAGCGCCTTCCACTGCGCGGCGAGGTGGTCGGGCAGAGGGGGGGCAGAGGGTGCGGGTGGAGCATAGTGAATCGATGGCGTGTAGCGCGGTTGCATGACCGCTTCACCCGGTCGGGATCGTCCTTCCGTCGCCCATCTCTCCGCTTCATCCGTCGCCCAAGTCAGGAGATTTTCGAACCACTGCCGGTACTGTTCCAGTTCGTCGCGGTCGGCCTCGGCCGGAACACGAACCGGGGGCGCAAAGACGGCGCGTCCACGCGAAAACGGCCGTGGCACAGCGAAACGATCCCAACTCCGCGCTCGCCACGGACGGTCGTAGCCACACCCGATGCAAACCACAGGCACACCCAACCGCGATGCCAGAAAGATTGGTCCCAGTGCCATCGTTCGGCGTGGACCGCGTGGGCCATCTGGCGTAATGCTGATGTGTCGCGTATCTTCCCGGAGAAGCCGCAAGAGGGCCCCGGTACCGCCGCGATTTGTCGAACCGGTTGTGATACTCCAGCCAAAATGCTTCATGAACCGCGCCAGCAACTCGCCGTCTTTGTGTCCGCTTGCCAGTGCCACCTTTCGGCGACCTCCGCGCAAGACAACTGGCAGCAGCATCGACTCGTGCCACGTCAAGTAGATGTATCGGCCGGAGTGGAGCGGGTGGACGGGATCGGTCGTCGGGTCGAAGTAGACGGCACGCCAGTCGATTGTTTTTCGCAGAAGCCCCAGCAGACCGGAGCCGGCGAATGCGGCGGTTTTCAGGATAATGGGATGACGCAGTTTCATCGCCCAAACTCACGCGACCAAAACCGTTTCCGAGTCTGCCTGTACTCATCGTGTCGGTCGCGCAGGTGACATGAGTTTTTCGCCAGGAAAGAAAGATGAGATCGGTGATCTTCGACTCAAGTCACGTCGCCCCTGGATGTGAAATGTCTGGGAGAAGTGCGGTCGGGATTCATTGAAATGAACGTGGAAAGCGATGAAGACCTGCCCGGCACGGCCACTCCGGAGGCTGACCGGATTGTTGCAGAAGTGCTCGCCGGGGATACTCAGGCGTTCGCAGAATTGGTACGCCTGTACCAGGAGTCCGTCTGGCGCATTGCGGCTGTCCTTCTGCGCGACCGCGACGCCACGGAAAACCTCGTTCAGCAAGTATTTGTGGACGCGTACTTCCACCTCGATCAATACGCGCCCGGAACGGACTTCGGTGCCTGGATTCGCACGGTGGCCCGCAATCGCTTGCGAAAAGAACTGCGGACTGCCAGTCGTGAAGATCGCCGATTGGCATGCTATCGCGAAAGACTCGCCGAACGGTTGCGTGCCGAATCCTCCGGAAGTCACGACGATTCGGATGCGTATGTGGCAGCGCTGCGGGGTTGCCGGCAATCGCTGCCACCCCGGGACGCTGCACTCATCCGGCTGAGATACGAGAAGGGATTGTCGTTCGAGGCGATTGCGGAAAAACAAGGACAAACGCCCGAGGCGGTTCAGCGGATGCTGTCTCGAATCCGTTTCCGTCTGCGCGCTTGCATCCATCTGAAACTCAACGACACATGACTCGCACAGCCGAACTCACCGCTAAACTGCTCGACGGCACGCTCACGGAGCCGGAGTGCGTGGAACTCGAGGCGCTTTTGGCTACGGACCCCAGTGCTGAAGCGGAACACCTCGCGCTTCTGGACTTGGAAGCCGAACTCCGCGGACTGCGTACCGATTTCGATCTCTCCGACGCCACTCTCGCGACGATTCAGAAGGCGCAAGCCGAACGAACCGCACAAGCGGTTCTCGCCGAGATCGCCAGCGCCCCTCCGCCAGTCTGGGCCGAACGGCCAGCGCCGCAGCCCACCACCTCACCACGACGAGGACGGTGGACGATCTGGGCTTTGGCGTGTGCGGCAGCGTTGTTTCTGGGGTTGTGGCTGAATCAAGGCTCCGCGCCAATTCCTCCCGAGAAAGAGACTCACTCCGACCCAACCGCCTTCGCCACTCTCTCCCGAAAAACCGGTTCCGTGGAAGTGTTGACCCCTGCGGGGGAGGCGATTCCCGCGGAGGAAGGAACTCTACTGCCGGCTGGCTTCACTCTCCGCACGATTGGCGACGATAGCCTTGCGATCGTTGAACTACTCCGCGATCAGGCTCGAGTCGAGATCGAACCGGACTCGGTCGTTCGATTCGCGGGAAATACTCCCCAGAATGCTGGCAAACCACAACTGTTCCTGGCAGCGGGGCAACTGACAGCCGCCGTGCCACAGCGACCCGACAATCAACCGCTTGTCGTTGGAACAGCCGTGGCGGAGGTGTTTACACGGGAAGGAACCTTTGTTGTCTCTTCCGCGAGTCCGGGTTCGGCTCGTGTGGACATCAAACAGGGGAAAGTGGAACTGGTGCGAGCCACCGCGTCAAAACCAGTTCCGCTGAGTGTCGGCGGAGCGGCGGTCGTTTTTGCCGGTGTCGAGCATCTCGACCTCTCCGCGCCTGCTGTGGACCGCACACCGAAACGCACACTTGCGTTTCCCGGCCCGCGTGCCGCGATATTTTCCCCCGATGGCTCCGAAGTCTGGGTCACGAACGCGAGATTGTTCATGCGCTGGCTCGCGCAGGGTTCCGTCCAGGAGATCAGCTTCTACCCGAGGCGGGGAGACATTGGCATTGCTGCGTTTAGCCGCGACAAACGCTACCTGGTTGCGTGTCGCAATGACCGCGATGATCGGGTCTTGGTCCGAACCCTCCCGGATGGTGGTGAACACGCCGCCATCAACGCCCGCCCCACCGATCCGCGTTTCTGGACGATTGCCCCAGATGCCACGTGGCTGGCGATGGTGGATCCGAAGCCGAACAACAAGCGTGTCCGGCTTTTTGATGGTGGCACGGGGGACGAGCGTTTTGTCCGGAGCTTCGACGAGATTGTGGGGTGTGTCGCCGCCGTACCGGGCGGTCGGATGCTCGCTGTGGGATTGATTGACACTGGCCGCGGGGTGAACAACAAGGTGCTACTCCTGGATTCAACGACTGGCGACCGACTCTTCACGTTACCAACTCAGAAAAAAGCTCTCACGACGTTGCAATTCTCTGACGATGGCCGCTACCTGGCGGCAGGGTTCAACGGTATGGTGCAACTGTGGGACTTGCAAACGCACGACCTCATTCGCTCGTTCACCGGCTTTGAACGCCCCCTTACGTGCCTCGCCTTTTCGCCAGACGGGATGCGGTTGGCAGCGGGCACGCACGACGGTAACGTGTGGCTGTGGCAGGTCAATACCGGCCGGCAAACGCAACTCATTGATGTCGGCAGCCGCGGGCTCCGCTCGCTCGCGTTCAGTCCCGATGGAAAGCAAATTGTGACGGTCGCAAACACCGTTCCGGTCGCGGTGTGGGACGTGGTGGATCGTCCACTCCTTCACTATCTCGAGTGATGAGCCAAGCTCACTTGGAAGTTTCATTGGCCCGGGAGCGCAGAGTCGTGTAGGTAATCAGTGCACGACCACCTTCCGTTCCCCCCGCCGAACTCCCATGACACGCGCCATTCTCTGCTGCTTGCTAGCGGCCAGTCTCTCTTCGCTGGCTCTTGCTGCTGATCCTCCGAAACCGGTTGAGATCTACGCTCCGAGCAATCTCGTCGCGTGGTGTATCGTTCCGTTCGATGCCAAGAAGCGCACACCGGCTGAGCGTGTGGAGATGCTCCAGAAGCTTGGCTTCCGCAAGTATGCCTACGACTGGCGTGCGGAACACCTTCCCTCCTTCGATGAAGAAGTCGGCCTGTTGCAGAAGGCCAAAATCGAACTGACCGCCGTGTGGTTTCCCGCCAATCTTGGCACTGATGCGAAAACAATTCTCTCAGTTATCAAAAAGCACGAAGTGACACCCCAACTGTGGGTGACGATGGGCGATCCGGCCGGCAAGACTCAGGCGGAGAAAGTGGCCGCCGCAGCGAAGGTCATCCGCCCGATCGCGGAGGAAGCCGCCAAGCTTGGGTGCAACGTGGCGCTCTATAACCATGGCGGATGGTTTGGCGAGCCGGAGAATCAGGTAGCCGTGATCGAGGCGCTCAAGCTCAAGAACATCGGCATCGTCTACAACCTGCACCACGGGCACAGCCAGTTTGATCGCTTCCCAGAGATGCTCAAACTGATGAAGCCGCACCTTCTGACGGTGAACATCAATGGCAGTGTGAAGAACGGCGACAAGGTCGGCAAGAAAATCATGCCACTTGGCACTGGCGAACTCGATGTGAAATTGCTCTCTGCCATTCGCGACATTGGGTACACCGGTCCTGTGGGCATCCTCGGCCACACACAGGACGATGCCGCCGAGCGGCTCGCCGACAATCTCGACGGGTTGAAGTGGCTACTCCCGCAACTCGATGGCAAACCCGCGGGAGAGAAGCCAAAGTACCGCACACTTCCGATGAAGTGATTTGCCTGTCGATTTGTGGCGGAGAAGGTTTGGACGCGGGCGTACGACAACCCAGGTGCAGAACTCGCACATGGGAAGTGCGCCGAGCATTCGCACTTGCAATCAGGCCACTCATCGCGTCGATCTGCAATCACCCACGACCTCAAGTGTCGCCCGTGACGCCCCCCTGCCCGGCTGGCACCGACCGTTTGCCGGGCTTCGACCGGGGAGCTGTCCGCAAACCGAGTTGCAACAGTCCGCGGTTCAGGGTGGGCACGCTCGACCAGGTCTTGTCGGTCAGCGCGGGACAGGTCGTGCATTTGGGCAGCAACTTCTTCTCCCGGATCATCCGACGGAACGAACGGTACCGCTCACCGTTCCACAGTCCCAAGAAACCGTGCTCGCGGACGTCCCCCAGCCGCACGTCGATCCAGCACGGGTACATCTGCCCCCACGGGTCGATTCGCGTCGCTAGCCACGGGTGAAAGCACTTGTTCGCGTGCGTGTACGTCGGGTCGGTGTATTGTCGACGGATGCCCTCAGCGTCCAGATCCGGCCCGAACTGGACTGGTACTCGTCGGTCTCGGGCGGCCCGAATGCGGGCGATACGGGCGATGAGGTCGGCGGTGTCTACGGCGACGATTCGCTCGGGCAGTTCGGAGTTCTTCAGGTGCAGGACCGGACCATCCACCGCTCGCTCGGTCGCCTGCTGGCGCTCGGCGGTGCTGAAGTGCAGGAAGCCGATGTTCAGCGCGTCCAGGTCGTACGACTGGAAGGACTCGACCAGGTTCTCGACGTCGTGCTGGTTCAAGGCCGAGACCGCGCACGAGACTGCCAACCACGGTCGCCCTGATCCGCTGGCCCGCTTCGCGTCGATGACGGTCTGGATGGCCCGGATGGCCCGGTCGAAGCTGCCCTCTCGGCCGCGGACGTGGTCGTGGACCTCACGGGTGCCGTCCACCGAGATCGTGATCGCGTCCAGTCCGAGATCGATCAACTCACGGTAGACCGTGGGCGCCCCAGACCCGTTGCTGATCAGGCTCAGGTGAATTGGGTACTTCTTGAGGGCGGCGACGAGGACGGGAATGTCCCGCCGGAGGGTCGGCTCGCCACCGGTGAGGGTGACCGACTTGACACCGGCCCGGCCGATCTGGCGGATGAGGTCGAGGTATTCGGCTGTCGAGACCTCCCGTCGCACCGTCCCGTCCGGCTCGCGGAGTTCCGGGTTCCCCCGCTGCCCCTCCCGTGTCACCATTCCTCCTTCAACCAGGGAGCACATCTGGCACCGAAGGTTGCAGAGGTACGTGAGTTCCAGCGTGACGCTGAGGGGCGCCCAAGCAGTCCCGTCGGTGTAGAGGTGGTACGGAATCCAGGCGTAAGGGATCTTGAAGTGCTTTGGTTTCAGGCCGGTCGCGCGGCAGAGCCAACGGGCGAGCGGTCGGAGTGGGTTTATCATCACCGTCCTCCAGGTGAACGATAAATCAGAAACTGGCGCCGCGCGCGGATTCCGGCCGACGTTTGTGCGAAAAAGTAACACGTGGCTGCAAACGTGACAAGACGGGAAGTGAGACAGTCGCCGTGTGAACGCGCAGCGGTTGCTGGAGTTGGTGCGGGACCAATGGTTGATCGAGAATAACCTGCGCCAACGCGGCCCGTCCGAACCCGTTGGACCGTTGATTTCTTTGCGTGTTGCGAAGATTACCGCAGTTTGATTTCACCACAAAGAGGGTCCCCGCCTGCGGGGACCCTCTTTGTGGTGAATTACTTTGCTTGCGGCTCGGCCACGCTCGAGTTAGCTCCTCTTCTTGACACTTTGTGGTGGCTTGCCGGTTCTTAATGCTTCTCGGCCTCGGTCACGGGGCGCATGGCCATTTGTTGGGCATCGAGGCCGCCATCGACCGTGAAGATGCTCCCCGTCGAGTAACTTGCCCGGTCTGATGCCAGGAAGACATACCACCATGCGACATCTTCGACCGTGGCAATCTTGCGAATCGGAATCTGCGCGATCACGGCTTCCCGGTCGGCAGGTGAGGACTTCAATCCGAAGTCAGTAAGTGGTGTTTCCACTAACCCCGGCGCGACTGCAGCAGTAGTGAAGCCGGGCGCAAGTTCGATCGCAAGCTGCCGCGTAAGAGCATTCACGGCCCCTTTACTCGCATCGTAAAGCGTGTGGAGTGGTTCGGAGCGGGTCGCATTCAGCGACGTGCTGAAAATGATTCGCCCACCGCGTTTGGCGGATTGAGCGTGGCGCACAACTTCGCGTGTGACGGCGACGGGAACCCATACGTTCAGCCGGAAAATGAAGTCGAAGTGCTCGCGTGTGATGTCTGTGAGCGGGGGTTCCTTGTACGTGCCCAGGTTGTTCACAAGCACGTTGATTCCGCCAAACGCCGCCCACGCTTCAGCCACCAATTGCTCTGGGGCGCCATCCGCCAGCAGATCCGCTTGGATGTAGCGTGTGTGTTCGTAGTCGCTCAGAAGCCGTTGCACCTCGGGGCAACTCGCGAGAGGCTTTTCGCTCGTGACGACCACCTTCGCCCCACTCGCTGCGAACGCTTGCGCAACGCCAAGACCGATACCCTGGCTGCTTCCCGTGATGAGCGCGGACTTTCCCTGAAGCATGACTAAACTCCCGACTCGCCGCAAGCGAAGTTAACAGGTAACGTAGGAAGCGCCCACCAATCGGAGAACCACGATGCGCAGTACACAAGCCCGCGTTTGGAGTGAACTCGGTAGTTACTACCTCGGCGAAGGACCGCGCGAGGTAGTAATTGAGGGGAGTCCGGAACTCGCGTGGGTGGACATCCAGACGGGGGAAAACGCCAAAACCGGCACCATCCAGAGGCATCCGTTAACAGGCGGTCTGGACCGCAAGTTCCCCGCGCCGGGGCGACCGGGTTTCATGATTCCAATCGCGGGAAGCAACCGCGTGTTGGTGGGGGTTGAGAAGAACCTCCAGATCTGTGATCTCGTCAGTGGCGACTGGGGGAAACCCCTTGCGCCCATTCCCGATGAGCATCCGCGCACCATCATCAATGATGGCCAAGTGGTGCCGGGAGGAAATGCCATCGTGTTCGGCACCAAGGACACGCAGTTCAAAGACCCCATTGCCAATCTCTACCTCTACACCGTCGACGACAACCGTGTTTCGGTCCTCGCGGACAAGCAGAAGTGCTCCAACGGCAAAGTGTTCATGAGCAATGAGGGCGGGTTGTTCCTCTTCGACATCGATACGCCAACGCGAAAGGTCGCGCGTTACCGGCTCGATGTGGCTGCTCGCCGGGCAACGCCCGATGGCGTGGCGGTCGATGTCGCCAATCAAGTCGGCTTCCCCGATGGTATGTGCGACTGCGGCGATGGCACCGCGATCATCGCATTTTACAACCCGGACTATGCGGAAGCGGGACGGGCGGTTCGTTTCGACTTGAGCACCGGCAAGGCCATCGAAGAGTGGACGACGCCCGGCTCGCCGCGCGTAACCTGTCCGCTCCTCATCAAACGTCCCGATGGCGTGAAATTAATTCTCACGACCGCAATTGAGGGAATGCCAGCCGACATGCGGGCGAAATGCCCCAACGCCGGCTGCCTCTTCATTGCCGATACGCAATTGGAATCGTGCCCACATCCGGAGGTTGTGCAGTTGCCGAAATAACGGGGTATTGCTCAGAGTGGTCCGCTCGCTTTGCGAGCGGGCCACTCTCAACTACGGCGCTTGCACCATTCACGTGTCCCGCATACCATCCACTTCACCCGTTTAGTTGCTCTACCAAAACCGTGGGTCGGTTGTTGCGTTGTTGTTTGCTTCGAAGCGGTTTTTACCCAGCGCGCGACAACCTCAACCGCGGTTTTGGCAGAGCCTGTTAGGAAGTGTCGATGGCACGCGGGAGACAACAACCACCGGCGAGCGATCCAAACTGGGACCGCATATTGCGGTTATTTCAGTCCGGCTCGCCGGAGTTCGTGGACGCCGTGTATCAGAGCGTCAACGCCGCACAACTGGCCACATTCGCGGAAACATGGTGGACCGACACACGCATCGAAGCCCGGCGGTTGCTATTTGCGTATCTTGAGCGGCCATTTAATACACCGCGTCACGAACCACTCGTGAAGCGTCTATTCAAGTTTGCGGATAACGCCGGTGACGACGCCATAATGGCTCGCTTCCTGGCAGGCTTCGACCGCACGATTCGCCGCCGGCGCGTCACGAAGCAGAAATACAACTACCGTCGGCGTGAATACGAACAGTTCGAGTCACTCAGTTCGCCTGCAAACACTGTTCTTTCACGCGACGACCGTTCCTATTCCGGCCCCTGGTTCACGCAGAACCGGGCGCAGTTCGTTACGGGGAAGTTTCTCTTCTCAATCCCAACCCGGAACTATCTCCGCCGCCGGGCTTGGCGTTACTTCAGAAAGCTCGGACGGAAGCAGCCCGACCGTTACGTCTCAGCTGCATGTGCTGCCCTCAAGCTCTATACCGACGCGGACGTTCCCGATGGACTGGCGCTCCTCGATAACTGGGGCCTCGTTCACATCCTGTTCCATCATTCGCCAACCCTGCTGGCGAAACCAACTGGCTGGGCCGTTGCGTCGGGCGGTACGCTGGCGCGATTGCAGCCGGATCCGATGTTCCGCAAGCTGTGGCTTCGCAGTCCGGAACCGATCTTCGACCTCCTTGTGCACGCGAAATGCCGGCCCGTGAGCGTGTGGGCGATGCAGATGATGCGCCGGCATTTCCCCGAGCGGCTCGCCCGTCTCACACTTGAGGAACTCCTGGCCTGGGTCATTTCTCCAAACACAGTTCTGAACGAACTCGCACTGGAGGCACTCGAAACACGCGGCGGCCTGGAAAGCGTAACCATCGAACAGTGGCTCACGCTGACCGAGGAAGCCCGCCCGGAACTGCTCGACCGGGTTTGCGAGCTGGTCGCGCGCTCGGTGAAGCCGGAGCACGTGTCGTTCGCGGATGCGGTGAAACTGGCGATGCAGCGGCCGGTGCCGCTTGCACGGCTCGGCTTCACTTTCCTCCGCGGGAAGAAACCCGAAACGCCGGAAGAAATCACGGCTGTGTTTGGTCTGCGCAACGCGGAAGCGGAACCGCTCCGCGTCGAAATGGTGAAGTGGGCGTGTCGCGTGCTGAGTGACCGGCCGAACTTCGATCCGCTCTGGGTGTTGGAATTTCTCGATAGTCGATTTGATGAAGTGCGCGAGGTGGGCTGGGAGTGGTTGCAGATGGATGCCCGCGCTCGTGAATCGGTGGTAGTCTGGCAGCGCCTCCTCGAATCGCCTTACGACAACATCCGCCTGCGACTGGTCGCGATGCTGGAAGAACACGCAAAAGAACCGTCGGGACGAACGAAGTTCTCTCCGGACCGCGTGCGGTTTCTGTGGGCCACCGTTCTGCTCAACGTCCAGCGCGGCAGCCGGGCCAAGCCGTTTGTGGTGCGGCAGATCATGGACCGCCTCTCGGCGCATCCCGACGAAGCCGGTGATCTCTTGCCAATGATTGCGGTGGCTTTGCGATCCGTGCGCGGACCAGACTTTCGTGCCGGGCTTGCCGGCGTGGTGAGCTATGTGAACAAGAACCCGACGCGGAAACCGCTTGTGGAAGCGGTTTTCCCGGAGTTGAAGTGGAGTTAGGCGTCAAACGAACCAAGGTGTCCGTCGCGATCCGAGACCGCTATGCTGCGATGTTCCGTCGCGGCGGCAGTTGCTTGCGATTGCGTCCCCAGGTGCGTTGTTCTTTTCGCTGAGGTCAAGGACCTGGACAGCGAACTGAATCAACCTGCGTCACGCCGTCCAGGTCCTTGACCTCAGCGGTGTGAACGCACCTGGTCCACGGTTGAAGTCGGTCGCGACGGACACCGGATACACAGAGACTTGAGCGGTGGGTCCGAGCCCATCACGCTGCGGCGTTCCGCCGTGGTTGCAGTTGCTTGCGATTGCGTCCCCAGGCGCGTTGTTCTTTATCGCCTGACCAGATCCGGTCAGACGAGACTGAATCAACCTGCGTTACACGTCCGACCGGATCCGGTCAGGCGTCGTGAACGCACCTGGTCCACGATTGAAGTCGGCCCACCGCTCAGGATTCATGGGGATTCGGAATGCAAGTCGCGTTCGCGTATCGTGGTCGAAGTGCTGTCACCCAGACGAATGTCGGGCTGGCGGTGGCTCTCGCGCCGAATCTCCGCCGGGATCGCGTGAGCTTCATCGGCACGCTACGCCACCCGCTCCGGTTCCGTGAAGCGATGTCTGCGCTGCATGATGTCGTCATTTCCGATTTGCGATTCAAACCGAAGGACAAGACCGCTTACGAGCAGTGGAAGAAAGAGGAAGCCGCGCGCGAAGCCCGCATCCGCACTGAAGCCGTCAAGATGAAGCGGGCGGAGTTGGAGAAACAAGGCAAGCAGCCAATGTCACGCGGACTGGAGCAAAAGTACCAGCGGTGCAGGCAGAAGTATTGGGATGCGCGCAGCAAGTATGGCAGCATGTTGTATCGGGAAGACCCGGAGCTGTGGCGCATGCTCATGCCGTGCGACCCGGTTATTACCGTCAGCCCGGATGTGCTGTTCTTTGAGTGCTTCAGCGCGGATGAGAGCAGTTACGGCTGCCTGAACGTTGAGCGCGAAGCATTCGAAGCGGAAACCGATGTCGCCCAGGGTACCACGAACGTCGATTATTCCTGGCGGCTGTACGAACACTTCCAGACCATTCGGAGTTATCGCGAAACACGCTTCAGCATCGACCCGACCGGCTTTGAAGTGCAAACGAGTGCGGATGAATCCGCATATCGCGAAGAGAAGATCGACCTGCCGCAAAGCTGGCTTCGTGGTTTCTCTTCTCTGCAATCTGCCATGAGTTTGCCGATGCGGCGTGTGCCGGTGAGTCGCGAAGGAGTGTATTCGCTGGTGGCGTTCCTGCTGCGGCACAAAGCCAAGACCTCTCCTCGTGCGGTTCGTTTTGAACTCACCCCCGGTCAACCAGTGAAACTTGTTCTGGAACCGTGGAACAAAGAGATCACCCTGCACGACACGCCGTACCCCGGCACGAAGAAGGAGACGATTCGCACCTGGGGACGCGACCGGCTTCGCGTTCTGGCTCGACTGCTGCCGCTTCTCGATGGCTGCGATGTGTATCTGCTTGGGACGGGACTACCCAGCTTCTGGGTCGCCCGGATGGGCGAAATGAAACTCACGCTCGGTCTTTCGGGCTGGACCGCGAACGACTGGACGAGCGGCGGGAGCGCGATCGATCAACTGGCCCCGCCTGCCGCACCTTCCGCCGACATCATGCGTGCGCTCGCCGAGGCATTCAAACAGACCCCCACCTGGACACTCGATGCTCTCGCCACACAAACGCGTGCGGGTACGGCTGTGGTTTCCGCGGGGTTGAATAAGCTCGCACTTTTGGGGCAGGTGATTCACGATCTGCCGCATGGCGTCTATCGCTGGCGTCAGGTGATGCCGGTCACGCTTTCGGCGGAAGTGATTGGCCCGGAGAACGAAGAAACCGTTGCCGCACGCGATCTTGTGGCCTGGAAATGCCGCGTGATGTCCGACAAGACCGATGCGAAGGGGCAGCGCTCGCTCGTAGGCAATGTTGAGGGCCGGTCGGGCACGGAAGTGACACTCGACGCCGACGACCGCATCGTGGCGGGGAAGTGCAGTTGTTCGTACTTCTACACAGGCGGTCTGCGCAAAGGTCCCTGCCGACACATTCAAGCACTACGCAACAAGGCGCTCGGCCACGGCGACCAGCGCGGGACGTTGGACAACTGGTTCAAACGATTCACGAGTTGATTATTTGCCGCATTCTAAGTGCGTGCGACTGGAGGAAGTGTGTCCAAGCCGGTTCTGCTCGCGGCGTTGCTCGGTGGCATACTCGGCGCCGTGTTCAACTTCGCCCTGACACGTTCCTTTCCGCCCACGCCCAAGCCCCCACCGCAGCCCACGGTGAGTGAAGCCCGGCAGTATGCGGATAGCATCGTCCACCTCCTGAAAGCGGGAAAGTACGATGAATTCTTTGCCGCGATCCGGCCAGCGTTCCCGAAATTGAACGAGGACGAATTCAAGAAAATGCGCGAAAGTGCCCTGAAAGATCGCGCCGAGGTGGTGAAGGAGTACGGCACGGCGGGGGAGTTTGAGTTTAGCAGAGAAACTACCCTCACTCCCTCCTTGGTGCGGATCAGTTATGTGGAGAAGTATGAGCGGGGGTGTGTGGTGTATTACATCGCGGTTTACAACAGTCCCGAGGGTTGGCGCGTGTTGGCGTTCGGGCCGTTGCCTTTGGATGCCGCATTCGCCCTGGCACACTAAGCGAAGAATCGGTGGGTCATTGTGCGGGACTTCGGCGGCGGACGGTCAACCGCCCCCAACCCACAGACCGAAGGAAACAAGCCTCCAAAACCCGACACCAGACGACACCGGACGAACCAGGAAATACAGGCTCGAAAACCAGACACCAGACGACACCGAACGACACAAGCAGGGAAAAGGGCTCGAAACATAGACTTTTGCAGAGCCAGCAAAACCCGGCACTAGACGACACCAGGCAGGAAAAACGGCTCCAAAACCCCAAACCAGACGACACCCGACGAACCAAGTGGACAACACGCTGGCGGTCGATGTGTTGAAGTGGGGCAGTTGCAGAGGTGTAACATAATAAATAACTATCTTAATAATATAATATTGTATTGAGCGGTGTGGGAGCCCGAGCATAACAGAATCGGATTACGTTTCAGATGTCGAGTTTGCTTCTTCCAACCGACCTCATTGTGCTATCGGTTCGAACGGATCGCATGGAGCGGCCGTGAAGTGGCAGACTTTCCCTGCGACAGGTTTCGAATTCCAATGAACCAAGCGACCGGCTCCGAGACTTAAACATCCTGCGGCGTTCCGCTGCGGGTGCGGTTGCTTGCGATTGCGTCCCCAGAGTCGTTGGTCTTTTTGCCGGAGGGGGGAGGTACCCTTCTGCACTGGATCAACCTACGTCTGCCGAAGGGTACCTCCCCCCTCCGGCATCGTGAACGACTCTGGTCCACGATTGAAGTCGGAGCCGGCCGCTGAAACACCCCCGACCTTGCGGTCGCGGTTCGCCGAGTGAGTACCTATGAGTCTCTTCGATTGGCTTTTCCGCCGCCCACGCAAGATCGACCTGGATCCAGTGGTTCCTCCACCACCGCTTCCCACTGAAACGAGCGCGAACCCTCCTCCCCCACCCAAGGCCGAATCACAACCCGCAACTCCCGCCGACACCTATTCCGCCACGGAGTTTCTCCCCGTTACGCGCGAAGAGATCGTTGACGCGGCAAAGGGGGGTAATCTGCTCTCGACGGCGTTTCAGTTCGGCCGACAGAGCATCATTCCGCCGGTGAGCGATCCGCGAACGCAACTCATTGATCGCGCGATGGTCACTCACGGGCTGCTGACGCCGGAAGAACTGAACGAGATTCACCGCGTCGGCGAAGAATACGACAAGGTCAAACCCACCGACGCCAGCATCGCGGCTGCAGCGGGATTGGCGGGCTCGGCGGCTGTCAAAGCTTATCGTGAAGCCAAAGAACGCGAGAAAGCCCGCAAGAAAGCGGAATCCGCAGCCAGGAAGAAAGAACGTGCGGAGGCAGTTGCACGCCGACGCGCCACCGACATCATTTTCCTCGGCCGCGGAGTATCGAGCCGGCTCCATCTGCGTCTCAGCGATCACGTGACGCTCAGCGCCAATGGATTGCCGGTGCTCCACACTCCCGCGGATGTCGCGAACGCACTCGGTCTCTCGATCAAGCAACTCCGATGGCTGGCCTATCACACCGAAGCCGCAACGCGGACGCACTACGTCAAGTTTCAGGTGCCCAAGCGTTCTGGCGGAATGCGCACTCTCGCTGCGCCGCACAAGCGCCTCAAAGCCGCACAGCACTGGATTCTCGCGAACATCGTCGGGAAGCTGACCGTCACGGAAGCGGCCCACGGATTCGTTAGCGGTCGGGGAATTGTCTCCAACGCCTCGCCACACACCACGAAAGCGGTTGTGGTGAATCTCGACCTGTCCGATTTCTTCCCCGCGATCACATTTCCTCGCGTGCGCGCCGTCTTCGAACGCGCGGGGTATTCGGGCTGTGTCGCCACAATTCTCGCGCTGCTCTGTACCGAGTGTCCACGTGCAACCGTTACCTATACCGGGACGAAGTACGAAGCCGCGACGGGTCCGCGTGGCCTCCCGCAAGGGGCACCGACCAGCCCTGGCCTCTCGAATCAGGTGGCTCGTAAGCTCGACAAGCGACTGCTTGGCGTGGCGGCGAAACTCGGCCTGACCTACACCCGCTACGCAGACGACATCACGTTTTCTGGGGGAGAAGAAGTGGTAAGCAAAATCGGCTGGCTCCTCGCGAAGGTTCGACACATCGCGCAAGAAGAAGGCTTTGCGGTCAACGAGAAGAAAACGCGCGTGATGCGCCGAAGTATGGCCCAGACTGTAACCGGCGTCGTAGTGAACGCAAAACCGTCGATTAGCCGAGAGGAATTGCGACGGTTGCGTGCAATTCTGCACCGAGCGAAAACCGAAGGGCTCGAAGCGCAGAACCGCGAGGGGCGGCCTAACTTCCACGCTTGGCTCGCGGGCAAGATTGCCTTCGTCGCGATGGTTCGCCCAGATGTGGGCGCGAAACTGAAGGCTGCGTTGAGTGAAGTGGCAGAATGAACCAAAAGAAGCAGAAAAACAGGACTAACCACAGAGACTCGAAGACACAGAGAAGACAAAAGACAGTAGAGATAAGAAGAGAAGAGTATTGGAGAGGATAACAGGATCAACACGATGCATTCGGATATTGTTATCCTGCCCAATTCTCTACCTTTTGTCTTCTCTGTGTCTTCGAGTCTCTGTGTTACTAACGTCTGATTTCTTCGCGAACAGCGGCAGTTTTTAAATGGCTTTTGCCACCAGTTGTTCCGTCGTTGCATTCCGCGCGGCGAGGACAGCGGCGATCACGATCCGA
>Ga0070738_10000292_pt1 | contig 155387 bp, 145 predicted proteins | sample Coa_R2_2_FD_66446 | JGI IMG/M metagenome (GOLD analysis project Ga0070738, IMG submission 66446) | Surface soil microbial communities from Centralia Pennsylvania, which are recovering from an underground coalmine fire - Coalmine... | ecosystem: Environmental > Terrestrial > Soil >... | reverse complement strand
GGCCGAAAGCCATCGCGACACCCGGGCCTCCCCCGACGTCCATCAATCGCTGCAGCACGAAGAGGAGAGTCGCCGAGGACACGTTGCCCACGTCGCGCAGCACCCCACGCGAGGCGAGCAGGGCGGCGGATGGCAGGCGAAGTCCGTCCTGCACGGCGTCCAGGATCGTCCGCCCGCCCGCGTGCACCGCCCAGAAATCGGCGCCTGCAACCCCCAGGCGATCGAGGAGGCCGGCGCCGTGCCTGACCAGATAGCGCCGTATCTCGCCCGGAACCCGCCCCGAGAGCTCCATCACGAATCCCGAATCGCCGATGGTCCAAGTGATCAGTCCGTCGGTGGCGGGCAATACTTCGGTGCGAAATACGCCGAGCGCGATCCCTTCCGTTTCGGCTGAGACCAGCGCCGCCGCCGCGCCGTCGCCGAACAGCAGCAGGCTCAATATTCCGGCCAGGTCGCGCGTCTCCTGCAAATGCAGGCTGCACAGCTCGACGCACACCACCAGCACACGAGCGGAAGGCTCCGCGCGCACGATGTGGCGGGCCGTGCGGAGCGCGGTGGCGGCGGCGGCGCAGCCCATGAAACCGATCAGCGTGCGTTCCGTGGAGCCCGGCAGGCCTAGACGGCGCATCAGACGGAACTCGAGGCCGGGTGCGGCAAATCCGGTGCAGCTCGCCAGCACGAGATGTGTGATTCCCCAAGCTGCATCCCCCAGGCCGGCCACGGCTCGCTCGGCCAGATCGAGCGCCGCGTCCTGATACCGTTCCATGCGGCGCCCGGTGCTTGGGAACGCGCCCAGGCGATAGAACCCATCCGCGTCGAGGGCATCGCCGTTGCCGACCCTCGGCTTGAAGATCGCGTAGCGGTGCTCGATCCCCGAAAGCGCCGCCATGCGCGCGAACAGGGCGCGCGAACGCTCATCCGGCATCAGTTCGATTCCGCCGGCGACGAACGCCGCGTGCATGTCGTGCGGCGGCACCGCGGTTCCGATCCGGTTGATCCAGGCTTGCGTCACCGCGCCGGCCCTCCTGCCTGGGCCTAAGCTGGGGGTGGTCGGGCGATCATCACCCTCCGCCGCTCAGGGCAGCACTTTTCCGGGATTAAGCAATCCGCGCGGATCGAGCGCCGCCTTGATCCGCCGCATCAAATCGAGCTCGGTCCCGCCGCGCCAATCGGACATCATGTAGGGCTTCAGCTGGCCGACGCCGTGCTCGGCCGAGAAGCTCCCACCATAGCGGCGCACCACTTCGTTCACGCAGTCCATGATCGCATGGTCGTGCGCCAGGAACCACGCTGGATCGGCGCTCTCGGGCTGTTCCAGGTTGAAGTGGATGTTGCCGTCGCCGAGATGGCCGAACGGCACCGGCCGGATGCCCGGCATCAGAGCCGCGCAGGCCGCGGTCGCGTCGCGGATGAACGCCGGCACCTTGGACACCGGCACCGATACGTCGTTCTTCACCGAGGCGCCTTCCCGCCGCTGTGCCTCCGAATGCTCCTCGCGCAGCTTCCAGATGGCGGCGCGCTGCGCCTCACTCCCGGCGATCACCGCATCCGTGATGGCGCTCCGTTCAAGCGCCCGTTCGAGCAATGTCTCCAATCCGGCCCTCAGCGCCGCATCCGTGCGCGGCGTGGCAAGCTCGATCAGCGCGTAGTACGGCGCTGGGCCGGAAAGCGGCAGGGCTGCGCCCGGTATGTGCTTCAGCACGAATCCCATGCCGGTGCCGGACATGAACTCGAACGCCTGCACCGCGCCCGGATCGTGCGACTGCGCCATCAGGAACAAGTCGAGCGCGGCTTCCGGCGAGGGTAAAGCACAGAGCGCGACGGCGATCTCGCGCGGCTTCGGCGCGAGCTTCAGCACGGCGGCGGTGATGACGCCGAGCGTGCCTTCGGAGCCGACGAATAACTGGCGCAGGCAGTAGCCCGTATTGTCCTTGCGGAGCTTGCGGAGCCCGTTCCACACCGCGCCGTCCGCCAGCACGACCTCCAGGCCGAGCACGAGGTCGCGCGCATTGCCGTAGCGCACTGTATTGTTGCCGCCCGCATTGGTCGCCAGCACCCCGCCGATCTGCGCGGAGCCCTCCGATGAGATCGATAGCGGCAGCAGGCACCCCGCTTCGGCCGCCGCCGCTTGCGCTCCCTGCAGCGTCACGCCCGCTTCCAGGGTCATCGTATGGTCGGCCGCGTCGATCTCCCGCACGCGGTTGAGGCGCGCGAGACTCAGCACGACCGCATCGCCCGCCGCGCTTGGGGTCGCGCCGCCCACCATCGAGGTGTTGCCACCTTGCGGAACCACCGGCACGCCCGCTCCAGCGCAGAGGCGCAACGCCGATGCCACCTCCGCCGTGCTGCCGGGGCGCACGACGGCGCGCGCGCGGCCGCGGTAGAGCCGCCGCCAATCTTCAAGGTAGGGCGCGACGTCGGCGGGATCGGTGATGACGTTATGCCGGCCTACCGAAACGCGCAGGCTCTCCAGTAGGTCATGGGCGATGGGGGTGTCAGGCATCCGCAGCCTCCCTCAGCCCGGTTTTCGCAGGCGGCTTGCCGGCGGGCAACTCGCGGCGCGGTCAGTCCATCACCGCCGCGTGGCCGCTATCCCCGCCACCGGCGCGCGGCTTCCGCATGAAGGGCAGCAGGATCAGGATTGGCACGGCGATAACCATCATCAGCCAGAAATCGTCATTGTAGGCGATGATCTGCGACTGCTGGTCGACCATCTGGCCGAGCATCGCAATCCCCTGCGGCGTGTGCAGGGCGTGCGCCGTGATGTCGGACCATCCGAGTGCTCGGTTGAGCGGCGAGATGAACTGCGACAGCGCCGCGTGCTCGACTTGCGCGTTGGTCGTGATTAGCGCCTCGAAGATCGAGATGCCGACCGCGCTGCCGACGTTGCGGATCAGGCTCCACATCGCCGTGCCCTGCGTCCGCAGCTCGCCCGGCAGCGTGGCAAACGCCACCACGTTCAGCGGGATAAACACGAAGCCGATGCCGAAGCCCTGCAGGATGCTGGTCCAAATGATCTCGAACTCTGAGACCGCAGGGGTCCAGCCGGTCATCCGCCAGAAGGTCGCGATCAGCATCAGCGTGCCGCCGAACATGATGATCCGCGCGTCGATCCGGTTTGTCAGCCGGCCGGCGATCAGCATGGCCGCCATGGTTCCGAAGCCGCGCGGGGCGAGCAGCAGGCCGGCGGTCTCGACCGGGTAGTTGCCGAGCTCCTGCAGCCACGGCGCCAGCAGGGCGGAGGTCGCGAGCAGCACCATGCCGACCAGGAACATGATCACGAGCGCCATGGCGAAATTGCGGTCGGCGAACATGTGCGGCGAGATGAACGGCCGTTCCGCCGTGCACAGGTGCACGATGAACACGTAGAACCCGAAGAGGGCGACGATGGCCTCGGTCAGCACCTCGGTCGAGGCGAACCAGTCCTTGGTCTCGCCGCGATCGAGCATGAGCTGGAGCCCTGTCAGGGCGGCGGCGAGGAACACAAAACCGAACCAGTCGAACGTGAGCGAACGCTGCGCCTTGCCGCCCGGCATCGAAAACAGCACCCCGAGGATCGCGAGCACCCCGAACGGCAGGTTCACGAAGAACACGTAGCGCCAGTCATAGTGCTCGGTCAGGTAGCCGCCGAGCGTAGGTCCGAGGATCGGGCCGACCATCACGCCCATGCCCCAGATCGCCATCGCTTGCCCGCGCCTCTCGAGCGGGTAGATGTTGAGCATCACCGACTGCGAGATCGGCACTAGCGCGGCGCCGAACAGGCCTTGGGCGAAGCGGAACAGCACCATTTCGTCCAGCGAGGTCGCCATGCCGCACAGCATCGAGGCGATGGTGAAGCCGGCGAGCGAGACGAGGAACACCCGCCGTTCGCTGAACCGCGTCGAGAGCCAGCCGACCGGCGCGGTCATGATGGCGGCGGCGACGATGTAGGAGGTGAGCACCCAGGTCACCTCCTCGTAGCTCGCCGCCAGGCTGCCTTGCATGTAAGGCAGCGAGACGTTGGCGATCGTGGAGTCGAGCGCCTGCATCAGCGTCGCCACCATCGCGCAGACCGTCAGGATGCCCCGGTGCTGGACGCTTTCGGGGGTCAATGCGCCGTCGGCCATGTGTCGCGCCTTAGAACAGGTCGGCCAGCGTGCGCTTGTGGTTTGTGTCGATCGACACCTCGGCGCTCATGCCGGCGGTCAGCGGCGGCGCGTCCTTCACCGGCTTGAGCACGATCTTTACCGGCACGCGCTGCACCACTTTCACCCAATTGCCCGACGAGTTCTCGGCGGGCAGCACGGAGAACTGCTGGTCTGTCGCCGGCGCGATGCTCGCTACCGTGCCGTGCCAGGTGATGCCCGGATAAGCATCCACCGTGACCGTCGCCGGGTCGCCTTCGCGCGCATGGGTGAGCGAGGTTTCCTTCGGCTGCGCCTCGACCCAGAAATTCGTGGTGCCAACCAGCCCGAAGGCCGGGGTGCCGGCTGGGAGGAACTGGCCGAGCTGCAGCTTGCTGACCTGCGTCACCGTGCCGTCGTAGGGCGCGCGCACGACGGAGTGCCGCATCTCCCGCTCGGCCTCCCCAAGCTGCGCCTCAGCCTGCTTGTAGGCGGGCATGTCGGTGATCGGAGTCTCGGCCTTGCCGCCCAGCCGGGCCAGGGCCGCCTTCACCTGCGCCTGCGAGGAGCCGACCTGCGCCTGATCGGCCTCGAGCTTATAGCGCGCGTCGTCATATTCCTGCTTTGTCACGGCGCCGCTTTTCACCAGAGTGGCGTAGCGGTCGAGCGTCGCCTGGTCGCTCGCCACCATTGCTTCCTGCGCTGCCTGCTGGCGCAGCGCGCGCGTATAGTCGGCCTTGAGCGACTCCAGATTGAGTTCCGCCTGCTGAAGCTGCGCCTTCGCCTGATCCACCGCGAGCTGGAATTTCAGCGGATCAAGCCGGAAGAGCACCTGCCCCGCCTTCACCTGCTCGCCGTCATGTACAGGGATATCGGCCACGATTCCCGAGACGTCGGTCGCCACGTTGAGTACGTCCGCCTCGACGTAGGCGTCGGTCGTTGAGACATAGCGGCCGCCGGAAAGCCAGTACCACAGCCCGCCGATAACCAGCACGAGAGCGCCACCGATGATCAGCGCCCAGCGGAGAAGCTTACGACCGCGGCGCAGCCTGCCCCGGCCTACGTCGCGATCGGCCTGGGTCTTGTCCCGTCCGGGCCGGGTCACGGTCTCGGGGGCGGCGCGCCTCTCCAGGCGAGAGCGTTCGGCGGTGGTCATTCCATCGGGCATGGGCGATCCAGGGGGCCTAATCGTGTGGTCGCGATATAGTCAGCAGGCTTATGATCTACTATGCACTTATGGTTCAGCCGCTATGCACGCGGCTACCAGGTGGGTGCGGGCCGGCGCGCTGCCCGGTCAGGTGGCTGTTCTCAGGGAGAACCGCCGTCGATGGTGAGGACGGTGCCCGAGGTGTAGCCGGAGAGCGGGCTGGCAAGGAACGCGACTGCGTAACCGATTTCCTCGGGGGTCGCGGCGCGGCCGAACGGCATGGAGGACAACAGCTCCTGCCAGCGGTTCTCGTCGCCCAGCGTCTTCGCCGCCCGGTCCTTCTGGAGCATGATGAGCCGGTCGGTCGCGACCGGGCCGGGGTTGATGGCGACGACGCGCAACCCGTCCGCCGGCGCCTGTCGCCCGAGCGCGCGGGTGAAGCCCATCAGGGCGGCGTTGCCGGCCGCGCCAGCGATGTAGCCAGGCGGGAATTTCTCGCCGGCGGCGCCGATCACGTTCACGATCACGCCGGATTTGCGGGCCGCCATGCGCGGATAGACCGCGCGGCAGAACGAGATGAAGCCGAACACTTTCAGATCCCACGCCCGGCGCAGCGTCTCGTCGCTGATGCTCAGCAGATCGCCCGGCGGGATCGCGCCCGCATTGTTCACGAGTACGTCGATCTCGCCCACACTGTCCGCCACACGCTGCACGGCGGCATCCGAGGACAGGTCGGCGGGGATGACGTGCACCTTCACTTGATGGCGTCGGCGGATCGCGCCGGCGGTGTCCTCCAGTGCGACCCGTTCGCGAGCGACCAGCGTCACGTCGCAGCCCTCGCCTGCCAATACCATTGCCGATGCCCGCCCGATCCCCTTCGAGCCCCCGGTGATCAATGCGTGCTTGCCCGCCAGCTTCAGGTCCATCCGAAGTCCCCCAACGGAAATCTCCCGCCACTCCGCCGCATCCAGCCGCCCGGCACAACTCCCGACCTGGGCGCCCGGCGCTACGGAGCGAAGATCATGAATACGAACGCCGCCAGCAGGATCAGATGGACAAGTCCGGAAAGCACGTTCGTCCGGCCCGTCGCGTAGGTGATGATGGCGATCACGAAGCTCAGCGTCATCAGCAGGCTGGCCCCGCGCGAGATGCCGAGCTCGAGCGAGAGCCCCATCATGTAGGAGACAAGTGCGACCGAGGGGACGGCCAGTCCGATCGAGGCGATGCCGCTGCCGAGGGCGAGGTTGATGCTGGACTGTAGGCGATTGCCCCACGCCGCCCGGACCGCCGCGGTCGCTTCCGGCAGAAGCACGATCGCCGCGATGATGACGCCGACGATGGCGACCGGAGCCCCAATGGCGACGACGCCATTTTCGAGCGCCGGCCCAAGGCTTTTGGCGAGCAGCACAACAGACAGCAGCGACATCGCCAGCAGCCCGAGCGAGGCAAGCGCGACAGCACCGCCCGGGCGCTCATGCTCGTCGGTCTCTGCCGCGCCGACCGGCAGGAAATAGGTCCGGTGCCAGCTCGTTTGCACGAACAGGAAAGCGATGTAGAGCCCGAGGCAGGCCACCGAGACGAAGGCGAGCTGCAACGGGCTGTAGTACGGCCCGGGCGCGGAGGCGGCATAGTTCGGCAGCACCAGCACCAGCTCCGCCATCGGGATCAACACGACGAGAAAGGCGTGCGCGCCTTCCACGCGAAACTCGCTCTCGCGCCGGCGCAGCGCGCCGATGACGATGCACAATCCGGCAAGTCCGTTGAGCACGAGCATGACGACGGCGAGCACCGAGTCGCGAAGCAGCGCCGGGTTCGCCTTGCTGCTCAACATCGTCGAGATGATCAGTCCGACTTCGATGATCGTTACGGCGAGCGCTAAAACGAGCGTGCCGAGCGGCTCTCCGACCCGCAGCGCGACCACTTCGGCGTGGTGGACGGAGGCGATGACATTGCCGAGAAGGATGATCGCGAGCAGCAGCGCGAGCGGCTCAAGTCCCACCTTGCCGATGCCGACCCAGGCGCCGAGGCCGATCAAGGGCAGAACGATCGTGTAGAGCGGGATGCGGTGCGCGGGCGGGCGGGCCATGCATCCCTGTACTTTCGTGGCTCCGCCGGTTCAATGAGCGTTTCAGCTCGCGGCGGCGGAACACCGCAAGGCATCGGGATCAACCCCGAACGCTGCCCGAAATCCGCTGACGCCGGCTTCGGTGATCGTCACCGCGCGGGTGTCGCGCTGCCGTTCGATCCATCCGAGCGCAAAGCAGCGCGTGCAAATGGCCGCGCCCAGCCGGCCGGCTAGATGCGGCCGGCGCTCGCTCCAATCGAGGCAGGGGCGGCAGAAGATCCGGCTGGGCGAACCGCCCTGCGCCGGATCGGCGCCGAACCGCGCGAGGAAGGAGAGGCCCGCTTCGGTTAAGGCACCCCCATCGGCCGTGAGCATGACGCGGCCGTCGCGTTCCATCCTCTCCGCGATAGCGACGCCGAGACGGCCGGCGAGGTGGTCGTAGCAGGTCCGGGCGGTTCGCAGCGCCTCGCCGCCGCGCCAGGGGCGGGCGTTCGGCAAGGTCTCGGCGACCGCCATCATGCCTTCCAGCATCTCCGCGATCAGGGGCGAGGCGAGGCGGTAGTAGCGATGCCGGCCCTGTTTCGCCTCCGCCAGCACACCGGCGCTGCGCAGCCGCGCCAAATGTCCGCTCGCGGTCGGGGCGGAGACATGCGCGGCGAACGCAAGCTCCTTCGCCGTCAAGGCACGCCCGTCCATCAAGGCGGAGAGGATGTTGGCGCGCGCCGGATCGCCGACCAGGGCGGCGACCTCGGCCATGCGGGCGACGGTGCTCATGGCCGCAATCTGGGGCGGGCGCGCCGGAAAACGAAGCCCGATTGCTTCGGGGCGGGCCGAAGCGATCCAGCGGGCGCCGCTGCGGCCGGCGGCCCATCTTGAGGCTCCTATCGAGAGGAGTTCCGAGATGCTTGCTCGCCCCGAATGGACCGCGTTCCCGCCGGCCCTCGCGGCCCGCCCACGCCCGCAGTTGCGGCCCGATCTCTTGTCCCTGCTGCGGCTCTGGCTGCGCCGAAGCGCGGACAGGCGCGCCCTCGCCGGTCTCGATGCTCGCGACCTCCGGGACATTGGAATGACTCGGGCGGACGCGCAGCATGAGGCTGCCAAGCCGTTCTGGCGCAGCTGAACCGGAGGCTCCGATGTTCGCCGTGATCTTCGAGGTGGAACCGCGGCCCGAGCAGTGGGACGTTTATGTCGGCACCGCCGGCGAACTGCGCCCGGAACTGGAACGGATCGACGGCTTCATCGAGAACCGGCGCTTCCGCAGCCGCAGACGCCCGGGCCTTGTGCTCTCACTTTCGCTCTGGCGGGACGGCGCTGCGGTCGTGCGCTGGCGCGAACATGCGGGGCACCGGCTCGCTCAGCTCAAGGGCCGCGCCGAGGTTTTCCGGAACTATCGGCTGCGCGTGGGGGAGGTCGCGGACGGCCCCGGCTTGCCGGAGCGCACGGTCCTGCTGATCGAGCAGCCGCAGGAGGAGGAGCCACCGCCCGGCTGGGCCACATGGGACCTGTTCGACGGGCTGCTCGACCCGGCTGACCGCTTGATGCTGCTGGCCGAGGCGGAGGCTGGCGCGGTGATCGATCCCGACGCGCGCACTCGGATCGTGCGCGTGGTGCGCGATTACGGAATGCGCGACCGCGCCGAGGCGCCGCAAGCCATGCCGCCTGCGCCGCCGGCCTAGCCCTACCGCTGGAACCCGACCCAGAGCGTGAAAGCGGCGGCGGAGCGGTCGGCGCCGACCGGCAACGTGATCTGCACTGGCGGCGTCGAGACCGCGACCGAGTCCACGTTGGGCGGGAACACCACGGCGGCGACGAAAATCTGCTTGTTCAGGATCGACTCGCCCTGTGCGACGCCGACGAAATAGCGGACATTGGCCTGCCGGGTCGGTGCCGCTGGGCCGCGCTGAAACTGCATGTTCAGCCTGAGCGTGGCATTCACCGTCTTGCCCCGCACGCCATCGGTGCAGGAGCCCGAGGCGGACAGGATCGAGCCCTGGATCTGCACGTCCCTCAGGTCGTGGTCTCCACCCGGCCGGTAGAGCACCAAGTCCTGCGCGGTCGGCAGCGGCGCGACGGCCGGGCACACGGGGGGAAACTGTTCCGGGGGCGGCCCGCCGCAGGCCGCAAGCATCAGGGCCAGCGCGAACGGCGCGGCATGGCGAAACGTCATTCTGAGATGTGCTCCGGAGTGGGCCGGGAAAAATGGACTCGCCCGGCCGTTGCGGGCAAACTGGGCAGGCGCATATTGGTCGAGGCTTGCGGATACGGCAACCGCCCGCCGCTGCGCTCTTTTGCCGGACAGGAGCCGCCCAGGGGCGGCACGCTTTTTCCCATGTCGCAGCCCAGATCAGCGCGCCGCGCGCTCCGCGTTCTTCTCGCCAGCCCGCGCGGCTTCTGCGCCGGGGTGGACCGCGCCATCCGCATCGTCCGCGGGGCGCTGGCCCAGGTCCGGGCAGGGGAGCCGGTCTATGTCCGCCATGAGATCGTGCATAACCGCAGCGTGGTCGAGAGCCTGGAGGCCGAGGGCGCGGTGTTCGTGGACGAGCTGGATGCCGTGCCCGCCGGGGGGCGGGTCGTGTTCTCCGCTCACGGGGTGCCGAAGACGGTGCCGGCGGAGGCGTGCCGGCGCGGGCTGAGTTACCTCGACGCTACCTGCCCGCTGGTGAGCAAGGTCCATCGCGAGGCCGAGCGGCATTATGCGGGCGGTGGACCGCAGCAGCGGCACATCCTGATGATCGGCCATGCCGGCCATCCCGAGGTCGAAGGCACGATGGGCCAACTGCCGCCCGGCGCGATCACGCTGGTGCAGAGCGCCGAGGAGGCGCGCACGGTCGACCCGCCGCGCAGCGACCGTCTGGCCTTCATCACCCAGACCACCCTGTCGGTGGAGGACGCCGCCGAGATCGTGGCGATCCTGCGCGCACGCTTCCCGGAGATTGAGGGACCGCGCAAGGAGGACATTTGCTACGCCACCACCAACCGGCAGGCGGCCGTCCGAGCGATCGCGCCCGAGTGCGACATGGTGATCGTGATCGGCAGCGCGAACTCTTCCAACTCGCTCCGGCTGCGCGAAGTGGCCGAACGGGCCGGGGCGCGGCGCGCTATCCTGCTCGCCTGCGCCGCCGCGCTCGATTGGCGGCTGCTCGATAATGTTCGCACACTCGGCGTCACCGCCGGCGCCTCGGCGCCCGAACATTTGGTGCAGGAACTGCTCGCCCGGCTGGCCGACTATTTCGATATTCGGCTGGAGGAGCGGCTCGTGACGCGCGAGGACGTGGTGTTCAAGCTGCCCGCCGCGCTCGGCGCCTGATGGCGGTCTATACCGAGGTCACCGACGACGCGCTCGCTGCCTTCCTCGCCGATTACGAAATCGGCGCGCTGGTCGCGTTCCGCGGTATCGCCGAAGGAGTGGAGAACAGCAATTATGCGCTGAAGACCACCGCCGGAGATTTCATCCTGACGCTTTACGAGAAGCGGGTTGATCCGGCCGATCTGCCTTGGTTCCTCGGCCTGATGGAGCATTTGGCCCGGCGCGGCATCTCCTGTCCGCTGCCGGTCGCGGCGCGCGACGGTGTCGCGCTGCGGCAGCTTTCCGGGCGGCACGCCGCGATCACCACCTTCCTGCCGGGCGTGTGGCCGCGGCGCGTGCGGATCGAGCATTGCGGGCCGGTGGGCGAGGCGCTTGCGGGGATGCATCTTGCGGGCCGCGACTACGCCCCGACGCGGACGAATGCGCTCGGCCCGCATGGCTGGGCGCCGTTACTCGCGCGCTGCGGCCCACGCGCCGACGAGGTGCGGCCCGGCTTGACCGAGGAGCTTGCGGGGGCGCTCGCGCATATTCTCGCCGCCTGGCCCTCTGGGCTGCCGGCCGGCCATATCCACGCCGATCTCTTCCCAGACAACGTGTTCTTCCTGGAAGGCCGCGTCTCCGGGCTGATCGACTTCTATTTCGCGGCGACCGATCTTTATGCCTACGACGTCGCGGTGTGCCTGAACGCCTGGTGCTTCGAGCCCGACTGCTCATTCAATGTCACCAAAGCCCGTGCTATGCTGCGCGCCTATAATGGGGTGCGCCCGCTGGCGCCCGCTGAGCGCGCGGCGCTGCCGGTGCTCTGCCAAGGGGCGGCGATTCGCTTCCTGCTGACCCGACTTTATGACTGGCTGAACACTCCGGACGACGCGCTGGTGACGCGCAAGGACCCGCTCGAATATCTGCGCCGGCTGCGCTTTCACCTGGAGACGCGGGACGAGGGGGCCTATGGCCTCTGAGGACGGCGCCCAGGTGGTCGAGATTTGGACCGACGGCGGCTGCAAGCCCAATCCCGGCCCCGGCGGCTGGGCGGCGATCCTGCGCTTCCGTGGCGTGGAGCGCGAGCTTTCCGGCGGCGAGCCGGCGACCACCAACAACCGGATGGAGCTGACCGCCGCCACCAAGGCCCTGGAGGCGCTGAAGCGTCCCTGCCGCGTGATCCTCCACACCGACAGCGAATATGTCCGCAACGGCGTGACGCGCTGGCACGAGGGCTGGCTGCGCCGGAACTGGCGCAACGCGGCGGGCGATCCGGTTGCGAACATGGACCTCTGGCGCGGCCTGCTGGACGCAGCGGCGCGGCATCAGGTGGAGTGGCGGTGGGTGCGCGGGCACGCGGCCGATCCGATGAACATCCGCGCTGACGCGCTCGCGACGGAGGCACGCAACAGGTTCGCTCGAGTGCCGGAAACCTGACGCGGCGCTCGCCGTTTCTCACGTCGAATGTCTCGCCTCGCCTGAACCAGAGCGCCGGAGGTCGAACACGTGGGGGCAGTCTCGCCCGAGGAGCTGCGCGCGGCGCAGATCCTGACCGGCCTCACGATGGCGCTGTTCCTGGCGGTCGGCTATGTGCGGCCGATTCGCCGCCACGCCAGCACGGCGCGCCTGATCCTGCTAGTTGTTTATCTCGCCGCCTGCGCCGCGCTGCTGCTGCGCGCTTTCCTACGCTGAGACCGGACGGCGGCGCAGCAAAAACCGCTGCCGCCCGTCCAGCACCAATTCGCGTCTTTGATTGTATACCGTGCTGCGGCAGCCGAGCACGCCGGTCGTACGGCCGGGCGCCAGCTCGTCCACTTCCAGCGCCGGATAGATCGTGTCGCCCGCGAAGACGGGGCGCAGGAAGCGCGATGATTGTTCCAGGAAGCCGATCAGCGACTCTTCCATGAGGAACGGCAAGAGCCCCGCGCCCGGCGCGGTATGCACGAGCGTCTGGAACCCGTGCGCGAGTAGGCCGGGCATCCCGCGCGCCCGGCAATATTCCGCGTCGTAGTGGATTGGGTGGGTGTCGCCGCTCGCCGCCTGGAAAGCCAGGAACACTGCATCGGTCATCGTGCGGCTCGGCAAGTGGAAGCGTTCGCCCAGGCGGAAGTCCTCGAACCAGCGTTGCTCGGCCATCATGCGGTGCCGCGCCGGATCGAAACCGTGGTTCATACCGCGCCGCTCGCGCGCAGATCGGCGATTTGGGGCGCGCTATAGCCGAGTTCGCCGAGCACGGCGTCGGTGTGCTCGCCGAGTTCGGGCACCGGTCCCATCACCGCCTCAACGTCCTCGAACGTCACCGGCGGCAAAAGCGCGCGCAGCGGCCCGGCGCTGCTTGCGATCTCCCGCCAACGGTTGCGCGCGGCAAGCTGCTCATGTTCCCACAGGGCCCGCGCATCGTTCAGCCGCCCATTGGCGATCCCGGCCGCATCCAGGATCGCCACCACCTCCCGTGAGGTCTTGTCCGCGAAGACCGCCTCGATCTCCGCCGTCAGCTCGGCGCGGTTCGCCGCGCGCGTGGCGTTGTCGCGGTAGCGCGGATCGTCGATCCAATCGGGGCGGTGCATCACCTTGGTGCAGAACGTCGCCCATTCGCGCTCGTTTTGCAGCCCAAACAGCACCTGACCGTCCTTGGTGCGGTGCGCGCCATAGGGCGCGAGCGCCGGATGGCCGAGCGCCTGCCGCGGCAGCGGTGAGTTGGCGTAGTGCGTGCGGTACATCGGGTAGTTCATCCACTCGGCCAGCGCATCCAGCATCGCCACGCTCACATGCGCGCCTTCGCCGGTCCGCGCGCGGCGCAGGAGCGCCGCGAGCACGCCCTGGTTCGCGTACATGCCGGTCGCGATGTCGGCCGCCGAGATGCCGACGCGCGATTGCTGCTCGGGCGTGCCGGTGACGCTGATGAGCCCCGATTCCGCCTGGATCAGCAGGTCATAGGCTTTCTTGGTTTCGAACGGCCCGCCCTCGCCGTAGCCCGAGATGTCGCAGACGATCAGCTTCGGGAAGCGGTCCTTCAGTGAAGCATAGTCGAGCCCGAGCCGCTTTGTCGCGCCGGGGGCGAGGTTCTGCACCAAGACGTCGGCGCGCGCGAGCAGCCGGTCAAGCACGTCTCGCGCCGCGCCTTGCTTGATATCGAGGGTGAGGCTGCGCTTGCCGCGGTTGAGCCAGACGACGAAGGACGAGATGCCCTTCACGTAGCTGTCGTAGGCGCGGGCGAAATCGCCCTCCCTGGGGCGCTCGATCTTGATCACGTCGGCGCCGAGGTCGGCGAGGTGGCGCGTGCAAATCGGCGCCGCCACGGCGTGCTCCAGGGCGACGACCGTGATCCCCGCCAGCGGCCGCATCAATGCACGCTCCGGCGGGGGAATTGCAGCACCAGGAGATCGGCCCCGGACGCGCCGGCGCGCGCCGGCAAGGGCGGCTCGTCCGGCCCGACGAAGAGGCAGGAGCCGGGGCCGAAACTCTCGCCCGCATGGGCGAGTGCGCCTTCGAGCACCACCCAGAACTGGCCGAAGCCGCTGGCGGGCTTGGGGGCTTCCGGGGTGTCATCGGCCCCCAACGCGAAACGCCACGCGCCGAGCCCGTCCGCGCCGAGCGGGATCAGCGTCCCGGCTGCGGCGGCGTCGGCCACCGTCTCGCGGTAGCGGCGCTGACGCGGCAGTTCGGCCCGAGCGCCGGGCATGTAGCGCGCGCCCGGATCCCAGCCATTGCGAAGGGTCAGGTAGCTGATCCCAGACGCCGAGGCGCGGATCGGGCCGTAGGGCGACCAGGCGGCGGTGAAATGCACCGCGTACGGCCGCACCGCGTGCGTCCCGAGCGTACCGTCGCCGCCGACGATGACCTGGAACTGGTCGGCCTGATGGAAATGCGCCTGCACGGTCGTTTCCGGGTCCTGCTCCACCAGGAACGCCATCGGATAGAGCGCGCCCGGCCCGGGTGGTGGCTCGGCCGGGGGGCGGTAGCGGTTCGCGCCGATGATCGTCGTGTGCCAGAACGGCACGCCGTTGCTTTCGGCCCGCGTTCTTGTGGTTCGGACGGCCTCGGCCGAGACGGCAACCGGCATGGCGTTCCTCGTTCCTTTGATCTTAGGTGCCTGCGGTCCAAGATAGCAGTCATGGACCGCGAGACCACATCCGCCCCGGCGCGCCTGTTCGACGTGCTGCGCTTCGACGCCGCCGGCCTGATTCCGGCGCTTGCCCAGCAGCACGACACGGGCGAGGTGCTGATGCTCGCCTGGATGAACCGCGCCGCCGTGGAGGAGACGCTGGCGACCGGGCGTGTCTGCTATTTCAGCCGCAGCCGCAACACGCTCTGGCGCAAGGGCGAGACCTCGGGGCAGGTGCAGCACTTGAAGGAGCTGCGGGTCGATTGCGACGGCGACGCGCTGCTGCTGCTGGTCGATCAGGAAGGGGTCGCCTGCCACACCGGCCGCCGCACCTGCTTCTACCGCGCGGTGCGCGATGGCGGCCTCGTTGAGCTGGTGGCGCCGGAGAAGGATCCGGCCGTGCTTTACGGCGGGAGGCTGGCATCCCCGAGCGGAACCAGCCCTTGCGCGACATCGGTCTGTAGTGCGCGATGAGGATCGGCTGATTGGAAGCCGGCAGGTGGTCATCGCAAGCTCAGCGGGCGAAGCCATCCAGGGGCGCTGCACGGTGCTGCACCCCTGGATTGCTTCGCGCTGCTGGCGCCGCGCGGCTTGCGTGGGCGCCCTCCGAACAACCTCTCTCTGACCCGAACAGGTGACCCGCCTCTACCTGATTGCTGGCGAGACCAGCGGCGACGTGCTGGGGGCGCGGCTGATCACGGCGCTGCGGGCACGGCGGCCCGATCTCGACCTTGCCGGGATCGGCGGCCCGCGCATGGCGGCGCTTGGCCTGCGCAGTCTATTTCCGATGGACGACCTCGCCGTGATGGGCTTCCTAGAGGTGCTGCCGCGCCTTGCGCTGTTGCGGCGGCGGCTGGCCGAGACCATCGCCGACATCGCCCGGCGTCGGCCGGAAGTGGTCGTGACCATCGACAGCCCCGGCTTCACCTTGCGCGTGCTTCGCGCCATCGCGCCGCTCGGCCTGCGGCGCGTCCATTACGTCGCCCCGCAGGTCTGGGCGTGGCGCGAGGGGAGGGTGCGCCGCTATCCGGGGCTGTGGGACGATCTGCTCTGCCTGTTGCCGTTCGAGCCCGCCTTTTTCGCCCGCTATAAACTGCCGGCGACCTTCGTGGGCCATCCGGTGCTGCAGAGCGGGGCCGAGCGTGGCGACGGACCCGGATTCCGCCGCCGCTACGCGATCCCGGACACCGCGCGCGTGCTGACGCTCATGCCGGGCAGCCGTCATTTCGAGGTGCGGCGCCTGCTGCCGGTCTATGCCGCCACGCTCGCGCACCTGCCGAACGTGGTGCCCGTGATGCCCGCTGCCCCAGCGGTCGCTGCCGCGGTGCGCGAGGCCGTACGCGGCTGGGCCGTGCCGCCCATCCTGGTCGATGACGAGGGCGAGAAGCACGACGCCTTCGCCGCTTCCGCCGCTGCGCTGACCAAGTCCGGCACTTCTACCCTAGAGCTGGCGCTGGCTGGGGTGCCGATGCTCGTCGCATACCGCGCCAACCCGCTCTCGGCAGCAATTGCCCGCCGGCTGGTGACGATCCGCTACGCCGCGCTCGTGAATCTGCTGGCCGACGCCGACGGGCCGCCGCTCGTGCCCGAGTTCCTGCAACAGGACTGCACGCCCGGCCGGCTCGTCGCGGCGTTGCGGGGCTTGCTCGACGATCCGGCGCAAGCCGCGGCGCAGCGGGCCGGGTTCGCGCGGGTGGTGGAGTCGCTGCGGCCGGCGGACGGACTTGCGCCGTCAGAGGCCGCCGCCAACGCCGTGTTGGCGCTGCTCGAGCAGGCCTGAAGCCCGCATCCGCGCCAGCGTGTCCGCCACCGACGCCTCCACCCGCAGGGCGGTCGCGAGCGCGCGCCTGCCCGCCGCTGCATCGACGGCGACTGGCGCGCCGTCCAGCACGGCGGCGATGAAGGCCGCCTGCTCGGCCTCCAGCGCATCCCGCTCCTGCCAGGACGCCGCCTCGGTGCCGAATCCCGGCACGTGCGCCGCCGGCTCACCCCGCCCGCGCGCCAGCACGCTGAGGCGCCGGCCGGCGAAATCGACCGACACGGCGCCATCGGCCCCGAATATCCGCATCCGTCGCTCGATCCGGGGCGCGACCCGGCTTGCGGTGAGCGTCGCCACCGCACCGGAGGCGAAGCGCAGGCGGGCGCTGACCAGATCGGGCAGTGCGCTCGCCACGGGGGCGCCGATCGCCTCCACGCTCGCCGGCTCCCCGCCCATCAGGTCGAGCACGAGGTCGAGGTCGTGGATCATGAGGTCGAGCACCACCGACACGTCGGTGCCGCGCGGCTTGAACGGGCCGATCCGGCTCGCCTCGATATAGAGGGGCGTCCCGGCGCGGGCGCGGATCGCGCCCTGCGCTGCCGAGAACCGCTCCAGATGCCCGACCTGAAGCACGAGGCCGCGCGCGGCGGCGAGCGCGGCCAGCCGGTCGGCGTCCACGAGCGTGGTGGCGATGGGCTTTTCCATCAGCACATGCCGCCCGGCCGCGAGCGCCACCGCGCCAACCGCCGCATGGGAAGCCGCCGGCACCGCGACCACCACGGCCTCCGCCTGCGCGATCAGCGCCTCCATGCTGAGCGCCGCCGTGCCCGCCTCCGCCGCCACCGAATCGGCGCGGCCGGGATGGCGGTCATGCACGCCGACCAGCGCGACCCGCGGCGCGGCGGCGAGCTTGAGCGCATGGAAACGGCCGAAATGCCCGGCCCCGATCACGCCCATCCGCAGCCGGCGCGGGCTCATCCTGAAAACTCCGGTCGCCTTCGCATCCGCGGCGGAGTATCCGAGGCTTGGTCCCGCCGCCAGCCCGCCGCCCGGCGGGGTTGCCCCGCCCCCGACCCGCGCGCATTTTGCGCCGCATTTCGCCGCCCCGGAGTCCCTGCGACCAAATGCTTTATTTCAGCCGCCTCAAGACACTCACCGTGGTCGGCATCTGCCTGCTCGGCATCCTGTTCTGCGTGCCGAACGCGCTGCCTTCGCCGTCCGGCATCCTGCCCTGGCGGACGGTGCGGCTGGGGCTCGACCTGCAAGGCGGCAGCTACCTGCTGATGCAGGTCGATATGAACGCCGTCATCAAGGAACGGCTGGCCGACCTCACCGACGCGGCCCGCGAGGAATTGCGGAAAGCCGGTATCTTTTATCGTACGGTCGAGGCCGATCCGGCGGCGCACCGCATCACGGTGACGCTGCGCGACCCCGCCAAGGCCGACGCGGCCGCCGCGGCGCTGCGCCCGCTGGTGCAGACCGAGGGGCCGATGAACGTCCCCGATCTCGACATCGCCGTGCACCCGGACGGCTCCATCACCCTCACCCTCTCGCCCGTGGCGCTGAATGATCGGGCGCAATCCGCGGTGCAGCAGTCGATCGAGATCGTGCGACGGCGGATCGACGAAACCGGCGTGGTCGATCCGCAGGTCTCGCGCGAAGGCAACGACCGCATCGTCGTGCAGCTTCCCGGCATCGGCGATCCCGAGCGCATCAAGACGCTGCTCGGCAAAACCGCGCACATGACGTTTCAACTCGTCGATCCAAGCGTGAACCCCGCCGCTGGCCAGCCGCCGCCCCCCGGCGTCGAGTATCTGCCGATGCAGAACAACCCGAGCGAGAAGGTGGCGGTGCACACCCGCGTCGATGTGGACGGCGGCGACCTGACCGACGCGCGGGCCGGGCTCGATCAGCAGACCGGCCAATGGGTGGTGAACTTTACCTTCAACTCGGTCGGCGCCCGGCATTTCGCCGACATCACCCGCGCCAATGTCGGCCGGCCGTTCGCGATCGTGCTGGACGGCAAAGTGATCAGCGCGCCGGTGATCCGCGAGCCCATCACCGGCGGGCGCGGCCAGATCAGTGGCAACTTCACCGCGCAAAGCGCCTCCGACCTCGCGCTCTTGCTGCGCGCGGGCGCGCTGCCGGCGCCCTTGAACGTGGTGGAGGAGAACACGATCGGCCCCGAGCTTGGGGCCGATGCGATCCGCGCCGGCGCCTTCTCGCTTGCCGCCGGGTTCGTGCTCGTGATCCTGTTCATGGGCGTGTTCTACGGGCTGTTCGGCTGGTTCGCGAACCTCGCCCTGGTGATGAACCTGGTCTTGATGTTGGCGATTCTCTCCCTGCTTCAGGCCACGCTGACGCTGCCCGGGATGGCGGGCATCCTGCTCACGTTGGGGATGGCGGTGGATGCCAACATCCTGATCAACGAGCGCATCCGCGAGGAGCAGCGCGTGGGCCGGCCGCCGCTCGCGGCGCTCGAGCACGGGTTCCAGCGCGCCTACCGCACCATCTTCGATTCCAACGCCACCACCTTCCTCGCCCACGTCATGCTGTTCATCTTCGGCTCCGGCCCGGTGCGCGGCTTCGCGGTCACTATCACCGTCGGAATCGCCACGTCCCTCTTCACCGCCTGGCTGCTCACGCGCCTTCTGGTGTCGCGCTGGTACGTGTCGCATCGCCCGCGGCTTTTGCCGGTCTGATCCGATGTTCCTCCGCCCCTCGCTCCGCCTCGTTCCGGACAACACGCGCATCCACTTCATGCGCGGCCGGTTCATGGGCCTCATTGTCTCGGCGATCCTCTCCACCGCCTCGATCATCCTGTTCATCCACCCGGGGCTCCATCTCGGCATCGACTTCGCGGGCGGCGTGGTGATGGAGGTCCGCACGCCGGCTACCGCCGACATCGCGGCGATCCGCAGCGCGCTCGGCCAGCACGGCGTGCCGGTGGAAGGCGTGCAGCGTTTCGGCAAGCCCGACGACGTGCTGATCCGCATCCCGAGCCAGCCCGGGCAGGACGCCACGCAGAAGGCCGTGGAAGGCGTGCGCGCCGCCGTGGAGCAGGCGCAGCCCGGCGCCAAGGTGCTGAGCACCGAGGCAATCGGCGCCTCGGTTTCCGCCGAGCTGCTGCGGAACGGCATCCTGGCGCTCGCCATCAGCCTCGTGATGATCCTGGTTTACATCTGGTTCCGCTTCGAGTGGCAATTCGCGGTCGGCGCGGTGGTGACGCTGATCCTCGATATCACCAAGGCGATCGGCTTCCTCGCTGTCACCCGCTTCGACTTCGACCTGGTGATGGTGGCGGCCATCCTGACCGTGCTCGGCTACTCCACCAACGACAAGGTGGTGGTGTACGACCGGGTGCGCGAGAACCTCCGCAAATACAAAACGATGCCGCTGCGCGACCTGATCGACTTGTCGATCAACGAAACGCTGAACCGTACGCTCGGCACGTCGATGACCGTGTTCCTCGCCGCGCTGCCGTTGGCGATCTTCGGCGGCGCGTCGATCTCGGGCTTCGCCTGGGTGATGCTGTTCGGCATCGTGGTCGGCACCTCGTCGTCGATCTTCATCGCCGCGCCGATCCTGCTGTTCCTGGGCGAGCACCGGCTGCGGCGCGACGCCGCCGCGCCGGCGCCGGCCCCCGCGCCCAAAGCAGCACCGCCGCGGCGGAAGGGGGCGGCCGAGAAGACGGCGGCCCCGCGATAGGCGCTTCCCTCCGGCTCCGAACCGTGTTCCTCTGACGGCGCGATCGCCGCCGAGGAGGAATCCGAATGTTCAGCCACGTCATGGTCGGGAGCAACGACATCCCGCGCGCCAAAAAGTTCTACGATGCCCTGTTTGCCGCGCTGGGCGCCAAGCCCGGCTCCGTCGATGCCAAGGGGCGCCTTGTTTATGTGCACAAGGGCGCTGTCTTTCTCGTCACCAAGCCGATCGACGGTAATCCGGCCACGCACGCCAACGGCGGCACGATCGGCTTCGCGGTGAGCAGCCCGGAGCAGGCGGATGCGTGGCACAAGGCGGGCGTCGAGAACGGCGGCAAAGCGATCGAGGATCCGCCGGGCGTGCGGGAAGGTGGCGCTGGTCCGCTCTATCTTGCCTATTTGCGCGATCCGGACGGCAACAAAATATGCGCGCTGTACCGGATGCCGACCTGAACGCCGGGCCGGCGTGATGCTTCGATGACGCCGGAGCGTCCGCGCGCTCCCCCCCGGAGGCCGCGCGCGCTAGGCCGAGGTGTTCGAGACCCGCGGCCGGAAGCGGTACGGCCTCACCGATGCCGGTCAGCCCGAGCACGCTTTGCAGGTGGCGCGGCTGGCCGGGCAGGGCGGCGACCTGCCCGCGCTGATCGCCGCCGCCCTGCTGCACGACGTCGGACACCTGATCCATCATTCATCTGGGCGAGAATCGCGCCGAACGCGGGATCGACGACCGCCATGAGGAAGCCGGCGCGCGTTTCCGCAAGTCACCCGCTTCGGCTAGAAACGATCACGCTCCAATCCACTCATTGAAGAACCGCTCGTGCGCCTCGCGCAGCCTGGCGATTGGCAGCGTGCCGCCGTCCGGCAGCGTCAGATCGCGCCCGCCCGAGGTGCCGATCCGCATGGCCGGCACGCCCGACCGCTCGGCGGCGCGGATCAGCTCCGGCGCGTCGCCGACCGCCAGCACATAGCGGCCCTGGTCCTCGCCGAACCAGAAGGCGTGCTGCGGCACGTCGCGGGGCCCGGTGAAGAGCCGCGCCCCCACGCCGCCCGCCATCGCCATCTCGGCGATCGCCACCAGCAAGCCGCCATCGGAGACGTCGTGGCAGGCGCGCACGGCGCCGGCCTCGATCTGCGCGCGCACGAACTCGCCGGCCGCGCGTTCGGCCTGCAAATCGACGGGCGGCGGCGCACCCTCCTCGCGCCCGGCGATTTCGCGTAGCCAGAGCGACTGGCCGAGCCAGCCGCGCGTCGCCCCCACCAGCACAAGATCGAGCCACGGCCGCAGCGCGATACCGACCGAGCGTGATGCGTCCTCCAGCACGCCCAGCCCACCGATCGCCGGGGTGGGCAGGATCGGCCGGCCGTTCGTTTCGTTGTATAGCGACACATTGCCGCTGACGACCGGGAAGGACAGCGCCTCGCATGCGGCGGCCATGCCGCGGATCGACGCGGCGAATTGGCCCATGACCTCGGGCTTCTCGGGATTGCCGAAATTGAGGTTGTCGGTCAGCGCCAGCGGCCGCGCGCCGACGGCGCAGAGATTGCGCCAGGCTTCCGCGACCGCCTGCTTGCCGCCTTCCTCGGGATCGGCGGCGCAATAGCGGGGCGTGCAGTCGGTGGTCAGCGCCAGCGCGATCGGCGCCCCCTCCACCTTCACCACCGCCGCGTCCGCCGTGCCGGGACGGCGGATCGTCTGCCCGCCGACCAGCGCGTCGTATTGGTCCCAAATCCAGGCGCGCGAGCAGAGATCGGGACAGGCGACCAGTCTTTCGAGCGCCCGGCCGAGGCCGTAGCGATCCTCGATGCGGGCCGCATTCAGGATCGGCTGCTTCGGGGTCTCGGCTGTCGGGCGATGATAGAGCGGTGCCTGCTCGGCGAGCGGCGCGAGCGGAATGTCGGCTTCCACCTGTCCCCGATGGCGCACGACGATGCGCCCGCTGTCAGTCAGGTGCCCGATCACCGCGAAATCGAGCTCCCATTTGGCGAAGATCGCGCGCGCGGTTTCCTCGCGGTCGGGGCGCAGCACCATCAACATGCGCTCCTGGCTCTCCGACAGCATCATCTCGTACGCCGTCATGCCGGTCTCGCGCTGCGGCACGCGATCGAGATCGAGTTCGATCCCAACCCCGCCCTTGCCCGCCATCTCCACCGAGGATGAGGTAAGCCCCGCCGCGCCCATATCCTGGATCGCGACGATCGCGTCGGTCGCCATCAGTTCGAGGCAGGCCTCGATTAACAGCTTCTCGGTGAACGGATCGCCCACCTGCACGGTTGGGCGCTTCTCCTCGGCATCCGAACCGAACTCCGCAGAGGCCATCGTGGCACCGTGGATGCCGTCCCGGCCGGTTTTCGAGCCGACATAGACGACCGGGTTGCCTACACCCGCGGCGGCCGAGAGAAAGATGCGTTCGCGCGGCGCGACGCCGACGGTCATCGCGTTGACCAGCGGATTGCCGTCATAGGCGGGATGAAAGTTCACCTCGCCGCCCACGGTCGGCACGCCGACGCAATTGCCATAGCCGCCGATGCCGCGCACCACGCCATCTACGATCCGCCTGGTGACCGGCAGCGCCGGATTGCCAAACCGGAGCGCGTTCAAGTTAGCGATCGGGCGCGCGCCCATCGTGAACACGTCGCGCAGGATGCCGCCCACCCCGGTTGCCGCGCCCTGATAGGGCTCGATGAAGCTCGGGTGGTTGTGGCTTTCCATCTTGAACACGGCGACCAGGCCGTGGCCGATATCGACCACCCCGGCGTTCTCACCCGGCCCGTGCACCACCCAGGGCGCCTTGGTCGGCAACTGGCGCAACCAGACGCGGGAAGATTTGTAGGAGCAATGCTCCGACCACATGACGCTGAACACGCCGAGCTCGGTGAGGCTCGGCGTTCGGCCCAGTATGTCGAGCACCTTGGCGTATTCGTCGGCGCTCAGCCCGAAATCGCGGGCGAGCGATTGGTTGACTTCGCGTTCCATTTTAGCCGTCACCGCGAGGACGGGAGTGGCGGCAAACGCCCGCCTTCCGGCGGGCTATCCCGCCCTAGGAACATGCCGGTAAGGCAACCGCCAGCCCCTCGAACAGCGGCTTGCCGTCGGTGCCGCCCATCAGCGGATCGACCAGATCCTCCGGGTGCGGCATCAGCCCGAGCACGCGCAGATTCTCGCTGTAGATGCCGGCGATGTTGCGCGCGCTGCCGTTGCGGTTGGCCGCCTCGGTGATCTCGCCCGATTGCGTGGCGTAGCGGAAGGCGACCAGGTTCTCGCCCTCCAGCCGATCGAGCGTCGCCGGGTCGGCGAAGTAATTGCCGTCGCCGTGCGCCATTGGCGCGCGGAACACCTGTCCCCGCTGATAGTGTCGCGCGAACACGGTGTCGGTGCGCTCCACCCGTAGATGGCAGTCGGCCGAGATGAACCGCAAGGTTGCGTTCCGCAGTAGCGCGCCGGGCAGCATCCCCGCTTCGACCAAAATCTGGAACCCGTTGCAGACGCCGAGCACATACCCTCCGCGCGCAGCGTGCTGGCGCACCGCCCCCATTACCGGCGACTGCGCCGCCATCGCCCCGCAGCGGAGATAATCCCCGTAGCTGAACCCGCCCGGCAGGACGACCAGATCGAGGCCAGAGAGGTCTGTCTCGGTGTGCCAGATCATGCGCGGCTTCTTGCCGCAAACGGCCTCCAGCGCGATCGCCATGTCGCGCTCGCGGTTGATTCCGGGGAAGGTGACGATGCCCGCCTTCATGCGCCCCGAACCTCCACCCGCCAGCTTTCGATCACCGGATTGGCGAGCAACCGTCTCGCCATATCCTCGGCCGCCGCCTTGGCGCGGGCGGGGTCGGTTTCCGCCAGGTCGATCTCGATCACCTTGCCCGCGCGCACATCGCTCACCCCCGCGAAGCCGAGTCCGGCCAGCGCATGGCCGATCGCCTTGCCCTGGGGATCGAGAACGCCCTGTTTCGGCATGACGGTGACGACCGCCTTCACTGCATCACCTCGGGCCCCTTCATGTCCCGCACCCCGGCCTCGGGCAGGATGCCGAGCCGCTTGGCGACCTCCTGGTACGCCTCCTCGACCTTGCCGAGGTCGCGGCGGAAACGGTCCTTGTCCATCTTCTCGTTCGTCTTGGTGTCCCATAACCGGCAATTATCGGGGCTGATCTCGTCGGCCAGCACGATCCGCATATCGTCGTTCTCCCACAGCCGGCCGAATTCCAGCTTGAAGTCGACCAGCGTGATGCCGACGCCGAGGAATAGCCCGGTCAGGAAGTCGTTGATTCGCAGGGAAAGCGAGACGATGTCGTCCAAATCCTGCGGCGCCGCCCAGCCGAAGCAGGTGATGTGCTCCTCCGACACCAGCGGATCGCCGAGCGAGTCGTTCTTGTAGCTGTATTCTATGATCGAGCGGGGCAGCCGGGTGCCCTCGGCGATCCCGAGCCGCTGGCTCAGGCTGCCGGCGGCGATGTTGCGGACGATCACCTCGAGCGGAATGATTTCCACCTCGCGGATCAGTTGCTCGCGCATGTTCAGGCGCCGAACAAAATGCGTCGGAATGCCGATTTCGGCCAGCCGGAGCATCAGGTACTCGCTGATGCGGTTGTTCAGCACTCCCTTGCCGGTGATCACTCCCTTCTTCTGCGCGTTGAAGGCGGTCGCGTCGTCCTTGAAATATTGCACCAGCGTCCCGGGTTCCGGACCTTCGAACAGGATCTTGGCTTTTCCCTCGTAGAGCTGGCGGCGGCGGGCCATGGCGATCCCTTCAGGCAGATGCTCGGGCGCCCCGCGCCCGGCGCGGGAGGCGGCGCGCGGCATATAGCGCGCCCACCCGGCCCCGCCAAACCGGCCCCAATGGGAGCCACCGGGCTTGCCCCCGCCCCGCAAGCGGCGGCAGAACCGGCTTCAATCGCACAGAGGTCCCGATTTGCGCGGTCATCTCGGCGCCCGCTTCGCCCAGGTCATCCCGACGCTGCTGCTCGTCACTGTGTTGGTGTTCTGCCTCCAGCAGCTCATGCCCGGCGACCCGGCCGTGGTGCTCGCGGGCGAGAGCGCCGATCCGCAGACGGTGGCGCAAATCCGCGCCGAGCTGTGGCTCGACCGGCCGCTGCCGGTGCAATACGTCCACTGGCTCGGCCGCACGCTCCATGGCAATCTCGGCTATTCCTGGCGCAACCGGGAAGAGGTCACGACGCTGATCGCGCAGAAGCTGCCGGTCACGGCACAGCTCGGCATCATGGCGTTCATCATCGCGGTGGCGATCGGCGTGCCGACCGGCGTGCTCGCCGCGGTGCGCCCCAATTCGGTGTGGGACTATCTCGCCAACGCGGTCGGGCTGGCGGGGCTCTCCATCCCGACCTTCTGGCTTGGCATCATGCTGATCCTGTTCATCTCCGTGCAGCTCGGCTGGCTGCCGCCCTCGGGCTACGTGCCGCTCACGGAGGACTGGGTGCGCTCGCTCGCCACCACGATCATGCCCGCTTTCGTGCTCGGCAACGCTATCGCCGCCATCCTGATGCGCCATACGCGGAGCGCCATGCTGGGCGCGCTCGGGCAGGATTTCGTCCGCACCGCCCGCGCCAAGGGACTGCCGGAGCGGCGCGTGATCCTGCGCCACGCGCTGCGGAACGCGCTCATTCCCGTGATCACGCTGGGCGCGCTCGAACTCGGCACGCTGTTTTCCGGCGCGGTGCTGACCGAGCAGGTGTTCAGCATCCCGGGCTTCGGGAAGATGGTGGTCGATGCGGTGTTCAACCGCGACTACCCGGTGATCCAGGGCGTCGTGCTGGTGACGGCCGTGCTCTACGTGATGCTCAACCTGCTCGCCGATATACTCTACGTGCTCGTCAACCCGCGGCTGCGTGCCGCATGAGCGCCTCCGCCGCCCTCGCCCGCGAGACGCCGCGGGTCCCGGCGATGCCGAGCCCCGGGCGCCTCGCGCTTGCCCGCTTCTTCCGCCGCCGTGCCGCCGTCGTGGGGCTGGTGGTTTTCACGGTGGTGGTGGTGCTCGCGGTGTTCGCGCCGCTGCTGGCGCCTTACGATCCGATCGCGACTAGCTGGTCGGCGATCCGCCAGGGGCCCTCCTGGGCACACTGGATGGGCACCGACCAGAACGGGCGGGACGTGCTCTCGCGCGTGATCTGGGGCGCGCGAACCAGCCTGCTCGCGGGGGTGGTTTCGGTCGCCATCGCCGCCGGGATCGGCGTGCCGATGGGTCTGACCGCCGGCTTCGCGCGCGGCTGGGTGGACGCGGTGCTCAGCCGCGTCGTCGATGCGATGCTCGCCTGCCCGTTCCTCGTGCTGGCGATCGCGCTCGCCGCCTTCCTTGGCCCGAGCCTGACGAACGCGATGATCGCCATCGGCGTGACCTACTGCCCGCAGTTCATGCGCGTCGCCCGCGCTGCGACGCTCGATACAGCGAGCAACGAGTATGTCGAGGCGGCGCGCGCGATCGGCAATCCCGGCTGGCGGGTCGCGGCCCGCCACATCCTGCCGAACATCCTGCCGCCTGTGCTCGTGCAGGGCACGCTCGCCTGCGCGGTGGCGATCCTGGCCGAGGCCGCCCTGTCATTCCTCGGCCAAGGCCAGCAGCCGCCAACGCCTTCCTGGGGCTCGATGCTGAACGAGGCGCAGCAGTTCCTGAACCAGGCGCCGTGGCTCGCGATCTTTCCGGGCGTGGCGATCTTCCTAAGCGTGCTGTCGCTCAACCTGATCGGCGACGGCTTGCGCGACGCGCTCGATCCGCGGCGGACCGAGTAGACCCGGCCATCGCCATTTCCCCTAGCACCAGGCAAGCCGCCACCGCGGCCGCAAGCAGGCTGCGTCCGGACACGTTGCGTCCTTTTCGATTTGCGCCTGCCCGGCAAGGCGCGACCGCGGCGGACCGGTTCCCGCCTCGCGCGTTCGTCACCGTCTTGCGCGAGACCGGGCTTGATGCCTATAGAAGCTCCATGTTGCTGCACGGTGCCCGCACGGCCTTTGCCATGCTGTGCTCCTTGATGAAGGGGGCCGTGGCCGTCCGCGCGCTCGGCTGCCTGCTGCTGCCGCTTCGCCAGATCCTTCGACTTAGCCGCCCCTGAGCGGTCGGCCGGGCTGAACGCGCCGGCCTCGCTTAGGGGAACCCCCGGCGGCACGGCATGATGACTCAAGTTGAAGGATCGTTCCGATGAGTATCGAGCACCCCAGCTTCGGCAAGCTGGACGACAACCGAATAATCATCTTCGACACCACGCTGCGTGACGGCGAGCAATCGCCTGGCTTCTCGATGAACATCAGCGAGAAGATTCGCATGGCCGAGGCGCTGGCCGAGCTCGGCGTCGATGTGCTGGAGGCCGGATTCCCGATCGCCTCCCCGGGCGACTTCGACAGCGTGAAGGCGATCGCCGAGAGCCTGGGTCAGCGCGACGACACGCCGGTGATCTGCGGGCTGGCGCGCTCGGGCCGCGAGGACATATTGCGCGCGGCCGAGGCGGTGCGTCCGGCCAAGCGTAAGCGCATCCACAGCTTCATCGCCACCTCCGCCCTGCACATGAAATACAAGCTCCGAATGGAGCCCGAGGAGGTATTGCAGGCGGTCGCCGACAGCGTGGAGCTGGCGCGCAACTTCACCGACGACGTGGAATGGTCGGCCGAGGACGGCACCCGCTCCGATCCGGATTTCCTCTGCCGCTGTGTCGAGGCGGCGATCAAGGCGGGCGCCACCACGATCAACATCCCCGACACGGTGGGCTATGCGCTGCCCGAGGACATGGTGCGTATCTTCACCATGATCCGCGAGCGCGTGCCGGGGGCGGAGCGAGTGGTGCTGTCCACACACAACCACAACGATCTCGGGCTCGCGGTCGCCAACACGCTGGCCGCGATCGGCGCCGGCGTGCGGCAGATCGAGAGCACGATCAACGGCATCGGCGAGCGCGCCGGCAATGCCTCCTTGGAAGAGGCGGTGATGGCGATCCGCACGCGCCACGACCGCATTCCGCTGAGCAACAAGATCAACACGCGGAACCTGCTGAAGGTCAGCAAGCTGCTGTCCACCATCACCGGCTTCGACGTGCAGCCCAACAAGGCGATCGTCGGCCGCAACGCCTTTGCCCACGAAGCCGGCATCCACCAGGACGGTGTGCTGAAACTCGCGGCGACCTACGAGGTGATGACGCCCGAGAGCGTCGGCTGGACCAAGTCCAACCTCGTGATGGGCAAGCACTCCGGCCGCGCCGCGTTCCGCGACAAGCTGCGCGCGCTCGGCTATGACGTGGGCGACAACCAGCTCAATGTCGCGTTCCGCCGCTTCAAGGAAATTGCCGACGCCAAAAAAGTGGTGTACGACGAGGACATCATCGCGCTCGTCGATGACGAGGTGATGCGCGATCACGAGCGTATCCGCTTCGTGTCGCTCGATGTGCATTGCGGCTCGAAGGCGCCGCGCCGGGCGGCGCTGGAGCTCGAGGTGGACGGCGTGGTGAAGCGCGCCGAGGCAACCGGCGACGGCCCGGTGGACGCCACCTTCAACGCGATCCAGAAGATATTCCCGCACAAGGCGAACCTGGTGCTGTTCTCGGTTGGCGCCGTGACCGAGGGCACCGACGCGCAGGCGCGCACGACCGTCCGGCTAGAGGAGAACGGCAAGCTAGTGGACGGCCAGGGCTCCGATCTCGACACGATCGTCGCCTCGGCGCGCGCTTATGTGCACGCGCTGAACAAGCTGCTGGTCAAGCGGATCCGGACCGAACCGGCGGCGCTTTCGGCTTAGGGCCGAGCGCGCGGGCAGGGGATTGCTTCGCGCCGCTGCCGCGGCGCTCGCAACCCCTCGCGGTGCAGCTGCCCGCCAGTCTTCCTCCCCGCGGCGGTGCGCTCGCCGAAGCGGCGGGTGGTCGGCGCGATGTGGTCCTGCGTCGTTTCTCCGTGGCCCTCTCCGTGTTAGATCCTCTTACTGGATCGCCTCCGCCGATCGCGCGAGCTGGCGGAGGACGAATTTCTGAATCTTGCCGGTGGAGGTCTTGGGCAGTTCCTGGAACACGAAGGCGCGCGGCACCTTGAAGCCGGCGAGGTGCTCGCGGCAGAAGGCGCGCAGTTCCTCGGCCGTCACGGCGGCATCGGCTTTCGTCTCGATGAAGGCGCAGGGGGTCTCGCCCCATTTCGGGTCGGGCTTGGCGACCACCGCGGCGGCCTCCACCGCCGGGTGGCGGTAGAGCACATCCTCCACCTCGATCGAGGAGATGTTCTCGCCGCCCGAGATGATGATGTCCTTGGAGCGGTCGCGGATTTTCACGTAACCGTCCGGCTGCATCACCGCGAGATCGCCGGTGTGAAACCATCCATTGGCGAATGCGGATTCGGTCGCCGAGGGGTTCTTGAGATAGCCCTTCATCGTGATGTTGCCGCGGAACATGATCTCGCCCATCGTTTCGCCGTCCCACGGCACTTCGCGCATCGTGTCAGGGTCGATCACCGTCATCGCCTCCTGCATCGGCGCACGCACGCCCTGGCGGCCGTTGCGTTCGGCGCGCAGCGGGATCGGCAGTTCCTCCCATTCCGGGTGCTTGGCGCAGAGCGCGGCGGGCCCGTAGGTCTCGGTGAGGCCGTACACGTGGGTCAGCGCGATGCCGGCGCGGTCTGCGCCCTCGATGATCGCCGCCGGCGGCGCGGCTCCGGCGACCTGACCCTCGATGCGGTGATCGACGCCCTGACGCATGTGTTCGGGCGCGTTGATGATGGTGGCGTACACGATCGGCGCACCGCAGAGATGCGTCACGCCGTGCCTGCGGAACGCATCCCAGATCGCCGCCGCTTCGACTTTGCGGAGGCAGATATTGGTGCCGGCCCGTTCGGCAATGGACCAGGGAAAGCACCAGCCGTTGCAGTGAAACATCGGCAGCGTCCAGAGATAGACGGGATGCTGCTTCATGTTCCAGTCGAGGATGTTGCTGAGCGCGTTCAGGTAAACGCCGCGAAAACAGTAGACGACGCCCTTCGGGTCGCCCGTCGTGCCCGAGGTGTAGTTGAGCGCGATCGCATCCCACTCGTCGGGCGGATTCTGCCAGGCATAGGCGGGATCGCCGCTCTGCAGGAACGTCTCGTAGTCGGTCTCGCCGAGCAGCGTGCCGCCGGGAGCGATGGGATCATCGACGTCGATCACCAGCGGGCGGTCGTCGAGCTTGGCGAGCGCCGCTTCGATGGTGGAGGAGAATTCGCGGTCGGTGATCAGCGCGCGCGCGCCGCCATGGCGCAGCATGAAGGCGATCGTCTCGGCATCCAGCCTGGTGTTCAGAGTGTTGAGCACCGCGCCCAGCATCGGCACGCCGAAATGCGCCTCGTACATCGCCGGAATGTTGGGCAGCATCACCGCCACCGTGTCGCCGCGGCCGATGCCGCGCCGCGCGAGCGCGGAGGCGAGCCGGCGACAGCGGGCGTAGGTATCGGCCCAGCTATAGGTCGTGGCGCCATGGATCACGGCGGGGCGGCGCGGGTAGATGTAGGCGGCGCGTTCGAGGAACGTGATCGGGTTGAGCGGGGTGTAGTTGGCTTCGTTCCTGTCGAGCCCGCTCAGGTAGGCCGGGTTGCCGGACATGGATCGCTCCCTCGTCTCTTGCTTGGAGCGAAACCTAAAGAAACGGCGCGGCGGACGGAATAGGGCGCGATCAGCCGCGGAAGGCGGCGAGCCGTCCTACGGGAGTTCCGAGCACCTCGTCCTCGCGCATGACCACGTGACCGCGCACGATGGTGGCGACGGGCCAGCCGGTGACGGCAAGGCCGGCGAAGGGCGACCAGCCGCAGGGCGAGACGAGCCAACTCTCCTCGATGCGCCGCTCCCGCCGCATATCGACGAGCGTCAGGTCGCCGTCATAGCCGCAGGCGAGGCGGCCCTTGTTGAGAAGGCCATAGACGCGCGCCGGGCCAGCGCACATCAGATCGACGAGGCGTGAGAGCGACAGCCGCCCGGCATTGACATGATCGAGCATCACCGGAACGATCGTTTGCACCCCGGTCAGGCCCGCCGCCGTTTCCGGCCAGGGCAGCATCTTGCGCGCGCGCGGGTGTGGCGCGTGGTCGGAGCCGACGGTATCCACCGTTCCGTCGGAAACCGCGGCCCAGGCAGCTTCGAAATGGCGGCGGTCGCGGATCGGCGGGTTCATCACCGCGAACGGGCCGAGCGTCTCGTAGGCTTCGGGCGCGATCTGGGTCAGATGGTTGACCAAAACCTCCACCGTGCAGAGGTCGCGGTAGTCCTTGAGGTAGTCGAGCTCCTCTTCGGTGGAGACGTGCAGGATGTGTGCCGGCCGCCCTGTCTTGCGCGCGAGCGCCATTAACCGGCGCGTGCCGAGAAAGGCGGTTTCCACGTCGCGCCATTCCATGTGGCGCGCATAGGGCTCGCCAGTTTTGAACATCGGGCGGCGGGCCTGGAGGCGGTACTCGTCCTCGCTGTGGTAGCAAATCCGCCGCCTGCCGCTCCGCATCACGCGCTCGAGGTGCTCGTCGTCCTCCACCAGCAGGTCGCCCGTGGAGCTGCCGGCGAAAATCTTGATCGCGCAGACGCCCCGACCCTGCTCCAGGGCCGCGAGCTCGGGGATGTTCGTCTTGGTGCCGCCGACGTAGAGGCCCATGTCGCACCAGGCGACCTGCTCGGCATGGGATTGTTTCCAGGCGAGGCGTTCGGCGTCGGTGATGGCGGGCGCGGTGTTCGGCATGTCGAACACGACGGCCAAGCCGCCGAGCACCGCGCCCTTGGTGCCGGTGGCGATGGTTTCCACTTCGGGGTCGCCCGGCTCGCGCAGATGCGTGTGGCTATCGATCAGGCCCGGCAACACGTGCAGGTGGCGCGCGTCGATCACCTGATCGGCGCTGGCGCGCGCCAGCGCGCCGATGGCGGCGATCTTGCCGTTGCTGATGCCCACGTCGGCCTGCTCCGCACCCCAGGGGAGTACGCAGACGCCGTCGCGGATCAGCAGATCGAACTGCAAGGTGCGCGCGGGCGGATCAGGACAGCGACAGCGTGCCGGCTTCCGGGCCCTTGCGGCCTTGGACCACCTGCACGCGCACGGTCTGGCCTTCGCGGAGATCGCTAATGCCGCTGCGCGTCAGCGCCGAGACATGCACGAATACGTCCTTGCCGCCGCCTTCGGGCGTGATGAAGCCGAACCCTTTTTGCGAGTTGTACCATTTCACAGTGCCGTTGATCTCCTCGCCGGCCGCGGCGGCATAGCCGCCCCCGTAACCGCCCCCGCCATAGCTGCCCTGATCGCGCGGATAAGAAGGCCGCGGCGGGCGTGTGGAGGTGCCGGCCGGCACGGGGCCCATGTCGCCGACATGCGTCACTTCTGTGACTTGCCGGCCCTTCTGGCCCTGGCCGACGCGCACGCGGAGCTGGCGTCCGGGCTCCATCGGGCCGCTGCCCGCGCGCTCGACGGCGCTCGCGTGCAGGAAGGCGTCGCCGCTGCCGTCCGACAGCTCGACGAAGCCGAACCCCTTGTCGGCGTTGAACCACTTGACGACGGCTTCGACTTCGGGGCCGGACGAAACCATCGGCGGCGAGGACCGGAAGGACGGCGCGGGACGCGCCGGAGCCGCCCAGGACATGTCGTCGCGGCGCGGCCCGCCTTCATCGTCGAAGCCCCGGCGCCGCCTGTTATCCCTGCGCCACCCGTCTCTCTTATCCACGTCGAACAACCTCGCCAGTCCCAGCAGCAAGAGGTTTTAGCACCGGGGCGCGCCGCGAGCCTAGAGGGCGTCGGGGCTCGCGCCATCGCGGCGAGCAGCGCGAGGCGCTGCGGTTTCACCTGTGTCTCGCGCACAGGCGGCACGAGGGCGCGACCGCCGATTGCGTCTGCTGCCACAGCAACGGTATCAAAAGTCGCCGGTCTGCGAGCAGCAGGCCCCGGGCGCGCAGCGCGCCGGCGGTGGCGAGGCCGGGCGGCATGCCGAGGTGCGGTGCGGCTATCGCGGGCGGGGCGGGCTCCTCGCCGGGTTCCGGATGCGGGCGCGATCGCCAATCCGGTTCGCCGGGCGGGCGCGCCGGCGGCGGCGGGACGCCGAGGCCGGACCCGGCTTCGAGCGCGTGCGCGTGGCGGCGGCTTTCGATGTTCTCGTCGCGGAGCGTGCGGATCTGCTCGGGGACCGCGGGGCGGACGGTGCGATCGCCACGGGCGGCCACCGCACGGCGGTCATGTCCGCCCGGATGCTGCTGCGCCTGATCGGCGTAGCTCACGAACATGTGCTTCAGCGTGGGCGGCCCGAACAGGAAATCGAGGCTGCGGGCCCACGGTCGGCGCCTGAACGGGCTGCGGTGCGTCGCGGTATCCAACACGATGTTTCGTTGACAGGATCGTGAGCTTTCACGATTGTGTCGAGTTGATGGCAAGGGGCCGATTCGGCTGGCCCCGACTCGCCGTTGGCAGCGACTCTACGGCCGCCGCGCCCCCCCGGTGCGCGGCAGCGGCGCAAACGAATCGACCGGGGGCCTTGAAGGTGGAGTTTTGCTGAATGACCCATGCCGTCGGCCCCTATTCCGTGGAGGAGCGCACGGTCCATGGCGAGACACGATGGGTCGCCATCCGCGCCCGCGGCGCCGAATGGTCCTGGCTGACGCCGGAGGAGGCGGCCGAGATCGGACGCGCCTGGGTGGAACGCTATGCCGGGCCGAAGGAACGCTCGACCCGGGCGGTCGTGGCGGAGTAGGGCCTCTCTCCGGCGCGCCTTTCCGCGCGAGGTCGTCGGCTGGCTTGTCCCGGGGCTGCAACGAAGCGACTGGGCGGCGCCGCCCTTGTGCCGGATGCGCGGGTCAATCCCGAAGTATCATGTTTCGACCGCTCCCCAGCTCCGCGCCCGGGCGATCCTGACGGCGATCACCGGCAAGCCCTCGAGCCGCATCGCTCGGTACTGCGGGTAGCGTTCGCGCAGCAATGCCTGGGCGCGGTCGTGCTCGTCGCCGTCCGCGAGTATCTCCGCCCGTCCACGCAACATCACCCAGCCGAGCCGGGACCAGTCCTCGTCGTAGCGGTCGGCCACAAGCGCCACCTCGGGGTTTTGCTCGATGTTCGTCAATCGCTTCAGTTTCGCCTTCGGGCGCTTCGGTTTCGTGTCGATCGTGATATAGATCGTGGCGCCATCGACCGCGAAGCAGACCGGCATCACGTGCGGCCGGCCGGCGGCATCGGCGGTGGCGAGGTGGGCGAGTCGTGCGGCTTCAAGGAACCGCCGCTCCGCCGCCGTCAACGCGCTGACAGCGGAGCCGCCGCCGGTTGCGTTCCGGGGCGTCTCCGCTGACATGATGCTTGGAAACCTCGGTGGGTTCAGTCGGCCGCTTCGGCGTCCGGGAAATCGCCTGCGATCGATCTGGTGTGGTTTCGCAATTTTTCGAGCGCGTTCTTCAGCGATGACCAATCGGCCTTCGTCATGCCACGCGACAGCTCCTCCTCCGTCTCGCGGGCAATGGCGAGCAGGCCGCGATAGGCGGTTGCACCCTTGCGCGTCAGGCGCAGCAGGCGGCCGCGGCCGTCGCGCGGATCGGGGCTCTGCTTGACCATGCCGCGGGCGACGAGGTTGGCGCCGGCGCGGCTGACCTTCACCTTGTCCATGGCCGCCATGTTGCCGATCACGCTCGGCGAGACGACGCCCTGCTTGCCGATCACCGAGAGCACCCGCCACTCGGAAATGCCGAGCCCGTGCGCCTCGTTGAAGCGGCGGGCGAGGAGGCGGCTCACGGCGGTAGCGGCGACGGCCAGCCGGAAGGGCAGGTATTCATTCAGCTCGAAGTCATCCTGGATGGCGTCGACGTCGGCGACGACGGCTGCTTGTCTTGTTTTCATCGTTCCTCTTCCAAGCCTTCCATGACGAACGGTTCGCGAATCGGCCGACCGGGCCGATACAAATGCGCTCTTACACCCGTACGCTGAGTTGCGAAACCGCTTTTCTCGCGCAGCGACATTTCGTATTGGCCATCTCGGTGCGGCGGAAAAGGGCAGCGGTTGACACCGCCGTTCCCTGCCGGGCCAGATAGTGTGCATTTAAACCAGGAGCAAGCAGGGATGGCGAATTTTGCCTCCACCGCCGATCTCGCGGACAAGCAGGTGAGCTTCGACGAGCTCGGCCCCGGCCTTTACGCCTATACCGCCGAGGGCGATCCCAACAGCGGGGTGCTGGTCGGCCCCGACGGAGTGACGGTGATCGACGCGCAGGCGACGCCGGCGCTGGCGCGGCAGGTGAGCGCGCGGATCGCCGCCGTTTCGGATCAGAAGGTCACGCGCGTCGTGCTTACCCATTATCATGCGGTGCGGGTGCTCGGCGCCTCGGGCTACGGCGCGCAGGAGATCGTCTGTTCCGATGTCAGCCGCGACCTGATCGCCGAGCGTGGCCGGCAGGACATGGACAGCGAGATCGGCCGCTTTCCGCGCCTCTTTCGTGGGCGCGAGGAAATCCCCGGCCTGACCTGGCCCTCGCTGACGTTTCACCGGCGGATGTCGCTCTGGCTCGGCGAGCGGGAGGCGCAAATCATCCATATCGGCCGCGCCCACACCGCCGGCGACACCATCGTCTGGCTGCCGAAGGAGCGGGTGCTGTTCGCCGGCGACACGGTGGAGTTCGGCGCCGCGCCCTATTGCGGTGATGCGCATTTCACCGACTGGCCGGGCGTGATCGCGCGGCTGCGCGCGCTCGGCGCGGAGAAGATGGTGCCGGGGCGCGGACGGGCGTTGATGAATGCGAAGGAAGTGGCCGAAGCGCTGGACGGCACCGAGGCGTTTACCTCTGCCCTGTTCGGGATCGCGCGCGCGGGCGTGGCAAAGGGCTGGGCCCTGAAGGACGTCTATAAAGAAACGATGGACAAGATGCGGCCTCGTTTCGGCCATCTTGTGATCTTCGAGCATTGCATGCCGTTCAACGTTTCACGGGCTTTTGACGAGGCGAGCGGGCTCGATCGCCCGCGCATCTGGACCGCCGAGCGCGACCGCGAGATGTGGCAGGCGCTGGAGGGCTGACGGCCGTGTCCTACCAGCCGCCGCGGTTCGCCTTTCGTCAGCCGCCCGAGTTAGGCGCCGGCGGGCACGGGGAATGCCGCGTTGCGGTGGTGGGCGGCGGGCTGGTGGGGCTGACGGTCGCGCTCGATTTATCGCGCCGCGGCGTCGGCTCGGTGCTGCTCGATGACGACGACACGGTGAGCGTCGGCTCGCGCGCGATCTGCTTTTCCAAGCGGACGCTGGAAATCTACGACCGGCTGGGGCTCGGGGCGCGGATGCTAGCGAAGGGCGTGACGTGGAACCGGGGGGTGGTCCATTTTCGAGACAAGATCGTCTACGAATTTAATCTGCTGCCGGAGGCCGGGCACGCCTTCCCGGCCTTCGTGAACCTGCAGCAGTATTATGCGGAGGAATGGCTGGCCGCGGCGTGCGCCGAAACCGGTCTGGTCGATCTGCGCTGGAAGAACGCCGTCACACGGGTGGAGCCGGATGGCGAGGCGGTGCGGCTAGAGGTGCAAACCCCGGCCGGCGACTACGCGCTGCGCGCCGACTGGGTGCTCGCCTGCGACGGCGCGCACAGCACCGTCCGCCGTGCGCTCGGCCTCGGTTTCGTCGGCAAGGTGTTCCACGACCATTTCCTGATCGCCGATGTCGTGATGCACCGTAACGATTTGCCGACGCTGCGGCGGTTCTGGTTCGAGCCGCCCTTCCATGACGGCGGCTCTGCGCTGATGCACCGGCAGGCGGACGATGTGTGGCGCGTCGACCTCCAGCTCGGCCCGGACGCCGAGCCGGAGCGGGAGACCGAGCCTGCGCGGGTGCGCGCGCGGCTGGAGGCGGCGCTCGGACGCAGCGACTTCGAAATCGAATGGGTGAGCGTCTATACGTTCCGTTGCCGCCGGCTCGAACGGTTCCGCCACGGGCGGGTGCTGTTCCTGGGCGATTCGGCCCATCAGGTGAGCCCGTTCGGCGCGCGCGGCGGCAACGGCGGTGTGCAGGACGCCGACAATCTCGCCTGGAAGCTTGCGGGGGTGCTGAACGGGGAGGCGGGGGTGGCGCTGCTCGACAGCTACGACGCCGAGCGCATTCCGGCGGCCGACGAGAACATCCTGAACTCGACGCGCAGCACCGATTTCATGACGCCCAAGACCGAGGCGGCGCGCGCCTATCGCGACGCGGTGCTGGAGCTCGCGCGCACGCAGGCCTTCGCCCGGCCGATGGTGAACTCCGGGCGGCTTTCGCGCCCGGCGGTGCTGCGCGGCTCGCCCTTGAACACGCCCGATGAGGATGCCTGGCAAGGCGGCGTGCCGCCGGGCGCGCCGGCCGAGGACGCGCCGGTCGGCGCCGCTGGCTGGCTGCTGCCGGCGCTGGCCGACGGCGGGTTCACGCTGCTGCTGTTCGATGCCGAGCCGGTGGAACTCGACGATCCGGGAGGCGGCGGCGTGCGCGCGATCCGCACCGTGCTGATCCGCTCGGCCGATGCGCCGGGCGCGTTGTGGGATCGCGAGGGCCTGTTTGCCCGCCGCTATGACGCGCGGCCAGGCACGGCGATCCTGTTCCGGCCCGACCAGCACGTGGCGGCCCGCTGGCGGCATGCCGCGCCCGCGCGCATCCTGGCGGCGCGCGACCGGGCGATGGGAGGCGCATAGTGAGCCAGCTCGATCTCACGCCGCGGCTTGCCGATCCCGATGCGCTGTTCGAGGCGCTGGTGGAGGCGCATCGCGGCCTCGACCCCGCCGCCTCGCGGCGGCTCGACGCGCGGCTCGTGCTGTTGCTCGCCAATCATATCGGGGAGATGGAGGTGCTGCGCGCGGCGATCGCGCTCGCCCGCGCGTGCGGGAGCGAGACGCCATGAAGCTCTACACCTATTTCCGCTCCTCGGCGGTCTGGCGGGTGCGGATCGCGCTCGGTCTCAAGGGCCTCGAATGGACGCCCGAGTTCGTCCACTTGCTGCGCGACGGCGGCGAGCAGTTGCGGCCCGCCTATCGCGCCAAGAACCCCACCGCGCTGGTGCCGACGCTCGAAACCGACGACGGCGCGCTGCTTGGCCAGTCGCTCGCCATCATGGAATGGCTCGAGGAGACGCATCCCGAGCCGCCGCTCTTGCCGGGCGATGCCTTGCAGCGGGCGCGCATCCGCGCCTTCGCGCTGACTGTCGCCTGCGACATCCATCCGCTGAACAATCTGCGTGTGCTGCGCTACCTGAAGAACGCGATGGGCCAGGATGACGCGGCGCGGGACGAGTGGTACCGGCATTGGATCGCCGAGGGGCTGACGGCGCTGGAGGCGATGGTGTGCGGCAATGCGGGGCCGTTCTGCTTCGGCGCGGCGCCGACCCTGGCCGACGTGTGCCTTGTGCCGCAGCTCAGCAACGCGCGGCGGTTCAACTGCCCGCTCGACGCCTATCCGACGTTGCTGCGCGCCGACGCGGCAGCCGGCGCGCTGCCCGCCTTTGCCGCCGCCGCGCCCGACCGTCAGCCCGACGCCAGCTAGGAGTGCACCGATGAGCGCCGATCTTCGCTACCAGTCCGGTTTTGGCAACGAGTTCGCGACCGAGGCGGTGAAGGGTGGTCTGCCGGAGGGGCAGAATTCGCCGCAGCGCCATCCGCTCGGGCTCTATGCCGAGCAAATCTCCGGCTCGCCCTTCACCGTGCCGCGCAAGGAAGTGAAGCGGACCTGGGTGTACCGCATCCGCCCCTCGGCCGATCATCCGTCCTACAGACGGATCGACCAGGGCTTGTTCGGTGCGGCACTCGGCGAGCCGAACCCGAACCGGCTGCGCTGGGATCCGCTGCCAATTCCCGACGCGCCGGCCGATTTCGTATCGGGGCTGGTGACGTGGGGCGGCAACACGGGAGTGTCGGTGCATCTTTATGCCGCCAACCGCTCCATGCGGCGCGTGTTCTGGGATGCGGACGGTGAGCTGCTGATGGTGCCGCAGCAGGGCGCGCTGGCGATCGAGACCGAATTGGGCCGGCTACACGTGCGGCCGGGTGAAGTCGCGGTGGTGCCGCGCGGGATGCGGATGCGGGTCGGTCTGCCCGACCGCGAGGCGCGCGGCTATGTGTGCGAGAACCACGGCACGCCGTTCCGCCTGCCCGATCTTGGGCCAATCGGCTCCAACGGGCTCGCCAACCCGCGCGACTTCCAGGCGCCGGTGGCGTGGTTCGAGGAGACCGGCCCGACAGAGGTGGTGCAGAAGTTCGAGAACACGCTGTGGGCGACGGAGCTCGACCGCTCGCCGTTCGACGTGGTGGCGTGGCACGGCAATTATGTGCCTTACAAATACGACCTCGCCCGCTTCATGGCGATCAACACGGTCAGCTTCGACCATTGCGACCCGTCGATCTTCACCGTGCTGACCTCGCCCACCGACACGCCGGGCACCGCCAACTGCGATTTCGTGATCTTCCCACCGCGCTGGATGGTGGCGGAACACACATTCCGCCCGCCCTGGTTCCATCGCAACGTGATGAACGAGTTCATGGGGCTGATCCACGGCGCCTATGAGAGCAAGGCGCACGGGTTCCAGCCGGGCGGGGCGAGCCTGCATCCGTGCATGAGCGCGCACGGACCGGATGCGGCGGTGACAGAGGCGGCGATGGCGGCGGAGCTGAAGCCGGCGCGGATCGAGGGCGCGCTCGCCTTCATGTTCGAGACGCGGCAGATCATTCGCCCGAGCCGCTTCGCGCTGGAGACCTCGCTCCTGCAGCGCGATTACGATGCGTGCTGGCAAGGGCTCGGCAGCCATTTCGCCGGCCGGCGCGGATGAGGCTCGACGCCACGCACGATCCCGAGCGGCGGAGCTGGGTGCAGTCCGCCAACGGGCACGCGGATTTTCCGATCCAGAACCTGCCGCTCGGCGTGTTCAGCACGAAGGACGGCCGGCGGCGCGGCGGTGTGGCGATCGGGGACATGGTGCTCGATCTGCATGCGGCGCTGGAGGGCGGGTTCTTCGGCGGCCATGCCCGCGCGGCGGCCGAGGCGGCGGCCGGAGCGGCGCTGAACAGGTTGCTGGCGCTGGGCCCGGGGCCGCGCCATGCCTTGCGAGCGCGGCTTTCGGAGCTGCTGTCGGCGGGGCAGCCGGAGCGGCTTTGGCTGCTGCACCGGCAGGACGAATGCGCGATGCACCTGCCGGCGGAGATCGGCGACTACACCGATTTCTTCGCCGGGATCGCGCACGCCACCAACACCGGGCGGCTGTTCCGCCCCGACAATCCGCTGCTGCCGAACTATAAGTACGTGCCGGTGGCCTATCACGGACGTGCCTCGTCGGTTCGGCCATCGGGAACCGCCGTGAAGCGCCCGAGCGGGCAGCGCAAGCCGCCCGAACAGGCGGCGCCGGATTACGGGCCATGCCGCAACCTCGATTACGAGCTGGAGCTCGGCATCTGGATCGGCCCGGGCAACGCGCTCGGCGAACCGATCCCAATCGGCAAGGCGGGCGAGCACATCGCCGGCTTCTGCCTGCTGAACGACTGGTCGGCGCGCGACATCCAGGCCTGGGAATACCAGCCGCTCGGCCCGTTCCTCGCCAAGAGCTTCCTCACCAGCGTCTCGCCCTGGATCGTGACCGCCGAGGCGATGGCGCCGTTCCGCATCGCGCCGTCGAAGCGCCCCGACGGCGACCCGGCGCCGCTGCCGCATCTTGGCGACGCGCATGACCAGGAGCACGGGGCACTCGCCATCAAGTTCGAGGTGGCGCTGCAGACGGCGCGGATGCGCGAAGCCGGCGCGGCGCCGCACGTGCTGTCGCGGGTCGGCGCGGATGCGCTCTACTGGACGGTGGCGCAGATGGTCGCGCATCACACGTCGAACGGCTGCAATCTGCGGCCGGGCGATCTCTTCGGCAGCGGGACGATTTCCGGGACGGATCCGTCGAGCTATGGCAGCCTGCTCGAAATCACGCGCGGCGGGCGCGCGCCGCTGACATTGCCGAACGGCGAGACGCGGCGCTTCCTCGAGGACGGGGACGAGGTGGTGTTCCGGGCGCACTGCGAGGCCCCGGGGCGCGTGTCGATCGGCTTCGGCGAATGCCGCGGGCGTGTGGAGGGCTGAGATGGATGTCACGGCAAGCAGCGCGCAGGCGGCGGAGCGACTCAATTTCCGCCTGACCGCCGAGCAGAAGCAACTGATCGAGACGGTGCGGCGCGTGACGCAGGCGCGGTTCAAGCCGAACGCGCTGCGCTACTTGGACGGCACGTTCCCGCGGGAGAATCTGCGCGCGCTGGCCGAGCTCGGGGTGGCGGGCATGACGGTGCCGGAGGAGCATGGAGGGCTCGGCATGGGGACGCTGGAGTCGGCGCTCGTGCTCGAAGAAATCGCCAAGGGCTGCTACGCGACCGCGATGATGATGCTGGGCGAGATCGGCGTGCAGTGCCGCATCGTCTCCTATTTCGCGCCGGATAATCTCAAGCGGAAGTTCTTACCGCGCATCGTCGCGGGTGAATGCGTGATGGCGATCTGCATCACAGAGCCCGATGCCGGCACCGATGCGGCGCGGATGCGGACCAATGCGGAGGTGCGGGATGGGCGGGTGGTGCTGAACGGCGCCAAGACGCTGATCAGCCGCGCCGATGTGGGCGATCTGTTCATCGTGTTTACCCGCGTGGATCGCCGGCCCGGCGGCGAGGGGATCGGGTGCCTGCTGGTGGAGAAGGGTGCGAAGGGCCTGATCGCGGAAGCCAAGTACCACACAATGGGCGGCGAGATGCTGTCGGAGGTGCGGTTCGAGGACGTGGAGGTGCCGGCCGAGAATTTGATCGTGCGCGAAAACGGCATTCGCCGCCTGTTCGCCGCCTTCAACGTGCAAAGATGCCTGAACTCGGCGATCTGCCTGGGTTCCGCCGAGGGCGCGTTCGACGAGAGCGTGCGCTACATGCAAATCAGGCAGGTGGCGGGCCATCCGATCGCGGAATTCCAGGGGCTGCGCTGGAAACTGGTCGATATGTATAAAGAGATCGAGGCGGCGCGCGGCCTGCTTTACCGCGCCTGCGTCAGCGGCACGGATTTTCCCGATCCGATGCAGGCGGCGCTGGCCAAGATCTACTGCAACGAGATGGCGATCACCGTAACCAGCCATGCGGTGCAGATGCACGGGGGGTATGGTTACACCGACGAGTTCCCGGTGAGCCGCTTCTTCCGCGCGGCGCGGTTCGGCGGCCTGGGCGGCGGCACGCCCGACATGCTGCGCGATCTGGTGGCGCGGCGGGTGTTCGACCGGATCGATCCCGGAGAGGGAATTTTGAGTTTGGACACGTTCTGACGCGACGGCGGGAAACCCCCGTCTGGCGGCGGACTATCCCGCTCTGTGCGTTTCGGGCGTCGCGATGATGCTGGTGTACACCTCAAGGGCGCCAAATAAGGCAAGTTGTCACTTCGCGGCCGGGCTCGGCGGCCAAGCTGTCACTTCGGCGGCCGTGCCTGGCCTCAGGTGATCACTTCGACGGCGGCTCGTCAGCTCAGGTGTACACCGGCTGCGCGCCGGACGGAGCCGGTTCAGGGGCGGTGACGGCGGGGAGCTGGTATTCGTGCGCGCCCATCCAGCGCAGCGTGCCGGGTGCCCCGCAGGAAGGGCAGGCCGGGTGCCAGGCGGCGTGCGTGGTGTTGCAGGCGGTGCAGGTCCAGGCCGGGTCGGGGTCGGCGATCGCCGCGTGACGCAGGGCGTCGCGCTGGGCAGCGCGGCCGGCCTCGGTCTCGCCGCCCTCGGCCTCCTCGATCTCGGCGAGCAGAAGCCAAAGCCGGCGCTGGTTCATCCCCGCCGCCCGCGCCCTCTCGGCATGGCGGCGGGCCTCGCCGGTCAGGCCGGCATCGAGGGCGGTGCGAGCGAGCAGGAACGCGCTTTCGACATGGTCGGGATTGGCGGCGGAGAGCGCCTGCGCCGCCTTGGCGCGGGCGAGGCCGGCCGTGCCCTCGAGCGCCAGCGCCGCCACGTCGGGATGGGGCCGCGTCTCCCAGGACTTGCGAAGCACCGCCTGGGCGCGGCGTTCCTTGCCGGCCGCCCGCAGCAGGCGGGCATAGGCGAGGGCGGCGGGGGCGAGGGCGGGGTCGGCGTTCCAGGCGCGCCGGGCGAGCTTAAGCGCGCGGGCCGGGTCGCGCTCGGCCTCGGCGGCGGCGACCGCGAGCGGCGCGGTGGGGGTGGATTCGTCCGCGAGCGCCAGCGCGTCGGCCCAATTACCGGTGCGGATGGCGAGGCGCGCCCTCTCGGTGCGGAGCCAGACCGCGCCCGGATGGGCGGCCTCGGCGGCGCGGGCGAGCTCGGCGGCCTTCGGCCAGTCGCGCCGCTCCATCGCCTGCCGCAACAGGCCCCGATAGCCGAGGAACGCGGCGTCCTGGCGAGCGGTGAGCGCGGTGAAGGCCTGGGCCGCCTCGTCTTCGCGCCCGGCAAGGCGGGAGGCTTCGGCGGTCAGCAAGAGGAGTTGGGCGGTATCGCCGGCAAGGCGGCGGGCGCGGGTGATCTCGCGCCGCGCCAGGGCCGGATTGCCGGCCGCCAGGGCCACCAGAGCGCGGGTGGTCGCGGCATCGGCCGCCGCCCGCCGCCGCGCGGCGCCGTGGGCGCGCAGACGGCGGGGCAGGCGCCAGAGGCCGCCGACGCCGCGGATCAGGGCGTAGAGGACGAGGAACAGCACGAGCGCGGCCAGCACCGCGACGGGCGTTCGCATCTCCACAGTGGTCTGGCCGACGGTCGCGACCAGGGTGCCGGGCAGGCTCGCGACCAGCCAGGCCACGCCAAGCACGATCACGGCGAGGACGAGGAGTCCGAGCAGGCGCAGCATCAGGCGGCTCCGGCCATGCCGAGCAGGGCGGCGCGGGCCGCCAGCAGCGCCTTGGCCGAGGCCAGCCAGCCCGCCACCGCCTGCGCGGGCGGTCCGGTGAGGGCGGACATCGCCTGCACCGCTCCGGCGAGATCGCCGTCGTCGAGGGCGGTGCGGGCGCGGGCAATCACCCCGGCGGCCGGATCGCCGACCAGCACCCGGTCGCCCTGGCGTACGGTGACGAGGCGCTGCGCGTTGGTCCAGACCCGGTCGAGAAAGCCCTTGCCCTCGGCCGGGCGGCCGGCGGCGAGGGCGGCGTCGGCCACGCCTGGGAACTCGGCGCGCAGGGCGGCAAGCGTCGGCGGCGGCTGGTCGGCGAAGCGCGCCACCGCGGGCGGCGCGTCCGGGACCGGGCCGAGTGGGCGGCCGGCGTCGAGGGCAGCGAGGGCGGATTGGAGCCGGGCGGCGCGGGCCGCCCGCGCGGCGCCCGCCTCGGCCTTCTGCACGGACGCTTGCAGCGCGTCGAGTGCCGCCTGCTGGCGGTCGAGCCGGTCGGCCAGCGCCTTGGTGTCGGCTTGGGCGCTGCCCTGCTGGGCGACCTGGGCTTCGAGCTTCCGCTCGACCGCGTCGATCCGGGCCATTTCGGCCGGCAGGGGGGCGAGGGTCTCTGCGAGCGAGTCAACGCGCTGGCTCAGCGCCGCGAGCGCCCCTTGATCGGCAGCCGGGCGCTTGGCCGCCTCGGCCAGCGCGTTCACCCGCTGCTCGATCGCGGCGACGCGCTGCTCGAGCGGGCCGAGATCGGGGGCCGCCGGCTGCTGCTGGGCGCGCTGCTCCAAAGCGGCGAGGCGTTGCTCGATGGGTGCGAGGTCGGGGGCGGCTTGGGCCGGGCGGTGCGCCAGCGCCTCGACCTGCTGGGTGAGGGCGGCAAGGCGCTCGGGCTGACCGGCTGGGCGGGCGGCGAGCTGCTGCGCCTGCTGCGACAGCGCCTGCATCTGGGCAGGGAGGGCGGCCATCTGCGCGCCGCTGCCGGCCGGCTGGTCAGCGGGGCCGCGGAAATAGAACAGGAAGAGCACCGCGAAGCCGATCACGACGGCGCCCAAGGCGAACACGATCGGTGCCAGCGAACGCCTGCGCGGCGGCGGGGGCGGCGGTTCGTCCGTGACGGGTTCGGGCGCGGGTTCCGGCGCGGCAGCTTGCTCTTCCGGGGCCGGGTCACGCTGTTCGTCGGTCGGGTGCGGCTGATCGGTCATGCGAGGAGGGCGAGCAGGGCTTCCTGGTTGGGCCGGCCGGCGACGCGCACGTGCCGCCAGACGAGCGGCTCTAATGCCACGGTGACGGCCGGGCTGATAGCGCAGGCCGTCACCGGCTCGGTTGCCGTTTCGAGACCGGCGCGACGCACCGCCCGGACGAAGGCACGGGCCGTCTCGGCGGAGAAGAACAGCGCCGCGGCGATTCGCCCCGCCGCCAGCGCCGCTCGCGCCGGTTCGGGCAATGTGTCAGCGGGACGGGCCTCGTAACACGGATGCAGATGCACCGCGTAGCCGGCGGCGCGCAGCGCAGCGGCGAGCGCCCCGCCCTGGCCGGCCGCGGCCGGCAGCAACAAGGTGCTGCCGGCCGGGAGCCGGGCGCGGATGAGGGCGGCGAGGTCTTCGGCATTGCCGTCGGCACCGGCGACCGCGGTGGCGCCGCGCGCGCGGGCTGCCCGTTCGGTCGCACGGCCGACGGCGAACACCGGCGCGGTGATCGGGCCGGGCGGCAGGCCGAGCAGGCCGTTGCGGCTGGTGAGTAGGATGGCGTCGGCCGGCGGCGGGGGAGGGGCGGCGAGCGGGCGGATGTCCAGCATCGGGGCGAGGATCGGCACAAAGCCGGCCCTTTCGAGCCGCGCGGCGGTTTCGCCGGCGCCCGGCTCGGGGCGCGTGACCAGGACCGTTCGGCGGGGCTCAGGCAAAGAGATCGGGCGGGCTTTCCGCCCGCAGGCGTGCCCCTAAGGCGCCGCCCAGGCGGGCGGCATCCGCCGCCGGACCCTCAAGTGAGCGGCGGAGCAGGAAGGTGCCGTTGGCCCGCGCGGTGAGGCCGGTCAGGCGGATCACACCGTCCGCCCCGAGCGCGGCCTGGGCGGCGATCGGGGTGCGACAGGAGCCGCCGAGTGCCGCCAGGACGGCGCGCTCGGCGGTGGCGGCGAGGCCGGCGGCGCGGTCCTCGATGCGGGCGAGCAAGGCCGCCATCCTTGTGTCTTCGGTGCGGTAAGTGACGCCGATGATGCCCTGGCCAGCGGCGGGCAGCATCACCGCCGGGTCGAGTGGCACGGTGTTCTCCGGCGACAGGCCAAGCCGGCGGAGGCCGGCCAGCGCCAGCACGGAGGCGTTGCAGGCCCCGGCCGCGAGCTTGGCAAGACGCGTCTGCACGTTGCCGCGCAGGATGGTCACGCGCAGGTCGGGCCGCGCATGAAGGAGCTGGGCCTGACGTCGCGCCGAGGCGGTGCCGACCACGGCCCCGCGCGGCAGGGTGGCGAATGGCCGCTCGGGGTCGGGCGGGGCGCAGGAGTGCCCGAGCAGCAGCACGTCGCGCGGGTCTTCGCGCGGCAAGGGATAGGCGAGCGCGATCCCCTCGGGCAGCTCGATCTCCAAATCCTTCAGGCTGTGAACGGCGAGGTCGATCCGGCGGTCGCGCAGCGCCTCATGAATTTCCTTGGCGAACAGGCCCTTGCCGCCGACCTCGGCGAGCGGGCGGTCCTGCACCGCGTCGCCCGTGGTGCGGATGACCACCTCGGTCGCCGCCAGGGCTGCCTCGGCGGTCCCCAATCGGGCGATCACCGCCCGCGTCTGCACGAGTGCCAGCGGGGAGCCTCTTGTGCCGACGCGGATGGCGGCGATCATGAGGCTGTCCTATTACCCGCTTCGTGCAAGCGAAAGGGCCTAACGGACCGGTTCTCGGAATCGAAAGCTCCTGCGACGAGACTGCGGCGGCCGTGCTCGGCGCGGACGGGAGCGTGCTGGCAGAGGCGGTGGCGAGTCAGGAGCGTGAGCACGCGCCCTATGGCGGCGTGGTGCCGGAGATCGCGGCGCGGGCGCATCTGGCGATCCTGCCCGGGATGGTTCGGCGGGTGCTGGCGGAGGCCCGGGTGAGTGTGGCGGAATTGGGCGGCGTGGCGGCGACCACGGGGCCGGGGCTGATCGGCGGCCTGATCGTCGGCAGCCTGTTCGCCAAAGGGCTAGCGATGGCAGCCGGCCTGCCGTTCGTCGCCGTGAACCATCTGGAGGCGCACGCGCTGACCGTGCGCCTGCCAGGGCTCGTGCCGGGCGGAGCGCCGTTTCCCTATCTGCTGTTGCTCGTCTCCGGCGGGCATTGCCAGTGCGTCGCAGTTGCGGGCGTCGGGCGATACGCGCGGCTCGGCACCACGATGGACGACGCCGCCGGAGAGGCGTTCGACAAGGCGGCCAAGCTGCTCGGTCTCCCCTGGCCGGGGGGGCCCGCCCTGGAACGGCTCGCGGCGGAGGGCGATCCGGCGCGCTTCGCCTTCCCGCGCCCGATGCTCGGACGGCCCGGGTGCGATTTCAGTTTTTCGGGGCTGAAGACGGCGGTCGCGCGAGAGGTGGCGCGGCACGGCGAGGGCGCGCTGCCGCGCCGGCTCGCGGCGGACATCGCCGCGAGCTTCCAGGCGGCTTCGGTGGCCGCGCTCGCGGATCGCGCGGCCCATGCGATGGCGATGTTCGCCGCCCGGCATGGCGGGCCGGGGCTCCTGGTGGCGGCCGGCGGCGTGGCCGCGAACCGAGCGGTGCGGGCGGCGCTGGAGGGGGCGGCCGGGGCGGCCGGGTTCCGGCTCGCCGTGCCGCCGGTGCGGCTTTGCACCGACAACGCGGTCATGGTCGCCTGGGCGGGGATCGAGCGGCTGCGGCGCGGCCTGGGCGACGATCTCGGGGTCGAGCCGCGCCCGCGCTGGCCTTTGGACGAGCTGGGTTAGGCCCGCCCCCCGGGCGTCAGCGGTTGCCGTTCAGCATCGCGTCCAGCGTCTCGAACGTGTTGGCGTCGAGGAACGCCCGCGCCGCTTTCGGCGAGTCCGGGCCGGTCCGGCGCAGGCAAAAGAGCGTCTGCCGGTCGCGCGCATCCGCCGGCGTTCCCGGCGGGTCCTCGGCGTCGGAGTTCCAGCAGCCGCGGATCGCCGGCGCGACAAGCTCGGTCAGACTGCCGATCAGCCCGAGTTTCCGCAGTTCTCCCGCTGGTGCCGGTTCGGCCGAACGCAGCACGCAGATATTGCCGTCCGAGGCCGCGCCGAGTTCGGTCATCAGCGTGCCCCACTCGGGATCGGGCGCCCCCGAGCCGGCATCGCAGGCTCCCGAGCGAATCCGCAACACCGCCCAGTGGGTCATGGCGCGCACCACCCACATGAACTCGGCGCGCGGTTCGTCACGTTCGACGAACAGGGCGGCGGCGCGGGCGTAGTTCTCGCGCGCAAGCACGGGGTTGCCCATCGCGAGCTCTGCGTCGCCGAGCAGGACGAGCGGCTCGAGGTCCGACGCGCTCTCGGGCTCCAGCGGGTTGACGCCCGTGGTCGCGGCGGCGTTGTCGAACGCGATCGCGGCCGCCGCCAGGTCGCCGAGACCGAGCTGGTGCAGCATCGCGGCTACACCGGGTCGCGGGTCTTGCTCGGGCCATAAGCGGCGGAACAGGCCGAGCGCCTGGTTTGGCGACAGACCCGCCGCCGCGAGCTCCGCAAGCCCGGCGTCCTCAAGCGCCCTCCCCTGCGCCAGGAAGAACTGGCGCGGATGGTCGGTGAACCGCAGATACCGCTCCGCGAACCGCGATATCGCCCAGCCGATGCGTGCGCGGTTGTAAAAGTCGTTATGCGCGATCGCCGGTTCGAGCGTGACGAGCGTCAGCGCGATCGCCCTTGCCGCACCGTTGTTGGCTTCGGGATCGTCGGTGACGGGCGGCAGCCGCTCTGACCAGTCGCTGACGGTTTTCAGCAGCGCGTCGTAGGCGGCATCGTCGGGCGCGCCGCCGACCGCCGGGTCGAGGCCCTGGCAGACGGTGAGCCGGCCCTGGTCCGGCACCGCACCCGAGAACGATTTGGCGGTCTCGACCTGTGCCTTGATCGCCGTGACGCGGTCGGTCTCCTCGGGCGACATGCCCTGCAACCCGTCGAGCGCGGCGAGCTGGTCCTCCACCAGCTTGAAAAGCCGCCCACGCATCCCCGGATCGACGGTGCAGAACGCGGGCAGCGTGAGGAATAGCGAAATGTTAGTGCGCCCGTGGACCCGGCAGGTGATGCTGGAATCGGGCGCGGTCGCGACCTGCTGGAGCAGCGACGCGCCCGCCAGGACTTGCCCGCGGATCAGGCTCGCCGCGCCCAGCATGATGTCGGCAAGGCAGCCCTGCGTGCCGCCCCTGCGGCCGGCATAGGCGGCGGCCACCGAACGGCGCAGGTTCTGCCGCTGCTCCTCGCCCGGGACGTCCGGGCCGTAGGAGCGATTGAAGTAATAGACGCTTGCCAGCAGCGGCTCGACGGATTCGAGCAGGCGCTCCGAGGAGCGCTCCATCGCCTCGCGGATGCCGTGGCGCAAGCCGGGGTTGATGACCGGAAGCTGGAATGTCAGTCGCTGCTCGGCCACGACCCCGCCCTTGATGTCCACGACCAGGTTGAGCGGCGTGCCCGCGCCGCCGGTGCAGGGCGTGCGCGCGCAGACAAGGTCGATCTGTACCGAGCTTGCCGGCGGGATGTTGAGCACGTTCCGCACGAGCCGCGTCAGGTCGTCGCTGTCGGCGTCGAGGCCGAACGGCTTGAAGGAAACCGGCGTCGCCTGATCGCTCGCCAGCAGGCCGGAGAAGGCCGACAGCTTGACGATGTTGGTGACGGCCGCGATGCGCGCGTTGACATCCTCGACCAGCATCAGGCGCAGGTCGAGCGGCGTGCCGAGATCGGCGAGCAACTTCTCGGCATCCTTGTTGACCGAGACGGTGATCGTGCGGCGGTTGAGGTCGCGGGTGATCAGCATCGCCGCGGCGCCGATCACGACCGCGCTGATGCCGAGCGTGAGCAGCGCCTTGAGGAGCGCGAAGACGGTGTCGGCCCAGGTCTTGGTGCGCTCGAGGCGGCCGGGGCGCGCGGATGCCGGTTTTGCCGCCTCCGCGGATGCGGAGTGTCCGGCCGGCGGTGCGCCGGGTGCCTGGTCCTCGTCTGCCATCGGATCAACTGTCCGCGCGGATGGCGGAGTTTCGCAGACCGGCAAGCCACATGCCAGTCCTGCCACTTGCCTCCGCCCGCCACGGTTTCACTGTGGCGCCATGCGCTTCCTGGCGGCACTCCTCCTGTTCCTCGCGGCGGGCCTCGGCGCGCGCGCCGCCGCGCCGGCCGGGGCGAGCGTGCTCACCTATCACGGCGATCCCGCGCGGAGCGGCAACTACGTGGTGCCGGGGCTCACGTGGCGGGCGGCGCAGGGGATGCGCCGTGACGGGGCGTTCGACGGTGCGGTGGAGGGGCATGTTTACGCGCAGCCGCTCTATTGGCGTCCGCCCGGCGGCGCGCGGGGGATGATCATCGTCGCGACCGAAAGCGACGTGGTGCAGGCGCTCGACGAAGGCACGGGGCACACCATCTGGCGCGTCGCGCTCGGCCGTCCGGTAGCGCGGGCCGCTCTGCCGTGCGGCAACATCGACCCGCTCGGCATCACCGGCACGCCGGTGATCGACCCGGCGAACGGGGCGCTCTTCCTCGATGCGATGGTCGATCGCGACGGCGTGCCCGCGCATCTCGTGTTCGGGCTGTCGCTCGCCGACGGGCATGTGCTGGCCGGGTGGCCCGTGGACGTGCAGGCGGCCTTGCGGGAGCGCGGTATTGCCTTCACGCCGCGCGAGCAGAACCAGCGCGCCGCCCTCGCCTTGCTGGACGGGCGGGTGTTCGTCGCCTTCGGCGGCAACTGGGGCGATTGCGGGCGTTACCACGGCATCGTGCTCGGACTGGATGAGGCGCCGCCGCACGCGGCGGTGGCCTGGAGCACGCGGGCGCTGAAGGGCGGCATCTGGGCGCCGGGCGGCATCGCCGAGGATGAGGGCGCGCTCTTCGTCGCCACCGGCAACACCGACGACGCCGAAAGCTGGGGCGACGGCGAGGGCGTGTTCCGGCTCGGCCCCGGCCTGATCCATTCGCTCGATCGGCGCGATTTCTACGCGCCGCGCAACTGGAAGGAGCTCGACGACGACGATCTCGACATGAGCGGCGTGAGCCCGCTGCCCTTCGATCTCGGCGGCGCGCACCGCCTGCTCGCGCTCGGCAAGGACGGCAACGCCTATCTGCTCGACCGCGACGATTTGGGCGGCATCGGCGGGCAGATCGAGACGCGGCACGTCGCGGGAGGGCCGATCATCACCGCTCCGGCCTTCTTCCCCGAAGCGGGCCGGGAGGTGGTGGCGTTCCAGGCCCGACGGACGGTGTGTCCCGACGGCGGTGCAGGCGGGCTCGCGGCGGTCGCGGTGACGGCTTCGGCGGTCGCGCCGCTCTGGTGCGCGCGGCTCGATGGGCGCGGGTCGGCGATGGTGACGACAACTGACGGCGCCGCGCAGCCGATCGTCTGGATTGCCGGCGCCGAGGGCGATGGAAGGCTGCACGCCTTTCGCGGCGATACCGGCGCGCCACTCTGGACGAGCCAAGAGGCGCTGCCGGGGCTCAGGCATTTTGTCACGGCGCTAGTGGCGGGGCGGCGGCTTTATATCGCGGGCGACGGGCGGGTATTCGCGTTCGGCTGGTAGGAGCAGGCGAGCCTATGCAAGCACCACGGCCAGCCGATGGGGCATTTCGCGGCGCTTCGTGCGCCCTGCGGAACAGCATATCGAGCCCGGACGCGGCCGGAAAGCCCTGGACGTTCCAGGCGCGCGGTTGATACCGTCGCGTTACCATTTTGCCGAAGCGCGCCGTGATCATCGCCTGCCCGGATTGCGGGACCATCCAGCGCATCCCGCCCTTGCAGCGGGGCGCCCGGCTGCGCTGCCCGCTCTGCCGCAAGGTGCTGGAGCGCACCGCCGGGCGCAGCCTGGAGGCGGCGCTCGCTTTGGCGCTCGCCACCTTCGTGCTGTGGTTCCCGGCCAATCTCGGCACGCTGCTGACCTTGCGGGTGCTCGGAATCGAACGCTCGAGCCGACTGATCTCGGGCGCCTTCGGCCTCTTTAGCGAGGGCTGGGTTTTCCTCGCCGTCCTCGTCGCCTTGCAGGGCGTGATCCTGCCCTTCTTCCGCTACGGATTGCTGTTCGCCTCGCTTGCCTCCATCCGCTTCGGCTTCCAGCGGCGTTGGACCGGGATCGCCTTCCGCTGGTCGGAATGGCTCGATCGCTGGTCGATGGCGGACGTGTTCCTGTTCGGCGCCGCCATCGGCTACAGCAGGGTCGCCGTGTTCGTCCCCGTCACCATCGGCGCGGGCGGCTGGTGCCTGATCGCGGCGGCGGCGCTGACGATGATTACCCGCGCGAGCCTGGACCGGCAGGCGGTGTGGCGGATGATCGAGCGGCCCGCCGCGCCCGAGGCAGGCCCGCGAATCGCCTGCACCGAGTGCGATCTGGTGCTGCCGGCGCAGGATGCGGGCGGCCGCTGCCCGCGCTGCGCGGCGCGGCTTAGCCGGCGCAAACCCTATGCCGTCGCGCGCGCGGCGGCGCTGATCCTGGCGGGCTACCCGCTCTATGTGGTGGCCAACTACTACCCGATGAGCATCCAGGACCAGTTCGGCACCACGAGCCAGCAGACGATCACCTACGGCGTGTTCCTGCTTCTCAAGGCGGGGTTCTGGCCGCTGGCGCTGATCATCTTCACCGCCAGCATCTTCATCCCGCTCGCCAAGCTGGTCGGCATGAGCTGGCTCTTGTGGTCGGCGCATCACCGCTCGAACCGCCGGCTCGTGTTCAAGACCCGGCTCTACCGCTTCATCGAGGCGGTCGGCCGCTGGTCCAACATCGATATCTTCACCATCGCGATCTTCCTGCCGATCATGCAGATCGCCGGGCTCATCAGCGTCAGCGCCGGTGGGGGCGCGGCGGCCTTCCTCGCGGTGATCGTGCTCACCATGCTCGCGGTGCGGCTGTTCGATCCACGCCTGCTGTGGGATCATGTGAGACAATGAGCGACCGGCCGCAGACAATCTCGGACTCTCGGGTCGTCGGCGATCCGCTGGTCTCCATCGAGCAGCGCAGCCGCTGGCCGGGATGGATCTGGGCGGTGCCGGTCGCCGCCATCGCGATCGTCGGCTGGCTCGCCTTCAAGCAGATCACCGACACCGGGCCGGAAATCACGGTGATCTTCCCGGCCGGCGGCGGCATCGGCGCCGGCACCTCGGTGCAGTACCGGGGCCAGGGCGTCGGCGAGGTAGAGACCATCGCCTTCGAGGACGATCTTCAGCACGTGCGCGCGCGCATCCGTATGGATGCGGTCATGACGCGGCATCTGGGCAAGGGCACGCTCTTCTGGATCGAGGGGCCGACGCTCAGCAATCTCGCCACCATCAAATCGGTGATCTCCGGACCGACGATCGGTTTCTTTCCGAAGAGCGGCACGGCGCAACGCGAATACGTGGCGCTCCCCGAGGCGCCGCTGATGGAAGGCTTGGTGCCGGGGCGGAGCTTCGTGCTGCACGCGCGCGACTTCGGCAATGTCGGGCGCGGCGCGGCGGTGATGTTCCGCAGTTTGAAAGTGGGCAGCGTGCAGTCCGTTAGGCTGCTGCCGGATCGGACGTTCGAGGCGGTATTCTTCGTCGAGGCGCCGTACGACAAGCTGGTGAGTCCCGACTCGCGGTTCTGGAACGCGGGTGACGTGCAGTTCGGGCTCGGCCCCGCCGGCCCGCATTTGCAGGTGCCCTCGGTCGGCGCGCTGCTGAGCGGGGCGGTGGCGTTCGATTCCCCTAACTCGCCAAGCGCGGCCGAGGCGGAGTCGGGCCATGCGTTCGCGCTCTATGGTTCGCGCGGCGAGGCGGAGTTCGCGCCGAGCGGCGAGTCGGTTGCCTATCGCGTCGTGTTGGGCGCCGAGGCGGGCGCCGTGGCGGACGGCGCGCCGGTGATGCTGGCCGGGAAGCAGGTGGGCACGGTCGAGCACGGCTCGCTGCGCTGGGATGCGAAGGCGGATAGCCTGCGCCAGCCGCTGACGCTCGCGATCGAGCCCGCGCGCCTCGGCCTGCCGGCGGGCGGCGGGCGCGCGGAAATGGACCGGGTGATGGCGAAGCTCATCGCGCAGGGGCTGCGCGCGCAGCCGGGGTCGGCGGTGCCGCTGATCGGGCCGTCGGACGTGGAGCTGAGCTTCATCCATGGCGCGCCCGCGGCGACCCTGGCGGGCGACCCGCCGGAAATCCCCGCCGCGCCCGGCGGCGGCGGGGTGCAGGGGATCCTCGCGGCGCTGGACACGATTTCCAACAAGATTGGCAACCTGCCGGTGGACGAAATCGCGGCCGACATTCACATCGCGACGGCACGGCTCGCCGAGCTCAGCGAATCCCCCGCACTCGCCGAAAGCCTGGAGACGCTCAATCGCGCGGTGAACAACCTGGAAGCGACGAGCGCCTCGGTGCGCAGCGAAATGCCGCGCATTCTGGGCGACCTGCGCGAGACCGTCCGGCAGGCGACAAGCACGGTCGCCGAGGCGCGGCGGACAATCGAGACGGTGTCGGGCGAAGGCACAGTCGGGCTCAATTCGGCGAGCCTCAGCCAGACGCTTTACGAGCTGACGCGGGCGGCGCAGGCAATGCGGGAGCTGGCGGACTATCTCGACCGCAACCCCTCGGCACTGGTGCGGGGACGACAGTGATGAGGGAAGCGAATATCACGTCATTCCAGCGAATGCGGGAACCCATGAAACGGCCCGCTGATTTGTTGATTGCTCTGTACCGCAGCAATGCGCCGCTCTCATGTTCGTACAGCAAAATGGGTTCCTGCTGCCGCTGGAATGACCATAAGAGCTTCTATTTCTCATGGCGTAAACTGGGAACGTTCGGCGCGATGGTTCATCGGCATGTCTTCGCCGTTCTCACTTTCTTCCTCTCCCTCGTTCTCCTCGCCGCGTGCAGCAGCGCGCCGACGGTCGTGTATACGCTGAACCCGGTGCCGCCGGCGCCGAGCCGGGCCGCCGCCGGACCGCCGCTCGATCCGCCGATCGAGCTCGGACAGGTGATGATCCCAGGCGTGATCGACCGCGATTCGGTGGTGATCGCCGCACCGGGCGGTCAGCTCGACGTGAACGGCACCGCCGTTTGGGGCGGCCCGCTCGGCGAGATGATTCGCCGCACGCTGTCGGCGAATCTCGCCGCACGCCTAGCTCCCGGATCGGTCCTCGCGCCCGGCGATCCGGCGCCCCCGGGCGGGGTGCGCGTGCTGCTGGTGAACGTGCAGCGGTTTTGGGGCGACACACAGGGACAAGTCGGGCTGGTCGCCGACTGGTCGCTCGCCAAGCAAGACGGTAGCGCGCTGGGCGAGCCACATCGTGTGGTGGTCAGCGTGAAGGCCGCATCGGGGGACGTCTCCGCGGTGGTGCCGACGATGAGCCGCGCGCTCGGCTTGCTGGCGGACCGGATCGCCGCGGCGCTGCGCTGATCGGGCGTGGCCCGCATTTCTCACCGGAGCGAAGGGCGGCGCTGTTTGGTGCCGCCCGAGGGATCGGTTTGCGGGGTCTGCCTGGCTGCGGAGGCACGGAGCCTCCGGCTTAGCCGGGCGATCTCGATGGGGCTGAACCAAAGCTCGGGACATCGCTGAAAGAAAGAATACTTTGCGACCAGAGCGGGTTCCCGGGCTGTGATAGTGCGTCACCGGTCAGATCAGGAGCTGGCCGCGGAGCTCCGGACCGGCCTTGTCGCGCACGCGCAGTAGCGTCACCGCTGTCATGTTGCCCCCGCACTGTCACCGCCGACCGCGATGCGTGCCGGATCGGCATTCAGCGACGCCGCGTTCTCAGCCGTCCAGCGAATCGCGGCGAGGCAGTCGTCGGGCCCGGCGGGAAACTTGTGCTCGGGCGCCAGGCGGTAATCGACCGACACCACGGCGCAGCCCGCGCCGACGCAGAGATTGCGACCCATGCCGTCGTGGGTGCCGAGGCTGCACAGCACGAAGCCGCTGCCGTGGAAGAACACGAGCAACGGGAACGCCCCTTTGCCCGGCGGGTCGTAGACGCGGAGCCTGAGCGGCCCGCCGGGGCCCGGAACGCCGCGCTCGTGAACGCCCGCCACGGACGCAGGGGCGCCATGATGGCGATCCGCGGCTCGTACTGCGCTCGCGCCTGATCGACCGGCAGGGTGCGCGTGGCGGGAACGCCCGCACCCTTGTCGAGCAGCGCCTTGATCTGCGGGTCGAGCGGCATGGGCCGCCCGGATCAGACGGCCTCTTTCAGCTCCTTGGAGGCGCGGAAGGCGACCTTCTTGCTCGCCTTGATCTTGATCGCCTCCCCAGTGGCCGGGTTGCGGCCCATCCGCGCGGCCCGCTTCCGCACCTCGAGGATGCCGAGCCCGCTCAGCCGCAGCCTCGTGCCCTTCTTGAGGTGCTTCGTCATCACCACGACGAGGTCGTTCAGCATCGCCTCGGCCTGGCGCTTGGAAAGCTCGTGCTTGTCGGCGAGTTCGCCGGCGATCTGCTTGAGGGTAATCGTGGTGGTCGCACTCGCGGCCTTTTTCGCCGCCGCCGGCGCAGCCTGCATTGCCATCTCTTCAGCCTCCAACGTTCCCGGTCGTTTCCGCTGCCTTATCCAATTTGAACCGCGCAGGCAAAGGCTTTGCGGCGGCTCAGTAGCCGGTGGCCCGGTTCACCACCTCGCTTAGGGGCTCCCCGTCCAGGAATCGGCGCAGATTGTCAACGAAGAGTTGGGCCACGATCCGGTCCCGGTCGGGGTGCATTCCGCCGATGTGCGGCAGGACGCGGATGCCCGCGGTGGACCAGAACGGGTGCTCGGGCGGCAGCGGTTCCTGGCGGAACACGTCGAGCACCGCCCCGGCGATGCGCTTCTGCTGCACCGCCGCGATCAGGGCGGCATCGTCGATCAGCGCGCCGCGGCCGAAATTCAGCAGCCAGGCGGTCGGCTTCATGTGTGCGAGGCGCGCGGCGTCCATGAAGCTCTCGGTCGCCCGGGTCGCGGGCAGCAGGAGCAGCACGAAATCCGCGAGCGCCAGCACCGCATTGGTCCGTTCCGGCGGATGGACCTCGGCGACATGCGCGACGGGCTGGCCGGTGCGGCGGGTGCCGATCACCCGCATCCCGAGCGCCGCCGCGAGCCGAGCCACTTCCTGGCCGATCGCGCCGAGGCCGAGAATAGCGAGCGTCTGCCCGTTCAGTGGCACGGCGATCCGCCTTGTCCATTGCCGGCGCTTCTGGTCCTCCGCCGCCTCGGCATAGGGCTTGGTCAGCGCGAACAGAGCGCCGAGGATGTTTTCGGGCATCGACTGGCGATGCGTGCCGCGCGCACAGGTGAGCACGAGTCGTTCCGGCAGGTCGGGCAGGGCAAGCCAGCTTTCCACCCCGGCAGTGAGCGCCTGCACCCACCGCAGGCGGGGCATGGCGGGCAACAAGCCTGGCGGGGCGCCCCAGGCGAGCATCGCCTCTGCGGCCGCACACTGCGCCGGGCTGGGGCGTTCGCTGCGCCGGATCGCTTCGACCGTGACGCGCTCGGCGAGCCCGGCTTCGGCAATCGCCGCCTGGTAGGGGCCCGGTGCGTCGGTCCACAGCAGCACGCGCGTCGAATCCGGCATGAGAACGATTCCGCGGTTTCCCGCAAGCTAGCGACGCTTCAGCCTGCTCGCCAAGCACCCCGGGCGAGGCGTTGCGTTTCTGCCTGGCCTGGCCGAGTTTCGACGCCGCAAAACAGGCGGCGCGCGCCCGCGGGGAGAGAGCTCCATGAAGCTGCGACGAGGCAACCGGTTCATCGCCTACGACCTGCTCGGACCGGAGGATGGGCCGGTGGTTTGCTTCACCCATTCGCTCGCCGCCGACGGCGGGATGTGGGCGGAACAAGTGCCGCCGCTTTTGGAGCGCGGCTGGCGCGTGCTGCGGCTCGACATGCGCGGGCACGGCGGCAGCGATCCTGTTGCGGGCGACTACACGATGGCGGCGCTGGCGGAGGATGTGGCGGCATCGCTCGACGCGCTCGGCTTGCAGCGCGTGCATTACATCGGGCTCTCGATCGGCGGGATGATCGGGCAGGCCTTCGCGATCGCGCACCCGAACCGGCTCTTGTCCGCGATGTGGTGCGATACGCTGCCCTCCTCCCCCGTCGGGGCGCGCGAGATGTGGGAGCAGCGTATGTCCGCCGTGCGGGAGGCGAATTCGCTGGAGCCGCTGGCCGACGCCACCACAGAACGCTGGCTAACGGAGGGCTTCAAGCAGCGCAACCCGGCGCGCTGGAAGCAGATCCGCGACACCGTGGCGGCCACCACGCCTTCCGGCTATTGCGGCTGCTGCGCGGCGATCCTGAATTTCGACTTCACCGCGCAACTGGGCTCGGTGCGCGTGCCCGCGCTCGTTGTCTGCGGCGCCGAGGACGCTGGCACGCCGCCGGCGCAGAACCGCGCCATCGCCGCGTTGGTGCCGGGCGCGCGCTATGAGGAGCTGGCCGAAGCGCGGCACTTCCCCAATGTCGAGCATCCTGACCGTTTCAACCGTATCATGCTCGACTGGCTGGGCGAGCACGGCTGAGCGTCGCCGCCTCCGATGCGATGCGGCGGCTGCTGATCGTCTGGCACTCGCGCACCGGCGGGGCGAGGCAGATGGCGGAGTCGGCGCGGCGCGGCGCGGCAGCGGAGTCTGGTGTCGAGACGCGGATGCTCGCCGCCGCCGAAGCGGGCGCGGCCGACCTCTTGGGAGCGGACGGCTATCTGTTCGCCACGCCCGAGAACCTTGCCGCGCTTGCCGGGGCGATGAAGGAGTTTTTCGATCGCAGCTATTACGATGCGCTGGAACGCATCGAGGGCCGGCCCTACGCGCTGATGGTGTGTGCCGGCAGCGACGGACAAAACGCCGTGCGTCAGGTGACACGCATCGCCACCGGCTGGCGGCTGCGTGCGGTGGCCGAACCGCTAATCGTCTGCACGCACGCGCAGACGAAAGAGGCGATCCTGGCACCCAAGGTGATCCCGCCCGACGATCTGGCGCGCTGCGAGGAACTGGGCGCGGCGCTGGCGGCGGGGCTGGCAGTCGGGGTGTTTTAGCGCCTGTGCGATTGCCGCACCGCGCCGCAGCTGTCGATCATGCCTCCGCACCCGTCATACCATTGCACTTCAAACGGATTTCTTGCCTGAACCGACGGGCGGGTTGTCTTTCGCGCATGTGCCCGCCCGATCCCTAGACAGCCTTCCGGGACCGCGACAGCGCGCGCTCAGTGCGTGCCGTCCGGACCGGTTTCACGGATCACGCGCCGGTCGGCTTGCGCGCCCGCCTCACCCGGGTGCCGACCATCAAGCTTGCGCTGTTCGTCGTGTCTGGGTGTTCATCGCACCGCCTGGCTGATCGGCGGGACATCCTCTTTAGTGGTCGCGGTGCTGGTGGCCTCCGGCTTCCGCCGCCTGCTCGGCTACGATCAACGCAGTCGCGACGGCGAACCGCCGGCTCCCTGACCCGCTTCGCCACGCGTGCGGCAGCCCAGCAGGCGGATTTCGGCTCAGGGGTGGAACGGAATCCTCAGCAGGGAGTTGAAGGGGTTTCCCGGAACTGGCTAGAGATCAAGGCGGTGCCGGGTTAGCACAGCGGTAGTGCAGCGGTTTTGTAAACCGAAGGTCGGGGGTTCAAATCCCTCACCCGGCATAGGTTGCTACCGGCTCGGCTGCTCGCCCGGCGACTCGTCGTCCGGCGCGTAGATCAGCGCTCCGGTGTTCGGCTCGATGCAGACGAGCCGGTTTTCGACCCGTTTCACGCCGGGGATGTTCTCAGCCGCGACCTGCATTGCGTCGCGCTCGCGCAGATCGAACACGCATCCGTCAAGCAACACGACGCCATTCACCACTTCGACCGTAATGCCGCGCCGGTGCGCCCAGGGCTGGCGCGCCAGCTCCTCGACGAACCGCGCGCGGATCGCGGCATCGGAGGGCGACTCCTCGGTCTCGCGCAGCTTCTCGGCGAGCGGACGCAACAGATCGGCGCGGCTGACGATGCCGACCACTTTGCCGTCGCGCACCACCGGTAGGCGCTTAATGCGCTGGCGCTCCATGATCTGGGCGATCTCGGCAAGCGGCGTGTCCTCATCGATGGTGATGACCTTGGGCGTCATCACCTCACCGACCCGCCTGCCATGGGTGCGGATATAGTCTTCGGCCAGCCGGCCCGGCCTGAAGACCGAGGCGAACCACCCAGGGGCATCGCCCGCTGTGCCGGTCTCGGCGCGCCGCAGCAGATCGCCTTCGGTGAGGACGCCCACTGGCCGGCCCTCCTTGTCCAGCACTGGCATCCCGCTCACCCGGCCATCGAGCATCAGCCGCACGGCTTGCGAGAGCGGAGCGTCCTCGTTGATGGCGATCACGGTCCGGCTCATCACGTCGGCAGCGTTCATTGGCGCATTCCTTCACACCGTGCGGACCAGGGGTATGCGCCTGGATACTCGGGCAGGTGTTGAGTTCGATCAACACTCGGCCGCGCGCTTTGCGCTTGCAACCTTTCCCGGACCGGTCTAGCCGACGACCCGGGTCACGTCCCCCCACCGGGACGCTTCTCTTCTGGAAGGGAGAGCCGCCATGGCGATCGCCGCCCCGAAACCGGATTTGCGTCCGGCCAATCCGAATTTCTCCTCCGGCCCGTGCGCGAAGCGCCCGGGCTTTGCTCTAGCGGCGCTTGCCGGCGCCGCGCTCGGCCGCAGCCACCGCGCCGCCGGCCCGAAGGCACGTCTGGCCGAGGTAATCGAACGCTCGCGCGCCCTGCTCGGCATCCCCGAGGGGTGGCGGCTCGGCATCGTTCCGGCTTCGGATACAGGCGCCGTCGAAGCGGCGCTCTGGTCGCTGCTCGGCGCGCGCGGGGTCGATGTGCTCGCCTTCGAGAGCTTCTCCGAGGGCTGGGCGACGGACGTGCTCAAGCAGCTTCGGCTGCAGGATGCGCGGGTGCTCTCGGCGCCCTATGGCCGCCTGCCCGATCTCGGTGCGGTGGATTTCAGCCGCGACGTGGTGCTGGCCTGGAACGGTACCACCTCGGGCGTGCGGATTCCTGACGGCGAGTGGATCGCCGCCGACCGCGCGGGGCTCGTCATCTGCGACGCCACCTCGGCCGCGTTCGCGATGGACCTGCCCTGGCAGAAGCTCGATGTCGTCACCTGGTCCTGGCAGAAGGTGCTGGGCGGCGAGGCGGCGCACGGGATGCTCGCGCTCTCGCCGCGTGCCGTCGAGCGGCTCGAAAGCTACACACCGCCCTGGCCGCTGCCGAAGATTTTCCGGCTCACCAAGGGCGGCAAGCTGCTTGAGGGCATTTTCAAGGGCGAAACCATCAACACGCCGTCGATGCTCTGCGTCGAGGACGCGCTGGATGGCTTGCGCTGGGCCGAGGCAATCGGCGGACTCGAGGCGCTGGTTGCGCGCAGCCGCGCCAATCTGGAGGCGGTGGAACGCTTTGTCGCGCGCTCGGAGTGGGCTTCGTTCCTCGCCGAGACGCCCGCGACGCGTTCGCCCACCTCGATCTGCCTGAAGATCGTCGCGCCCCGCTTCCGCGCGCTCGGCGCGGAGGCGCAGGCGCAGGCGGCGAAGCGGATCGCGACCCTGCTCGAGAAAGAGGGCGTCGCCTACGACATCAGCGCCTATCGCGACGCGCCGCCCGGGCTGCGAATTTGGGGCGGCGCGACCGTGGAGACGTCCGACATCAGCGCGCTTTTGCCCTGGCTCGACTGGGCCTTCGCCCAGGTCGCGGCCGAACACGCCCCAGCACGCGCCGCCGAGTGATTCGACTTCCCCACACGCGCTCACCCCTCACCCAACCTCTCCCTTCTCCCGCGCGCGGGAGAGGGGAGAGGCTAGGTGAAGGCCGAGCTCCGAAAGGACGCCAATGCCTAAAGTGCTCATCAGCGACAAGCTCTCCCCCGCCGCCGTCGAGATCTTCCGCGCGCGCGGCATTGAGGCGGACGTAAAACCGGGCCTCTCGCCGGCTGAGCTGCGCGCAATCATCGCGCCCTATGATGGGCTCGCCATCCGCTCCGCCACCAAGGTAACGCGCGAGCTTTTAGAGGCGGCGCACAACCTGAAGGTGGTCGGCCGCGCCGGAATCGGCGTCGATAATGTCGATGTGCGCTCGGCCACCGCGCGCGGCGTGGTGGTGATGAACACGCCGCACGGCAACGCCATCACCACCGCCGAGCACGCGCTGGCGCTCATGTTTGCGCTTGCCCGCCAGATCCCGGAAGCCTCGGCCTCCACCAAGGCGGGCAAGTGGGAGAAGAGCCGCTTCATGGGGGTCGAGCTGAGCGGCAAAACGCTCGGCCTGATCGGCTGCGGCAATATCGGCTCGATTGTCGCCGATCGCGCCGTCGGCTTGCACATGCGCGTCCTTGCCTATGATCCGTTTCTGTCCGAGAAGCGCGCCGTCGAGCTCGGCGTCGAGAAGGTCGATCTCGACGCCTTGCTCGCGCGCGCCGATATCATCTCGCTCCATGCCCCGCTCACCGACAGCACGCGCGACATCCTCTCGCGCGAGGCGATCGGCCGCACGAAGCCTGGCGTGCGGATCATCAACTGCGCGCGCGGCGGATTGCTAGACGAAGCAGCACTCGCCGAGGCGATCCGCGCGGGCCACGTGGCTGGGGCGGCGCTCGACGTGTTCGAGACCGAGCCCGCCACCGCGAGCCCGCTGTTCGCGCTGGAGAACGTCGTATGCACGCCGCATCTCGGCGCGGCGACGGCGGAGGCGCAGGAGAACGTTGCCCTGCAGGTCGCCGAGCAGATGAGCGACTTCCTGCTGAGCGGCGCGGTGACCAACGCGATCAACATGCCCTCGGTCTCAGCCGAGGACGCACCGCGCCTCAAGCCCTACATGGAGCTCTGCCAGCGGCTCGGCTCCTTTGCCGGCCAGCTCACGCACGCGCGGGAAGGCGTGCTCCGCCGAGTGGTGATCGAATACGAAGGCCAGGCGGCGAGCGTGAACCACCGTCCGCTCACCGCCGCGGTGCTTGCCGGCGTGCTCTCGCCGATGATGGAGGGGGTGAACATGGTCAACGCCCCCGTCGCCGCCCGCGAGCGCGGGATCGACGTGGCGGAGACGGTACACGAGCGGCCGAGCGAGTATCAGACGCTGGTGCGCGTAACGGTGGAATCGGACAGCCTGACCCGCTCGGTCGCCGGCACGCTGTTCGCAGGCGCCCGGCCGCGGCTCGTCGAGGTGAAGGGGATTCCGGTCGAAGCCGAATTCGCCCCGCACATGCTTTATGTGACGAACCAGGACCGCCCCGGTTTCATCGGCCGGTTCGGCGCAACCTTGGCGGGTGCCGGAATTAATATCGCTACCTTCCATCTCGGCCGGTCGGCGCCGGGCGGCGACGCGATCTGCCTGGTGTCGGTGGACGAGAAAGTGCCCGAGGAGGTGCTGGCGATGGTCCGCACGCTACCGCTGGTGGTGCAAGCGACCGCGCTCAGCTTCTGAGGCGAGTCACGGCAGACGGTTGTGGGTGCCGTCGCAGCGCGGCGCCTTGCCGCTGCGCTTGCAGCCGCAAAAGCCGATCTCGCCGTCGGCATCGGCCTTATATTCGACCGGGCTGAAGCCCGAACCCTTGTGTGAGCCGTCGCAGAACGGCTGGCTCTTGCTCATCCCGCAGGCGCACCACCAATAGGACTTCCCGGCTTGCACCGGCACGCGATAACTGCCGCGCTGCGCGATCAGCGGCAAGCTCTGCGACATACTGTTCCCCCGTTTGCCTAGGCGCGGGCGTTGCCTGCCCGCAATGGAGCCCGACCATAGGGGGAGCGGGCGGTGCCGGGAAGGGCCGCCTGTAGCGGCGGGGCCACGCTACGCCCTCCGGTTGCAGAACGATCGCCCATCCGGGTTGTCAGGCGGCCCAGGATGCTGTTCCTGACCGACGCGTTTCCTCGAGCTTGCGCCCTTTTTGGACAGTTGCAGGCCACGGCTGAGGAGTTCGCAAGGAAGGGCTTGCAATCACGCCGACGTGATCGCAAGCTGGACATTCCTTAACCGGCGATCGCCGCCGCCTGGCGGCGGCGCAGCCCCGAAAGCAGAGGACCATGGCGCGAACTTCCAACGCCTCGGGTCTGAACGGCCGGCACGCCGACGCACCGACGTTCGCGCCCGATCCCGGCTATCACGTCGCCGGGATTTCGTTCAGCGTGCCCGAACTGATGATCATGGCGGGCTGGGCCGAGTATCACGGTCTCAGAATGGTGATCGAGCTCGACACCTGTGTCGACGGCGCCGCCTATGAGGAAGTTGCGGCATTTTATTCGCCGGGTCTGAGGCTGCGCCGCTGGAGCATCTGGCGCGAGCCGCAGGCGGTCGTCCTCGAACGTATGAGCGGCCCGGCCGTGCGCGCCGGCGGGATCGAGGAAATTCTTGAACAGATCATTCCAGCAAGTGCTGATCTATAGAATTTCAATATAGCTCGTAATCGCGGCAAGCTTGCTGATAGTCAACTCACGCAAGGTTTTATCGCCCTACCCGAATGCACGTGCAAGATCTGGGGCGCGATCAAGCCACTGTTCAGACGCGGCGGTTTTCTGTTGCAAGGTAGCAATCCCCTGGAATATACGATTTCGGCATTGATCGCGCCGGCGTTCATCTAGGGAACGGAGAATTGGATGGCTGTCACGATTTCGGTCCCCGGCGCCAACCACACCACGGTCTTCAGGACATATACCGACGCCGGCAATTCGGCCCTCGCCCAGAGTATCGCTGCGACGATTGCCACGCTCACGAACCTGACCGTCTCCAGCGTGACGGGCGGCGGGCAGGTGGCGATCCCGATCACGTCACCGCAGGGCCTCGAGTTCAGCGGCACCGGTAGCTACACCGTCCCCTCCGGCTATGCCTACGCGGTAGACAATGTCAGCCCGGCGGCCCTGGCCGTCAGCATGGGCGGGGGCGTGTTCATCGGCGGCGACGGCAATATCGGGTTCACCAATGCTCCGGGCGCCAGCGACACGGTGCTCGCCGGGAACGGTAACGACACGTTCGCGCTCTCCGGGAGGTATCAGGTCGCCGCGGGCACCGGCGCCGATACCTACAGCCTCGGCGGCACGGGCGTCGTCAGCCTCGGGGGCGGCGTCAACGCCGTCACCATCACCACTGGGGCCGACACGGTGTTTGCTAGCTCTGGCAATAAGGGCTTGGCGATCAACGGAGCCGGTGGAGCGCTGTTCTATTACGGGAGTAACACCCCGGGTGTCGTGGTCGACACGATCGCCGGCGGCACCGGGGGAAGCACCGTCGTCGGCGGCAACAACGAAGCGATCGCTTTCATCGGCAACGCCGCCGCGAGCATCCCCGGCCTGCTGGTGGCCGGCGGCGGGAACGAAACGCTGGTGGCCGCCAACTCCCCGGGCCGCGATCTGATATTTGGGAGCGCGGTCAGCGGGACGAGCGACGTGCTGCTCGCGTCCAACCTGAATTCGAGTTCGCTGGTTGGCGGCGCCGGCAGCGACAGCTTGGTCGGCGGCGCGGCGCCGACCACGTTCTTCATCAATAACGGCCTTAAGGGCAACGACTTCATCTACAATGCGAACGGCGCCGACACGCTCGCGCTGACGGGCTTCGACTCGCTACCGGCTTATTCGTCCGTCCCGGGCGGCGCCGCCACCGTCGTCAAGGCAGCCTTGGCGACCTCGAACACGGTCACGCTGGCCGACGGGACCAAGATTACCTTCGCGGGCGCCGGCGCGAACGGGATTTCCATCTTCAGCTCATAGCGCCATCAGCGCTATCAGCAGAAGCGGCCCCCCGCTCGGAGGGGCCGTTCCGTTGTTCTCGCTCAGCCGATGAGGCCCGATGCCCCGAGCGCCGTGGCAGCGGCGAGCACCAGCAGCGGGTGGATCCGCGTCAGAAGAAAGAGCGCGGTGGCCACGAGGATCAAAAGGTCGAGCCCGACGCTGCGCCCCGTCGTCCGCACGAGCAGCGCCGCGCCGGCCATCACCAGCCCGGCCGTAACCGGGGCCAGCGCACGCTGCACGACGATGCGCCAGGGCCGTGTGTGAAAGCGATGCCAGAAACCGGCGCAAACGAAGGTCAGCGCCGAGGAGGGCGCGCAGAGCGATCCAAGGGCGACCAAGGCACCCGGCACGCCCGCCACCCGCAGCCCGATCAGCGCGGAAACCAGCATGTTCGGCCCGGGTGCGGCCTGCGCCAAGGCATAGAGCGCGGCGAAGTCCTGCGCCGTAATCCAGGGATGCACCTGCACGACTTGGCGCTGCATCTCGGGCAGGATCGAATTGCCGCCACCGAAGGCGACCAGCGAGAGCTGCGCGAAGATGCCGGCGAGCGCCGCAAGCTGCCGCATCACCGCCGGCGCACCGTGGCTCGGGCCTCCACCGCCCATGTCAGTAGTGCGGAGACGGGAACCGCCCCGACGATCACCAGTGGCAGCGGCCAGCGCAGCCACGCGACGGCGGCGAAGGTTGCGAGCCCGACCAGCGCGCCGATGGGACGTTCGCGCAAGGGCGTCGCGATCTTTATCGCGGTCGCCAGCACGAGTGCGGAGGCGGCGGCCGAGAGGGTGACGAAGGCGTGCGCCACAATCGGGATCGCCGCCAGCCGGTGGTAGGCGAAGCCAAGCGCGATCACGATCACCGTCGGCGCGGACATCAGCCCGGCGAAGGCCGCCGCCGAGCCGCGCACGCCGTGAAAGCGCGCGCCAAGCGCGACCGAGAGGTTGATGACGTTCGGGCCTGGGAGGAACTGGCAGAGGCCGAGCAGATCGGTGAACTCCGCCGCGCTCAGCCAGCGGCGCCGTTCCACCACCATCCGCCGCGCCCAGGGCAGGACGCCACCGAACCCGCACAGGCCCGTGGTGAGGAAGCCTAGGAACAAATCCGCGCAGGTCGGCGCGGGCGGGGGCGCCTCCCGCATCGGCGAGTCAGGCCGGCCAAACGCGATCGAAGAACGCGGCGATCTCGGCGCTCGCGCGATCTGGGTCTTCGCGATGCGGGAAGTGTCCGCATCCCGCGAGCGGGGCGAAATCGAGGTCAGCGAATACCTGATCGAGGGTGTCGCCCCAAGCCGATGGCAGCACGGCCGAATCGCCCCAACGCACGCAGGCCGGCACGGTGATCTTCGGCGCTGGTTGCGACTCGCCCCTGATAGCGGCAAGTCGGGCGGCGCTGTTGCTGATGTACCAGTTGAACCCGCCCTGGAGGTTGCCGGGCGCCATGTAGTTATCGACCCATGCCTCAAGAGCGTCGGCAACCCATTCCTGCCGTACCGACCAGTGCCGCAGGAAGTGCTCGAAATAAAGCCGGCAGGTCTCGCGGGAATGACCGACCAGCTTCGCCGCCCAAGGGAGCTGATGAAAGCTCTGGTACCAAATCTCGCGGAAATGGCCGTGATCGAGGAAGCGGCGGCCGATCTGCGGATGCGGGCAGTCGAAGCAGAAAATCCCGGCGAGACGCTCGGGCGCGCGGCGCGCCATTTCCTGGATCACTATGGCGCCGATATCGTGGCCGACCACGCCGGCACGCTCGATCCCGAGTGCCGCGAGGAGCGCCAGCATGTCCTGGGCGAGCACTGGCGAGCCCGCTTCCGCCGATTGGGCGTCACCGGCCGGCTTCTCGCTGGCGCCGAAGCCGCGAAAGTCCGGGGCGATCAAGGTGAAGCGGGATGCCAAGCGCTGCATGACCGGCTCCCAGGTCCACCAGAACTCGGGCCAGCCGTGCATGAGGAGAAGCGGCCTGCCCGCGCCCGCGCGCGCGAGATGCAACTCTACCCCGTTGGCGCGAATCCGTTCGTGCTGCATGGGGGAAGGCTAAGGCGGTTCGGCGCCGTGGACCAGGGGCCGCTGGCGAGTCCCTCGCCGCAGAGTGCGCTCACATAAGGCAGGTTGCAGGGTCATGCGCGTCCCAACCTGTGCGAGTGTGTGAAGGAATTCCCCCGAAAGCGGGCACCCACGACACCGAAGTAGTTTCGGCTTGCTGTATGTGGATTCCCGCTTGCGCGGGAATGACGATTGGGGAGCTTAGGGATTTCCACACGCACTCCTACGCGGAGATTGGGTCGCGCATCCAAGGTCACCTCAGTCACAGGCTTCTCAATGGCTAGGAGGCGATCGTCAACGCCATTCGCGACGCCTGGAAGGCTCTCACCGTCGAGAGGCTGACTTCACCCGCCAACTATTCCTACCAATAGGAAGTCAAGATTTAGGCGGGCCGGCATGATGAGAGGGAGGTGCGTCCCCTTCTGGCTCCTATTCCCTGATCAGCTCCCCGAACACGTAGTCGGTGTGCGCCCCTGCCGCCGGCCCGGGCCAGGCGATGACCGTCTCCGGCGCTTCGCCGTCCAGCCGGATCGCGGGGCCCGGATGCAGCGTACGCCCGATCAACGGATCATCGACCTCGATCACCGCCTTGCGCGCGCGGAAATGCGGATCGGCGGCGCAGTCGGCGACGTCGTAGAGGCGCGAACAGGGCACTTCGGCCGCTTCCAGCAACTCCTGGGCCTCGTGCGCGGGCAAGGTGCGCGTCCAGGCGCCGATCGCCGCGTCGAGCGAGTCACGATTGCGGCAGCGATCGCCGTTGGTGCGATAGCGCGGATCCTCGGCGAGTTCCGGCCGGCGGATCACCTGCATCAGCCGCGCAAAAATGAAATCGGAGTTGCCGGCGATGCAGAGCCAGCGCCCGTCGGCGCACTTATAGGTGTTGGTTGGCGAGGCGGTGGGGATCGCGGCGCCAGCCGGCTGACGCACGCGCCCGTCCATCGCATATTCTGGCAGCATCCCTTCCATCAGGCTGAACACGCTGTCGACCAGGTTCACGTCCACGATGCGCCCGCGCCCTGCCCCCGCGCCATCGCGCTGCCAGAGCGCGGCGAGCAGCCCGATCGCCGCATAGAGGCCAGCGAGGTCGTCGCTGATGGAGATGCCGCAGCGCGGTGGCGGCAGCTCGGTTGTGCCGGGCGGATAGCCGGTCAGGTGCCGCAACCCGCCGATCGCCTCGCCTATCGCGCCAAAGGCGGGCTTGTCGCGATAGGGGCCGTCTTGCCCGTAACCCGAGATGCGGGCGATCGCCAGCCGCGGATTGACGCCGTGCAGCACGTCCGGGCCGATACCGAGCCTTTCCAGCCCGCCGGCGCGCAAATTCTCGACCAGCGCATCGGCACGCGCGATCAGCTTCAGAAAGCGATCCTTCTCTCGCTTGAGGTCGAGCGTGACGGAGAGCTTGTTGCGGCCGTGCACGCTGAACCAGACCGAATGCCCGTCCTTCGCGGCACCCCAGTCGCGCACCGGATCGCCGCCCGGCGGCTCAATCTTGATCACCTCGGCGCCCAGGTCGGCCAGGATGCGCGTAGAGAACGGCGCGGCGACGTAATGGCCGATCTCGACGATCTTCAAGCCAACGAGGGGGCCGGTTCGGGGCGGAATTTTTGCCATGGCGGCGGTTCTCTTAACGTTCCGTCAACACCTCTCGACTATAACCCGACCCGCTGAGGCCGGCATTCGGCCGAAGGTCTCCTCCCCGAAAGTCGCCGTCAGGCGACGAACTTGCGGCGCGTCCCCCGGACGCGCCGCATTTCTGTCCTCCTCACCCCTCCCCTTATCTCTTTCCCGCAAGACGATGGGTACTTTTGCAGGAGGCTGAGTTGCGCTGTTCTGAATCTGGGGCCTAGCATCGCGCATCCCGCATGGATGTGCCGAATGCCCGACAGTGCCGACGCTTTTCCCATCACCGACCGCAACCGCCTGCGCCGCCGCCATGAGCGCGGGCACTACGACAAGAAGACGATTTACGGCATCCTCGATGCGGCGATGGTGTGCCATATCGCCTACAACATCGACGGTCAGCCCTACTGCACGCCGACCGCTTTCTGGCGCGAGGGGAATCATCTCTACTGGCACGGCTCCTCGGCGAGCCGGATGATCCGCGCCGAGGCCGCCGGCATCCCGGTGTGCCTGACGGTCACGCACATGGACGCGGTGGTGCTGGCGCGCTGCGGGTTCAATCACTCTATCAACTACCGCTCCGTGATGGCCTGGGGCCGGGCGCATCCCTTGCAGGGGGCGGAGAAGCTGCGCGCGATGAACAGCTTCATCGATCGCTTCTTCCCCGGCCGCTCGCGCGTGCTGCGTGCGCCGACCGCGCGGGAGATCAAGGCGACTTCGGTGCTCGGTATGGAGATCGAACAAGCTGCGGCCAAGATTCGCGCATTGCCGGTGCACGATGAGGAAGAGGATTACGCGGTGCCCGCCTGGACCGAGCTGGTGCCGGTGAGCGTGGTGCTCGGACGGCCCGAGCCCTGTCCGCGCCAGCACCCCAACGCCGACCGCGATGCCGGCGGCATCGCGGCATGGCGCGAGGGACGCCGTTTGGACGAGGTAATGGCCGAGACCTATCGCATCGCCTATGGGGAGCAGACGCGATGAAGATCACCGCCGTCCGGTTGCTGCGCCTAGCCGGCACGCTGCGGACCGACGGGCCGCTCTGGGAGGAGCGGCTGGTCCGGCCGATCGACATTTATCCCGAGTATCGGATCAGGGACGAATTCGAGGGTGGCCGGCAAACCGGTGCCGACCGGTTCGCACTCGAGCAGTATTTTCTGAAGATCGAAACCGATGACGGGCCGAGCGGCCTCGCCGGTCCGCTTCCCGACATGGTGGCGATCGCCGTTGCGCGCCAGCTCCGACCGATCCTGCGCGGCCAGGATCCGATCGCGCACGAGAAGCTGTGGGACCAGATGCACCGGCTGATGGTGCATGGCCGCCAGGGTAGCACGATGCTGGCGATCAGCGCCGTCGATTGCGCCTTATGGGACTTGAAGGGGCGCTGGCTCGGCCAGCCGGTGTATCGGCTGCTCGGCGGGCCAACGCGTGACGCGGTGCCCGCCTACGCCTCCATGCTCGGCTTCGCGGTGCGTGATCTCGGGCGCGTGCGTGCCCGCGCGCAGGAATACAAGGAGAAAGGTTATACCGCGCAAAAATGGTTCTTCCGCCACGGGCCGATGAGTGGGCAGGACGGGCTGCGCGAGAACGTGGCACTGGTCCGCACCTTGCGCGAGGCGCTTGGCGAAGACTGCGAGCTGATGCTGGATTGCTGGCAGTCATTCGACCCGAATTACACCGAGGCCCTGGCCGAACGGATCGAGGAGTACCATCCGCGCTGGCTGGAGGAGGCGGTGATGCCGGACCGCATCGCGAGTTACGCGCGGCTGCGCGAGCGCGTGCGTATCCCGCTGGCCGGCGCGGAGCACGAATACACGCGGTGGGGGTTCAAGCGATTCATCGATTCCGGCGCACTCGACATCTTGCAGCCGGACATCTACTGGGCGGGCGGCTTGTCGGAGACGCTGAAGATCACGGCGATGGCCACGGCGGCCGACCTGATCGTGATCCCGCACGGGCATTCCTCGCCGGCGGGGATTCACTACTCGCTGGCGCAGTCGCCGATTCACACGCCTTATCAGGAATATCTCGTAAAGTGGAATGCCATCAACCAACACTTCCTGAAGCACAAGGTGGTGCCGGCAAACGGGCTGATCCGCGCCAATGACCAACCGGGGCTTGGGATGGAGCTCGATCCCGAGGCGATCGAAGCGGAGGAGGAGGCGTTTCGGTGAGGGGTCTACCTGCTTCTCGCCATCCCCGCGACAGCGCGCGAAAGCGGGAACCCATGCTGGAAGGCACCGAATCGCCATTGAGCGCTTGTCTCAGGGGGATGCAGCAGGTCGTTTCATGAGGTCCGACTCTCACGGGAACGACGATGATCACCGCCCCCCGACCTCCGCACCGCGAGCGAAAATGCGGCCTGCCCAACGAGCGCCGAGCCGAGCAGCACGAAGGCGACGGTGAGCACCGAGCCGGGCCGCCACGTTTCCACCGCTACCGTGCACAAGGCGCCGTAACTCATCTGCACGAAGCCGTAGAGGCCCGAGGCGGCGCCGATCGCCTGCGGGTTGACCGACACCGCTCCGGTGATGGCGAACGGACTGGCGAGCCCCGCGCCGACCATGAAGAAGGCGATGCTGCCGATCACTGAAACCACGCTCAGACGATCGGCGACCGTCGCGGCAAGAAAGGCCGCGGCGCTCAGCACCGCGATCATATTGGCGATCCTGAGCGCCGTGCTCACCCGCAGCCGTCCCGCCACGCGGTTCGCGAGCAAGCCGCCGGTGGCGACGCCCAGCATTAGCAGCATGTAGTAAAGCCCGACGCGCTGCTCGCTCTGATGCAGCCTGTCCATCAGGATGAACGGCGAGGCTGCCATGAAGGCGTAGAACGAGGTGGTGGTGCAGGCACCGCCGATCGCATAGCCGCAGAAGCCGGGCGAGCGCAGCAACCGCAGCGACGGGCCGATCACTGGCCGGCCCCGGCCGCCTCCCCGATTGGTTTCCGGCATGAACAGAACGGCGAGTGCGGTGGAGAGCGCGCCAACAACGGCGAGCAGGGCGAAGCTGGCGCGCCAGCCGGCACGTGCCGCGGCGTAGCCGCCGATCGCCGGCGCGATCGCCGGGGCCATCGACATCACCAAGGTGAGCAGCGCGAGCTGTGCCGCCGCCCGGTCCGGCGCGGCGGCATCGCGCACGATCGCCCGGCCCAGAACGAGCCCCGCGCAGCCGCCGAGCGACTGCACGATGCGCGCGCCGATGAGCACCCCCGCGCTCGGCGCCGCTGCCGTGGCGAGGCCCGCCAGCGTGAACAGCCCGAGGCCTAGAATCAGCACTGGCCGCCGCCCGAACCGGTCGGAGATCGGGCCGTAAAGCACCTGTCCGGCGGCGAGGCCGATGAGGTAGAGCGTGATGGTGAGCTGGATCACCGGCGCCGACACGCCGAGCGCGGTGGCGGTCGCCGGCAGCGCCGGGATGATCAGGTGCATCCCGAGCGTGCCGCAGGCGGTGACGGCCACCACCACGGCGAAGGGTGCGCGCGTGCTCTCCCTCACGCGGCAGCGGTCTGCGCGATGCTGATGCGCGGCGGGTTCTTCAAGGTTTGCAGGATCACGCAGTACCGCTCCGTCGTCTCGATCAGCCGCGCGATCTTCTCCGCCTCGGCGTCGCAGTCGAGCTCGAAACGCAGCGTGATTTCCGTCAGCCCGACGGGCACGGCGCGATCGACGCCGAGTGTGCCGCGCGCGTCCCACACGCCCTCGGCGACGATGCGGCCACCCCGCATCGGAATGCTCATCGCGGTCGCCACGGCGCAGAGCGTGGTGCCGGCGCAGGCGACCAGCGCCTCCAGCAGCATGTCGGCCGAGCAGGCGAGCGCGCCCGATCCGCCGCCCGCCTTGTGCAGCCCGGCCTTCACCTCGCCGCCCCACGTGGGCACCGTGCAGGCGATGTCCGCCATGTCGAGGCGGCACTCGGCGCGGGCAGGCACGCCGGCGGTTTCGGGGTGCTCGCGGTATTGCTGCTTGAGCGGCGCCTGCAAGGCGCGCAACGCGGCGGCGTCCATCCGGTCCCTCTCGTCAATCCGTTCCTGGCGTGCATACTCGCGACAGGGAGAGCGGTATGCAATTCGGGCTGTTCGGTGGCGCGCGCACCAAGCGCGGAACGAATCTCGGCACGGGGGACAGTCACTCCTACCGGGGCTTCATCGATTATGCGGTGGAGGCGGAGCGCCTCGGCTTCGACAGCGTGTTCCTAGTCGAGCACCATTTCACCGGTCAGGGACAGGTCTCCGCCTCGCTCACGCTCCTCGCTTACCTCGCTGCGCGCACGAGTCGCATCCGGCTCGGCACCGCCGTCGTGGTGCTGCCCTGGCACAATCCGGTGCTGATCGCCGAGCAGGCGGCCACCCTCGATCTCTTATCCGGCGGGCGGCTCGATCTAGGCATCGGCAAGGGCTATCGCGCCGCCGAGTTTAGCGGCTTCTGCATCCCGCAGGAGGAGGCAAGCGAACGGTTCGACGAGGCGGTGGACGTGATCCGCAAGGCCTGGACCGAGCCCGGCCGCTTCAGCCATCGCGGCAAGCGATGGCGCTACGAGAATATCGTCGTCGAGCCCGAGCCCGTGCAGCGCCCGCATCCGCCGCTGTGGCTCGCGGCGGGCAGCCCCGAGTCGATCCGCCGCGCCGCGCGCGAGGGATTCAACTTGCTGCTTGATCAGATCGCCTCGGTGCGCCTCATCTTGCAGCGCGTCGCGCTGTTCCGCGAGGCATGCGCCGAGGCGGGGCGCGCTTATGATCCGTCGATGGTGGCGGTCGCGCGCGCGCTGCAGATGGTCCGCTCCGAGGAAGAACGCGAGGCCGCGTACGAAACGCGCGCGCAGGTGCTGCGGGTGATCGGCGATCTTGCGCGTGGCGAGGCGGCGCCGAGCGACGTGCGCCGCGACGACGCGGCCCTGCTCGGCACGGCGGAGGAGATCATCGCGCGACTGCGCCAGCTACGCGACGGCGGCGTGCAGCGCGTGCTGCTGGTCGATCCCAAGGCGCACGTGAAAAGCCTGCGGGATTTCGCCGCCGAGGTGATGCCAGCGCTCGCCGACCGGTGCGCCGCCGCTGAATGAAAAGGAGAGGGCCTCATGCAGGATCTGACCGAGGAAACCGTCACCGAGGCCGTGCTAGAGCAGATGGCCTCCACGCCCGATCCGCGGCTGAAAGAGGTAATGGCAAGTCTCGTCCGCCACATGCACGACTTCGCCCGCGAGGTGCGGCTGACGCCGGAGGAATGGCTGAAGGCGATCGGATTTCTCACCCAGGTCGGGCAGATGTGCACCGAGACCCGCCAGGAATTCATCCTCCTTTCCGACGTGCTCGGCCTGTCTGCCCTCGTGCAGCAGATGCATGACGCGCCCGTCGCGGCCGAGGGAACGCAGAGCAGCCTGCTCGGGCCATTCTATCGACAGGACGCGCCGGAGGTGCCGCTTGGCGGCAGCATCGCGCGTCAGGCGACGGGACCGGAGCTTCTGCTTTACGGCACGGTGCGCGATTCACACGGCGAGCCGCTGGCGGGCGCCTACATCCAGCTCTGGCAGACCGACCCCGATGGACTTTATGACTTGCAGGCCCGCGATGCGACGATCGATATGCGCGGCAACATCCGCTGTGACGATCAGGGGCGGTACTGGGTTCGCACGTTGAAGCCGCGCGGCTACTCGATCCCGATGGACGGTCCCGTCGGCACGCTGGTGCGCCGGCAGAACCGGCACGGCCACCGGCCCGCGCATATTCATTTCCTCATCAGCGCGCCCGGCCATCGCGAGCTGGTTACGGCGCTCTATTTCGCCGACGACGCGCACATCGACTCCGACACCGTGTTCGGCGTGTCGAGTCAGCTCGTGGTGCACGCGCGGGCGAACGATCCCGACGCGCCGGTACGGGGCATTCCGGCGGTGCGGTACGATTTTAAGTTGGCGGCGGAGAGTTCCGGTGGCTCGGGGCGGGTCGGTGCCGATCCGAAGCAGCTTGCGGCGTAGGAAGTGGCGTCATTACTAGCCACGCATCCGCGCGGCGAAGCAATGTAGGGCCACCGCGGTGTTGCACCCCTGGATATGCTTCGCGCCGCTTCGCGGCGCTCGCAAACGGGTTGCATATCGCGGCAACAGCGCGGCTCTACTGCTCTAAATGACGTCAAAATACAATGCGGGCGCCGCCAGCAGAAACAGCGCAGCGAGCCCGCTGCTCGGATATCAAGCCCAGCCCACGCTGTCATTCCAGGAAGGCGGCTAGATGCTAGACGCCTGCCCTATTCCGCCACACTCGGCAGCACGATTCGGCGCCGCCGTCTGCGAGTGAGCCGCTCCAGCGCCAGATAGACACTCGGCGTGGTGTAGAGCGTCAGCGCCTGGGAGACGATTAGGCCGCCTGCGACCGAGATGCCCAACGGACGGCGGAACTCGGCGCCTGTGCCGAAGGCGAGCGCGAGCGGCATGGCACTGAGCAGCGCGGCGAGCGTGGTCATCAGGATCGGACGGAACCGCTCGAGACAGGCCTCGCGGATGGCGTCGATCGGCGCGAGGCCGCGTTCGCGCTCGGCTTCCAGCGCGAAATCGACCATCATGATGCCGTTCTTCTTCACGATCCCCATCAGCAGCACGATCCCGACCATGCCCAAAAGATCGAGTGGCTGGCCGGTGATCAGCAAGGCGAGCAACGCGCCGAGCCCTGCCGAAGGCAGGGTGGAGAGGATGGTCAGCGGGTGCAGCAGACTCTCATAAAGCACCCCGAGCACGATGTAGATCGCGATCAGGGCGGCGGCGATCAGCAGCGGCGCGGTCCGCGTGGTTTCCTGAAGCCATCGCGCGTTGCCGGCATACTCGGTGTGCAGGCGCGCCGGCATCCTGAGGTCGAGCACCGCCTTGTCGACCGCGGCCTCGGCATCGCCGAGTGACTTTCCTTCGCCTATGTTGAAACTCAGCGTCGCCGCCGGGAACTGTCCCTGGTGATGCACCGCGAGCGCGGCATCGCCGGTGGCGAAATGCGCGACGGCGGCGAGTGGCACCTGGACCCCTGTGCTGCTTCCCACATAAACGCGGTCGAGCATCGCGGGCGAGACCTGCAAGGAAGGGTCGGCCTCGACCACTACCTTGTATTGGTTACGCTGCGAATAGATGGTCGAGACCTGACGCTGGGCGAAGGCGTTGTTGAGCGCGGCATCGATCGCGCCGGCGCTGACGCCGAGCCGGGCGGCGGCGTCGCGATCGATGACGATGTTCTCCTGCGGACCCGCGCGGTCCTGATCGGAGGTCACGTCGTCGATCCCCGGCGTCTCCTTTAGCCGATCCTCGAGGAGCTGCGACCAGCGGCGAAGCTCGCCCACTTCGTCGCCGATCAACACGAACTGGAACTGCGAGCCGCCTGCGCGGCCGCCGCCGCGCAAATCCTGTGCGGAGGCGAGGAAGGTCTGCACCCCGCCCAGCCGCATCAGCTTTGGGCGCAGCCGCTCGATCACTTCCTCGGAACTGACATGCCGCGCGCCAAGCGGCTTGAGGCTGACGAGGATGCTGCCGCGGTTGAGCGAGCTCCAGCCGCTGGCGACGCCGACCATCGAGGCGACCGTGTCGACGGCGGGGTCCGCCAGCAGCACATCGACCACGGCGCGCTGCCGCTCCTCCATCGCCTTGAAGGAGACATCGGGGCTCGCGACCGTCGACCCCAACAGGATGCCGGTGTCCTGGATCGGTATGAATCCCTTGGCGACTGTGCCGTAGAGCCGCACCGTCACGATGACGGTCAGCGCCAGCAAAAGCAGCATGAAGGCCTGATGGCGCAGCGACCAGCCGAGCGAGCGCGCGTAGAAGCGCCGCAGCGAAGCGAAGCCGCGCTCGAATCCCTCCGAGAAGCGGTGCCAGAACCCTGTACGGCCGTGCTCGGGCGTCATGTAGCGGCCGCAGATCATCGGCGTCAGCGTGAGCGAGACCGCCGCAGAGATGACGATCGCCATCGTCAGCGTCATCGCGAACTCGTGGAACAGCCGCCCCAGGATGCCACCCATGAAGATCAGCGGGATGAACACGGCCATCAGCGACACGGTGATCGAGATTACGGTGAAGCCGATCTGCTTCGCCCCCACGATTGCCGCCTGCATCGGCGGCAGGCCGCGCTCGATATGGCGGGTGATGTTCTCGATCATGACGATCGCGTCGTCCACCACGAAGCCGACCGAGATCGTCAGCGCCATCAACGAAAAATTGTCGAGCAGGTAGCCCATGAACCACATGCCGGCGACCGTGCCGCACAGCGCGAGCGGCACGGTGACGGCGGCGGCCAAGGTCGGCACCAGGCGGCGCATGAAGAGCAGTACCACCAGGAGCACGAGTGCCACGGTGACCGCGAGCGTGTACTGCACCTCATCCACCGAGGCGCGGATCGTCGCCGTGCGGTCCTGGATCACCGAAAGCTTGATCCCGGCCGGCATCCATTCCTGAAGCTGCGGCAGCATGGCGCGCACGCGATCAACCGTCTGGATCACGTTGGCGCCGGCTTCCTTCGTAACGGTCAGCAGAATGGCGGGCTGCTTGCCATCCCAGGCGGCGAGTCGAACGTTGGCGACGCCATCGGTGACGCGCGCCACATCCGCCAAGGTCAAGGTGACGCCGGGTGCTGCCTTCAGCACGAGGTTGCGATACTGTGCCGCCGCCGAAAGCTGGCCGTTCACCTTGATGGAGGCGGCGGTCTCCGGCCCGCTGAAGCCGCCCGTGGGTTCCGTGACGTTGGCCTGCTGGATCGCGGTGACGACGTTTTGCGCCGACAGCCCCGCCGCCACCAGCCGCACCGGATCGAGATCGACGCGCACGGCAGGCTTCTCGGCGCCGCTGACGGTGACGTTCGCGACGCCCTCGACCTGCGACAGGCGCTGCGCGAGCACGGTATCGGCGGCGTCGTAAATGTCGCGGATCGGCAGCGCGTCCGACGAGAGCGCGATGGTCATGATCGGCGCGTCGGCCGGATTGAACTTGCGGTAGAACGGCCGCAGCGGCAGATCCGACGGCAGATCGTCCATCGCGGCGTTGATCGCTGCCTGCACGTCGCGCGCCGCGCCGTTGATGTCGCGGTCGAGCTCGAACTGGATAACGATCGCGGTGTTGCCGATGGAGCTGGTGGAGGTGATCTCGGTCACGCCGGCGATCTCGCCGAGCCGCCGCTCCAAGGGCGCGGCGACCGAGTTCGCCATCGTCTCGGGGTCTGCGCCCGGCCGACCCGCGATGACGACGATAGTCGGGATGTCGATGCTCGGCAGCGCCGAGATGGGCAGGAAACGGTAGGCGACGGCGCCCGCGATCAGGATGCCGATCGCAAGCAGGATCGTCGCGACTGGCCGGGCGATGAAGTGCGCGGAGAGACTCACTCGGCCGCCGCCAGCACCGTGTCGCCGCCGAAGCGCAGGCGCAGCCGCTCAAAGGCGAGATAGATCGCGGGCGTGGTGTAAAGCGTGAGAAGCTGCGACAGCAGCAGTCCACCCACGATCGTCACGCCGAGCGGAAAGCGCAGCTCCGATCCCGCCCCGCGCTCGAGCACGAGTGGCAATGCGCCGAGGAGGGCGGCCATCGTCGTCATCATGATCGGGCGGAAGCGCAAGAGGCAGGCTTCCTCGATCGCGGCGCGTGGATCGAGCCCCCGCGTGCGCTCCGCATCGATCGCAAAGTCGATCATCATGATCGCGTTCTTCTTCACAATCCCCATCAGCAGCACGATGCCGACGAGCGCCACGAGCGACAAGTCGATCCCGCACAGCATCAGGGCGAGCAGCGCGCCGATGCCCGCCGAGGGCAGCGTGGAGAGAATCGTGACCGGGTGAATCCAGCTTTCGTACAAGACGCCGAGCACGATATAGATCACCACCAGCGACGCCAGGATGAGCCAGGGCTCGGCCGCGAGCGAGCTTTGGAACTCGGCGGCGTCGCCCGAGAAGCTGCCGGAAATGGTAGCCGGCATCCCGATCCGCCGCCCCGCCTCGCGCAGCGCCCGCACCGCATCGCCGAGCGCATAGCCGGGGGCGGTGTCAAAGCTGATCGTCGCCGAGGGAAACTGCTCCTCGTGCGTCACCACGAGCGGCGCTGTGGTCGGCCGGATAGTCGCAATCTGCGCCAGCGGAACCTGCGTGTCACCGGTGCCGGGCACACGCAGAAGCGCAAGCGCCGCCGGATCGGCCTGCCACGCCTTGTCCGCCTCCAGCACCACGCGGTACTGGTTCGCCTGCCCGAAGATGGTGGAAATCTGCCGCTGGCCGAAAGCGTCGTACAGGGTGTCCTGCACCGCTTGCATGCTGACCCCGAGCCGCATCGCCGTCTGCCGGTCCACCCGCACCTCGGTTGCGAACCCGCCTTCCTGCTGATCGGAGGCAACGTCCGCCAGCGCGGGTGCGCGCTGCAAGGCGTTGGCGAGGCGCGGCGCCCAAGTTTCGAGTTCCGCGCGGTCGGTATCGACCAGCGTGTACTGATAGGCCGTGCGAGTGACGCGGGAGCCGAGCGTGATGTCCTGCACCGGCTGCAACCAAGCGGCGAGGCCCGGCACGGATTCGATCTCGGCGTGCAGGCGCGGCAGCAGCACGTGCATTCCGGGCCGCTCGCCGAATGGCTTGAGACCGATGGTGAGGCGCCCGGCATTCGGCGTAGCGTTGATCGTGCCGGCACCGACGAACGAGATCACGCTCGTCACCGCCGGATCAGCGCGCAGCCGCGCGGCGGCCGCGTTCTGCAAGAGGGCAAGATGCGACACGGATGCGCTCTCGGCCGCCTCGGTGATCGCGACGACGGTGCCGGTGTCCTGCTCGGGCAGGAAGCCTTTGGGCACGATCATATAAAGCCCGATCGTGCCGGCGAGCGTCACCACGGCGAGCGCCAGCATCAATGGCTGGTGCCGCAGCGAGGCGGCGAGGGTGCGCCGGTAGAGCCCAAGCATCGCCCGGAATCCGGATTCCAGCGCGCGGCCGAGCCGGCCTTCGGAGTCAGCCGTGACCGGGCGGAGGAACTGGCTGCACATCATCGGCGTGAGCGTGAGCGAGATTACCGCCGAGACGATCACGGCGACCGACAGCGTGACCGCGAACTCGCTGAACAGCCTCCCGACCACGCCGGACATGAACAGGAGCGGGATGAACACCGCGACCAGGGAGACGGTGAGCGAGACGATGGTGAAGCCGATCTGCCCGGCGCCGCGGAATGCGGCACGCACCGGGTCCATCCCTTGTTCGATGTAGCGGACGACGTTCTCGATCATCACGATGGCGTCGTCCACCACGAAGCCGGTGGCGACGACGAGCGCCATCAGCGAGAGATTATCGAGGCTGTAGCCTAGCAAGTGCATCACGCCGAACGTGCCGATCAGCGACAACGGCAGCGCGACGGCGGGGATGAAGGTCGCGCGCGGCGAGCGCAGGAAGGCGAAGATCACCAGCACCACGAGCGCGACCGCGGCGATCAGCGTGATCTGCACGTCGCGCACCGACGCGCGGATGCTTTGCGTGCGGTCGGAGACGATGTTGAGGCGGATGCCTTGCCCCATCGCGTTCTCGAGCGCGGGCAGGGCGGCGCGGATCCGGGCGACGACCTGCATGATGTTGGCGCCCGGCTGGCGCTGGATCTCCAAGACCGCCGCCGGCTCCATGCGGCCGTCGTGGAAATACCAAGAGCCGACCTGCTCGTCCTCGAGCCCGTTGACGACGCTGCCGACCGCCGACAGCCGCACGGGCGCACCGTTGCGCCAGGCGACGATGAGGTCGCGGTACTGGTCGGCAACGACGAGCTGGTCGTTGGCGCCGAGCGCGATTGCCTGGCGCGGCCCGTCGAACCCGCCCTTGGCGCCGTTGGTGTTGGCGGCGGCGACGGCGGTGCGGACATCCTCCATCGAAACGCCGTAGCCCGCGAGCCGCGCCGGATCGACGCGCACGCGCACGGCGGGACGCAAGCCGCCTTGCACTGTCACGCGGCCGACGCCCTCGATCTCGGCGAGCTTGGGCTGCAGGACGGTGTCGGCGGCATCGCCGAGGCGGGCCAGCGGCACGGTGTCGGATGTGAGAACGAGCGTCAGGATCGGCGCGTCGGCCGGGTTCACCTTCGAGTAGGTGGGCGGATAAGGCAGGTTGGCGGGGATCGTGCCCTGTGCGGCGTTGATCGCCGCCTGCACGTCCTGCGCCGCTGCATCCAGGCTGCGGTCCAGGCTGAACTGCAAGGTGATCTGGCTCGTGCCCTGCGAGCTTGCCGAAGTCATCACGGTAAGCCCGGGGATTTGCCCGAACTGGCGCTCCAGCGGCGCGGTGAGCAGGGAGGAGACGGTATCGGGGCTCGCGCCGGGGAATTTCGTGCTGACGGTGATGGTCGGGAAGTCCACCTGCGGCAGCGCGGAGACCGGCAGCGAGCGGTAGCCGAGCGCGCCCGCCAGCAGGATCGCGATGGCGAGCAGCCAGGTGGCGATCGGCCGCGCGATGAACGGGGCGGAGAGGTTCAATTACGGATGCTTTCCGCTCTTGCCTTCAACGGGCTTCGGCAGCGCGGGCACTGGCGCGCCGGGGGCCGGGGCGATCGCAAGCTTCTTGCCGTCCGAGAGCCGCGAAGCGCCGTCGGTGACGACGACATCACCCGCCTTGAGCCCGTCGGCAATGACGGTCGTTTGCGCGTCCTGATAGCCGACCGTCACCGGCACGCGGTGCGCGACGCGATCCTCGCCCGCGAGATAGACGTATTCGCCGGTCGGGCCGCGCTGCACGGCGGCGGCCGGAACGACCACCGCGTCATGCGCGGTGGCGACCTGCACGCGCACGCGCACGAACGCACCCGGCCAAAGAAGCTGCCTTTCGTTGGGGAAGGTCGCCTTCAGCTTGATGGTGCCGGTCGTCGGATCGACCTGGTTGTCCAGCACCGAGAGGGTGCCGGTGTCGAGCGGCTTGCCGCCGTCGGGCCCGCCGCTGCCGTCCAACGCCTCGACGGTCGCCTTCCCCGAAGCCACGGCGGCGGCGACCTGCTGCAAGTTCTGCTGCGGCAGGGTGAACAGGACCGAGATGGGCTTGAGCTGGGTGAGCGTGACGATTCCGGTCGTGTCCGCCGCATGCACGATGTTGCCGGGATCCACCTGGCGGATGCCGGCCAGCCCGGTGAGGGGTGAGGTGATCGTGGTGTAGGAAAGGAGGGTGCGTGCGTTGTCGACCATCGCCTGATCGGCCTCCACCTGCGCGGAAAGCTGCGCCACGGTCGCCTTCTGCGTGTCGGCGGTTTGCTCCGTCGTGTAGTTGTTCCGCACGAGTTTCTGGTAGCGCGCGAGGTCGACCTTGGCGTTGGCGAGCTGCGCCTCGTCCTGCGCCTTTTTCGCGACGGCCTGATCGAGACTCGCCTTGTAGGTACGCGGATCGATCCGCGCCAGCACTTGTCCCTTCGTCACAGGCTGGCCTTCGGCGAAATCGACCTCGAGCAAGGGTCCGTCGACCATCGCCTTGACAGTGACGGTCTGATAGGCCTGCACGGTGCCGAGCCCGTCGAGCCAGATCGGTACGTCGCGCTGCACCGCCGCCGCCGTCAGCACGGGAACGGGCGCGTTGGCGAATGGGTTTTGCTTTTTGCTCGCTGGCTCCGCCGGCCAGAGCCAGATTGCCGCGCCGATCAGCGCGAGCAGCACCGCAATGCCCACCCAGGCGCCGAGGCGCGCGCGGCGCGCATGCACCCGGGTCGCTGGCGGCACGGTGTCGCGGGCGAGGGTGTCCATGCTCAGCTTACGATCCGGGGCTTGCGACGCGGCGGTGTGGGGTAAGGCACCGGCGCACTCATCGTCAGTCCCGCACAAGCGGGAACCCATGCAACGAGCCACCCTGTCCGTCGCTGCGGAAATCGGCTGCCGCGATCCAACGCGCCGTGCCTTCCGCAACATCGGTTCCCGCTTGCCCGGGAATGACGGAGTAAGGGAGAGGCGTTCTCAATCCGCATCGAACTATCCTACTCCATATTCTCCGTCCCCGGCAGCGCCAGCCCGCCCCTGACGATGCCGGGACCGAGCGCGGGCACCACGTCCATCACCCCGCCCTCGGGTTCCTGCCAGCCACCGCCGAGCGCCTTGTAGAGATTGAGCAGCGCCAGGAACCGGGCGAGGCGCACCTGCACCAGCGCATCCTGATCGGCGAACAGCGTGGTTTCCGTGGAAAGCAAGGTGGTCACGTCGGCGGTGCCAGCCGCCATCTGCGCGCGCGCCGCGTCAGCCGCCGCGTGCGCGGCGGCGACCGCCTTCCGCGCCAATGCCTCCTGCTCGGTCGCATAGCGCCATGCCGTCAGCGCCGTCTCGACATCGGTGAACGCCTGCACCACGGCCTTGCGGTAATTAGCGGCGAGTTCCTGGTAGCGGCCTTTCGCCTGCTCCAGCCGTCCGCGCAAGGCGCCTCCGTCGAAGATGGGCTGGGAGGCGGTGGCGGCGAGCACGGCGATGAAACCGCCAGGGCTGAACAGGTTGCTGAGCGCGCTGTTGCCGTAACCGCGCTGCCCGGTCAGCGCGATATTGGGGAAAAAGGCGGCGTCGGCCGCCTTGATGTCGAAGTTCGCCGCCACGAGCTGCGCCTCGGCCGAGGCCACGTCAGGGCGCCGCTTAAGCAGCGCCGAGGGCAGCCCCGGCGCGACCGGCGGGGCGGCAAGCGCGGTCAGCGTGCCGGGACGCGCCGTGACCGCCTCGGGCGGCTTGCCGATTAGGATGCCGAGGCCGATTAGTTGCTGCTCCAACTGGCTCCGCAGGGCCGGGATGTTCGCCTCTTCGGTCGCCACGAGCGCCGCCTGCTGGTCGCGGTCGAGCGTGGTCGCGGTACCGGCCTCGAGCCGGCCGACGATAACGGCGAGCGAGGCGCGGGCGTCCTTCAAGTTTTGCTCCGCGACGGCAAGTCGGTCGGCGAGCTCGAGGGCGGTAAACCAGGTCTGGGCGACGCTGGTGAGCACGGTCAGGCGTACGGTCTCGGCGTCGAACCGGCTGAAGGCGGCGCTAGCGACCGCGGCGTTTCGCGCTGATCGGTTGAGACCCCAAAAGTCCAGCACATAGGAGGCGTTGAGGTCGGCGTTGTATTGGTGGATGGTGATCGAGCCCGACCGGAACTGCTGCACGCCGAGGCTCGTGTTGCGCGAGCCGAGCCCCTCCTGCGTCATGCTGCCGCTCGCCGAGCCCGAGAGGGTGGGGAGCAGCGGCGCCCCGGCGATCCGCACCGCCGCATCGGCCTGCCGGATGCGGGCGATGGCGGCCGCGATGTCGAAGTTGTTGCGCTCGGCCTCAGCGATCAGCGCATCGAGCTCAGGTGAGGCGAAGCCGTGCCACCAGTCGCGGTCCGGCCAGACCGGCCCCGGCTCCGGCCCCGGCCCCTTGGCGACGAAAGCGGCGGGCACCTCCTGCGCGGGACGCCGGTAGTCCGGCCCGACGCTGCATCCGGTGGCACCCAGCAGCAAAGCGGTCGCGAGCCCCTTAAGGGCGGCTTTGCGCGTTGCCTGCTGGGGCAAAGCGGCTGATATGTTCCTCCGGGCCTTTCTCCCGCGCGGCAACATGGTCACTGATCTACCCAACCTGCTCACCCTCTCCCGGATCGCCGCGATCCCGGTCCTGGTCGTGCTCGTGGCGCTCCGCACGCCCGAGGCCGATCTCGCCGCCTGCATCGTCTTCAGTGCCGCCGCGATCACCGACTATCTCGACGGCCGGATCGCCCGCGCCCGGCGGCAGCTCTCGAGCTTCGGGCGGATGCTCGATCCGATCGCCGACAAGCTGCTGGTCGGCGCGGCGCTGATGATGCTCGCTGGCGAGGGGCGCTTTCCGTTCGCCACGCTATATCCCGGCGTAGTGATCCTGTTGCGCGAAATTCTGGTCAGCGGGCTGCGCGAATATCTGGCCGGGCTGCGCGTCGGGCTGCCCGTGACGCGGCTCGCCAAGTGGAAAACAGGCTTCCAGATGGGCGCGCTCGGCACGCTCTTGGCCGGCAACGCCTCCGCCCACTGGGTCGGCCTCGATTGGCTGCCGGTCGATGCGATTGGCGCGGCGATGCTGTGGGTGGCGGCGATTCTAACTCTGATGACAGGATGGGACTACCTGACGGCGGGGCTTCGGCACGCCTCGGCCCGGACCCATGAGACGGTGCCGCCGGGAAGCCCGCGTCTGCGGTGAACGCGCTCGGCATCGTCGGCTGGTCCGGCAGCGGCAAGACCACCCTGATCGTCGCCCTGCTGCCGCTGCTCAGGGCGCGCGGGCTGCGCGTTTCCACCGTCAAGCATGCCCATCACGGCTTCGACATGGACCGGCCGGGCAAGGACAGTTACCGCCATCGCGCGGCCGGGGCGGCGGAGGTGATGGTCGTCTCGGGCGCCCGCTGGGCCCTACTGCATGAGCTGGAAGGGCCGGAGCCGCCGCTTTCGGAACTCCTGGTGAGGCTTGCACGGACGGACCTCGTGCTGGTCGAGGGGTTCAAATCTTACCCGTTCGCCAAGCTGGAGGTGTTCCGGGCGGGGCTTGGCAAACCGGCCCTGTGGCGGCGCGACGCCTCGGTGCGCGCGGTGGCGACCGACGCCCCCGCCGGCGCGGGTGTCCCCGAATTGCCGCTGAACCGGCCGGAAGCCGTCGCGGAGTGGGTGGTTCGTCAGCACGCCGAGGGCGCCCTGGCGTTCACGTCTTGAGCGGACCATTGGTCCGGGCTACGGGCAACGGCCCAAGCCGGCGGCGATTTCCAGCCCGGCGCTTGCCTTCATTAAAGGGCCTATGGGAGCTATCGCTGATGCGGCGCTTCGCCTTGCTCGGCCTCTGCTGCCTGTCGTTGTCGGGCTGCGGGTTCGACGAATGGTACCGTCCCCCCTTCTTCGCCGGCCCGGATCCCTACCGGCCGGCGGGCGATGCCGAGAACATGCGCCGCGCGCGCGGGCAGACCGTCGTGGTGACGCCGCTCAGCCAGGAGGCCGGGAATGTCTGGCCGGGCCCGGTGCAGCCGACGCCCTCGCTCGAGGACCTCGTCAAGCAGGAGCGCAACGGCCAGCTTCCGGCGATCGAGCAGCTTCCTGGCCAGCCGCCGGCGCCTGCCGTCCCAGCGCCGCAAAGCGGGCCCGCGTTCGTGCCGCCCGTGCGGCCCGTGGTGCCGTCGGTGCCGCCGGCGCCGGCGCCCGCCCGTCCCGGGACGGCGGTGCCGCCGCCCGCAGCCTCGACCGGCCAGGTGGTGCAAACCCCGCAGGGTCCGGGCGTGACCACCGGGGGCACCGGCGCGTTCAAGTCGATCACCCTGCCGAATGGGATGACGGGCATCGTCGTGCCGAACGGCAACGGAACGAGCACCGTCATCTTCTCGAACGGGCAGGTGCAGACGATCCCCGACACTAAATAAGGGCGATGCAGGAGCGCGCGGAGCCGCCGGTCACGATCCTCTATTTCGCCTGGCTGCGCGAGCGCGTCGGCAGGGCGGAGGAAAAGCTCGCGCTGCCGCCCGGGGTGAGCACCGTCGGGGGGCTGATCGAGCATCTGGTGGGGCTGGGCGATGGCCGCCCGGCCGCCTTCGCATCCCGCAACGTGGTGCGCTGCGCGGTGAACCAGGATTTCGCGGGACTAGACAGCAAGGTGGCGCCGGGCGACGAGGTGGCATTCTTCCCCCCCGTTACGGGCGGCTGAGCCGATGGCGCGCGTGCTGGTGCAGGAACAGGATTTCGACCCCGGCGCGGAGATCGCGCGGCTCGTCGCCGGGCGGACGGGCGTGGGCGGAATCGGCTGCTTCATCGGCACGGTGCGCGACAGCGCGGAGGGGCGGCGGATCACTGCGCTCACGTTGGAGCACTATCCAGCGATGACGGACCGCGCGCTGCGGGCGATCGCCGCCGAGGCCGAGCGGCGCTGGCCGCTGCTCGGCTGCACAATCATCCATCGCGTCGGCCGGCTGGAGCCGGGTGCCAATATCGTGTTGGTGCTCGCCGCCTCCGCCCACCGCGCGGCGGCGCTAGAGGCGACCGGGTTCCTGATCGATTGGCTAAAGACCAAGGCGCCGTTCTGGAAGAAAGAGAGCTTCGCCGAGGGCGGGGAGGCGTGGGTCGCCGCGTGCGATGCCGACGAGGCGGCGGCGGCGCGGTGGAGTTCCTGAGGCGGCGGCGATGCGGCGGGGGCCTCTCCCCTAACCCCCTCCCGCAAGGGGGACTCTAAACCGTTTGTTGATATCACTGCTCCACGCCGGCCGCCTCGCGGCCTTTCCATCGGGCGGTGAAGAAGCGCGGCACGCCATCGGGGTCGGGCGTGAAGTCGAGATCCTTCGTGAAACCGTACGGCACCGGCACGCTCCAGAGCGGCAGCCAGTCGGCATTGGCGGTGATGATGCGGATGCTCCTGGCGTAATCGGACAGGCGGCGCGCTGGATCGCGCGTGGCGTCGGCATCGGCGATCAGGTCGCGCAGTTCTGGGTCGCGCGTATAATCCTCGCTCGTGAAGCCGAAAAAGTGCGGCAGGATCGCCGACACGTCGTTGACGGCGTAACTGCCCCAGTCGCCGAGTTCGGCCCGGTTTTCCCCCTGGATCGCACGCAGAGTCACCTCGCCCTGCGGCAACTGGATGATCTCGGCGTTGATCCCGACCGCGCGGAGATAGCTCTGCACGGCGGCCGACCAGGGCGCAGGCGCGGCGGTGGTGATCTGCAGAGAGAAGCCGTCTGGGAAGCCCGCCTCGCGCAGCAGGGCGCGGGCGCGCTCCGGATCATAGGGCATCGTCACCGCTTCTTTCACATCGCAGCCGAACTGTGCCGGCAGGCAGGGCGCTGCCGGCGCCGCGGCGCCCGGCGGCCCGAAATCGCCCGCGAGCGCAGAGCGGTCAAGCGCCGCTTCGATCGCCTGGCGCACCCTGAGCTTGGTCAGCGGGTTGGCCGGCCCGGAGCGGCCGGCCGCGTCCAAGGAGAGATAGGCGAGCCGCAGCGACCCTCCTTCCACACCGACCAGCGCGGGATGGCGCTCGATCGCGGTGAACCCGGCGGGATCGAAGCGCCAGGTCCAGTCCGCATCGCCGGACAGCAGCGCGGCGAGCTGCGCCGTCGGATCGGGTATGCTGCGGAAGCGAATGCGGGCGATGCTGGGCTCGCCCTTCGGGCTGCCGGCGAAGTAACCGGCGAAACGTTCCAGAGTGACGTCGCCCGAGCCGTCGAGCGGCACGACGCGATAGGGGCCGGAGCCGATCGGTGCGCGCGCGAAGGTGTCGGCGCCGATCCGCTCGCGCAGCCCCTCCGGCAGGATCCAGAGCGCCATCGCGAAATACTCGAGCGCCGCCGGCATGGTGCGCGACAGCCGCACCCGAACGTGCGCGGGATCGAGAATGTCGGCGCCGGCGATCCAATCGTAGATGGGGGAGTTCGCGAGGTTCGGATTGCTCGCGACCCAGTTGATCGTTCCCGCCACATCGGCGGCCGTGACCGGGTTGCCGTCCTGCCAGAGCACGCCTTGCCGCAGCGTGAAAACGAGCGTCCGGTCGTCTTGCCAGTTCCAGGCGGTGGCGAGCAGCGGGACTATCCGAAAGGTCTTCGGATCGCGATAGACAAGCGTGTCGAACACTTGGTGCGCGATGACGAAGCTGCCGAGGCTGGGGTCGTCGTACGGGTCGATGCGGGTGATCGCGTCGCGCCACGCGACGCGCAGCGTGTCGGCCGATCTTTGCGCGTGGCTGGTGCAGGGCGCCCCAGCCCAGGCGGCGACGAGCGCGGCCGCGAGCCAGCGGTGGCGCATCGTTCAGGCGGCGGCTCGATCGCGCGCGATCCCCGTTGCGTCGAACGCGGCGAACAAGGCCTGTTCCTGAGCCGCGCTCAGCTTCAGGTGTGGTGGGCGGATGTTGGTCCAGCGCCGGTCTCCCGTGCGCCGCGCCACCAGCGACTTGAGGCCCGGGATCAGCGGAACGGCCGTGACCGCCTTGCGGGTGGCGGTGAGCACCTTTTGCGCCTGCTCGCCGGCAGGCGCGTTCCAGTTGGCATAGACCTGGGCGCCGACCGTGCAGTTCACGTTGGACGCTGCCGTGATGCAGCCGGCGCCGCCGGAACGGAGCATGGCCAGCAGCAGGCTGTCGTCGCCGGCATAGACCTCAAACCCGTCCTTGGCGAAATGCGCGGCGTAGGCTTGTGTATTGGCAAGGTCGCCGCTGCTATCCTTGATGCCTTTAAAGAGGCTCGGATAGGCGGCGCGCAGCCGGCCGATCAGGTCGATGCCGAAGCCGATCACGGCCTGCTGCGGGAAATGGTAGAGGTAAAGCTTGATCTCGCCGCCGGTGCGTTCCGCGACCTCGCTGAAATAGGCGAACAGCCCCTCGTCGGAGGGGTTCTTGTAGTAGAACGGCGGCAGAAGGAGCGCCCCCAGACAGCCGAGGCGGGCGGCGCGGCGGGTGAGCAGCACGGTATCGGTAAGCGCGGTGGTGCCGGTGCCCGGCATCAGCCTCGCGGGCGGGATTCCGCGCTCGGCCAGGCCCTCCATGACCGCGATGCGCTCCTCGATGCCGAGGCTGTTGGCTTCGCCGGTGGTGCCGAGGATCCCGAGGCCGTTGCAGCCGTTGGCGAGCAGCCAGCGGCAATGCGCGGCCATGCGATCGAGATCGACCGACAGGTCATCGTTCATCGGCGTCAGCACGGCGGCGTTGATGCCGCCGAACAGGGCGTCTTTCATGGTCTTGAACTCCCCTCCACCCGGCGGCGCGCGGCGTCCGCCCCGGCCAGTCCACGATGTGATGTTCGAGCGGTCCCGCCTGGCGTTCCGAGACCGCGCGGCCGCGCACGGAAATGCCCGCGCTGTGCACCGTCTCCGGCGAGCCGGAGACGAGCGGATGCCACCAGGCGAGCCCTTTGCCCTCGGCCAGCCGCCGGTAGGCGCAGGAGGGCGGGAGCCAGTCGACCTCGCGCACCGTCGCCGGGGTAAGACGCACGCAATCGGGCACGCGGCGGTGCCGGTTTGCGTAGTCGGTGCAGTGGCACTCAGCGAGGTCGAGCAGGTGGCAGGCGACGTTGGTGAACGAGAGCGAAGCCTCGTCCTCGTGGCGGAGCTTGTGCAAGCAGCACCGGCCGCAGCCGTCGCAGAGCGATTCCCATTCCGTCGCCGTCATCTGCTCGAGCGTCTTCGTCTTCCAGAACGGAGCGGTGCGCGCCATAGGCCAGCCTAGCGCGAAGCGCGCCGGCGAGAAACGTCAGCGCGGCGGCGGCAGGTTCTGTTGCTGGATGGCGTCACTCCCGGGAGCGGGCGGCTGATAGGCCTGCGGCGCCGGATAGCCGGACGCGGGCGGATAGAGGGGCGGCGTGGAGGGCGGTGTATAGGCCGAAGTCGGCGCTGCCCCGTAGCCGGCCGGCGGCGGGGTGCCATAGGCAACGGCCGGCGCGGGCGCGCCGTAGCGCGTCAGCACGCCGCGCAGCGGCTCGGCGCCCGGATTGCGGCCCTGCATGGCGAGCACGATCTGGCGCGCATCCAGCGGCGCGCCGTAATAGGCCTGATCGGCGCCCGTATCGGAATCAAGCACGGTGCCTTCGAGCGAGATGCCGGCGAACACGCCGCGGGCCTCCTCGAAGGCGACGATGTCGGCCGAGCCCGGCGTCACCGCGCCGGCCACGCCGCCGCCGATGGTTGCGATCGCCAGCGAGGCGCCGGCGCCGAACTTGAAGTGCGTGTTGAGGATCGCCTGCAGGCCCGCATTGGTCATCACAAGCAGCGTCAGCGCGCTGTCCTGCACGCCGATCTGCAAGCCGAAGCTCAGGCTGCCGATCGTGTAGAAGGCGGGATAGGACCAAGTGCCGTTGCCCGCGCGTGCCAGCAGGACGCAGCGGCCGCCGGAGCCGCCGAAGAAAAATCCGGCCTTGAAGACGCGCGGACAGAGCAGCACCGCGCGCGCCTTCGGCAGCATGTCGCGCGGGGTGGTGGAGACGGTCGTCGTCATCATTTCCTGCACCGACAACGTCGCCCGGTCGACGACCGCCTGCTGCTCGCCTTGCGCCCGCGCGAGCGCGGGGAGCGCGGCGAAAAGCGCAACGGCCAGCAGAATGCGCTTCATGCGAAGTCTTCTCCTTGTCGGCCGCACTCCTAGCACCGGCGCGCCGCGCCGGGGCAAGCCGGCAGACGGTCGATCTCCGCCTGCTAGGAAGCGGCGGCTATCTCCACGCCCGTATCGTTGAAGCAGGCGCCTTCCGAAAGGTCGGCCCGCATCTCCGCCGACACCAGTGCCGAGATTGTCTGGCCCGTCCGGCTGGTGGCGAGCCAAGCGCCCTTCTCGCTCGCCACCACCCCGCGCGGCACCGCATCCGTTACCTCAAGCGGCAGGATCACCTCGCCGAGCCCATTGAAGACCCGCACCTCGGCCCCCGTGGCAAGGCCGCGCGCGGCCGCATCCGCCGGATGCATCTTCAGCTTGGGCGCCCGCCGCGACGGGCCAAGGCCGCCGAGCGTCGAGGAGATGCGCCGGTCGGAGGCAGGCGAGATCAGGCGCAGAGGATAGTCCGAATCCGCCCCCCGAAATCCCGGCAGCCGCGCCTCCGGCCCCCACCGTTGAGCCAGGAAATCGGATTCCAACTCCACCTTCCCCGAGGGCGTCGCCGGGCGGATATTCTCGAACAGCACCATCGGCCGCCCGTCCGGGCCCGTCATCTGCAACGGGCGGCCGGGCGCTAGCGCACTCGGGCGAATCCCCTGCATCCGCGGGTCATCCGGGTCGATCGCCTCGTCCATCAGCTCCGCATCGGTGGCGCGGAAACAGGGGTCGTCGAAGCCGAACCGAGCGGCGAGGCGGCGGAAAATCTCCGTATTCGGCAGCGACTCGCCCTGCGGCGGAATCACCGGCTCCGCCCGCTGAAGCCATTGATGCCCGTACGAGCCGTAAAGGTCGGGGTATTCGAAATGCGTCGCGCCCGGCAGCAAAATGTCGCAATGCGCCATGCTCTCGGTCATCGCCACGTCGATGCCGACCATGAAAATGTCCTCGCGCGCTAGCCCGCGCCGCATCCGGTTCTGGTCGGGGTGCACGACGATCGGGTTGTGGTTGTACATGATGATCGCGCGCAGCGGCGGGTCGAGATCGTCCTCGGCCAAGTGCCGCCCCATCTCGATGAGGTTCAAGGTCCGCGTACCCTGCGGCAGCAGGTCCGGGCGTTGCAGCTTCGCCATCGTCTTGGGGAAGGCGTTGCCGCAGGCGACCACGATGCCGCTTCCCTTCCCTAGCTTGCCGAGCAGCGCCGGCAGCGCCACCGCCGCGCGGATGCCGCTGCCGCCGTTGCGCCCGCGCTCCAGCCCGTTGCCGGGTGCGAGGACCAATCGCCCCGCCACCGCCATGTCCCGGGCCAGCCCGCGGATCACGTCCGCCTCGATCCCGCACACCCCGGAGGCGCGCTCAGCGGGCCATTCCCGCGCCCGCTCCATAAAGGCGTCGAAGCCGAGGACGTTTGCGGCGATGAACCGGAGGTCGAACGCGCCCATCCGTTCCAGCTCCGTCGCCAGCGCGAAGCCGAGCACGACGTCGGTCCCCGGCATGAGAGCCAAGTGGATATGCGCCTGCTCGGCGATCTTGGTCCGCAGCGGGTCGATCACCACGAGCTTTGCGCCCCGGCGGATCGCACGCCGCACTGCGCGCACGAGATGCAGGTTCGCGACTGTGGCGTTGTTGCCCCACACCACGATCAGGTCGGCTTCCTCGGCCATTTCGGGCGGGCAGCCGGGCGCGGCGCCATAGGTTCCCGCCCAGGCCTCCGAGCGTACCCCGCCGCACAGCGAGCGCCGATAGACCTGACTTGCGCCGAGCTTGTGCAGGAACCGCAGCGACATGCTGTCATAGGCAAGCAGCCCGTGTGGCCCGGCATAGTTGAGCGGCGCCACCGCCTGCGGGCCATATGCGCGGATCACCGCGCTGATGCGGTCATGGATCTCGTCCAGTGCCTCGTCCCAGGAAATGCGCGCGAACTGCCCCGCGCCCTTCGGCCCGGTGCGGCGCATCGGATAGAGCATCCGCTGCGGCCCATGCACGAAGGCCGGCATGTCCTGCGCGACTTTGGTGCAGATAACCCCGGCGGTGAACGGCAGCGCGTCCGACCCGCGCACCTTCACCACGCGATCGTCCTCGACCGCGACGGTCAGGCTGCACGTGTCAGGGCAGTCGAAGGTGCAGACGCTCGGACGTTCGACAAGGGTCATGGCGCAGCTCCAGCCAAGAGCATGACCCATGCACTGAAAACGCGGAACGATCCAGGGCCGCGCGGCCCCGGCGCCCATTAGCCGCTATTCTTGCGCTCGGCCTTCTTCTCCTCGTGATGGCCGACCGCGGCGCCCACGCCGGCGCCGACGAGCGCATGGCCGCTGCCGATCTCATGGCCCGCCAGCGCGCCGACCGCCGCACCCTTGGCCGTGTCATGGTGGTTCACCGGCTTGGCGCTGCCCGTGGTGTCGGTGTTGTCGCCGGCGGCGAACGCCGCCGGAGCCACAGCCAGGGCAAGGCCAATGGCGAGGGCAGGAATCAGTCGGGTAAGGGTCATGCAATCCTGCGGTTTGGGGGAACCGAACCTGAAACGGCGCGCCCGCGTCCCGATTGCGGCGGCGCGGCTCAAATCGGCGTGCGGGTCAGACCGGCAGCGTCGCGCTCGCGCGCACCCCGCCCATCGGCCGGTTGGCCAGCACCACGTCGCCGCCGTGCGCGCGGAGGATATTGCGCGCGATCGGCAGCCCAAGGCCCACTCCGCCGGTTTCGCGGTTGCGGCTGGGTTCGCCGCGATGGAACGGCTCGAACACGCGGTCGAGTTCCTGCGGCGGGATGCCCGGTCCGTCGTCTTCCACCAGCACCGTCACGATGCCCCCGGTCGGCCCCTCCAGCCGCACGGTGGCGCCGCCGCCATAGGTCACGGCGTTGGAGACGAGATTGGCGAGGGCCCGCTTCAGGCTCAGTGGCCGCGCCCGCACCGTCAGGTGCGGCGGCCCCTCATAGTGTAGCCGCTCCGCCGCCTCCGGCCGCGCATCCGCCGCCTCGTCCAGCACCGTCCGTAACAGTTCCGCCAGATCAAGCGCCGCCACCGGCTCGGTGCCCTTGGCGTCGCGCCCGAAGGCCAGCGTCGCCGAGACCATCGCCTCCAGCTCCTCGAGATCGGCCAGCATCTTCCGCCGTTGCTCGTCGTCCTCCATGAACTCGGCGCGCAGCTTGAGGCGGGTGATCGGGGTCCGCAGGTCATGCCCGATGGCGGTCAGCATCTCGGTACGGTCCTGCACGAAGCGGCGGATGCGCGCCGCCATCGTGTTGAACGCTGCCGCCGCCTTGGCCACCTCCAGCGGTCCGCCCTCCGGCAGCGGCGGCGCGTTCACGTCGCGCCCCAGCGCCTCGGCCGCGGCGGCGAGCGTGACGACGGGGGCGGTCAGCCGCCGGACAGCCCAAATGCTGAGTAGCGCCGCCGCCGCCGTCATCAGCCCGAAGGCGATCAGGAAGGTGGGGGCCGCCCAGATGCGGGGCGGCGGCACCGGCGCCTCGATGTTCAGCCACTCGCCTTCCGGCAGGCGCAGACCGATCACGGTGCGCCGCCCCGGCGGGCCGCCGCGGATGACGATCTGCTGCGGGCGCAGCCGCGGCGGCATCGGAATGAGGTTGATGCTTACGCGCAGCAGCCGCTGATCCTCGAACGGCGCGGGGGGCAGCGCATTCAGCGGCGGCGAGTCGGAAAGCGCCGCCTGCACGCCCTCGGGCAGCGGCATGTCGTCGAGCAGCTGCTCGCGGTGATCGGGCAGCGTCATCACCACTGTTCGGTAGAGCCCCATCACCTGCGCGGCGGTGGTCTGCGCCTGCCCCAGCCGGAGCACGTCGATGCGGTCAAAAGCGTGGATGGTGAGCCCGATCGCCTGCACGAGCGCGAGCCCAATCAGCAGCACGGCCGCGGTGCGGGCCGCCAGGCTTTGCGGCCAGAGGCGCAGCCTCACAGCCGCTCGACGGTGGACGCCAGCACGTAACCGCCGCCCCTGACAGTCTTGATGAGCTGCGCGTTGCGCCCGTTGTCCTCCAGCTTGCGCCGGAGCCGCGACACGGCAACGTCGATCGCCCGGTCGAACGGCCCCGCCTGCCGCCCGCGCAAGAGATCAAGCAGCATGTCGCGGGTCAGCACGCGATTCGGCCGCTCAAGCATCGCCAGAAGCAGGTCGTATTCGCCGCCGGTTAGGGCGACCTCGGTCCCCTCGGGATTGAGCAGCCGGCGGCGCCCCGTCTCCAGTGTCCAGCCGGCGAATTTCAGCGTGCGCGCCGCCGGGTCGCGGACCCCGTCGGTGCGGTCGCCCGCCCGGCGCAGCACGGCGCGGATGCGCGCCAGCAGCTCGCGCGGATTGAACGGCTTGGCCACATAGTCATCCGCGCCCAGCTCCAGGCCGATGATCCGGTCGGTTTCCTCGCCCATCGCAGTCAGCATCACGATCGGCACGTCCGCTTGCGTCCGCAGCCAGCGGGCGAGATCGAGCCCGCCTTCGCCCGGCAGCATCAAATCGAGCACGACGAGGTGGTAGTGCCCCGCGGTCCAGGCGCGTCGCATCTCCCGCCCGTCGCGGGCGGTGGTAACGCGGAACTGCTGCTTTTCCAGGAAGCGGGCGAGTAGCTCCCGGATTTCCCGGTCGTCGTCCACCACCAGGATGTGCGGGCTCGGCTCCATGCCGGAACCAATTAGTGCGGCGCCGGCGCGCCGTCACCGCATGATGCAATTCGTGCCGACACTGATACCGACCGGCAAAATCTGCGGGCCATACCCAGGCGCGCAAAGCCGAAAGGAGCTTCCCCAAGATGCGCCGAACCCTGATCGCCGCCGCCGCGGTTCTTCCCCTGACGCTCGGCACGGCCGCGCTCGCCCAGAACGCCGCGCCGCCCCCGCCCGCCGCCGGGCCCGGTCCGGCGGAGGATGCCGCCCTCCCGCCTCCCCCGCGGCATGCCGGACCGGCTTGGGGCGTCTGGCATCACCGCCCGGGCGAGGCGGGGCGCCGCGCCATGCCGTTCGATCCGCGCACCTTCGCGCTTTTCCACCCGCCTGCTAACCGTCAGCTCACGCCCGCCGACGTGCAGGAGATCGCCCAGGCGCTCTTGCTCTGGAACGGGAATCATAGCTGGAAGGTGACGGACGTGCAGCCGGCGGGCGACAACCGGGTCGGCTTTACCTACGCCGCCCCAGACGGCACGGCGATCGCGAAGTTCACCGTCAACACCGAAAACGGCCGCATCGAGCGGGTCGGCTGAGCCTCGCGGCGGCATCGCGCTCCGGCTACAAGCCGGGGCGTGAGCCCGCCCGCCCCGCCCGAGGCCGCCCGCGCTCTGCTCGCCGGCCTCCTCGCCCGCGATCCCGATTTGGCGGCCATCGAGCGTCACGCCGGCCCGCTGCCCTGGCGCACCCGTCCGCCAGGCTTTCCCGGCCTTCTGCAAGCGATCGTCGCCCAGCAGATCAGCAACGCCGCCGCCGCGGCGATCTGGCGGCGGCTCTCCGCCACGCCGGGCGCGCTCGATCCCGTTGCCCTGCTCGCCATGACCGACGAGCCGCTGCGCGCCGCCGGCCTCTCCCGCCCCAAGATCGTCCATGCCCGCGCACTCGCCGAGGCGTTCGCTTCCGGCAGGCTGGAGGCCGCTTCACTCGGCGCAATGGAGGACGAGGAAGCGGTCGCCGCCATCGCCGCCGTGCGCGGCATGGGCCGCTGGAGCGCCGAAATCTACCTGTTGTTCGCCCTCGGCCGTCCGGACGTGTTCCCGAGCGGCGATATCGCGCTGGCCGCCGCCGCCGCCCACCTCAAGCGCTTGCCGCAGCGCCCCGGCCCCGCCGCGCTGCGGGAGATGGCGGAGGCCTGGCGCCCCGCCCGCAGCCTCGCCGCCCGTCTGCTCTGGCACCATTGGCGCCACCTCACCGGCCGCCCCGCCTTCGACGACTTCCCCGCGCCGGCAGCAACTCCCTCTCCGCCCCCTCGGGGGCGGAGAGGGCATGGGTGAGGCGGGTAGAGCCAGAACCCCGCCCGCATAAGTCTCTCGTTAACTCCCGAGGCCCATGATCCGCGCCTATGCAAGACGATGCGGATACCGCCCAGATCAGCCTGCCACTCTTTCAGGCTTATCATCCGACCACGTTCCTCGAGCGCGGCGTCGCCGTCCCGTTCACCACACCCGCGCTCGCGGGCGCCCGCGCCCGCCCGGCCGAGCGCGCCGGCACGGAAATCCTGGTCCGCAATCCCGCGGGCGGGCGCGGGGTCTATATCCTGCCCTGGGGCGGCATCTGCCAGCTCTGCCGCCCCACGGTGCATGACACGCTGCTCAACCAGCGCGTCGAAGCGTTGCGGAGCGTAACGCCCGAGGCGATACGTCGCGTCGCCCGTGCCCTCGCCGCCGAGGGCCTCGCCGGGCGGGAGGCCTCGGCCGCCGCCGCCCGATCGGAGGAGGCCGACCGCACCGAGAAGCTCGTCACCAACTTCCACCTGTTGCTGGCGCTGATCGAGCAGGCGGCACCGGCCGAACTCTCCGACCTCGGCTCACTCGAGCAGGAAACCGAAGCCCTGAAGGCGCGCGCCAAGCAGGCAACCGCCCGGATTGCTCCGAGGCTCGGCCGCACGCCCGAGGCGGTCGCCGATGCCTTGGAAGAGCTCGCCGAGCTCTATCTCGGCCTCGGCGCGCCCGGGCAGCAGCCGCCGCCGCGGCTGATCCGCCTGCTCGCCGCGCTGCGGCAATTGCGCCAGGACATGGCGGCGTGGAAAGAGAGCCAGGACGGCGAGAGCGCGATGGCGGCGGAGATGATTGGCGCGGTCGCCGACGTCACGCTCGCCTGCGCCGAGCGGACGATTGCCGATGCCCACGCCCTGCTCGCCGACATGCCGGAGCTCTTGCGCCGCTTCCAGGAGCGCCCGCAGGAAATCGCCACGCTCATCGCCCGCCCGGCCTGGCTGCTCGATGGCTGGGAGCAGATCTGTCTCGTCTGGAGCGCGGCGGGCACCGATGCCGTCCGCCGCGCCGCGCTGTTCGACATGGCCCTGCAAGTCCCGGTCCTGCCGCGCGAGGCCTCGGAGTGGGTCGGCACCCAGGTCGATACCGAGATGGTCTGGCGCTTCCGCCGCAGCGTGCGCCGCAACGAGGACTGGCGCACCGGCGCCACGCTCGACCTGATCGCCGCCAGCGAACATCGGCGCGCCATGGCCATCTGAGGCTCGGAGAGCCACCTTGCCCCCCTCCTTCGCCGAGACCAGCCGCAAGCTCGCCGCCGCCGAGGACCGGCAGGTCGCGCAAGTGGTCGCGCTGATCGACGGGCTGGAACAGCGCGGCGCCGCCGACGCGGTGCTGGCACCCTTGCGCGCCCGGCTGAAGCGGCTCCGCCCGCCGCGGCCGCCCCGCCTCGGACGCCTCCTGTTCAGCCCGCTCGACCCGGTGATCGTTGCACCGAATACCTGGAAGCCGGGCGATGCCACCGTGCCCCGCCCGGCGCTCGGGGTGTTTAAGGACATCATCGTGGCCGGGCTCGGCGCGCAGGCGCCGGCCTTGGAGCAGGCCTTCGCCCGCTTCGCCGGCGATCCAATCGAGGCGACGGCCGCCATCGGTCCGAACATCTGGCCGCGCGCCGCCGCCTGTCTGGCCGAGGCCGCCCGCGCCGCTCCGTGCCCGCAATGGGCCGCACTCGGGCTCCCCGCCGGCCAGTTCGCCCCGCTCGCGGCCGGGGCGGCGCGGGTGCTGCGCCATGCCCCCCGCATCCTCGCCTGGACGGCGCGCGACGCGGCGGGCGAGAGCCTCCAGGCCAAGGAGATCGAAGTCCTGTTCGGGGCCGACCAGGCTGACGGACCGCTCGGCGATGCGCTGCTCGCCGCGGTTCTGATCGCCCACCTGCCCCGCTACGCCCCGGAGATCCTCCGTTCGCTCCCGTCCGCCGGCCATGAGACAGGCTTCGCCCCCTCGCCGGCCGCCAGCCTCGCGCTCGATGCCGCCACCGCCCACCTCCGCTCCGTGGCCGAGCGCGGTATCGAAGGTGCCCCGCTCGCCGAGCTCTCGCGCACCGCCGAACAGGCCGCCCTGCTGCTCGAGGCGGTGCTGCGGAACGCAGGTCCGCGCCGGCGCGAGGGGCTGGAGCAGATCGCCCGGGCCCTGGAAACGAGGTGCCGCGCCCGCTTCGGCGACGCGCTCGCCGCCGACGTGATCGCCTCCGCCTGCGCGCTCAGCGAGGCCGAGGCCGAGCGGGCGGTGCCGCAGGTCGAGGCCGCGGCGCGCGACCTGCGCCGGCTGCAGGGCGCCGCCCGCCGCTTCGGCGGCGGCGCCGACTACGATTCCATGCTCCGCCGCGCCGCCGAGGCGATCCGCGACCTGCCGCCCGAGGCCGCCCTCACCCCGGCCGACCGCATCCGCCTGGCGGAAATTCTCGCCGGACCGGATGTCGCGCTCCGGCTCTTCGCGCTCGCCTGACGGCGCCTTCCGACCCGGTACAAAACCGCGCCGCCGGCGTCGAAAGTCGGTACATTTTTCCGGCGCGAGCCGGTTCGGCCGGTACAAAATCGCGGCCGAATGCCGGGTTGCCGGTACAACTTCCCGCCCGCTGCCGCGCAACGCGGTACATACTTTCGCACCGCAGGCACTCTCTGTTCCTCCCCCCCTCTGCCGGATCGCGGCAGAGAGGGACCGCCTCGCATAGCGCGGCCCCGACCCGCCTCGGCGCGGCGCGGCTTGAAGCGTCGCGGCGTCGGGCAGCCGGCGCGCTTGCGCGTGGCAGGGGTGAAAGAAACCTGTGCAACGAGGGACTTTACGCCAGCAGGAACTTGCGCGTCTCGTCCACGAACAGCGCCAGCCGGTCGTGGTGTACCCAGTGCCCCGCGCCATCGACGCCGAGCACCCGGCCGTCGCGGAAATAATCGAGCCGCCCGTCTTCGGCAGGATTCGTCGCCCAACTCTCCTTGCCCCATACGAGCAGCGTCGGGCAGGTGATGCGCGCCCACAGCGACGCAATCTCCTCGCGCGTCATGTCGTTCGGCGGCCAGACGCGCACATAGGGGTCGAATTTCCAGCAATAGGTGCCATCCTCGTTCTGGTTCACCGCGTGCTCGGTCAGGTGCCGCGCGATCTCCGCTGACAGCCGTTTGTTGGCTTCCTGCATCCGCTTCAGCGCGGCCTCGATTGAGGGATAGCGCCACGGCACCTCGGAGGATTGCGCCCGCTGCTCGGTGATCCAGGTCGCCATCCGCTCGTGGATCGGCTTCTTGTCGCGCTCGCCCGCGCCGCGCGGCCCCGGCCCCAGCCCCTCGATCGCCACCAGCCGGCGCACGCTGTCCGGGTAGATGCCAGTGTAACGAAGCGCGATGTTGCCGCCGAGCGAATGCGCCACGATCGAAACCGGCGCCAGCTTCTGCGAGTGGATGAGCTGCGCCAGATCGTAGATGTAGCTCGCCATCGGATAGTGTCCCGAGGCCGACCACTGGCTGTCGCCGTGCCCGCGCAGATCGGGCGCGATCACATGGAAGTCGCCGCGCAGCGCCTTCGCGACATAATCCCAGCTCCGGCAATGATCCCGCCCACCATGCAGCAGGATCAAGGGCGGCGCCGCTTCATTGCCCCAATCCACATAGTGCAGCCGCAGCCGCTGGGAGAAATAGATGCGGGAAACTGGGCCGGGCAGGTCGTCGCTCATTCTCGTCATCCCCCGTCGTCATTACGAGCGCCGTGGAACAGGGCGAAGCAGCCCAGGTGTGCGGCCCCGTGCGGCGGTCCTGGATTGCTTTCCCCCGCGTACGCCAGGGCGCGCTCACGCGCGGGCTCGCAATGACGCAAAAGACAGCAACCTTCCTCAAACATCCGGCCGTCTCTCCTGCCACCCCGCCGCCCGTTCGAACGCCGCCGCCACGCGATAAACCCGCGCCTCCTCGAAATAGCGCCCCACGAACTGCACCGAGAGCGGCAGTCCGCTGCGCGAGAGCCCCGCCATCATCGCGATCGCCGGATGGCCCGTCACGTTGAACGGCGTCCGCGCCTGCCGCGGATAGGTCCGCAACGTCTCGGCCTCGTCCTCGATCCGGCTCGCCGGGTCCATCGAGCTCGCGCACATCAGCACGTCCACCTCGCGCAACACCGCCTGCACGGCGGCGATCATCTTCCGCCTCCACCGCTGCGCCGTCACGAACGTACCAGCCGAGACGAACGCGCCCGGCAACAGCCGCCGCCGCGCGAGCTTGCCGTAGTCGCCGGGCCGCTCACGCAGCCAGCGCGCATGGATCGCGAACGCCTCGCTGGTCAGGATGATGCGGTTCACGGCGGCGAACTCGCCGAGCGGCGGCAACGTCACGGTCCGCACCTCCGCGCCCTCGGCGGCGAGCAGGCGCGCCGCTTCGTCGAGCGCGGCGGCCGCTTCGGGGTGCGCCTCCATGTCGCGCTCGTGGAAATGGCGCACGAAGCCGACCCGCAGTCCCTGCACGCCCGCGCCGATCTCGCGCGCGAATCCGTCCGCGCGCGCTGGTGCGCTGCCCGGATCGGCGGGGTCGAACCCGGCGATCGCCTCCAGGAGCAGGGCATTATCCGCCACCGTCCGACTCATCGGCCCCACATGGTCGAGCGTGAAGGAGAGCGGAAACACCCCGCGCCGCGATACCAGTCCGTACGTCGGCTTCAGCCCGACGATGCCGCAGCAGCTTGCCGGGTTCCGCACCGAGCCGCCGGTATCGGTGCCGAGCGCGAGCGGAAACAGTCCCGCTGCCACGCCCGCGCCTGAACCGGACGACGAGCCGCCCGGGTGGTGCGCCGGATTCCACGGATTGCGCGCCGGCGGAAAGGGCAGATCGAAGCTAGGACCGCCGATCGCGAACTCGTGCGTCGCCACCTTGCCGAGCACGATCGCGCCCGCCTGCCGCAGCCGCGCCACCGCAGCGGCATCGGCCCGCGCCACGTTGTCCAGCAATATTTTCGAATGACACGTCGTCGGCAGTCCGCCGACATCGATGATGTCCTTGATCCCGACCGGAATGCCGTGCAGCGGCCCGCGCCATCGGCCGGCCGCGATCTCCTTCTCCGCCGCGCGCGCCGCCTCGAGCGCCGCATCGGCATCCAACCGAATGAACACATGCAGCTTGGGATCGAGCGCGGCGATGCGCTCGAGCAGCGCCCGTGTCAGTTCTACCGGCGATAACGCGCGAGCGGCGATCCGCCGCCCCGCCTCGGCGGCGCTCAGCCATGCGAGCCCGCTCACCACGCCGTCTCCACGCGCATCGGCGGCCAGGGCTCGTCGCCCGGTTCATCCGCATCGCTGAGCGCCGCCGCGTGACCAAGCGCCTGCTCGGCCGCCGCCGTCACGTCGTCGGGAAACGCGGCCCAGGCGCGCTCCAGCCCCGCCGCCTTCGCCAGCGCCGCGATCAGCTCCTTCTCCGCCATCGCTCTCCTCCGTCGTGCGCGCGCACTCTGGCCGATCGCGGCGATGGAGGCGAGACGCTTGCGGCCCGCGCGGCGCGGGAGGACAGTCGGCGCAAACAACCGGGAGGGCGCGGATGAAAATCGACGACGTCACGCTGACGATCTTCACGTGGGACGGCATCCCGCCCACTTCGTACCACACCGGCTCGACCGTCCCGAGCACGTCCAATCTCGGCCTGCTGCGGATTCGCACCGATCAGGGCCTCGAAGGCCACGCCTTCCTCGGTTCGGCGAGCAACCCGGCGTCAATGGACGGCCCGCAGCTCATCCGCAGCCTCAAGCCGCTGCTGATGGGCAAGAACCCGCTCGAGCGCGAGCGCATCCACAACTCGATGCGCCTTCTCTCGCGCACCGTCAGCTACCGCACCATCGGCGCGGTCGATACCGCGCTTTGGGATCTGGTCGGCAAGATCGCCGGCCTCCCGGTCCATGCGGTGATGGGCACGCACCGCACGTCCATTCTCGCCTACGCAAGCTCGCAAGTGCTGCCCGATCCGGCGGCCTATGTCGACCAGGCACAAAGTTTCAAAGCAAATGGCTGGCGAGCATACAAAATTCACCCGCCGCGCGACCCCGACAAAGACATCGCGGTCTGCACCGCCGTCCGCAAGGCGCTGGGCGATGATTTCCGCATCATGCTCGATTCGACCTGGAGCTACAACTACGTCGATGCGCTGCGCGTCGGCCGCGCCATCGAGGAGATGGGGTTTTATTGGTACGAAGACCCGCTGGCCGACGAGGACATCTACAACTACGTCAAGCTGCGCCAGAAGCTCGACATTCCGATCATGGCGACCGAGTTCCCGGCGGGCGGCCTGGACACGTACCCGATCTGGCTTACCGAGCGCGCCACCGACTATCTGCGCGGCGACATCCCGAACAAGGGCGGGCTGACAACCATGCTGAAAACCGCGCACCTCGCCGAGGCGTTCGGCCTCCGCTATGAGGTGCACCACAGCGGCAACTCGCTCAACAATCTTGCCAATCTGCATCTCTGCATGGCGATTCCCAATACGACGATGTGGGAAGTCTTGCTGCCGGACGGCGCGCACAAATACGGCATGGCGCAGGAGCTGGAGATCGACAAGGACGGGCTGATGCACGCGCCGACCAAGCCCGGACTGGGCGGGGAGATCGACTTCGCCCTGATCGAGCGCAAGACCGAGACGGTGCTGCGCTAGCCGCCCTCACCCCGCAGCCAGCCTCTCCCTTCGCCTGCTGCGCCGGCGAGGGGAGGGGAGCATCCTGGCTGCTGCAACGGTTTCTTGCGACCCGTGCCCGCGACGAGTTCCTCTCCCTGTCCCGCTTGCGAGAGAGGGGGAAAGGCTAGGCGAGGGTGCGGGCCGCCCTCACTCGAAAGCCCGCGCATAAGCACTCAGCACCGGCGCGCCGCCCAGATGCACATAAAGCACCCGGCTGCCCGGCGGAATCTCGCCCGCACGCGCCATCGCGATCAGCCCGGCCATGCTCTTTCCCTCGTAGACCGGATCGGTCAGCATCCCCTCGAGCCGCGCAGCGGTGCGGATCGCGCCGACCGTCGCCTCGTCCGGCAGCCCGTAATCGGGGCCGCAGAAGCGCGGCTCAATCACAATGTCGGCGTCGCGTATGTCGCGGTTCATGCCTATCAGCTCCGCGGTCGCGCGCGCGATCTTCGTCACCGCCGCGCGAGTCATCTCGGCATTGGCGGCGGTGTCGACGCCGATCAGCCGCCGCTCCCGCGCCTGCGCGCGGAACCCGACCACCATCCCCGCCTGCGTCGATCCGGTGCAAGTCGCCGTCACGACGGTATCGAAAAAGAGGCCGAGCTCCTGCTCCTGCTGCGCCAGTTCCTCGGCGAACTGCACGTAGCCGAGCCCGCCCAGCCTGTGATCCGAAGCCCCCGCAGGGATCGCATAAGGCTTGCCGCCCGCGCGCCGCACATCCTCGAGCGCCCGCGCCCAGGTCTCCTTGACCGAAGTGGAGTAGCCTGCGCCCTCCAGCACCGTCTCCGCGCCCATCAGGCGCGACAGCAGGATGTTGCCGACGCGCGTGTAGATGGGATCGTCCCACTTGGTCCATTCCTCCTGCACCAGCCGGCACTTCATGCCCAGCACGGCGGCGACCGCCGCCACCTGCCGCGTGTGATTGCTCTGGATGTTGCCGATGCTCACCAGCGTGTCGCAGCCCTGCGCGAGCGCGTCCGCCGCCAGCCATTCGAGCTTGCGGATCTTGTTGCCGCCGAACGCGAGGCCCGAGGAAACGTCGTCTCGCTTCGCCCACACCTCCACGCCCAACTCACGCGACAGCCGTTCCAGCTTGTGTAGCGGCGAGGGGAAAAATCCCAGCCGCACGCGGCCGAACCGTTCCGTCAATTTCAGCGGCATCGAAGCGCATTCCTTCCAACTTCATCACGCGAACATCGGCCCAGATTCCCCTCCCTCTCCCTCTCCCGCCTGCCGGAGAGGGGGAAGTCAGGTGTGGGCGAGGACCGAGGAGGCGGCACCAAGCCGACCCAGCCTCTCCCCGATCAGCCCGAACAACCCCTCCGCGTCCACCGTCTCCAGTACCGTCGCATTCGCAACCGCCCGGTCGCACCAGCGGTCGATATTCGTCCGCCCTCGGCTCGGACCCGTGCCGCAATCCACCTCCAGCCGCACGGGCCGCGTGGTGAACAGCTCCGGTCGGATCAACCACGCCACCGCACAGGGATCATGCAGCGGCCAGCCGTCACCGCCATAGCGCGGGAACTGCGGCACGCTCGCCACAATGTCGGCCGCGATCTGCACCGCCCGACCGCTTCCCGCCGCCCGCATACGCGCGACCCGCGCCTCGGTCGCGAGCGCCTGCCTTGTCAGGTCGAGCGTGGCGAGCACCAAGGGCGCGCCGCAGGCGACGAGCGCGCCCAGCGCCTCGGGATCGCAGAGCGCGTTGAACTCGGCGGCCGGGGTGGCGTTGCCCTCGCCCCAGGCACCGGCCATCAGCACGATCCGCCTGATTTTCGGCACCAGCGCCGGCTCGGTGAGCAGCGCGAGCGCCAGGTTGGTCGCCGGCCCGAGCCCGACCAGCGTTACGGGCTGCTCCGCCGCGCGCAGCACGCCCCGGATCGCATCCGCCGCCACGCCCGGCGCGGGCGCCGGCCCGGGCGGCAAAGTGATACCGCCCAGCCCGTTCTCGCCCATCGCGTGCGCCGTGTTGCCGTAGGTTCCGAGAAGCGCCCGGTCGGCGCCTGCCACCACCGGCACCGAAGCGCCCGCCAAACCCACGATCGCGCAGGCGTTGGGCAGCGTGCATGCGAGCCTCGCATTGCCCCCCACGACCGTGACCGTCCGCACATCGAGCTCGGGCGAGCCGAAGGCAAGCAGCAGCGCGATCGCATCGTCCGTGCCCGGATCGCAGTCGATGATAACCGGAGGCGGTGCCGTCATTCCTCCACCGGAGGCGCGCTGACCGCGCGGATGTAGCGCCGCACCGAGTAGTCCATCGCCGCCTTGCCACCGGACGGGATGATCCGGTCCCACCAAGCCCCGTAGATCGGATCGAACTTCCAGGGCACGAGCTTGGCGGCGATCGCCTGCACGGTCGTCGCGTCGAGCGGGATGTAGTCGGGATAGCTCCGCATGAAACTCACGCGCCGGTCCGGCCCCACCTGCACGACGTCGCCAGAAAGCAGCGCGCCCGCGCCGTTGGCCCCATCCGCCCAGTGCAGCACGGTGCCGCCCGCGAAATGCCCGCCGAGGCAGAGCAGCGTCACGCCCGGCAGCAACTCCTGGCGTTCGCCGCTCCAGAACCGGATCGCCGGATCGGGCCGCATCACCCAGCGCCGGTCCGCCTCGTGCAGCCACACCGGCGCGCCGAAGGCGTGGCCCCAGTCCACCATCGAGGCATAGTAGTGCGGATGCGAGATCGCGATGGCGGCAAGGCCGCCGAGCGCCCGCACGATCTCCACCGTCGCCTCGTCGATCAGGCTGATGCAGTCCCACAGCACGTTGCCGGCCGGCGTGCGGAGCAGCAGCGCGCGCTGGCCGATGGCGAAAGCGGGCACCGTGCCGATGCCGATCAGTCCCGGCTCCACTTGGCCGAAGGCGTTGCGATGCGTGCGCCGCATCTGCTCGGGCGTGGTCCAGGACTGACCGAGCGGGTTCACATATTGCCGCTCCTCCTGGCAGATCGCGCAGGCGGCGGGCGGGGCCGCGGCGGGCGGATACTGCGTGCCGCACGTGGTGCAGATATGCGCCTTCATGCCGCGAGGGCCGGGCGCAGGCGCAGCGGGCGGCGGAACACGAGCGCGCCTACGATCACCAGGTTGGCGATGTTGAACGCGATGCCGGTGGCGAACGCCGGCGCATAGAAGCCGAACCGGTCATAGATCACGCCCGCGAGCCACCCGCCGTTTGCCATCCCGAGCAGCCCCGCGAACATCACCACCGGGACGCGCCAGCCTGCCTCCGCGGCTGGGAACAGGTCGCGCACCGCCAGCACGTAGGCCGGGGCGAGCCCGGCGAAGCCGAGCCCGAACAGGGCGGAGACCGTGAACAGCCCGACCTCGTCCTGGGTCAACAGGAACCCGCTCATCGCCGCCGCCTGGGCGGCCGAGGCCAACAGGATGGTGGCGAGCCCGCCCACCCGGTCGGCGAGCCAGCCCCAAAACTGGCGGGCGAAGAAGGCCGAGCCGAGCAGGAGGGAAAGCATTGCCGCACCGCGCTCAGCCCCAATGCCGAGATCGCTGCACAGCGCCACCAGATGCGCCATCGGCATCGACATGGTGGTGCAGCAGCAGAAGATCGCCGCGCACAGCATCGCGAGCACCGTGTTGGGCCGCAGCCCCAGTACGTTCGCGCCGGCACGCGGCCCGGTCTGAACCGTGCCGATCAGCGTCTCCGGCGGGCGGCGCAGGAACACGACCGCAAGCGGCACGATGACCACGGCGGCCAGCGCCCCGAAACCGGCCATCGTGTGCCGCCAGCCGAACCGTTCCACGCCGAGGGTGAACAGGCTCGGCCACAGCGCGCCCGCCATGTATTGCCCTGATGCGATCAACGCGATTGCCGAGCCGCGGCGGCGATCGAACCAGCGGCTCACATAAGTCACGAGCGGCGAGAACATGCAGGAGGCGCCGAGCATCCCCACCAACACGCCCTGCCCTACATACAGCGCGGCGAGCCCGCCCGAGGCGGCGACCGCGAGGCCGAGCCCGATCATCACCGCGCCGAAGATCACCACCAGGCGCACGCCGATCCGGTCGGCGATCCACCCCATCATGATCCCGCCGAAGCCCGAGCCGATATAGGTCAGCGACCCGGCGAGCGCGGGCGCCTCGCGCGCGGTGCCGAGATCGGCCGCGATCGGCTTCAGCGCCACCATGGTCAGGAGCGGCGCGCCGTAGGAGACGGAGAGCATCGCCAGCACCGCGCAGGCCACCACCCACGATGCCCTGGTCTCGATCGTCGCTCTGTTCATCCAATCCGCCCGGCAAAGCCCGCGCGAAGCATAGCAGGCCGGGCCGCCCTGTCAGGTGGCCGGCACGCCAAGCGGGGCGACGATCGCAGGCGTCGTCGCGTTGGCCGCGGCCGCCGCGCCGGGGAAGTCCCCCGGGCGAGGCTGCAAGTATTGCAAAGCCGACCAGCGTTCGGGCGAAAAATCCGGGGCGGCGAACCGCCTTTGGCTGCGTTTTCGCTGCGATTTTCGCCTGCTCCCGTAGATCCGATTGAGCCGCATGGCAGGCTTGCTTACCTACCCTCACAGGGCACCACAGAAGCGTGCCTCCTGAGGAGGGACGATCCATCATGGATATCGGTCTCGGCCGGCTCACCGATCTCACGCTGGAAAGCCGTTTCACCGATCTCGACCGCCCGGTGCTGCTCTCCGGCATCCAGGCGCTGGTGCGCGTGCTGCTGGAGCAGCAGCGGCTCGACCGCGAAGCGGGCCGCCACACGGCGGGCCTCGTCTCCGGCTATCGCGGCTCGCCGCTCGGCGGCCTCGACCAGGAGCTTTGGCGCCAGCAGAAACTGCTCGGCCAGCACGACATCCGCTTCCAGCCCGGCCTGAACGAGGATCTGGCCGCCACCATGCTCTGGGGCGCGCAGCAGATCGCCGCCTTCCCGAAGCCGAAGTTCGATGGCGTGTTCGGCATGTGGTACGGCAAGGGCCCCGGGGTCGATCGCTCGGGCGACGCGCTGCATTGCGCCACCATGCTCGGCACGGCGAAACTCGGCGGCGTGCTGGCGGTCGCGGGCGATGATCACGGCGCGCACAGCTCCACCTACCCGCACCAGACCGAGCCTCTGTTCGCGGGCTGGTTCATCCCGGTCCTCAACCCTGCCTCGGTGCAGGATATTCTCGATCTCGGCCTTGCCGGCATCGCGCTGTCGCGCTTCTGCGGCCTCTGGGTCGCCCTCAAGACCACCGCCGAGACCGCCGAGCAGGCCAGCACCGCCCTCATCCGCGCCGAGCGCAACTTCGCGACGCCCGATTTCCCCATTCCCCCGCACGGCCTCAATTACGACCCGAGCCTTTCCTTCCCCGCCGACCGCTTCGAGCTCGAACGCCGCGTGATGGAGGAGCGCATCCCTGCCGCGCGCGCCTGGGCGCGGGCGAACCGGCTCGACCGGCTGATCTTCGGCGCGCCCGACGCGCCGATCGGCATCGTCACCGTCGGCAAGGCGCACACCGACACGCTGCACGCGCTGCGTCGCCTCGGCCTCGCCGACCATCCGCAGCTCGCCCTCTACAAGGTGGGACTCACCTGGCCCTTGGAGACCGAGGGGTTGCGGGATTTCGCGCGCGGCAAGCGCGCCTTGCTGGTCGTGGAGGAGAAGCGGAGCTTCGTTGAAAGCCAGATCCGCGACGCGCTCTATAACCTGCCCGCCGATGAGCGCCCTTCGATCGCCGGCAAAACCGACGCGCGCGGCGCCCCCCTGCTGTCGCCGTTGATGGAGCTGTCCCCCGAATCCGTCGGCGCCAGCCTCTCGCGCTTCCTCGGCGAGGCCGGCCTGAATGTTCCCACGGTCCCCGCCTACCCGCACCCCGAGCGCCCGGCGGGCCTGCTGCGCCGCGTCCCGGCCTTCTGTGCCGGCTGCCCGCACGGCACCTCGACCCAGCTTCCCGACGGCAGCTTGGCCACCGCCGGCATCGGCTGCCACTTCATGGCGCTGGATCACGGCGCCGAGACCCGCACCTTCACCCACATGGGCGGCGAGGGAGTCACCTGGGTCGGCCTCGCGCCGTTCACCGGCACGCCGCACGCCTTCGCCAATATCGGCGACGGCACCTATACCCACTCCGGCATCCTCGCGATCCGCCAGGCGGTCGCCGCCAATGCGCCCGTCACCTACAAGATCCTGGTCAACGACGCGGTGGCGATGACCGGCGGCCAGCCCGCCGAGGGTCACTACACGGTCGCGCAGATCGCCGCCCAGGTGGCGGCCGAAGGCGTCTCCCGCATCGCCGTCGTCGCCGACGAGGAAGACCGCCTGCCCGCCGCGCGCCTGCTGCCGCCCGGCACCACCCGCCACACGCGCGAATCGCTCGACCAGGTGCAGCGCGAACTGCGCGAACATCCTGGCGTCTCGGTGCTGATCTACGACCAGGTCTGCGCCACCGAGAAGCGGCGGCGGCGCAAGCGCGGCAAGATGGCCGAACCGAAGCGCAGCGTGCTGATCAACCCGGAAATCTGCGAAAATTGCGGCGACTGCTCAACGCAATCGCGCTGCATCGCTATCGAGCCGATCGAGACCAAGCTTGGCCGTAAGCGCCGCATCAATCCGACCGCCTGCAACGTCGATCTCTCCTGCCTCAAGGGCTTCTGCCCGAGTTTCGTGACGGTGGACGGCCCGCCGCGCGCCCCCGATGCCGACGCGCACTGGGAAACCCGCGAGACAGAGCTTGCCGCCGGCCTCACCCTGCCGCGCCTGCCCGACAAGTCGCCCTGGCGGGCCCTCTTCGCCGGCATCGGCGGCGGCGGCATCGTCACGGCGGGCAAGGTCCTGGCGATGGCCGCCCATATCGAGGGCCGCGACGTCCATACGCTCGACTTCACCGGCCTCGCGCAGAAGAACGGCACCGTCGTCGCGCATGTGCAGATCGGCGCCGTTGAGGATCTCGACGTCGTCCGCATCCCGCTCGGCGAGGCCGATTTGCTGCTGGCCGCCGATCTGGCGGTCGGTGCCGGCCCGAACGTGCTGGAGCGGTGCGCTGCGCGCGCCGCCGTGATCGGCAATCTCGACCTCGCCGCCAGCGCCGACTTCAAGTTCAACCCCAATCTCAGCATCGACGCCGGCCTGCACCGGCGCACGATCGAGCGCGCCACCGACGCCCATTCCAGCCTCTACCTGCACGGCGAGCGCATCGCCGAGCGCCTGTTCGGCAACGCCCAGGCGATGAACACGATGCTGCTCGGCATTGCCTGGCAGAAGGGGCTGATCCCCGTCGGCGAGGCGGCGATCCTGCGCGCGATCGAGCTGAACGGCGCCGCCGTGAAGCTGAACCAGCGCGCCTTCCTGTGGGGCCGCATCCTCGCCGAGCGGCCGTCGCTCGCCGACGAGATCGTCAATCCCGAGCGCGAGGCCCCACCCGCCGATCTCGACGCGCTGATCGCCGACCGCACGGCGCGGCTCACCACCTACCAGAGCGCCCGCTACGCACGCCGCTACCGCGAGCGGATCGAGGAGGTACGGCAGGCCGAGGCGAGGGCGCTCGGCGCGCCGGGGGTGATTACCCGCGCCGCCGCCGAGAATTTGTTCCGCGTCATGGCCTACAAGGACGAGTACGAGGTGGCGCGGATGCACCTCGCTCATGCCGGCGAATACGGCGCCAAGCCCGCCTTCCACATGGCGCCCCCGCTGCTGACCGCGATCACCGGCTGGAAGGACAAGGCGACCGGCCGGCCGCGCAAGATCGCGCTCCCAGGCACCGTGGCGTTGCCGCTGTTCCGGCTCCTGCGCCACGGCAAGCGCCTGCGCGGCACCGTGCTCGACCCGTTCGGCCACTCCGCCGAGCGCCGCTGGGAACGGGGCCTCGCCGATGCCTACATGGCCGACCTCCGCGCCGCGCTCGCCAAGCTGCGTCGCGACAACGTGGAGACGGTGCGCGCGATCGCCGAGCTGCCGGACCAAATCCGCGGCTTCGGCCCGGTGAAGGAGGCGAACCGCAGGAAGGCCGAGGGCCAGCGCGCCGTCCTGATGGCGCGCCTCGACGAACCCGCCGCCCCGCCGGTCGCTATCGCCGCGGAATAATATGGAAGAATCCGCCGCCTAGCTCACGATGGTTCGCCGGTAGAGGTGCCAGGTCGCGTGCGAGAGCACGGGCAGCACGACGGCAAGCCCGAGCAGCACTGGGATCGAGCCCGCCACCAGCAGCGCCGCGACGATCACGCCCCAGGTCGCCATGACGCGCTTATTCTCCAACACCGCGCGCACAGAAGTGGCGACCGCCGTCTCCACCGCCGCCGACCGATCGACCAGCAGCGGGAACGAGAAGGTGCCGGCCATTAGCGCGGCCACCGCAAACAGGAACCCGATCCCGTTGCCGAGCACGATCAGCGCCCAGCCCGCCCCGGTCGTGAACACGAGCCGCAAGAGGTCGGCGAAACTATCGGGCGGCGGCAGCAGCGCGCGGTAAAGCAGGTCGGCGACCGCCATCCAGAACGCGAACAGGAGCAGGAAGCCGATGCCGAGCAAGATGATGCCGCCGATCGAGGGCGAGGCGAACACGCCAAGCGCGTCCCACCAGGCGATTTGCTCACCGCGCTCACGCCTCCGGCTGATTTCATAGAGCCCCGATCCGGCCAGCGGCCCCACCAGCGCGAAGCCGGCGATCAGCGGAAAGAGCAGCGGCAGCACGTCGTAGCCGACGGCGAGATACCACAGCAGCAGGCCCATGACCGGGTAGATCGCGCACAGGAACACGTAATGGGTCGGGTTGGCGCGGAAATCGTCGAGCCCGGCGGCGAGGGCGGCACGCAGATCGGCGAATTCGATCCGCCGCACCTGGGGCGGTGCCGTGACCGGGTTGCTCGCCACACCCTCGAGACTGCCCGCCGCACCCCGCAGCGCGTCCCAGCTCCAGAGGACCGGATTGCGAATCATAAACGTCCCTCCGCCTGCAAGCGGTGGGTCCGGCACGCCGCCCGGCGACGCGTTCCGCGGCCGCCAGTCGCGCCATGCGCGACCCGCCGTGCGGGGGAATATGGTTACGCGCGGCCCGACTGCGAGGGAGGGCGCGCGCGCGCGAGCGTCGAAAGGCAAATCGTCTCGAACTGGCGCGCGACATGGGCCCAGGAGAACCGGGCCTCGAGCAGCGCCCGCGCCCGCGCCGCCAGGCCCGCGCGCAGCGGCGCATCGTCCAAAAGCCGCAGCACCTGGGCGGCGAAGTCCTCGGCGGTGTCGGCGAGGAGGAAATGCGCTTCGGGCTCGACTTGCAGCCCCTCGATCCCGAGCCCGGTGGAAACGACCGGCCTGCCGGCCGCCATCGCCTCGAACGCCTTGATGCGGGTGCCGCTGCCGGCGCGCAGCGGGATCACGGCCACATGGCCCTGGGCGATCCAGGGCCGGATGTCGTCCACATAGCCCGTGAACTCCCAGTCCCCGCCGGCGGCGCGCGCCCGTTCCACCAGCGCCCGCGGCGGGTTCCGCCCCACCACGAGCACGCGCAGGCGCGACCGCGCCCGCCTCAGGTGCGGCCACACCGCGTCCAGCAGAAAGCCGATCCCGTCGATATTGGCGGGCGAGTCCATCGCGCCGCTGAAAACGATCGTGCCACCGTCCGCCGCGGGCGGAGGCGGTGGCGGGTGCGGGGCGAAATAGGCAAGATCGACGCCGGTATCGATCACCTCGACCCGGCGCGGACGGTACGCCGCCTCCAGCTTGCGCGCGTCGCGGGCGGAGACCGCGATCACCGTGTCGAAGCGCCGGAGCACCGCCGCCTCGAACGAACGCATCTTGCGCGCCTGGTCGCGCCAGACGATCCGCCAGAGACCGCGCGCGATTTCGGCATGGCGGTCGAAAATCTCCGCTTCCACATTATGGGTGAACAGCACCGAGGGCGGCAGTTCCTGCGGCACGTGGATCGCGGCGTGCGGGAAATCGACCACGATCAGGTCCGGCGCGGCGGCGATCTCGCGCGCCATCACCGCGCGCGCCGCCCGCGAGGCGTCGGTCGCGACACCGACGGGCAGCCGCCCGGCAAGCAGCGGAACGCGCCGCCAGCCAAGGACCGGCGCTGCTTCCCACGCCACATGCCGATCGCACGCGCCGGCCAGCTCGGCCGCGAATTGCCGCGGCGGATCGCCCTCGGGCGAGGCGAGCACGATCTCGAACGCGCCGCCCTTCAGGTGGCGCAGGATGTTGGCGGTCCTGATCTTGCCGCCTTCGTTGAGGGGAAACAGGAAGCGCGGGCTGAGGAACAGCAGCCGCGGGCGCGGAGTCATGAGACAACAAAGGCGACGCTTGCTGTCACCAGCAGACACCCCGGTACTCAATGCCCGGGTGCGCGCGTAGCTCGCTGACGCCGGCGAGATCGAGCACGAGCTGATCGGTCAGCGCCGCGCCGAGGCGCGGCAGGTCGTCGGCGCCGAGATGCCCGATCACAGCCACCCGCGCGCCGTCCAGCGCCGCCTCGGGCGTCTCGGTCATCAGCGTTTCGAGATGCGGAATCTCGCGTTCGATATAGGCGCGGTTGCTGCCCAGCAGGTGCGCCACCCGCACGAAGCGGTCGAAGATGCGGAGCGGGAATCCCTTGCCGATCAGTTTCTCGGCTAAGGCGACGAACGGCGACTCGCGCAGATCGTCGGTCCCCTGCTTGAACGCGAGCCCGAACAAGGCGACCGGCCGCCGCCCGCCCGCCGCGATCGCCTCGTAGGCGCGCTCGATCACCGCCTGATTGCTCGGCAGCACGTTGGCAAGGAACGGCGCGGCGACGCGGCGGCTCTCCGAAAGCGCGAGGAACGCCCGCAAATCCTTAGGCAAACAGGAGCCGCCGAACGCGAAGCCGGGCCGCAGATAGGCGGGCGAGATATTGAGCGTGCGGTCCTCGCAGAACAGCCGGAAGGCGGCACGCGCATCGACGCCGTGCGCCTTCAGCACCGCGCCCGCCTCATTGGCGAAGGCGAGCTTCACCGCATGGAACACGTTGCCCAGATACTTGACGCTTTCCGCCACGCGATAGGGCACGACATGCACCGGCGCGGGAATCGGCGCGTAAAGTTCCCGCAAGGCGGGCGCATCGTCCCCCGGCCGCGCGCCGATCAGATGGAAAGCGGGCGCGTGAAAATCCTGTACCGAGCTGCCTTCGCGCAGGAACTCGGGGTTGCTGTAGTACTCAAGTCCATCGCCGAGCGAGCGGCCGGATTCCGCTTCCAGGATCGGGATGATCCGCTCCTCTGCCGTGCCGGGCGGCACCGTGGAGCGCATCACCACCGCATGCGGCGTGGTCTTGTGGCGCAGCGCTCGGCCGATATCGCGCGCGACCGCCTCGACCGCGGCCAGCGAGGAACTGCCGTCGGGCGCGCTCGGCGTGCCGACGGAGATGAAGGAAAGCTCGGTCGCACCGATCGCTTCCGCGAGCTCGGTGGTCGCCTGCAGCTTGCCGCTTGCCACTGCGTCGGCGATCACCCGGTCGATGTCGCGCTCGACGACCGGCGAGATGCCCCGCCGCAGCAGCTCGATTTTCTCCGGCGCGATATCGACGCCGATCACGTCATGGCCGAATCCGGCCAGGCAGCCGCTGGCGACGACGCCGACATAGCCAACGCCGAAAATCGAAATCCGCACGAGGAGGACACCTGCTGTGAAGCCCGCGTCCCGCGAAGCGAAACGCGGGCGGAGCTATACACATCCGAGGCACGGCGAGGCAACGCACATGCCGCCCGCGCGGTGTTCCGGACGGCGGGACGAGACGCTCTGGAGGTTTAGCAGCTCTCGAGATCAATCAGACCGTCGCCCTAAAGCACGCCGCGTTGATGCGGAATTTCCCTGCCGGTGGTAGGCTATGGACACGTATCGAAGGATCATACAAACTCCCCCTTTGTGGACCGTAAATTGACCAGCATGGCGCAGATGGCCGGGCTGTGCGCATATGGCTGGCCTCTACAGGCGTATGGCACCACGCGCTGACCGGTCTGGCTCCAGAGCAGTGGGCGTGCGTCATTTCATCGATCGCGTGTGTTCATGCGGAATCTGTCCATCACACCGCTAAGATAGCCTGTCCCGCCCGCTCGCAGGAGCCACATGCCGGACCTCGCCCCGATCGACTGCGACCTCCATCCCACGGTGCCGGGCTTGCCGGCGCTGCTGCCATACGCCGACGATATCTGGCGCGAGAGCGCGACCCGGCGCGGGTTCGAGGAGATGGTCACGATCGCCTATCCCACCGGCAACCCGCTCGCCGTGCGCGCCGATTGGCGCGACGCCAAGGGCTACGGTGCCACCGACCCGGCCCGGCTCGGGCGCGAGGCGCTCGCGCCGTTCGGCACCCGGGCGGCGATCCTGAATTGCCTCTACGGCGCCCCGGCGCTGTTTTCGGAAGACCTTTCCGCCGGCTTCTGCCGCGCCATCAACGATTGGATCGCCGCCGAATGGCTCAAGCGCGATCCGCGCCTGTTTGCGTCCATCCTCGTTCCGCAAACCAACGCCGAGCGCGCCGCCGAGGAGATCGAACGGCTCGCGGACAATCCGCGCTTCGTGCAGGTGCTGCTGCTCGTCTCGGGCGAGCTGCCGCTCGGGCGGCGCCAGCACTGGCCGATCTTCGCCGCCGCCGCGCGCCACCACCTGCCCGTCTGCATCCACGCCGGCAGTACCTACCGCCATCCGGTCACGCCCGTGGGCTGGCCCGGCACCTACATGGAGGACTACGCCGCCCAGGCCTCCGCCTTCGCCTCGGCGCTGACCAGCCTGGTCGCCGAAGGCGTGTTCGCGAAGTTCCCCGACCTCACCGTGGTGCTGGCCGAATCGGGAGTTTCCTGGCTGCCCGCGCATCTCTGGCGGCTGACCAAGTTCTGGAAGGGGCTGCGGAGCGAGGTGCCCTGGGTCTCGGACCCGCCCACCGCGATCGTGCGCGAGCGGGTGCGGCTCACCGTGCAGCCGTTCGACGTCCCGGACGACCCGGCCGTGCTCGCCCGCCTGGTCGAGCATCTGGGCTCGGAGGAGATGCTGCTGTTTGCGACCGACTACCCCCATGCCCATTTCGAGGGGGCGGCGGCGCTCCCGTCTGGCCTCGATGCGGCGCTCGCGCGTAAGATCGCGGTCGACAACCCGCTGCGGACCTATCCGCGACTGAAGGAGGTGGCATGAACGTCCACGTCTCCGACCGGCCTCTGTCGGCCCCGGCCCAGTCCTCCCGGCTCGCCATCGCCGATTGCGACATCCATCCGCGCACCCGCTCGCTGCGCGACTTCTATCCCTGGCTCGAAAAACGGTGGCGCGACCATCTGGAGGCGTTCGGTACCACCTCCCGCCAGCCCTGGCAGAAGGGCCCGGCCTATCCCAAGGCGCAGCCGCAGGCTTCGCGGCGCGATGCGTGGCCGCCGGGCGGCGGCGGCCCGGGCAGCGACCTCGGCTTCATGGCGGCCCAGCATCTCGATCCGAACAACGTCGCCCTGGGCATCCTCAATCCGCTGCAAACCGGCCAGGGCGTGCAGAATCTCGACCTCTCGGCCGCGCTCTGCCGGGCGACCAACGAGTGGCAGATCGCCGAATGGACGTCGAAGGACGCGCGGCTGCGCGCTTCCGTCGTGGTGCCCTACGAGGACGGCGTGGCGGCGGCGCGCGAGATCGAGGCGCGGGCGGGCGATCCGAATTTCGCCCAGGTGCTGCTTTTGTCCCGTACCTCCGAGCCGCTCGGACACCGCCGTTACTGGCCGATCTATGAGGCCGCCGCCGCCGCCGGGCTGCCGGTCGCGGTCCATGCTTTCGGCTATGGCGGCTGGCCGATCACCGCCGGGGGCTGGGGCAGCTACTACATCGAGGAGATGGTCGGCCACGCCCAGGCCAGCGAGGCGGTCGTCAGCTCGTTCATCTGCGAGGGCGTGTTCGCGCGCATCCCGAGCCTCAAGCTGGTCATGGTCGAGGGCGGCTCCGCCTGGGCCGCCGCACTCGGCTGGCGGCTCGACAAGCTCTGGAAGACCCTGAAGGCAGAGGTGCCGGCGCTCACCATGGCGCCCTCCGAGTACATGCGCCGGCATGTCTGGTTCACCACCCAGCCGATCGAGGAGCCCGAGCCGCGCCAGCAGCTCGCCGAAGCCTTCGAGTGGATCGGCTGGGACCGCATCCTGTTCGCCACCGACTACCCGCACTGGGATTTCGACGACCCCGCCCAGGCTCTGCCGATGCGCATGGACGAGGCGGCCAAGCGGGCCGTGTTCCTGGAGAACGCGCGGGCGGTTTACGGCGCTTGACCGCCCTCAGTTCCGCGGCAGCCGCGCCCGCTCGGGCGCGTCCGGGTTCTGCGCGCGATGGCGCAGCAAATGGTCGGCCAGTACGCAGGCCATCATCGCCTCGCCCACCGGCACAGCGCGGATACCCACACAGGGATCGTGCCGCCCCTTCGTGACGATCTCGGTCTCCCGCCCCATGCGGTCCACGGTCCGGCGCGGCGTCAGGATCGAGCTCGTGGGCTTCACCGCGAACCGCGCCACGACCGGCTGGCCGGTGGAGATGCCGCCCAGGATGCCGCCCGCCTGATTGGACGCGAACAGCACCGTGCCGTCGGGGGCCATCCGCAATTCGTCCGCGTTCTCCTCCCCATGCAGCGCCGCGGCGGCGAAGCCCGCGCCGATCTCCACGCCCTTGACGGCGTTGATCGACATCAGCGCCCCGGCCAGATCGGCGTCGAGCTTGGCATAGACCGGGGCGCCGAGCCCGGGCGGCACCCCCTCGGCCACGACCTCGATCACCGCGCCGAGCGAGGAGCCCTGCTTGCGCGCCTCGGCCAGCGCCAGCTCCCATTCCGCGGCAGCGATCGGATCGGGGCAGAAGAACGGGTTGCGGCCGACCTCCTCCCAGTCCCACCGCGCGCGCTCAATCGCGTGCGGCCCCATCTGCACGAGCGCTCCACGCACCGTCACGCCGCCGCCCAGCACCTTGCGCGCGATAGCGCCCGCCGCCACCCGCATCGCCGTTTCCCGCGCCGAGGAGCGCCCGCCGCCCCGATAATCGCGGATGCCGTATTTCAGCTCGTAGGTGAGGTCGGCGTGGCCGGGACGGAACCGCTCGGCGATCTCGCCATAGTCGCGCGAGCGCTGGTCCACGTTCTCGATGACGAGCGCGATCGGCGTGCCCGTGGTCTGGCCCTCGAACACGCCCGACAGGATGCGGACCTGATCGGGCTCCTGCCGCTGCGTGGTGAATTTGGACTGCCCCGGGCGGCGCTTGTCGAGCCAGGGCTGAATGTCTGACTCGGCGAGCGGGATGCGCGGCGGGCAGCCATCCACCACGCAGCCGATCGCGGGGCCGTGGCTCTCGCCCCAGGTGGTGACGCGGAACAGATGGCCGAAGCTGTTGTGGCTCACGGGCTCAGGCGGCCGCCGCGACGATATCGAGCCGGCGCTCGATGCGGAGCTCCAGCCGATGCGCCGGCTCCGGGAGCGCCGAAAAATCGTTGTGCAGCAGGGCGAGCCGGATCGCGAGCGAGGCGAGGCGCGGCTCGACGCACGGCGGCATCCGCGGCCACGCGATCGAGCTTCTCGTCCAGCTGATCGCTCACGTCCCGCCCGCCTCCGCGATGGCGATGTCCGGCGCCGCCGGGTTCTTCATGCCAACGATATGGTAGCCGCAGTCGACATGGTGAACCTCGCCGGTCACGCCTGACGACAGATCGGAGAGCAGATACACTCCCGCGCCGCCCACGTCGGCGATCGAGACATTGCGCTGCATCGGGGAGTTGAGCTCGTTCCAGCGCAGGATGTAGCGGAAATCGCCGATCCCGGACGCCGCCAGCGTCTTGACCGGCCCGGCGCTGATCGCGTTCACCCGGATGCCGTCGCCGCCCAAATCGGCCGCCAGATAGCGCACGGACGCCTCCAGCGCCGCCTTCGCCACGCCCATGACGTTGTAGTGCGGCGTCCATTTCTCGGCGCCCAGATAAGTCAGCGTCAGCAGGCTGCCGCCGCGCCCCATCATCGGCACCGCGCGCTGCGCGACCGAGGTGAACGAATAGCACGAGATGTCGAGTGCCTGCAGGAACGCCGCCCGCGGCGTATCGAGATAGCGCCCACGCAAATAGGACTTGTCGGCGAAGCCGATGGCGTGGACCAGGAAGTCGAGCCGGTCCCATTCCGCCCGCACCGCGGCGAAAGCGGCGTCGATGCTCGCCTCCTCAGCCACATCGCAGGGCACCACGATGCGGCTGCCGACCGAGGTGGCGAGCGGGCGCACCCGACGCTCCAGCGCCTCGCCCTGGAAGGTGAAGGCAAGCTCCGCCCCGTGCGCGGCGCACGCCGTCGCGATCCCCCAGGCGAGCGAACGCTCGTTGGCGACCCCCATGATCAGGCCGCGCCGGCCCTGCATCAGCGTGCCTTTCGCCTCCGCCTGGGCCATCCGGACTCCTGTTCTGGGTTGTTACCGCCCCGCCGTGGTGGCACAGCCGTGCGCGCAGGGGCAAGAGCATGGCAAAGGAGCGCGCATGACCGAGACCGATCCGTTCGCGCTGTTCCGCGCCTGGATGGCGGAGGCCGAGCGCACCGAACCCGCCGACGCCAACGCCATGACCCTCGCCACCGCCACGCCGGACGGCGTCCCGTCGGCCCGGATCGTGCTGCTCAAGGGCGTCGATCCGCGGGGCTTCACGTTCTTCACCAACACCCAGAGCCGCAAGGGCGAGGAACTGGCCGCCAACCCCCGCGCGGCGCTGCTGTTTCACTGGAAGTCCCTCGGGCGTCAGGTGCGGATCGAGGGTCGCGCCGCGCCCGTCTCGGAAGCCGAGGCCGACGCGTACTTCGCCACTCGCCCGCGCATCTCGCGCCTCGGCGCCTGGGCCTCGGACCAGTCTCGCCCGTTGACGGCCCGCGCCGAGCTGGAGCGCCGCCTTGCCGAGCAGGAGGCGCGCTTCCCCGGCGATTCGGTGCCGCGCCCGCCCCACTGGTCGGGCTACCGGCTGGAACCCGCGCGCTTCGAGTTCTGGCAGGACATGCCCTTCCGGCTGCACGACCGAACCGTGTTTGCCAAGGACGGCGCCGACTGGCGGATCTCCAAGCTCTTTCCGTAGCCGCAGCGAAACTCGCGCCGCCTGCGCGCGCGTGCTAATCGTGCAGCCCAGACCCGCGCAAAGGACAAGGGGGCCATGCCCATCCGCAAATTGCTGCTGCCGCTCACCGGCACCGCCGCTGGCGAGGCGGCGCTCGCCACCGCGCTGATGGTCGCCCGCAGATGGGACGCCCACGTGCTTGCGCTGCATGTGCGCGTGGACAGCCGCGACGTCGCCCCGCTGGCCGGGGAGGGCCTGTCAGGGGCGATGATCGAGGAGATGATGTCGGCGACCGAGAAGGAGAGTTCGCAACGGGCCCACGCCGTACGCGGGATGTTCGACCGCTTCGTGGCCGCCCACGGCGTCGAGCTCGCCGAGCCCACCGCCCGGCGCGGTCCGACCGCGAGCTTCGCCGCCGTCACCGGCCGCGAGGAGGACATCGTCGCCCAGCAGGCCCGGCTCGCCGACCTCACCGTCGTCCCTCACCCCGAGGCGGGCGAGGACGTCTCCAGTTCCGACGCGCTGCACGCGGTGCTGTTCGATTCCGGCAAGCCGGTGCTCATCGCGCCCCAGATCGCCCCCGCCGCGATCGGCACCCGGATTTGCCTCGGCTGGAATGGGACCGCCGAATCCGCCTCCGCCGTCACCGCCGCCCTCCCCTGGCTCCAGCGCGCCGAAGCGGTGCGGATCCTGTCCGCCGAGGGCTACCAGCGCCGCGGCCCGGCGGCGCCGGAGCTTGCCGCCTACCTCGCCCTGCACGGCGTCCATGCCGATATCGAGATGTTCGGCGCCCGCGGCGGCACCGTCGGTGCCGGAATGCTCGCCGCCGCCGCCGATTTCGGCTGCGACCTGCTGGCGATGGGCGCCTACTCCCATTCGCGCCTGCGCCAGCTCATCCTCGGCGGTGTCACCCGCCACGTGCTCGAGCACGCGCGGCTGCCGGTCATGATGAACCGCTGAGCTCCGGCCGATGAGCGTGCGGCCTGCGGGCGTCGAAGATCCGGCCGTGGTCGAGGCGCTCCGGGCCTATGTGAAGCTGCTGCGCGCCACCCGCTCGGTCGTCGCCAGGCTGGAGCCCCGGCTCGCCTCGCGCGGGCTTACGTCCACCCAGCTCGGCGTTCTGGAGGCGCTGCTGCATGTCGGCCCGATGACCCAGCGTGAGCTCGGGCGGAAGGTGCTGACCAGCGCGGGCAACATGACCGACGTCGTGGATAAGCTGGAGCGCCGGGGCCTCGTGCAGCGCAGCCGCAAGCCGGGCGACCGGCGGGCGGTGCAGGTCGAGCTCACCAAGTCCGGGCGCGAGCACATTGCCGCCCTCTTCCCCCTCCATGCCGAGGACATCGCCCACGCCATGGCGGGCCTCTCCGTCGCCGAGCTCCGCGCCCTCGGCAGCCTTCTCCGCAAGCTCGGCCGCCAGGCGGCGGAGCCGCTGGCGAACGGGATGGAAGGGTAACGCCCTTCCCGTGGTCCTCCGTGGACTCCGCCGTGGTCCTCCTTGTGCACCCTACACTTGCACAGGGCGAACGTAAGTATATCTAACTAACATGTTCCGCCCCCGCCCGCTCGAGGAAACCGTCCTCGAGGAACTCCGCACGCTCAATGGGAAGGAGCGTCCCGTCCAGGGTCTCGCCGAGCGTGACCGGATGCGCGCCGCCGCCGCCCGCCTGCTCGCCGTCCATGGCCCGGAGGTGACGCTCACCAGAATTCGGGTCGAGGCCAAGGTCCACAGCACCGCCGCCGGGACCTATACCACGCTGCACCACCTGATGGCCGACCTCTTTTCCCAGCACTTCGCCGCCCTCGGCGCCGCGGTCGCGAAGGCCGAGGACGACCAGCCCGGCCTCGCCCCGGAGGCGCTCCTCGAGCGGCTGATCCTCGCCTGGCTCGAGGGCGTCGCCGCCGCGCCGGAGACCCATCGCGCCTACCTTCTCTGCGCCCATGCGCTGGCCGAGGAGCACCGCCGCTCCATCGAGCTGCGCCGCCGCATCGCGATCGAGCAGATGCACGCCGCGCTCGCCGCCGCGGTGCCCGAGCTCGCCGCCCGGCCGGAGGCGCCGGACCTGTTTTTCCCACTGTTCCGCCTCCTGCTTTCGGATTTCCATGCCTGGCCGGCATCGGAGGCATCCGAGGCGCCTGCCGCGCGCGCGCGGCGCATCGCCGGAATGCTGATCGCCGCCGCCGAGGCCGAAGCGCGCGGCAACTGGCTCCGCCTTGGCCCGCCTGGCGGGCTGGCGCCGGGCCGCGCCCCGGCTTCGGTGAGCGCCAACCGCGCTCGCGCCCGCTTCGCCGTTGTTCTCGGCGCGGCGGCGGCTGGGCACGAGGTTCTCATCACCCGCCACAACCGTCCCGCCGCCCGCGTCGTCGCCGCCGAGGGCCGGATGCCGCCCAAGCCCCCCAAGGGCCCGCGCAAGCCACGGCCCAAGCCCGCGCCCCTAGAGCCGCCGAGCTAGGCGTCCCGGGCCTTCGTCGCGCATGACGATGGAAGTCGGCTAAGCGGCGATCCTTACAAACTCACCAGCGGGCACCCGCCCTCGGCCAGCGGCCGGAACGCCTGATCGGCCGGCGTCGTGTGTATGAGCTTGTAGTAGTCCCAGGGATAGCGGCTCTCCGCGGGCGATTTCACTTGGAACAGATAGAACGGGTTCAGCTTGCGCCCGTCCGGGCGGATCGAGCCCTTGCCGAACAGCGGATCGTCGGTCGGCATCGCCTTCATCGCGCTCACAACCGCCCGGCCGTCGCCGCGCTTCTCCGGTCCCAGCGCGACGATCGCTTTCAAATAATGCGTCACCGCCGAATAGTCGCCCGCCTGCATCATGCTCGGCATGAAGCCTCCCATCCGCGCGCCGAACCGCTTGGCATAGGCGCGCGTGTCGTCGTTCATGTCCCAGTAGAACGACTCGCTCAGCAGCAACCCCTGCGCCGCCGGCAAGCCGACCCCGTGCAGATCGGGGATCGTCATCAGCAGCGCGGCAACCTTCATCTTCTGCAGCAGCCCGAACTCGGCGCCCTGCTTGATGCAGTCCGTGGTGTTGGTGCCGCTGTTGGCGAGCCCCAGCACCTTCGCCCCGCTCGCCTGCGCTTGCAGCAGATAGGCCGAGAAATCCGTCGTCTCGGGAAATGGCGTGTAGACGGTGCCAAGCACCTTGCCGCCGGCCCCGGTGACGAACGCCGCCGTGTCGCGCGCCAGCGCGCGGCCGAACGCATAGTCGGCGGCGACGAAAAACCACGAATCGCCGCCCTCGGCGACGATGCCGCCGCCCGTCGAGTGCCCCAGCGCCCAGGTGTCGTAATCCCAATGCACATGGTTGGGGCTGCACGCCTTGCCGGTCAGGTCGGAGCTTGCGGGCGCGGTGAACAGCGCGACCTTGTTCTTCTCCCGCACGAGGCTGGCGATCGCCAGCGCCGCAGCGGAGTTGTTAACATTAGAAATCACATCCACGCCCTGCTGGTCGATCCAGCCGCGCGCGATCGACGTCGCCACATCGGGCTTGCTCTGATAGTCGGCGACCTGGATTTCCACCTTGATGCCGGGATGCGCGGCCATGAAGTCCTCGGCCGCGAGATGCGTGCTGGTGACGGCGCCTTTCCCGGTGCCGGCCGCGTTCGGCCCGTTGAGGTCGGTCAGGATGCCGATCCGCACGGTCGCGTCCTCGGCGCGGGCGCGCCGGGCGAATCCGGCGAGGCCCATGGCGGCGGCGGAACCGAGCGCGGCACGTCGGGACAAGAGCGGCAACGTCATCAATTTCCTCCAGGGTTTCCCGAAGCCTAGCCCCGGGCGGCGTTGCGGGCTAGATCGGGCCGATGCACGTCGCCACGAGCACCGCGTTCAAGGAGAACGCCAAGCGCGCGATCGCCGATCCCGGGCTGCAAAGGGCGCTTGCGCGCAGCGGTTCGAGCTTCGTCGCACGCCGCGCGGCGGCGGTGGCGAACCTGCCGGAGTTCGAGCGCCTGCGTGAGATCGGCCGCGACATCAAGAATCACACCCTCGCCCATCTCGATTTCTACCTGGAGGAATACGAGGCCAAGGTGCGCGCGAGCGGCGGGACCGTGCATTGGTGCCCGACCGCCGACGACGCGCGCGCCGCGGTTCTCGGCATTTGCCGCCGCGCGGGCGCCCGCACCGTCACCAAGGGCAAGTCGATGGTCAGCGAGGAGCTGGACATCAACGACCATCTGCAGCGCAACGGCATCCAGCCCGTCGAGACCGACCTCGGCGAGTATATCCTGCAAATCCGCCACGAGACGCCGAGCCACATCATCGCCCCCGCGTTTCACCTCAACCGCGAGGACTGGGAAGCCTCGTTCCGCGCCGCGCACACCGACTTGCCGGCCGATCGCGTGTTCGCTGAGCGGCGCGACATACTGGTGGAAGCACGCACGCGGCTGCGGCAAAAGTTCCTCGCCGCCGATGTCGGCATCACCGGCGCCAACTTCCTGATCGCCGAAACCGGCAGTAGTGTCATCGTGACCAACGAAGGCAACGGCGACCTGACCCAGACGCTGCCGCGCGTACACATCGTCCTGGCGACGATCGAGAAGATGGTGCCGACCATCGAGGATTGCGTCAGTCTGCTCCGGCTGCTCGCGCGCTCCGCCACCGGGCAGGAGCTTTCGGTCTATACCACCTTTTCCACCGGTCCGCGCCGCGCCGACGATCTGGATGGTCCGGACGAGTATCACGTCGTGCTGGTGGACAATGGCCGCTCGGCGATGCTCGGCACGCCCTTCCAGGACATGCTGCGCTGCATCCGCTGCGCCGCCTGCATGAACCATTGCCCGGTGTACGGGGCGGTCGGCGGGCACGCCTATGGCTGGGTCTATCCCGGCCCGATGGGCAGCGTGCTCACCCCGGCGCTGATCGGCGTCGGCGAAGCGCGCCTGCTGCCGGGCGCCTCCACCTTCTGCGGCAAGTGCGAGAGCGTCTGCCCGGTGAAGATTCCGCTGCCCGGCATGATGCGCCATTGGCGCGAGCGCGAGTTCGAGCGTCACCTGACCCCGCTCGGCCAGCGGTGGAATCTCGGCGCCTGGGCCTTCCTCGCCCGCCGCGATGCGCTTTACCGCGCCGCCACGCGCGCCGCCGCCTTCGCGCTCGGCCTCGCCGGGCGGCGGCGCGGGCGGCTCTCGCGCGTGCCGTTTGCGGGCGGCTGGACCGAGGGGCGCGATCTGCCCGCGCCCGAGGGCGCCACGTTCTTCGCCCGCTACGCCGCCGCGCAGCGTCGGGGCAAGCTGTGACGCCGCGGGAGCAAATGCTCGGCGCGATTCGCCGCGGCCTCCGCCGCGGTAAGCTGGAGCCCGATCTGGCCGAACCGCTGCGCGCCCGCATGGCGAACCATCCGCGCCACCTGATCCCGGCACGCGCCATCCGCCCGCATCCCGACCTGGTCGCGCTGTTCGTCGCCAATGTGGAACGCGAATTCGGCACCGTCGTCCGCGTTTTCGGCGCGGATGCGGTAGCCGGTGCGGTTGCCGACTATCTGGCCGCCCAGAATCTCCCGACCGAACTCGTCGCCGCGCCGCATCCCGAACTCCGCGCGATCGACTGGTCGGCGCGCCCGCTGCTCGCGCTGCGCTGGGGCCGCGCGGAGGGAACCGATCTCGTCAGCCTCCAGCTCGGTTTCGCCGGCATCGCCGAAACCGGCACGCTGATGCTGCCCTCCGGCCCCGACCGTCCCAACACGCTGAACCTCTTGGCCGACACCGAGATCGTCGTTCTGCGGGCCAGCCGCATCGTCGGCGCCTACGAGGAAGCCTGGGACCGTCTGCGCGCCGAAACCGGCGGCGCGATGCCGCGCACCGTGATGCTGGTCACCGGGCCGTCGCGCTCCGCCGACATCGAGCAGGCGCTCGAACTCGGCGCCCACGGCCCCCGCCGGTTGCATGTGGTACTGATCGACGATTCCGCCTGAGAGGACCGAGGCGGGCCGTTGCAATATCGGCGCTCGCAACGACATTATTGGCGCTCATCCTCATCCCACCCGCCGATGCCCGAGCAGGCGATGTCCCGCCTCGCGCAACCGCTGGAACGTGACGTACAGCATCGGGATCAGGAAAATGCCGATCGAACTCGCGGCGATCATGCCGGCGAACACCGCCGTGCCGATGTCGCGCCGGCTCAGCATCGCCGCGCCGTGCGCGCTGACCAGCGGCACCAGGCCCATCACGAATGCAAGCGACGTCATCATCACCGCGCGGAACCTGATGCGCGCGCCCATGATCGCGGCCTCGCGCACATCGAGCCCGGCCTCGCGCTGCTCTTTCGCGAACTCGACGATCAGAATGGCGTTCTTCGCTGCCAGCGCGATCAGCACCACGAGTCCGATCTGCGCGTAGAGATCGACCGATAGTCCGGCGATGCGGATGCCGACGAACGCCCCCGTAACGCCGACCACCACCGACAGCAGCACCGGCACCGGGATCATCCAGCTCTCATAAAGCCCGACCAGGAACAGATAGGCGAACAGCACGGCTAGCCCGAGGATCGCGCCCGTTTGCCCCGATGCCAGCTCCTCCTGATACGCCGTCCCGGTCCACTCGTAGGTGTAGCCGGCGGGCAGCGTCCGGTCGGAGACCTGCGCCATAGCGGCCAACGCGTCGCCGGACGAAACACCCGGCGCCGGGCCGCCATTGATGCTGATGGCGCGGTAGTTGTTGTAGCGCGTGATCACCTGCGGGCCGGTGACGGTCCGCAGGCTCGCGATCGCGCGCAGCGGCACCATCTCGCCGAGCTTGTTGCGGACGTTGATCCGCCAGATCGCCGGCACGTCGTTCCGGTCCGGCGCCAGCGCCTCGATATTCACCTGCCAAGTCCGGCCATAGAGATTGAAGTTGTTGACGTAGAGCCCGCCGAGCGTCGCCTGCAGCGCAGTGGTGACATCGCTCAGGTTCAGCCCGAGCGCCGCCGCCTTGTCGCGGTCGATATCGAGAAAGAGCGATGGGTTCGACGCGGTATAGGTGGAAAACACGCGGGTCAGCCGGTGATCCTGGTTGGCGGCGCCCACCAGCGCGCCCATCACCTGACCGTTCTGCACCGGGTCCTGTCCTTGCAGCGCCTCCAGCACGTATTCGAAGCCCGAGCCGGTGCCGAGGCCGATGATCGGCGGCAGGTTGAACGGGAAAATGTTGGCCGAGCGGATCGCCTGCACCGCGCCGAAGGTCTGACCCACCAGCGCTTGCGCCGAATCCTGGGGCGCCAGGCGCTCGCCGAACGGCTTCAGCCGCGCCACCATGAAGGCGTTGTTCGGCTCCTGTGCGCCGTCGAGCAGCGAGAAGCCGATGATCGAAAGCGTGTCCTGCACGCCGGGGAGGCGGTGCAAGATCGCCTCCACCTTGTCCGCTACCTGCGCCGACCGCTCCACCGAGGCGCCGTCCGGCAACTGCGCGGAGACGAAATAGGCGCCCTGGTCCTCTTCCGGCAGGAAGCCCGTCGGGGTGCGGCCGAGCAGCCAGCCCGAGGCCAGGAAAAAGCCCGCGACCAAAACGACCGACAATGCCGCGACCCGCACCAGCCGGCGCACCACCGCCGCATAGCCCGCGCGCGCCTTGTCGATCCCGCGCAGCACGAAGCCCATCAGACCGCGCTTGCGCGCCGGGCGCAGGAACATGGCGCAGAGCGCGGGCGAGAGCGTGAGCGCGATCGCCGCCGACAGCAGCATCGCGCAGGACATCGTCACCGCGAACTGGCGAAACAGCGTGCCGGAGAGGCCCGGAATGAAGCCCACCGGCACGAATACCGACAACAGCACGAGCGAGATCGCGATCACCGGCCCGGTGATCTGCCGCATCGCCTTCGCCGTCGCCGCCTGCGGCGAAAGCTCCGGCTCCTCCTCCATCACCCGCTCGACGTTCTCCACCACGACGATCGCGTCATCGACCACGATGCCGATCGCCAGCACCATCGCCAACAGCGACACGGTGTTGACCGTGTAACCGAGCAGCAGCAGCCCGGCGAAGGTGCCAACCAGGCTTACGGGAACGGCGACCGCCGGAATCACCGTCGCGCGCAGGCTGCCAAGGAAGAGAAACACCACCAGCACAACAAGCGCGAAGGCTTCGAGCAGCGTCGTGATGACCTCGTGAATGGTGTCGCTGACGAACGTCGTGCTGTCCCACATCACCTTGGCGTGCAGCCCTTGCGGGAACCGCTCGGCGGCGCGTTCGAGCGCCCGCCGCACGGCGGCGGCGGTGTTCACCGCGTTGGCGCCCGGCGCGAGGTAAATCGCGGCGGCGACGGCAGGCTTGCCGTTCAGGCGCGTCTGGCTGTCCATGCTCTGCGCGCCCATCGCCACGTCGGCGACGTCGCGCAGATGCAGGATCGAGCCGTCCGGGTTGGCGCGGATGACGATGTTGCCGAACTCGGCCGGCGTCACCAGCCGGCCCTTGGTTTGCAGATTGAACTGGAATGGCTCCCGCCCATCGTTCGGCGGCGCGCCGATCCGCCCCACCGGCGCGACCACGTTCTGGCTGTTGATCGCGCTCACCACATCAGCCGCCGACAGGCCAAGCTCGGTCAGCCGGTCGGTGCGGAACCAGATCCGCATCGAGTAATTCATCTTGGAAAATAGGTTCGCCTGCCCCACGCCCGGCGTGCGCGAAAGCGAATCCATGACGTTGATCAGCGCGTAATTCGTGATGAACAGCGGGTCCATCTTCGCCGGATCGTCGGCGTAGAAGGCGAGGAACATCAGAATCGCCGAGGAGCGTTTCTGCACCGTCAGCCCCTCGGCTTGCACCTCCGGCGGCAATTGTGAAATCGCCGTCTGCACGCGATTGTTGACAGCCACCACGTCGGCATCCGGATCGGTGCCAAGCGCGAAGCTCACCGTCAGGTTGTAGCTACCGTCATTGCCACTGTTGCTCTTCATGTAGAGCATCTTGTCGACGCCGACGACCTGCGCCTCGATCGGCTGCGCTACCGCGCTTTCCACCACCTGGGCGGAAGCGCCCGGGAAGGTGGCGCTCACCTGCACCTGCGGCGGCACGATGTCGGGAAGCTGGGCAAGCGGGATGCGCGCCATCGCCAGCGCGCCGGCGATGGTGATGACCACCGCGATGACGATGGCAAGCCGCGGGCGGCGGATGAAAAGTTCCGAGATCACGGACGAGCGCCGCCTATTTCGACGCGGCGAGAGCGGCTGCCGGCGCGCCGTCGGCGGCGTTCGCAATCGGGGCAGGTGCGACCACCTGGCCGGGCCGCACCTTCTGCAATCCGTCCACGATCACCGTCTGCCCGGGGTCGAGCCCGCTGAGCACCGCGACGTTCGCGCCACTGACCTGCCCCAGCTTGACGCGGGCAATCCCCACCCTGTTCTGCGGATCGACCGTGTAGACGAAGTCTCCCTGCTGGTCGGTCATCACCGCGACGCGCGGAATGGCCGGCATCCGATCCGGCTGCACGCCCTCCAGCAAAACGGTCACGAATTCGCCGTCCACCAGCGGCCGTCCCGTCGATTGTCCCGCCGGCAGCGGATTGGCGATCGTGCCGCGCAGGAGCAGCGTATCGGTGGTCTGGGCCACCGAGTTGTCGACGAAATCGAGCCGCCCTGTCTCGGAATAGTCGCGCCCGTCCGGCAAGCGCAGCCGGATGCGCCACGCGCGCGCGCCCTCGGGAGTTGCGTGCAGCAAGTCGATCGCGTCGCGAGTGGAGATCGGGAACACCACATACATCGGGTCCTGGCTGACGATCGTCGTCAGCACGCCCGAGCCGGGCGAGACGACGTTGCCCGGCGTCACCGCGCTGCGTCCGATGCGTCCCGCGATCGGCGCCCGGATACGCGTGTAATCGAGATTGATCGCCGATTCAGCCGCTTGCGCCTGTGCGGCGCGAAGCTGCGCCACATCGGTCAGCATGGTCGCGCGCGCGGCATCCACCGCCGCCTGCTGACCGGCGGGCGTTTTCAGCAGGGCGGCGGCGCGCTCGAAGGCGAGCTTGGCGTTGTCGAGCTGCGCCTCGGCTTGCGCGACGGCGGCTTGCTTGGCTTGCAGATCGGCCTCGAACGGCGGCCGCTCCAGCTCATACAGCAGGTCGCCCGCCTTCACCTCGGCGCCTTCGACGAAGTCCTGCTTCTCAAGGAACGCGGTGACGCGCGCGACGAGCGCGACGCGGCCGACCGACTGGATGCGTCCCACGAACTCCTTGCGCGTGGTGATCGGCTTCACCTCGACGCGCGCAACGCCGACGGCGGGCGGCCCGCCCATGCCGGGCATCTGCGCCGCGGCGGGCACGGCGACAAGGATCGCGGCAACCGAAAGGGTTGCGGCCAGGAGACGACTAACCATGAAGGACATGTCGGGCCCATATGGGGCGACGCCGGGACGTTCCTAGATGCGGCGGCGACCGAGGGTCAATCGGCACTTGTCTGACCCGCCGCGCGCGCCTTGCGCATGAGGAAAATCATGCCGATGCCGACCACCGCTCCCACCGCCGGCAGATCGAACGCGAGTGCCGGCAGCGACAGGAACCCGTGCTTGCCGATCAGCCGCTCCTCCGGCTGGCCGGTGCGCGCGAAGCGGACCGGCTCGAAGCCAGCGCGGCCGAAAGCGGTGAGCGCGGTCGCGCGGGTGAACTCCCAAACATGCAGCGGGACGGCGCAGGTGATCCACAGCCACTCGCGCCCGGTAACGCGCGCAAGCATCTTGTAATAGCGCGACTTCGGGGCGGAGATGTCGGGGAAGCTGAACATGGCGAGCCCGCCCGGCCGCAGCAGCTGGTTGACCTTCTTGAGCGCGGCGAGCGGGTCGATCGTGTGCTCCAGCACGTCCATCATCGTGATCAGATCGAACGATCCGTCGGGTGCCGCGAATTCCTCGAACGTGCCCTCGGTGATGCTCAGCCCGTAATGCGCGCGTCCCCACGCGGCGATGGCCGGATTGACTTCCAGCCCCTCGGCGTCGAACCCCGCATCGCGCAGCATCGCCGGAAAGAGCCCGGTGGTGCAGCCGACATCGAGGCTCCGCCCGCGGCGGGCATCGGGCGGGATCATGGAGATATATGTCTTGAACTTGGCGGCGAACTTGCGGTCCCCGCCGTCCAGCAGCTCGGAGTGATAGGACCCCGAATAGAACTCAAGCAGATCGTCGAGCCCCGGCGCCGGGTGCGTGAACCGCAGTCCGCAGCGGCACTGCGCGAGCCACCAGTCGCGCCCCTTGAAGGCACGCCGGAACACGAGCCGCGCCGCACCGCCGCACAGCGGGCAGCACGGACGCGCTGATCGAAGGGGAGAGGAGGGGAGGCTCAAGGCAGCACGGACCGGGTGGAAGATGCAGGCAGCCTAGCTACCCGATTGCCGCCGCCGTCCCTAGCGGAACCGTGCGCCCGGCCTATGGACCGGCGCCGGAGCCCGCGCTACCGGAGCACGGGCGAGACCTGGGAGGTGTTGCCATGCGGGAACGAGTGAACATCTGCGAGGTTGGGCCGCGCGACGGGCTGCAGATCGCCAAGTCGCGGATGCCGACCGACACCAAGGTGCGCTGGATCGCCGCTATGGCGGCGGCGGGCCTGAAGGAAATCGAGGTCGGCAGCTTCGTCCCCCCGCGCGTCATCCCGCAAATGGCGGACACCGAGGAGGTGGTGCGCCGCAGTGTCGAAATCCCGGGGCTCACGGTAATCGCGCTCGTGCCCAACCTGCGCGGCGCGCAGCGCGCCTATGCGGCCGGGGCGCACAAGATCAGTTTGCCGGTCTCGGTCAGCGACGGCCACAGCCGCGCCAACCTCAATCGCACGCCGGCCGAAAGCATCGAGGAGGCGCGCCGGCTCATGGACTGGGTCAAGACGCAGCCCCGCCGCATGGAGGTGATCGCCGGCGCGTCCACGGCCTTCGGCTGCTCGATCGACGGCGTGGTGCCGACGGCCAGGACGGTGGCGCTCGCCAAGGGCTTGGCCGATGCCGGCGTGGATAAGCTCATGCTGGCGGATACCGTCGGCTACGCACATCCCGCGCAGATCAAGGAGGTGGTGCGCGCGGTGCGCGCCGCAATCGGCCCGGTGCTCTACGGCCTGCATTTGCACGACACGATGGGTCTCGGCCTCGCCAACGCGCTGGCCGGACTCGAGGAAGGCATCCGCGCCTTCGATTCCTGCCTCGCCGGACTGGGCGGCTGCCCCTACGCGCCTGGCGCCTCGGGGAACGTCGTCACCGAGGACCTCGTATTCATGCTGGAAAGCATGGGCTTCGACACCGGCATCGACCTGCCCAGACTGTTCGAGGCGCGGCGGATGCTGCACGAGGCGATCCCCGACGAGCCGATCCAGGGCCAGGTCCCCAAGGCCGGCATCCCCAAGACCTTCCGCGCGGCGGCCTAGCCCCGCGCGGCTTTCAGTTGACGGACTCGCCCCGCCGCGCCTTCACATCGCCGATGCCGACATTCCGGTTGGAGAAGCGGGCCGGGGGACGGGTCGCCGGGGTGGACGAGGTCGGGCGCGGCCCGCTCGCTGGCCCCGTCGTCGCCGCCGCCGTGGTCTTCACCACCCCGCCATCGCGCCGGCTCGCCGCCCTGATCGACGATTCGAAGCGCCTGACCTCCGAGCAGCGCCTCGCCGCCTACGCCGCGATCCGTGCCTCCGCCCGCGCCGAGATCGGGGTCGGCGCCGCCTCGGTCGCCGAGATCGCACGGCTCAACATCTTCCACGCCGCGCTGCTCGCGATGGCCCGCGCCGTCGCGCGCCTGCCCGCGCCCCCCGACCTCGCGCTCGTGGACGGCAACGCCCCGCCGCCGCTTCCCTGTCCTGTGGAATGCGTGGTGGGCGGCGATGCCTTGTGCCTCTCCATCGCCGCCGCCTCGATTGTCGCCAAGGTGCTGCGCGACCGCGCCATGACCCGCCTCGCCCCCCGCTTCCCGGGCTACGGGTGGGAGGAGAATGCGGGCTACTCGACCCAATTCCACCGGGCGGCGCTGCGGGCGCTCGGGCCGACACCCCACCACCGTCTCGCCTTCGGCGCCGTCCGCCAAGCCCGGCTCGCGCTGGATGCGGCGGATTGACGCCGCGCCGCGCCGCGCCTCACGATAGCCAGTCGCAAACCCGGGACTCCGGAGCACAGTGGAAATCGTCCGCGAATTGCCGCTCGACCAGGTGCTGCTGGGCGATGCCGGCACGCTGCTGCGGATGCTGCCCCCGGCCTCGGTCCATTGCGTCTTCGCCGACCCGCCCTACAACCTCCAGCTCCGCGGCGAGCTGCGCCGGCCCGACGATTCGCTGGTGGATGGCGTCGATGAGGAGTGGGACCGCTTCACCGACTTCGAGGCCTACGATGCCTTCACCCGCGATTGGCTCGCCGAGTGCCGCCGCGTGCTCCGCAAGGATGGCACGCTCTGGGTGATCGGCGCCTATCACAATATTTTCCGCATCGGCGCGATCCTCCAGGATCTGGGCTTTTGGATCCTGAACGACGTAATCTGGCGCAAGGCCAACCCGATGCCGAATTTCCGCGGCCGGCGCTTCACCAACGCCCACGAGACCCTGATCTGGGCCGCGAAGCAGCGCGATTCGCGGCACCGCTTCAACTACCAGGCCATGAAGGCCCTGAACGGGGACGTGCAGATGCGAAGCGACTGGTTCATCCCGCTCTGCACCGGGGCCGAGCGCCTGCGGAACCAGCATGGGCTCAAGCTCCACCCCACCCAGAAGCCCGAGGCGCTGCTGCATCGGGTGCTGCTCGCCTCCACCGGCCCCGGCGACATCGTGCTCGACCCGTTTCTCGGCACCGGCACGACGGCGGTGGTGGCGAAGCGCCTGCATCGGCACTTCATCGGCATCGAGCGCCACCCCGCCTACGTGGAAGCCGCCTGGGGCCGTATCAGGCGCACCAAGGCCGCCCCGCACGACGGGCTCGCCACCACCCAGAGCCGGCGCGACGCGCCCCGAGTGCCGTTCGGCGCGCTCGTCGAACAGGGGCTCGTGCCGCCCGGATCGAAGCTCGTCGATCGGCTGCGGCGGGTGCGGGCGGTGGTGGCGGCCGACGGCACGATCCGCTCGGGCCAGATCCAGGGCTCGATCCATCAGGTGGGCGCCGCGGTGCAGAACGTTCCTTCCTGCAACGGCTGGACATTCTGGCATATCGAACGCGCCGATGCGCTCGTCGCGCTCGACAAGCTGCGCGACGAGGTCGCCACCGCGCCCCCGCCGCCGTAAAAGCCCGCACGATGCCCGACGAACCGAGGACCGCCGAGGCGGAGCTGCGCCGCCTGCTCGACATCATGGCCGCGCTCCGCGACCCCGAGCACGGCTGTCCCTGGGACCGCGACCAGAGCTTCGCGACCATCGCGCCTTACACGATCGAGGAGGCCTACGAGGTCGCCGACGCCATCGGGCGGGCCGACTTTGCCGCCCTGCCGGACGAGTTGGGCGACCTGTTGTTCCAGGTCGTCTATCACGCGCGGATGGCCGAGGAGGATGGGCGCTTCGCCTTTGCCGACGTCGCCCGCGCGATCGCCGACAAGATGATCCGCCGCCATCCCCACGTGTTCGGCGAAGCCGCCGCTCGGACCGCCGCCGCCCAGCACGATGCGTGGGAGGCGCAGAAGACCGCCGAGCGGCGCGCGCGGGCCGAAACCGGCGTGCTGGCTGGCGTCCCCGTGGGCCTGCCGGCGCTCACGCGCGCCGCCAAGCTCACCGCCCGCGCCGCCCGCGTCGGCTTCGACTGGCCCGACGCGGGCGCGGTTCTGGACAAACTGGACGAGGAGGCGGCCGAGCTTCGCGCCGAGCTCGGCGCGGCCGACCCGTCGCGGCTTGCCGACGAGGTGGGCGACCTCTTGTTCGTGCTGGCGAACCTCGCCCGCAAGCTCGGCCTCGACCCCGAGGCGTGCCTGCGCGCCGCCAACGCCAAATTCGCGCGCCGATTCGATGCGATCGAGCGGACGGCGGCCGGGCAGGGGCGGGGCCCGGCCGAAATGACGCTCGACGAGATGGAGGCAGCCTGGCAGGCGGCCAAGGGCGGCGGGGGTGGCGCCCAGGCATAAGCTTCGCGCCCGCGCGGGCGCGCTCGCTGATGCCGTGCGTCTCTCGCGCCGCGGCAACCGCGCTCCTTCGTGCTGCCGGCATCGCCATTCTTTGAGCGATGTCCCCGGATCAAGTCCGGGGCTGGCTCTGCAGCAAGGCGTTGTCCACGATTGGCGAAGGCTTTGATGCGCCTGAGCGGAATCCGTGTTCCCGCTAGTGCGCCTTGCCGGGACCTTATTCGCACAGTAGCACCGCTGCCCGACGCGGGAGCAGATGATGGCGCAGGCGATTCGCCCGGTAATGCTGATGATCCTCGACGGCTTCGGCTGGCGCGAGGAGACCGAAGACAACGCCGTGCGCCTCGCCCGCAAACCTAATTTCGACCGGCTCTGGTCCTCCTGCCCGCACGCCTTCCTCCGCACCTCCGGCGCCGATGTCGGCCTGCCCGCCGGGCAGATGGGCAATTCCGAAGTGGGGCACCTCAACATCGGCGCCGGGCGCGTGGTGAAGCAGGATTTGCCGCGCATCTCCGATGCCTTCGCCGCCGGCGAGGTGGCGCGCTCGCCCGTGCTCGCGCGCTTCGTCGCGAAGCTGAAGGCATCGAAGGGCACCTGCCACCTGCTCGGCCTCGTGTCGCCCGGCGGCGTGCATTCGCACCAGGACCACGCGGCGGCACTCGCCAAGCTGCTGGACGACGCGGGCGTGCCTGCCGTGGTGCACGCCTTCACCGACGGGCGCGACACGCCGCCGCGCTCGGGGAAGGACGATCTCGCGCGCCTCGCCGCCGCGCTACCGCCATCGGTGCCGATCGCAACCGTCTCCGGCCGGTATTTCGCGATGGACCGCGACAAACGCTGGGACCGGGTGGCGAAAGCCTATGCCGTCCTCGTCGCAGCCGACGGGCCGCATTTCGCCAGCGCCGCCGCGGTGATGGATCAATCCTACATGCACGACCGCACCGACGAGTTCGTCCTCCCGGCTGTTGTCGGCGGCTATGGCGGCATGCGCGACGGCGACGGCCTACTCTGTTTCAACTTCCGCGCCGACCGCGTGCGCGAGATCCTCGGCGCGCTGCTCGATCCCGGCTTCGACGGCTTCACACGCCAGCGCCGCATCGCCTTCGCCGCCGCACTCGGCATGACCGAATACGGCGCCGAGCTTGACCCGTTCCTGGACACGCTGTTTCCGGCCGAAAGCTTCGCCAACATCCTGGGCGAAGTGGTGGCGAAGGCCGGCCGCACTCAGCTGCGCGCCGCCGAGACGGAGAAGTACCCGCACGTCACCTATTTCCTGAACGGCGGGCAGGAGCAGCAATTCCCCGGCGAGGACCGCATCCTCGTGCCCTCGCCCAAGGTCGCGACCTACGACCTCCAGCCGGAGATGTCGGCACCCGAGCTTACCGACCGCGTGGTGGCGGCGATCGATTCCGGCAAATACGATTTGATCGTGCTGAACTACGCCAACCCCGACATGGTGGGTCACACCGGTAGCCTGGAGGCGGCGATCAAGGCGGTGGAGACGGTGGATGCCGGACTCGGCCGCATCGCCGATGCGGTGCGCGCGCAGGGCGGCGCGCTGCTAGTCACCGCCGATCACGGCAATTGCGAGCTGATGCGCGATCCCGAAACCGGCGGCCCGCACACCGCGCACACCACCAACCCAGTCCCCGCGGTGCTGATGGGGGGCCAGGCGCGCGGGCTGGATGACGGGAGGCTCGCCGACATCGCGCCGACCCTGCTTTCGCTGATGGGCCTGCCGCAGCCCGCCGAGATGACGGGCCATTCGCTGATCCGCCAAGGTGCGTCGGACGGCGGCTAGTTTCGCCTGGTCCTTTGTCGTCGTCGCGCTTGCCGGCGCGGCGCAGGCGGCCCCGCGCCTCGACGAGACCCGCAAGCAGGTGGACGCCGCCGAGGCCGCGAAAGCCGCGGCGTTGCAAGCGCGACAGGAGGCCGAGCAGCGCGCCGCCGCCGCGCGCGCCACGCTCGACGCACTTGCCGCGGACCGCGCCCGTGCCCTGCTCGCCTTGCGCCAGGCCGAGCAGCGCACGTTGGACGCCGCCGACCGCATGGCCGCGCTCGACCGCGCCGCGCAGGAGGCGCAAGCGGCCTTGCAAGCCCGCGCCGCCACACTCGCGCCCTTGCTGCCGCTGATCGAGCGGCTGGCGCTTTATCCGAGCGAGACCCTGCTCGCCGTGCCGGCGTCGCCGGAGGACGCGGTGCGCGGCCTGATCGTGCTGCAAGGCGTGGCACGCGAGCTGGAACAAGAAGCCGCCGCGCTGAAGGCGGACGCCGCGCGCCTGCAGCAAGCCAAGAACGCCGTAGCCGCCGAAGCGCCCGTGCTCGCCGCCGCCCGCGCCGCGCAGGAAGCCGCCGCCGCCGACCTCGACCGCCGCATGGAAGCCGCTCAATCCAGCCGCGACGCAGCCATGCGCGAGGCCGAGGCCGACGCCGCCCGCGCCGCCGACCTCGCTGCACGCGCAACCACCCTGCACGCCCTGCTCGACAAGTTGCAAACGGCAGAGAAGGAGCAGGCCGCCCGCGCGGCAGCCGCCCGCGCGGCGGCGGCGAAGAAGGCCGCCCTCGCCGCCCGGCAGCCCGCGGCGCCCCCCTCCGAGGAGCCGGCGGCAACCGGTGCCGGCGCCTTCACCGTGCCGGTCGCCGGCCGCATCGCGCGGGACTGGGGCGCGCCAACCGAGGCCGGCCCGGCGATGGGAATTTCGTTTCACGCGGCGCCGAAGGCGCGCGTGGTGTCGCCCTGCGCCGGGCGCGTCGCCTTCGCCGCGCCGTTCCGCAGCTACGGCCAGCTTCTCATCCTCACCTGCGGCGGCGATGTGGATGCGGTGCTGGCGGGGTTCGCCTCGATCGAGGTGCATCCCGGCCAGCCGGTCGCGCGCGGCGATCCGGTGGGCACCATGCCCGACTGGTCGCCCGGTTCGAACGCGCCGCGGCCCACCCTCTACGTCGAGATCCGCCGTCACGGCGAGCCGGTCAATCCGGGTCCGCTGCTCAAGACGAGCTGAGCGGCCCCTCGCCGCCTTCGGCCGGATGCGCCACGATGCGCCCGGCCCGGGGAGGGGTCCGCGATGAACCCGAACGAACTGCCCTTCGATGCCGACGCTATGCTGGACGGGCTTGCGGAATGGGTGCTGTGCGAAAGCCCCACCTACGACGCCGCGTCCGTCAACCGCATGATGGATCTGGCCACGCGCGCGCTGGTGCTCGCCGGCGCGCGGGTGGAGCGCATCCCCGGCCGGATGGGGTTCGGCGATTGCGTACGCGCGAGCTTCCCGCACCCGCGCGCCGCTGAGCCCGGCATCGTCATCATGGGCCATTTCGACACGGTGCATCCGATCGGCACGCTGGCGGACCTGCCCTACCGGCGCGACGGCGACCGCGCCTGGGGACCCGGTATTTTCGACATGAAGGCCGGCAACTACCTGGCGCTGGAGGCGATCCGCCAGCTGGCCCGCGCCGGCGTGCGGACCAATCTGCCGTTGACGGTGCTGTTCACCTCCGATGAGGAGGTGGGCAGCCCGTCGACGCGCGACCTGATCGAGGCCGAGGCGGCGCGGCAGCGCTATGTGCTGGTGCCCGAGCCGGCGCGCGCCGATGGCGGCGTGGTGACGGGCCGCTACGCCATCGCGCGGTTCAATCTGGAAGCGACCGGCCGCCCGAGCCATGCCGGCGCGCGGCTTGCGGAAGGACGCTCGGCGATTCGCGAAATGGCGCGCAAGATCGTCGAGATCGAGGACATGACCACCGAGGACTGCACCTTCAGCGTCGGCGTGATCCACGGCGGACAATGGGTGAACTGCGTCTCCACGCGCTGCACCGCCGAGGCGCTCAGCATGGCGAAGCGGCAGGAGGATCTCGATCGCGGCGTCGCGCGCATGCTGGCGCTGTCCGCCTCCTCCAACGACGTGCAGTTCCGTGTCACGCGCGGCGTCACGCGCCCGGTTTGGGAGCCGGATGCGAAGGTGATGGCGCTTTACGAGCGCGCACGCGGCATCGCCCGCACGCTCGGCTTCGACATCCGCGCGCAAAGCTCGGGCGGCGGTTCCGACGGCAACTTCACCGGCGCGATGGGCATACCGACGCTGGACGGCCTCGGCATCGAGGGCGCGGGCGCGCACACGCTCGACGAGCACATCGTCGTCCCGAGCCTCGCCCGCCGCGGCAAGCTGATGGCGGGGCTGCTGGCGGTGCTGGAGTAGAGCGCCGGGTCGCCTCGCCATCGCGCGCAACCGACCCTCTGTTCCGCCAACGCACCGTCCGCATCGCCATTCAGGAAGCGATTGCGAGCGCAGACCGCAAGGCGTGCCACCGAGCGGAGCGCGGGGCTAACCGGCCCTGCCCGGCCCCTTCGCCCCCCTTTTTCCGATGGCGCGGCAGGAACGCGCGCCGCCGCCCGTCGTTGCAGGGGCGCGCTTCACGACGGGAGAGCATCGTGTGCACACGCAAACAAACCGGCTTTTGGTTCCCGCTGCTCGGCTTCGGCTTCGCCCTGGCCGGGGCGGACAAGCTGCTCGGCCTGCGCGGCTACGAACGGCTGTTCGCCCGCTGGGGCTGGCGCCGGACCGGCCTCTACGTCGTCGGCGCAGCCGAGTTCCTGGGCGGGGTGATGGTCGCCACACCGCTCCTGCGTCGCCGCGGCGGGCAGATCCTCTCCGCTGCCTCTGCCGCCGTGCTGAGCAAGGAGATGGCGCGCGCCGAAACTGGCCTCGCCCTGCGGCGCCTCGGTCTGCTCCTCGCCGCGGTCACGGCGGCGATCGTCTAGGGCGAAGCTCCGCCGGCCAGCCGCAGCGCGTAATCGATCGCCTCGACCAAACTTGTCTCGCTTGCCTTGCCGGTGCCGGCGATGTCGAATGCCGTGCCGTGATCGACCGAGGTGCGGATCACCGGCAGCCCGAGCGTGATGTTCACGCCCGAGAGCGCCCGCCACGCCCCCGTCGCCGGGTCCACGTCGAAGCCGAGCAGCTTCACCGGGATGTGGCCCTGGTCGTGATACATCGCCACCACGGCGTCGAACTGCCCGGCGCGCAGCTTGACGAACACCGTATCGCCCGGAACGGGGCCAGTGACATCCAGCCCCTCGGCACGGAACGCGGCGACCGCCGGGGCGGTGACGTCGATGTCCTGCCGCCCGAACAGCCCGCCCTCGCCGGCGTGCGGATTGAGCGCGGCGACGGCGATACGCGGCGTCGCGATGCCAAGATCGCGCAACGCCTTGTGAGTTAGCATCACCACATGGCGCAGCCGCTCCGGCGTCAGCCGCTTCGGCACCTCCGCTAGCGCGACATGCGTGCTGACATGGCTCACGCGCATCGGCCCGTGCGCCAGCATCATCACCGAGCCGCGCACGCCGGTCAGTTCCGCCAACAGCTCGGTATGACCGGCATAGTGATAACCGGCGAGGTTCAGTGCCTCCTTGTTGAGCGGGGCGGTGACGATCGCCGCCACGCGACCCGCGCGGGCCAGCGCCACCGCCCGCTCGATCGCGAGATAGGCGAAACGCCCCGCCTCCTCCGACACTTGCCCCACCGGAACCGGCGCACGCTCCTCGCCCGCCGGTAGAAAGCCGAGCGCGGGCCACGGCTCCACCTCGCCCACGCGCGGGATCGGCGCCGTGTCAACGAGCGCCTCGGCGCGGCGCAGCGCGGTCTCGTGACCGATCACCAGGAGCCGCAGCGCGCCCGCGTCGAGGCGCGCGCGCAGCGCCGCCCCGGCGCGGGCGATGATTTCCGGCCCGATCCCCGCCGGATCGCCCATTGTGACGGCAAGCGTCGGGGTCATTGCGCCTCTCCGTGCAGCAGCCGCGCGAGTAGGCCGGGATCGCCGAACGCGCCGGACTTGGAGACAACGCGGACGCCGTCCCAACGCCCGCCGCGCATCACCGAGGCCGGCACGCCCGGCGCCACCTGACCATCGACGTCAAGCCGCGCCGCGCCCAGCGCCCGGCAAACCGCGCGCAGTGTCTCGCCGCCGGAAACCAGCAGCGTCGCCGGCGGGTCGAGCCAGCCGAGCAGCCGCCCGAGGCAGGCGGCAATATGGTGGCCCGCCTCGGGCCGGCCCATGCCGGGCGGCACCACCACCGCCACGGCGACATTGTCGCGGGCGAGCCTGCGCGCGATCGGCGCCGCCTCCTCGGCGTCGCCGCGGCTGATCCGCCGCACGAAGGACCAGGCAGCGGAAAGCTGCGCGACGGATACGTGATGATCCGACCCGATGAGCGCCAGTATCGGAGGCAGCAGCGCGGGGGCGGGCACCGGCACGCGCCCCGCGAGCGCGCTCGCTAGCCCCGCCGTGCCGCACCAGAGCACGCGCCCGGCGAGGCAGCGTCCTTCGGCCACCACCTGATCGAGCGCGCTCTCGCTCGCCGCATCCCACAGGCTGACGCCGTCGGGCGCGGGTTCGCCCGGCCGGCGTAGCCGCGCGGCGACGCCGCGCTCGGCCAGTTCGGAGCGCAGATCGGGTCCGACCAGCCGCCATTCCGCGCCCTCGGCCACGAACTGCCGCCCGTCGCGGGTGATGCGCCCCTGCGCGGGAAAGGCGGTGGCGATGATGCAATGGTCGAACTCGGAGAGGCAGGCGGCGATCTCGGCCGCGGGATGGCCGCGCAGCAGACTGTCAAGCTTCTTGAAGGCCGGGTCGGCCTCCTCCAGTACCGGGACGAGGAAGCGCGTCAGCGCCGCCGCTTCCTCGGAGTCCAGCTCGCGCGTCCCGGCATCGACGGCGGCGGGCCAGGGCAGATCGGCGGGCGGTCCCCAGAACACCGGCACGGCGCCCGCGAGCGGCGCGAACTGGGCGGCGCTGTCGAGCGCGCCGGTGAGGTCGTCGGCCAGGATGCGAAACCGGATCATACGCGCCGGGCTGGGCGCGCGCTTGTGGCGGCAGGGGCTGCGCCCCCGCTCACCCGGTCTCGCCGCCCACGAAGCGTTCGAGCCAGTGGATCGTGTAATCGCCCGCGCGGAACTCCGGCGCGTCCATGATCCGCTGGTGCAGCGGGATGGTGGTCTTGATGCCGACCACGGCGAACTCCTCCAGCGCCCGCCGCGCGCGCGCGATCGCCTGCGCGCGCGTCGGCGCATGAACGATCAGCTTGGCGACCATGCTGTCGTAGTAGGGTGGCACGAGATAGCCCGCGTAAAGGGCGGAATCGACGCGCACGCCGAGGCCGCCCGGAGCATGGAACGCGCTCACCTTGCCGGGTGCCGGGGCGAAGGTTTCGGGGTCCTCGGCGGTAATGCGGCACTCGATCGCGTGGCCTGAGAACTGGATGTCCTCCTGAGCGTAGCCGAGCGGCTCGCCGGCCGCGATGCGAATCTGCTCCCGCACCAGGTCGATGCCGCAAACCATTTCGGTAACTGGATGCTCCACCTGCAAACGGGTGTTCATCTCGATGAAGGCGAACTGCCCGTCCTGGTAAAGGAACTCCAGCGTGCCGGCGTTGCGGTAGCCGAGGCGTCCGAGCGCGTTCGTCACCGTGGTGCCGATCCGCTCCCGCTCGGCCGGTTTGAGCGCCGGGGAGCCGGCTTCCTCCAGGAGTTTCTGGTGCCGCCGTTGCAGGCTGCAATCGCGTTCGCCGAGATGCACCACGTGCCCGTGCGTATCGGCCAGGACCTGCACTTCGATATGCCGCGGGCGATCGAGATAGCGTTCCATGTAGACCGCGTCGCTGCCGAACGCGGCGCGCGCCTCGGTGCGGGCGAGGCGGAACGCGTCCTCGAGTTCGTCGGGCGTGCGGGCCACCTTCATGCCGCGCCCGCCGCCCCCGGCGGCCGCCTTGATCAGCACCGGATAGCCGACCTCGCCCGCCACCCGCCTTGCCGAAGCGACATCGGCCACTGCGCCGTCGGATCCCGGCACGAGCGGCACGCCGAGGCGAGCCATCGCGTCCTTGGCGGCGATCTTGTCGCCCATCATGGTGATGTGCTCGGGCGCCGGGCCGATGAAGGTCAGCCCATGCGCACGCACCATCTCGGCGAAGCGCGCGTTCTCCGACAGGAACCCGTAGCCCGGATGAATGGCGTCGGCGCCGGTGATGCTGGCCGCCGAGATGATGGCGGCGGCATTCAGATAGCTCTCGCGCGCCGGGGGCGGGCCGATGCAGACGCTCTCGTCGGCCAGCCGCACATGCATCGCTTCGCTGTCGGCGGTGGAATGCACGGCGACCGTGGGAATGCCGAGCTCGCGGCAGGCGCGCTGGATACGCAGCGCGATCTCGCCCCGGTTGGCGATCAGGACCTTGTTGAACAAAGCCCTGGTCCGGTCAGGGTTCGATCAGCATCAGCACCTCACCATATTCGACGGGCGAGGCGTTCGACACCAGGATGCGCGCGACCGTTCCGGCAGTGGGCGCCTTGATCTGGTTGAAGGTTTTCATCGCCTCGATCAGCAGCACGGTCTGACCGGCGGCGACCTGCTGGCCGACGGCAACGAAGGGCGGCGTGCCCGGTTCGGGCGAGAGATAGACGACGCCCACCATCGGGCTCAGCACGGCGCCCGGATGGCTCGCCAGCCGGTCCTCGTCGCGCTCCGGCGGTTGTGGCGCGGACGCGGCGGGCGGCGACGGGGCGAAAGCGACGGGCGCGGGGGCTGCCCCGGCGGCGGGCGGCGCGCGTACCACGCGGATGCGGCTGTCTTTCTCGGCGATCTCGATCTCCGTCAGGCCCGTTTCGGCGAGGATGCCGGCGAGCGCGCGGATCGCGTCGGGGTCGAGCGGGATGCGGCTCATTGGCTCTCCTCGATGATCTCGGCCATCGCCATCAGCGCCAGCGCATAGCCCCGGATCCCGAGTCCGCAAATCACGCCGGTCGCGGCCCGGGAGACGAAGGAATGGTGCCGGAACTCCTCGCGGCGGTGGATGTTCGTCACATGCACCTCGATCACCGGCAGCTCGGCTGCCAGCAGCGCGTCCATCAGCGCGATCGAGGTGCTGGTATAGCCGGCCGGGTTGATGACGATCCCTGCCGCGCGGCCCCGGCATTCCTGCACCCAGGAGACGAGCTCGCCCTCGCCATTCGTCTGGCGGAAGTCGATGGCGAGGTTCAGTTGCTCGGCGGTTTCGGCGCAGAGCTGCTCCACGTCGTCGAGCGTGGCCGCGCCGTAGAGCGCGGGCTGGCGCAGGCCGAGCATGTTCATGTTCGGCCCGTTCAGCACGGCGATCAGCGGGCGCGGGTCAGAATCGGACATGGCGCGCGGCGGTAGCACAGGGGGCGCGGCGGGCCAACCGGATCACCTCGCCGCGCCCGGGCTTTGCCCCTCCGGGGCCGCCATGCTAGGGGAACGACCACCCGCTTGGGGGATAGTTTAGCGGTAGAACTCCCGGCTCTGGACCGGGCAGCCTTGGTTCGAATCCAGGTCCCCCAGCCAGGTGCAACCCCCACCGTCGCGTCAATCACAGCGGGCGCATCACTCACAGCGGGCGACGGCCTGCCGCGCGGCGAGTGTTCCGCCTTGTGCTCCGTGGGAGCCGCTCCGCGGGGTTCGCGATGACGCCGCTTGAGCGATCCGCCTCACGCCCGCTCCACGCCGCACCACTCCGCGATCGCCAGCGCCAGCACGCGCGTCACCTGACGCAGCGACTCGAGCCCGACGCTTTCGTCGATGCCGTGGATATTGTCGGAATCGGGGCCGTAGCAGGTGGCCTGCGTGCCTTGATAGAGCGCGTAGAAGCGGGCGTCGGTCAGGCCGGTCGCGGCGTAATAGCGCAACTTGCTGCCGGTCTCCTCCGCGTGCAGCCGGCTTACCAGACGCGCGATCGGCTGGTCGGGCGGGAAGGTGCAGCCGTCGGCCATGAAACCCTTGAACTCCACGCTCGCCTTTGCGCCGTTCAGCGCAGAGGCGGCTTCGGCAACAAGCTGCTCGATGTCGCGCGCGACCTGGCGGCAGGAATAGCCCGGCATCACGCCGACGCGCAGCCCGATGCGCGCGCGGGTCGGCACCGAGCTGTTCCACTCGCCGCCCTCGATCGTGCCGAGATTGACGTTGATCGGATGGTTGTCGCCGGCGAAGGCGGGGTGTCGGCGCTCGGCGCGGTTCATCTCGGTCTCGTACTGCTTGAAACGGGCGGCGATGGCGCCCGCCGCCTCGATCGCATTCACGCCCGCCTGCATCTCGCGCACATGCGCCGGACGGCCCGTGACCGTCACCCAGGCCCACACGACGCCGACCTCGGCGACGTAGAGCGCCGGATAGCCGGGACCGGGTTCGGGGATCAGGCAGGCATCGGGTTTCGGCAGCGCCTCCATCACGGCGAGCGCGCCGTTGCCGGTGCATTCCTCCTCGATCACCGCCGCCATCTGCACCGCGGCGGCGGGCTGCAAGCCGGCCGCTTTCAGCGCGCGGAACGCGGTGACGTAGGCGGCGATGCCCGCCTTCATGTCCGCCGAGCCCCGGCCGTACATGCGCCCGCCCCGGATGCTCGGCGCGAAGGGCGGCGTGGTCCACAGCTCGTGCGGGCCTTCCGGCACCACGTCCACATGCCCTTGCAAAATCAGGGATCGCCCGTTGCCCTGGCGCGGTCGATATAGGGCAACAACGGGATCACGCCCCGCATAGTCGATCAGCGGCGGAGAAAAGCCTGGATGCGCGGCGAGCCGGCCGGGATCGACCGGGATGCGGCGCGGTGTGAGGCCGAGTTCGCTGTACACCTCCTCCATCTCGGCGAGGCAGGATTGTTCCTGGCCGAGCCGGCTCGGATGGCGCACCAGACGTTCGAGCAGCGTCACGCAATCGCCTTGCAGCGAGTCCGCCGCCTGAGCGATGGCGGCGCGGGCGCCCGGGTCGAGTGCCATTGGCGAGTGTCAGTCGATCGCCGCGTGCACGAGGTTGCTAACGCGATCCAGCCGCGCCGAATGCCACGGATCGGGCTGCAAAAAATTGGTGAGGTACGTGAACGAAACGCCGCTCGCCGGATCGGCCCAGGAATAGGACGTGCCAACGCCGCCGTGTCCGAACGTGCTCGGATGCCCGATCGTGCCAAGGCCGCGGATGCGGTCGCTCTCGCCGCGCACATGCGGACCGAGGCCGCGGTGCATCGGGATGCCGCTCATATAAACATCCCCCGCCTCACCGGTATGGTTGCGGGTCACATAAGACAGAAGGCGCGGGGAGAACACGCGCGCGTTGTTCAGCCGGCCCTGATTGAGCAGCATCTGATAGAACGCCGCCATGCCGCGCGCGGTCGCGAAGCCGCCGCCGCTCGGCAGGCCGGCGGCGCGGAATTCGGGAGAGTTGTCGCGCGGCCCGTCATGAGCGGCGATGTCGGCGCACCGCTTCTGCTGGTCGGCCGGAACGCCGACGAAAATCTCGTTCTCCAGTCCGAGCGGCGCGATCACCCGCTCGCGGATCACGTCGCGGTAGTCGCGCCCCGTCACGGCTTCGATCACCATCGCCTGCACGAGATGCGCGGCGCGCCCGTGATACTGAAGGCGCGAGCCGGGCGTCCATTCGAGCGAGAAATCGCACACCTCGGCGCGCATCCGCGCATGATCGGTCCAGCTTGCGCGCGAAACATCCCCGCTGGGGAAGCCGCCCTGGTGCGTCATCACCTGATGCAAGGTGATCTCGCCTTTGCCGCGCGCGGCGAACTCGGGCAACAGGTCGGCCACCCGGTCCATGAATGAAACCCGCCCGTCCTCCACCAGCGACCACACCGCCGCCGAGGTGAGCACCTTGGTTTGCGAAAAGAGCAGGAACAGCGTCTCGTTGGTCGCCGGCTGCGGCACCGGTTCGGTGCGCGCGTTGCCGTAGGTGCGAAACAGCGCGAGCTTGCCGTTGCGGGCGAGCGCGATTTGCGCGCCGGGATAGCGCCCCTCCTCGATATGGCCGCGGATCAGCCGGTCGAGCGCCTCCAGCGGCGCGAGCGCGAAGCCGAGGCTTGCGGGATCGGATTCGGGCAACGGGTAGGGCATGGCGCTTCCTCTCTTTCTATTTTGCGCCCGGGCGCGGTTCGGGCATCCAGTCTCCGCTCACCTGCGCCTCGGCATACGCGCTCTGATCGAGCGGACGGATCGAGATCTCGATCTCCTCGGCGACATGCGCCCGCGCCTGTTCTTCGCTCCAGGCCGCGAAACCGGTGCCGTAAAGGTCGCTCATCCCGAGAAGACTACCCACCCCTGCGCTTGCCGCCAACGGGCGGATCGGGTGTCATCCGGCACAAACCCGACCGGGAGGACGTAAATGGCCGAAATCCGCACGCGGCACCTGTTCACGATGCGCCTTCAGGTGGGCGGGATGCAGGCGATCGGGGCGACGCCGCTCGGGGACCGGCGGATCGGGCTCGTTTCCGGCGGCACCTTCGAGGGTGAACGGCTGCGCGGCATCGTGCTGCCGGGCGGCGCCGACTGGCTGATGCTCCGTAGCGATGGCGTGATGACGCTCGATGTGCGCCTCGCCTTGCAAACGGCGGACGGCGCGCTGGTCGGCCTGACTTATCGCGGGCTGCGGCATGGGCCGCCGGAGGTGATGGAGCGTGTGGCGCGCGGCGAGCCGGCCGATCCGGCGAGCTATTACTTCCGTACCGTGGGCAGCTTCGAGACGGCGGCGAAGAATTACGACTGGCTCAACCGCATGTGGTTCATCGGCACCGGCCACCGCCTGCCGGAAGGGCCGGTCTACGACGTCTTTGAGGTGCTGTAGCAATGGCGCGGATCGGTTTCATCGGCCTCGGCAACATGGGCGCGCCGATGGCGGCGAATCTCGTGAAGGCCGGGCATCAGGTCACGGGATTCGATCTCAGCAAGCCGGCGATGCAGGCGCTGGCCGAGGCGGGCGGGCAGGCGGCGGGCAGCGCCGCCGAGGCGGCACGCGGGGCGGAATTCGTCATCACCATGCTGCCCGCGGGCGAGCATGTGCGCGAGGTCTATCTGCACCAGGGCGGGCTGATCGAGGCGGTCAAGGGAACGGGGCCGCTGCTGATCGACTGCTCCACCATCGACGTCGAAAGCGCGCGCGCGGTGACGGCGGAAGCCGAGAAGGCCGGGCTCGCCATGCTCGATGCGCCGGTGTCGGGCGGCACTGCGGGGGCGCAGAACGCGACGCTGACCTTCATGGTGGGCGGCACCGACGAAGCCTTCGCGCGCGGCCAGCCAATTCTGGCTGCGATGGGCAAGAACATCTTCCACGCCGGCGGACCGGGTGCGGGGCAGGCGGTGAAGGTGTGCAACAACATGATGCTCGCCATCAACATGGTGGGCGTCGCCGAGGGCTTCATCCTGGGCGAGAAGCTCGGGCTCGACTGGCAGAAGCTGCACGCGATTTGCTCCACCGCGACCTCGAATTCCTGGGCGCTGTCCACCTATTGTCCCGCGCCGGGCACGGTGCCGACCGCGCCGTCCGCGCGCGATTACGCACCGGGATTTATGGCGGCGCTGATGCTGAAGGACGTGAAACTGTCGCAGGCGGCGGCGGAGGCGACCGGATCGCCGACACCGCTCGCGGCGAAGGCGCTGCAATTCTATCAGGCGGTGGTGGACGCGGGCGAGGGAAGCAAGGACTTCTCGGTCGTGTTCCGCTGGCTGCGCGGCAAGCCGCGGCCGGAACTCGCATGAGGAAGGCGCCATGAGCACCGCAGCGTTCAAACAGGCGCGTGACTTCCTGCTCGCGCACCGCACCGATTACGAAGCCGCCTACAAGGGCTTTCGCTGGCCCGCGCTTGATCCCTTCAACTGGGCGCTCGACTGGTTCGACGCCGAACTGGCGCGGGGCGAGCATGCGCACCGCCCGGCGCTGCAGATCGTCGGCGACGGCGCGGCGGAGCTGACGTTCGCGCAGCTTTCCGAACGCTCCAACCGCGTCGCCAACGGCTTGCGCGCGCTCGGCGTGAAACGCGGCGAGCGCATCCTGCTCATGCTCGGCAACGTGGCGCCGCTGTGGGAGGTGATGCTGGCGGCGATGAAACTGGGCGCGGTGGTGATCCCGGCGAGCACGCTGCTGACCCAGGCCGATCTGCTCGATCGCTTCGAGCGCGGCCGGGTGCGCCACGTCATCGCCGGCCCGAACGAGACGCCGAAATTCGAGGGTATCGCGCAAGGCCTGAACCTGATCGCTGTCGGCGGCGCCGTGCCCGGCTGGCACGATTACGCGAAGCTCCTGGACGCGCCCGCGGCATTCACGCCGGACGGCGAGACGCGCGCCGACGACACGTTGCTGCTCTATTTCACCTCCGGCACCACGGCGAAGCCGAAACTCGTCCAGCACAACCAGCTCAGCTATCCGGTCGGCCACCTGACGACGATGTACGTGGTCGGCATCCAGCCGGGCGATAGGCACCTCAACATCTCCTCGCCCGGCTGGGCGAAGCACGCCTATTCCTGCGTCTTCGCGCCGTGGAACGCTGGGGCGACCGTGTTCATCGCCAACCAGCCGCGCTTTCACGCCGCTGCGATGCTGGAGGCGATCGCCGCCAACCAGGTAACGACGCTCTGCGCGCCGCCGACCGTGTGGCGCATGTTCGTCCAGGAGGATCTGGCTGCCTTCAAGACGAGCCTGCGCGAAGTTTGCTCGGCGGGCGAGCCGCTCAATCCCGAGGTGATCGAGCACGTGCAGCGCGTCTGGGGGCTGACGGTGCGCGACTTTTACGGCCAGACCGAGACCACCTCGCAGATCGGCAATTCACCTGGGCTGAAGGTGAAACCGGGCAGCATGGGCAAGCCCATGCCCGGGTTCCGCTTCCGCCTGCTCGATCCCGACGGCAATGACGCGGCGGATGGCGAGCTCTGCATCGCGCTCGATCCGCGCCCGACCGGGCTTATGGTCGGCTATCAGCGCGACGACGGCGGCATCATGCCGATGGAGGGTGGCGTCTATCGCACCGGCGACGTCGCCTCGCGCGACGCGGACGGCTATTACACCTATGTCGGCCGCGCCGACGACGTGTTCAAAGCGTCCGATTACCGCATCAGCCCGTTCGAGCTGGAAAGCATCCTGATCGAGCACGCGGCGGTGGCCGAGGCGGCCGTGGTACCGGCGCCCGATCCGGTGCGGACCGCGGTGCCGAAGGCGTTCGTCATGCTCGCGCAGGGCTGGGCCCCCAGCCGCGACACCGCGCTCGCGATCTTCCGCCACGTGCGCGAAGCGACCGCGCCCTACAAGCGGGTGCGGCGGATCGAGTTCGCCGATCTGCCGAAGACGATTTCGGGCAAAATCCGCCGCGTGGAGTTGCGCGGCACCGAGGCAATCCGCGCCCGCGCGGGCGAACGCCCCCCCGGCGAGTTCCGGGAGGAGGACTTTCCGGAGCTTCGGGGCTAGTGCCGTACTGACTGCCCGGCGCTTGTCATCCCACCGTCAGCACGATCTTTCCGATATGCGCGCTGCTCTCCATCAGACGGTGCGCCTCCGCCGCCTGCGCCAAGGGGAAGGTTGCGTGGATCACCGGCGCGCAGCGGCCGGCATCGAGCACGGGCCATACTTTTTCCCGCAGCTCCGCCGCGATCGCCGCCTTCTGCGCCGTCGTGCGCGGACGCATGGTCGAGCCCGTGACCGTCAGCCGGCGCACCATCACCGGCGTGAGGTCGAAACTCTCCACCTTCGGCCCGCCCAGAAAGGCGATCAGCACCAGCCGCCCGTCCATCGCGAGTGAGCGCAGATTGCGCGCGGCATAGGGACCGCCCACCATGTCCAGGATCACGTTCACGCCCTGGCCGTCCGTCAGGCGCTTGATCTCCTCGGCGAAATCCTTGCTGCGGTAATTGATCGCTGCCGCCGCGCCCAGTTTCTCGCAGGCGGCGCATTTCTCGTCTGATCCGGCGGTCGCGTACATCGTGGCGCCGAACTCACGCCCCAGGCTGAGCGCGGTGACGCCGATGCCCGAGGTGCCGCCATGGATCAGCGCCCGCTCGCCGCGCGACAGCCGGCCGAGCTGGAACAGATTGGCCCAGACTGTAAAAAAGGTTTCCGGCAGCGCCGCCGCGCGCACCGCGTCGTAGCCCTTGGGCCAGGGCAGGCATTGCGTCGCGGGGATCGCGCAAAACTCTGCATAGCCGCCGCCGTTCGCCAGCCCGCACACGCGATCGCCCGTGCCGAACGCACGCACCTCGGGCCCGGTGGCGACCACCTCGCCCGCTACTTCCAGGCCGATGACCGGGCTGGCGCCGGGCGGTGGCGGATAATGGCCCTGGCGCTGCGCGACATCGGGCCGGTTCACGCCTGCCGCCGCGACCCGGATCAGCACCTCGTCCGCGCGAGGCTGCGGCACCGGCCCGCGCGCGGTGCGCAGCACCTCCGGCCCGCCCGGTTGCGCGGCTTCGATGAAGGTCATCTCGTGCGGCAGGCTGCTCATCCGCGGGCTCCCGATCGTTTGCGCCAGAAGGAGCCGTGCCGTGCCCGCCGGTCAAGCTCAGCCCGGCGTGCCGTGCTGGGCGGCGCCCGGCACCGCGATGCGCGGGATCGAAAGCTGCTCGTTCCGCACCTCGATCCGGCTGTTGTTGCAATCGTGATGCCCGCACCACATCGCCGGAGCGTTCCGGTTCCCTCCGCACCGCTTCCCGCTATGCTGGCCCGGCGGGCGGAAAAGGGAGGAGGGATCATGCGCCAGATCCGCATTGGCGAGGTGACGATCGACAGCATCATCGAGCGCGACGGCCCCTGGCGGCGGCCCGAGGACATGTTCCCGACCTACGACCCGGAGAAGGGCCGGCGGTGGCTGGCGGAGATGGAGCCCTTCGTGTTCGACCCGGCGACGGGCCGCATGGTCATCACCTACCAGACCTTTGTCGTGCGGACGCCCAGGCACACGATCCTCGTCGATACCTGCACCGGCGAGGACAAGGGCTATCCGGCGCCGATGGACTTTCCGAAGCAGCCGTGGCTTGACGGCTTCAATGCACTCGGCCTGCGGTTCGCGGATATCGACTACGTTTTCTGCACCCATCTGCATATCGACCATTGCGGCTGGAACACGCAGCTGCGGGGCGGGCGCTGGGTGCCGACCTTTCCGAAGGCGAAATACGTTTTCCACAAGCGCGAATACGCCGCCTGGGAAGCGGCCGACGGGCGCGGCGACAATCCGCCCGGTAACGTCTGGAAATACAATTGCCGGCCGATTGTCGAAGCAGGGCAGGCGCTTTTGGTAGACGACGATTTCGCCCTCGACGACCTGATCACGCTCACGCCGACGCCGGGCCATTCGCCCTGCCATTGCTGCGTCAACATCGCCTCCGGCGGGCAGCGCGCGGTGGTGACAGGCGATCTGATGCACCACGCCCTGCAATGCCGCGACCCGGCGCTGTACACGATCTTCGACTGGGACGCGGAGGAAGGCATTCGCTCGCGGCGGCGTTTTCTCGACGGCGTGGCGGAAACCGACACGCTGCTGCTGCCGATCCATTTTCCTGGCCCGACGGCGGGGCACGTGCGGCGCGATGCGGAGACTTTCCGCTACCGGTTCGTGGAAGGACGCTGAGGCGCCGGCGCCGCGCTATGGGCGCTAGAATAGTCGGCATGCGGCGAACGTGTCGCGAAACCGAGGCCGGGCACGACGGTTCACTGGTCGCGACTTGCTTTTGTTCAGCACGAATGCGCTCCAGCCTGTGCGCGGCGCGTGCCATGCGCCCTACAAGCCGGCGTCGTATCCGAACGCCTTCAGGAACTCGCTCCAGTAATCGTTTGCCCGCGCGATCCGCGTCGGATCGAGGTCCTTGCGCCACCGCTCGATGGAGGCGGTGAGCGACTCGCTGGTCGCATGTTCGCGGAAGGTGGCGCCCTCGCGAGCCGGATCGCCCTCGGCCGCGATGCCACAGCCGAGAAACCGCGCGATCCGGGCAAAGCAGGCCCGCGGCTCGTTCACCATGTCCTCGTAGCGAACGAACAGCATATCGGCGGTTGCCGTCGCCCGAAGCTCGCACAGTCGGTGGCAGGCCTGGCTCATCTCGGCGAAGAGCTGTTCGGAATCGGCGCCCTTGAAGTAGCGCAGGCGCGATGCATAGGTGTCGCGGGGATCGCGCACCAGCACGATTTCCCTTATTTCGCCGAACGCAAGCCGGGTGAAGTCGCGCGTCCGATCGTCGATGTTGTTGTTCTTCTCCGCGAACATGCGGGCCGTTCCGCATCGCTGATCGCCGGCGAGGCGCTTGTAGTACTCGGTGACGAGGTTGCCGAAGGCGCTGGCGAGGATCAGCGGCGCGGTGCCGAAGAACAGTTCCTCGGCGATCTTCGGGTCGCGGAACACCGGCTTGTAGTCGGGATGTGAGAACGGGTTGAACCCGACCGTGAAACCGTTTCCCTCCAGCCGGTCAGGATGCATTGAGCGGGCGAAATCGGCCGGGCTGGTGAGGGTGCGGAGCGCCGTCGCGTAATAGGAAAGCAGCCGTACCTCGAACGGATAGAGATCGGCGACCACGATGTCCTGCGCTTGCGCGAGCCGGTTCATCAGGAGCGTGGTGCCCGAGCGTCCCACCGCCGAGATCAGCACCGGCCGCAGCCCGTCCTGCCGCCAGTCGGGTTCGATCGTGCGGGTCCCGCTCGGGATCGCCTCACCGCTTTCGGCCTCGGTGATCCGGATCTGGTGGCGGGCATATCCCGCGAGGGGAGGGACAAAACGGTGCTCGAACCCATGCCGTCTGTCGCCGTATTTTCCAGTGCGGGCACCGAGGTCCTCGCGAAGAATGCTCGCTTCGACGATCGCTGCGACGGCATCGTTCACCCAGACGCAGAGCTTCAGGACGCGGCTGGGCGATGCAACGTCGCACGCCCAGCCACTGACGGAGGTGCGGTCAAACTTGTCGACGTATCCCTCCAGCTTCATGAGATGCGCCTCATCCTTTGCCGGACTGTAGCTCGGGCAAGCCCCTTGTTCCACGCCTGCGACGAAGCATAGCTTAAGACCGCGACAGCGATGTCCGACGCGCCTGACTTTTGCGTCTTTTGGACCGGCACGTGTGGCGCATCGGCCGATATTGCGCGAGCTGCGCCCCGGTGATCCGGCGCGCCGTGCGTCAGCCGTCCTTGGCGGGACGCAGCGAGGCCTCTTCCACGATCCGCTCGAACGTGTCGAGCGCGCTTTTCGCGCGGTATTCGCACCCGTTGCTGCTGACCGGCAGGGCGCGGATGATGGTGTAGACGCCCGGCCTCACGTTGCCGTTGGCGGGATCGGAGACCACAACACGGTCGCCGGCGCGAAAACGGTGCTTCTGCATCTGGCTCTCCTGCGTCGCTTGCCTTCGCGGCGGACGCAACGTGCGGCTTGCGAATTCGTAGGGCAGGAACATAGGCACGATCGGCCCGGGACGCGAGAGCAAATGGTCGGATCGGCCTCAGTTGAACGCCGTCGTACCGCGCGACTCCGCCTCGGCTCGCTTCGACGTCTCACGATACGGCATCGACACCGGCCTTCCCCGCGGTTTAGCCTCGGTTTCCGGCGGGAAGGGCGGAGAGGAAAGCGATGATCCGGTGCGTGCGGATCTGGACCGGCGAGGACGGCAATTCCCGTTTCGAGGATGGCGCCATCGAGCTGGCGGAGGGCGCGCGCGGCGACTTGCTCAGCGCGAAGGCGGGCGCCGTCTCGATCTCGTTTCAGGAAACCAGCGCCGGCGGCACCTTCGCCTGGCACGACGCGCCGGCGCGGCAGTTCGTCATCACCCTCAGCGGCACGCTCGATTTCCAAACCCGCGCCGGCGCGCACTTCACCATCCGCCCGGGCGACGTCTTGCTCGCCGAGGATACGGCCGGCAC